>Ga0182024_10002565_pt1 | contig 44792 bp, 35 predicted proteins | sample P32metaG_FD_120480 | JGI IMG/M metagenome (GOLD analysis project Ga0182024, IMG submission 120480) | Permafrost microbial communities from Stordalen Mire, Sweden - P3-2 metaG (Illumina Assembly) | ecosystem: Environmental > Terrestrial > Soil > Wetlands > Permafrost | place: Sweden: Stordalen... | reverse complement strand
GATGAGCGTGCGAGGCCTGCCGGTGAGGTGGGACCCGTACAATGCTGCGCGTTGGCGCGGTTTGCTGCTATCTGTCTATCTGTTGCCATCTGAAATATAGTTCTCCTCGCCTGGAACGTAGCACGCCCAGCGAGGAATTTCAGGGGGCGTTATTTGGATGTTGTTGAGGGGAAGGGAAATAGAGGTCTCACTTTCCTGTCACTTCGGTTTTCGCTTAAGTGAGGATTTCGGGTGAAGCCGCTCAACGGGGAGCAAACGTTTCGTCCGAACCATCGTCGGTTGTTCTTAAGGAACTCCATTGAAGGCGATCACACGATTTGCTTGCTGTCTTGCTCTGACGGGCCTTGCCTGGAGTCAGGTACCGCCGCCTGCGTTTGAAGTTGCCACAATCAAGCGTTCCGACCCCACTGCTGAAGACGGGCAGATGATCCGCGATCCGCGTCTCGTCGCGCTTGCTCACGTGAGCCTTCAGAATCTTCTTGCCCAGGCCTACAGGATCAAGAATTTTCAGATCTCCGGACCTGGCTGGCTCGATTCCGACCGATTCGATATCCTGGCACGGCTGCCTGACGGAGCCACCCCGGATCAGCTTCCGGGGATGTTCCAGACACTGCTCAGGGACCGTTTCGGGCTTTCGCTTCATCTGGAGCAGCGAACCATGAGCGCCTACGTACTGCTGCCGGGGACAGAGGCGACGAAATTGAAACCCATCAATGCTGAAGTTGGCGACATCCGCACCTCGAAGGGCGCAACGCGTCTTCGGCTGTCCGGCAAGGTGACAATGCAGGGCTTCGCCGGGTTGCTTTCCAACATGCTGGACAGGCCAGTGGTCGACATGACGGAGCTAAAGGGCGTATACGATGTCGATCTGGAATGGTCAGCGGACGATGGCGCCGGGCGCGAGCCGGACAGCACGCCGTCTCTGTCAACGGCGCTCCGGAAAAGCCGGGCCTGCGCCTCGACAGCCGGAAAACAGCGGTCGACTTCTATGTAATCGATCATGTGGATCGTGTTCCGAGCGAGAACTGACGAGAATCAGCTCTGAAATTATCGACTATCGCGTAGCGTCGGGTGTGCGACATGAAAGTGGAAGGTCGGCTAAAAGCCGACTGGCAGGCGAAAGCGCCTGCCCCACAAAAGCCTGCGAACCCGGATGGTTATCGAAAATCCGGAATCGAAAGCCTGTAAGTAGAGGTATGCTCGGTTTCCCCAAGTCTTCGGCCAATTGACGGTCCCCTCCACTTTCATGTCGCACACCCTGTAGCGTTCACGGGGGGACAATTCGGTGGTAATCTTGACAGATGTTGTCGTGCCCGAATTGCAAATCGGTCGAACTGATGACTAAGCGGCTCACCCTGCTAGAGAGCGTGGCGGTGCTCTTGACGGGAAAACGGAGATATCGCTGTCATAGCTGTGGTCACGGCTTCCGTGCTCCTGACCGCCGTTCAAGCAAGCGACCGGACCCGTCAGCGGGTGGCGTCGCCCATGAGCGGCGTAAACGCGGCTGAATTGTCGGGGCCGATTCCCGACTGATTTTCGCGTGCCTCGCGCGATCAGTTTTCACCAGGCCATTGCACTTTATCGATCACCATGACTTGCGCCGGAGCCTTCGCGGACTCGAATTTGAGGCCAAGCTGTTGTTGCACGGCCGTAAACAGATCGGGTGGCGCGTCGGCGGCTTCAGAATCCTGCTCGGGGTCGCGGAGACCGTGAACGCCGCGGGATATCGTGCAGCGCTGCCGGGGCTGGCGATAGCGTCCGGCTCGGGCATGGGTCGCCGGATCGATCAGGTATTCGAACTTGCGAGCGGAAATCCGCGCAGACTTTCCCGTCCGGGGATCGTGCTGGCGTTGATGGGATTGCCGGTCACATTCATCGCCGCGACAGTGGGACTGACCGCGCAGTCCCCGCTCAGACCGAAATTCGACGTGGTCTCTGTCAGGCGCTGCAATCCCGGTCAACTACCCGGCCCTGCCAGCGGCGAAGGCGGAGGAAAAGGGACGGGGCCCCAATATTCGCCCGGCAGGATCAGAATGCAATGCATGACCGTCGGCGCCATGACGGGCGCGGCTTACCTCGGCCAGTTCGGAGAAGGAGAGGGCCTCCTCAACTACATGCCTTCGATTGGTGACGACAACTGGCTCAGGAAAGCACCGGGGTGGGTGACTTCAGATCTGTACTCGGTGGAGGGGAAAACGGATGACCCGGCAGCGAAAGCGGCCAACGGACGTGGACGGAGCGACGGGGATAACGTACTGGAGCGAATGCTTCAGGTGGCGCTGGAAGATCGTTTTCAACTAAAGCTTCACCAGGAGACCGAAGATGTCCCGATGTACAACCTGACCGTTACAAAGGGCGGTCTCAGGCTGAAACCGATGGAGCCCGGAGGTTGCAGCGCGCCTGATCCCTCGCAAGGGACCCCGGCGCCGAGGGGGATCTTTATAACGGGGGAATGGTCCCCTGCCGGCAAAACACAGCCCTGCATGATCGTGCTGCACACGGCCGGGCCCGATTGGGCGCTGGATGCAGCCGGGCAGAAGCCTGGCAATCTCGTTGGGATGCTGTCCAAGACTTTAGACCGTCATGTCTTCGATAAGACGGCGATCACAGATGTATACACGTTCCATCTGCGTTTTGCGCACGACGGATCGACGCCCGGGAACCTTCCGCAGGCGATGATCGAGAGCATGTTTCACCGCACCGAGGTTCCTTCGGGCCCGTCAATCTTCACGGCGCTGGAAGGCGTGGGCCTGAAACTGGAGCCGACCAGGGGGCCGCAGGGACACTTCGTCATCGATCACATCGAGCGCCCTTCGGAGAACTGAAATGACCTGGATTGTCCGTAACCGTTCCTGAACAACAGGCCACGTTCACGTCGGTCAGAATGATTTGCATGATGAGGCTATGGATTGCCGGACTGGCCGTGGCTGCTCAGGTGTCCATCTTTGCAGCTCAGGTATCCACCTTCGACGCAGCGTCGGTCAAACCGGTCAACCCTCCTGCCGGACCGCACGTGGTGGCACTGATCGTCAATCACGGGAGACTGAATATCGAAGCTGCCGAACTCAGGCAGATCGTTGGTCTGGCCTATGCGGTTCAGCGCGTCCGCGTTCTGGGCGGACCAGGCTGGGCCGATTCCGACCAATTCGATATCGCCGCTATCGCCGATAGCGCCGACGCGACACGGGACGAGATCCGCAGCATGCTGCAGACGCTTCTGGCGGAGAGGTTTCAGCTGGTGTTGCATCGCGAGACGAAGGAAATCTCCGCATACTCTCTGGTCCTCGCAGAGACCGGGTCCAAATTGAAAGTAGCGGCACCGGACAGGAAAAGCGGAATGATCGATACCGCCGGCACGAGCGGAGAACCACGCGGAGAAGAGCGGACAGTCTTCGAGGCATCGCCTCTCAAAGTGCTGGTGAATATGCTGGCTAATACTCTGGGTAGTCCCGTTGTGGATAAGACCGGGCTCGACGGTCTCTACGATTACACATTTGAATGGCCGGATGCCGGGTCCCCGCTGTTCGCCTGCGTGGAGCAACTGGGGTTGAAGCTCGAGGCGAAGAAGGAGGTCGTCGAGGTTCTCGTGATGGATCATGCGGAACGGCCTTCGGCAAATTAGTTCCTGGACTCTCGGCCGTTCGTTACTCCCTACAGACCCGCAACGGATGTCGGGTTTTGAGCGCACCTGTGAGTGAGCTTCACGCGGCCCGATTCGAAACCGTTGATTCTGTTCTTCCGGGTGACTGGTACGTTGGGTGCAGAGAATCAACCATGCCGATCCAGAGAAGGTTTGTTCTGTTAATGCTCGCGACTTTGATCCTTGCGGGTAGTACCTGCGCTCAGGAGCCTGGAAGGTTTGCCGGCAGCTGGAAGGCCGAGCAGGCCGGCAAGACATACCTCGTGATGACAATCACTGCCGGTACACAATTGAAGCTATCCATTTTCACGGCGGTCGTTCGTGTGGGTGAAGACGGAGAGATAAGCGCGGTAGACGGACCGGCGGAGCACGAAGAGACGGTGCTCGAATCAAAGATCGACGCGGGAGTGCTGCGGATCAAGGCCAGACAGGATGACGGCGATGTTGTCGATTACGAGATGAGGCTGGACGGCGACAGTTCTGCTCTTCTCACGCTTCTCGAACCTCCCAATGTCAAACCTTTTCGTTTGCAGCGGACGTAGCGGTGCCTAAAATCCGAGAGTTGATTTACAAGATGCGCAGACGCGCGCGCCTGTGGAACAGACTGATGTCGCTGCCGAAATACATGTAGACCCAGGGCGGGTAGCCGCCGTCGTTGGCCATCAGGTAGAGCTTCCGCGCGTTTGGCGGGGCGCGGAACGCTAACGAAGTCTTCACCGATTCGCCGGGTTGCACGGTGACATCGGCGTCCACGAAGGAAGCCTCCGGCAGCAGAGGGTAGCGCCTGCCCTGGTCATCGAGCACATAGAGGAAGTGCGTCGCCTGCTCCGCCGGTAACTGATGAGGGTGAGTGGAATCGACGAAAATACTCACATCGGCTGTGTAGAGAATGTTCCGGCCCTGCGGAGTCGCGTTCACCTGATTGATTCCGAGGCACCACAGGTCGTAGCAATAGCTGTCGCCAATATTGACAACGGTTCGGGGAGTCAGCAGCGAGACCAGCGCCAACGCCGCCAGGTAAGGACCAATGATGATGACGCAAACCCGGCCGGCGTGCGCCGCCGCCTGGTCTTTACGATGGCAGGCCTGAAACAAAGCGGTCAGCCCGGCGATTGCCGCAGCCACGAACACCAGAAACCCCACCATCGCTCCGAGATTCGAATCCTGGCGAAAAACCTGGTGATTGCCCAGCGTGAGGTATGGCCGCTGGCCTGCCGACCACCACGCGGGGCCGATCACCGCTACGGCGAGAAACGTTGCCAGTGCGATTGTCTTCTGATATCGAGTCATCGCCCTGCCTCTCTCAACGTAGCTGGCGAACAGGCAGCCACCGGCCCACGTCAATGCTTCCAGATCGTTTTCGATTTGCGGAAGTTCGTGCTGCATGGCCGTTGCCCAGGGTCCACGCGCCAAGGGGAGCACCCAGGCCGCGTGTTCCGTCAAAGCGAGTGCCATACGGCGTGGAAAGGACGGACGTTCGGTCATGTCGCCGCTCCCGCAACCGTGTTGCGAACGGCGGCTGGCTTCCGCGGTCCTGCTGCTGTGCGTGCGAAGGCCAGTCCTTCCGAGGTCAGCCTGTATACGTGGCGGGGTGGCTTGCCCGGGCGTTCCGGTTCCTGCCAGTGAGATTCGAGCAATCCCTGATCGCTGAGTCGCATGAGCAGGGGATAAAGGGTGCCGGAGGATAAGCCGGTATCGCTCGAGAGTTCATATCCGTAATGCCATGTGCGCGGCTTCCGGAGCATGACGGCAAGCAAATCGCGTGTCTGCGGAGAGCTGTTTGGCCTTCGCGCCATACCGATATATCAACATATGTAGAGTTTCGATGTCAAATTTTGTATGCGGCGAAACGCCGCGACGGTGAATATAATGCGGTCATGCACGACGCGCAAAAGCTCGTTTCCGCTCAGGATCTCGCGGCGACGAACAAAGCTCACTATCCCAACGAAAGCGCGGAGTATCGCGCGGCTCGCCATGAGCTCCTGGTCGAAGAGATCGAACTGAGACGACACCTGGAGCGCGTGGCGTCGCGGCGGCGCGCGCTGCCCGTGGGCGGTGAGATTCCTCAGGACTTCCAGCTGGTATCCGAAGCTGGCCCTGTGCGTTTCGCGGATCTTTTTGGCGACAAACGCACGCTCATGGTCTACAGCATGATGTACGGTCCGCAACGCAAAGCGCCGTGTCCGATGTGCACATCGTTTCTGAACGCGTGGAACGGGGTGGCTATCAAGCTTCGCGAGCGCGTTGCCATCGCTGTCACTGCCCGCTCTCCCATTGAGCGCCTGATCGATTTCAAAAATCAACGCGGTTTTACGAATCTGCCGTTCATTTCCGATGGGTCGGCCGAGTACACCCGCGCCTACGTAAGCCCGGAAGACGCCGATGTCCCTGGCTTCAGCGTTTTTAGCCGGCGCGATGGAATCATCCGCCATTTTTACAGCGGCGAGATGAGCGGGGCGATGGCAGATCCAGGACAAGATCCGCGCGGAGCCCCGGACCTGGATCCCCTGTGGCTCATGCTGGATTTGACGCTGGAGGGCCGCGGCACGGACTGGTATCCGAAGCTCGACTACTAACACGAGGAATAAAGCGCGGCATGCCTCTGCGACGTCGTGCCGTGATAGAGGCGTGAGACGGGACTGCAGAAACTTGAGCTTCGCTCGACTGAGGGCAGGCGGAACCGCCTGCCCCACATGCGCCGCTCAATATATGTGTGATGGTTTGGAAGGGCAAACTCCAGTGTCCCGGGGCAGGCCCCGATGCAATTTACATATAATAAATGCAACTATGGAAACCTTTGGTATTTTTCGGCGACTTTCGCTTTTGCTGGCGTTTTGCGGCGTCGCGGCCCTGTACGCGGCGGACACTGCGGGGCATGACTGGACTCAGTTTGGCTGGGATGTGTCCGGCTCGAGCGCTTCCGGCGATCCCACCGGCATTACCGCCGCCAGTGTCGGCTCTTTGGTCCGGCATCAGGTCACGCTGGATGGCACCGTCGATGCTTCCGCGATTTATCTGCACGACGTCACCGTCAAGGGCGCGAAGCACAATGTGTTCTTCGTGATCACGCTTTTTGGAAAAACCGTCGCGGTGGATGCGGATAAGGACGTGGTCCTTTGGGAATATACGCCGGAGCAGTTTTCCACCTGGGACGGCACGCGGCAAATCACCAACGGCACGCCCGTCGCCGATCCCGACCGTCAATATATCTACGCTGCGGCGCCCGACGGGGCGGTTCGGAAGCTCGCCATCGCCGACGGGCACGCGGTCTGGACGACGCCGATTACGCTGCTGCCGCTGCGCGAGAAGATGGATTCGCCGTTGCGCGTATTTCGCGGTCACGTTATAGCGGTGACGGGTGGGTACATCGGAGATCGCCCGCCTTATCAGGGACACGTGGCGATCCTGGACGCGAAAGACGGCAAGGTACTGCATGTCTGGAATTCACTTTGCAGCGATAAAACTGTCCTGCTGCAACCCGACTCGTGCGCGGCCACACAGTCCGCGATCTGGGGCCGGGCCGGTGCTGTGATCGACCCCGCGAGCGGCGATATTTTTGTCGCTACGGGCAACGGTCCGTGGGATGGCAAGACAAGCTGGGCGGACGCGCTGATCGAGCTCGATCCGGATGCCACGAAGATGCTGGGCAACTACACGCCCTCGAACAACACGGACCTGAGGGCCCGCGATCTTGACATGGGTTCCACTTCGCCCGCGCTGCTGGGCGGAGGGTATCTGGCGCAGGGCGGCAAGGACAAACTGATCCGCGTGGTCAATATCAAGTCCATTGCAGGCGCCGACCCGCATGAGAATGACGATCCGCCGAGCGTGTCCACGCCTTCGGGCGGCATGCTGCTGACTGCTACGGCGGTGTGGCATCACAACGGGGACACATGGCTGTTTTCCGCCGATGGCGGCGGGACAGCGGCCTGGACGTTCAAGGAAGGAAAGCTCGTGCCTGCGTGGAAGAACACTACAGGCGGGACAAGTCCTGTGGTGGCGGGCGGCTTGTTGTACGTCTACAATCCGAGGGGCGGACTGCTTGTCTACGACGCGGAGAAGGGGACACAGGTCGCCAGCCTTGAGGCGGGCAGCGGGCACTGGAATAGTCCGATCGTTGTGGATGGAAAGATTGCGCTTCCGGAAGGCGGCGGCCGGGGTGCTGCTACGGGTGGCAACGTGCTCGACATCTGGAGCCTTCCGGCCAAATAGAGCTGCTCATCCACAGGAGAACGCATGCAGAAACGTAAATTAGGAAAGAGCTCGCTCGAAGTGTCAGCACTTGGGCTGGGTTGCATGGGCATGAGCTTTGGGTATGGGCCGCCGCGCGACACGCGGGAGATGACCACGCTGCTGCAAGCGGCCGTGGAACGCGGGATCACCTTCTTCGACACCGCCGAGGTCTACGGTCCCTTCATCAACGAAGAGCTGGTGGGTGAGGCTCTCGCTCCTTTTCGTGGCCAGGTGGTGATTGCCACCAAGTTCGGGTTCGACCTCAGTCCCGGTCTCGATCCGCGCGGGATGAAAGGCGCGCCGGGCCTCAACAGCAGGGCGGAGCAAATCCGGCAGGCCGCGGAAGGTTCGCTCAAGCGGCTCAAAGTGGATACGATTGACCTGCTGTATCAGCATCGGGTGGATCCGAACGTGCCGATTGAAGACGTGGCTGGAACCGTGAAGGACCTGATTCAGGAGGGCAAGGTTCGTCATTTCGGGCTTTCGGAAGCGGGCGCGCAGACGATCCGACGCGCGCATGCGGTGCAACCGGTGACCGCGCTTCAGAGCGAATACTCGTTGTGGACGAGAACTCCGGAGAAAGAAGTGATCCCGACGCTGGAGGAACTGGGAATCGGCTTCGTGCCTTACAGCCCGCTGGGCAAGGGCTTCCTGACGGGAAAGATGGACGAGAATACGAAGCTCGATAGCGCCGATTTTCGCAGCACGCTGCCGCGCTTTACGCCCGAAGCTCTGAAGGCGAATCAGGCGCTGGTGCAACTGCTCAACAGCATCGGGGAGCGGAAGAAGGCGACGCCCGCGCAGATCGCGCTTGCCTGGCTGCTGGCGCGGAAGCCGTGGATTGTGCCGATTCCGGGCACCACGAAGCTGGAGCGTCTGGACGAAAATATTGGGGGCGTTTCGGCGGAACTTACGGCTGAGGATTTGCGCGATATCGAGGAAGCGTCCGCCAGGATCACGGTGCTGGGGGCGCGGTATCCGGAAAAGCTGGAACAGATGACTGGACGCTGAGCGGAGTCTGTGGGGGCTCTTGAGATGGAGATTAAGAACCCTGGTTCACAGGCATGGAGCCGCGTCCGCTACGGCGATGATGCACTTCGCGATTCAGGAGAGGCTTCAGGGGAAGACTGTCGAGTGGCTGGAGCATGTCAGCGATGAACAGCACGGGGGCTGAGCCCGCAAATAGCGGGGAATCATCGCCGAAATTTTGGTCACATTGCCCCCCGTAGGTTAGCGACGGCAGATTACCAATCTGCCCTACGTGCGGCAGCAGACGAGAGCGCGGTTGAGTTGCTATGGCGATTAGAGCGCGGTCGAGTTGCGAGGTGGATGCGGGATGCGCGTTTAGGCCAGAGCTTTGCCGTAGAGCACGAGCAGGCGGCTCCAGGCCTTCTCGGCGAGCGGTTCGTTGTAGACCGTTGAATCGGGCGGGCACCAGCCGTGCATGGACCCGGCGTAGACTTCGATTTCCGCGGGCAGGTTCGCCGCGGCGAACGTCTCTTTCAGCTTGTCTTTGTCGGTGGGCGCGCGCATATCGTCGTTCGCAGCGATCGCGATGAGGAACTGCGCCTTGCTTTTCGCGGCCTGGAGATGTGGGCTGTTCGGCGCGGTGGTCACAAGCTGGCCGCCATGGAACGTGGCGACTGCGCCGACTCGGTCCGGCATTGCGGCTGCGGTGCGAAACGCCAGCGGACCACCCATGCAATAACCCTGCGTGCCCATCTTCCGGTTCTTCGCGACGACCGATTGCTGGTCGAGCCAGCCGATAAACGCCTTCGCATCGGTCATGTGCGTGGTTTCGTTCAGCGTCTGCGCGAGGGGCATCACCTGCGCGATCGGGGTGGCGCCACCGGCATCCGCAGTGGGCGCTTTTTTCGTGCGATAGAACGGATTCACAACGAGTACGGAATAGCCGGATTCGGCGAGGCGTTTGCCCATCTGGCGGAAGGCCGGCCGCAAGCCAAAGATGTCCGGCCACATGAGAACGCCTGGAGCCGTGCCGCTGGAGGGGTGGACGAAATAGCAGTCCGCGGAGCCGTCGGGCGTGGTGACGGTTACGTCCGATTCGGTGACTTCGGCCGCGTTCGCGACTTGTGGCAGCATCATGGCCATGCCTGCTCCCAGTATGCGGCCGAATTGTTTTCTTGTCACTAAGCCGCGAGCTTCCGCCTGCTGCCGGTCGTCTTCAAAATGGTCCTGATCGCACATATTGACTCCTTGTACCGGATAGTCTATCGCGCGACGCTTGACAGGCGGAACCGGAGATGCTAATTTACTGGCATGTGCTAGTGCAGGAGCACGATGGAAAGGGCAATCACATGAATGAAGACGTCGGATTGCAGCTTGGCCGCAGAGAGCGCCAGATCGTGGAGATTCTCTATCGGCTGGGAAAAGCCAGTGTTGCGGAAGTGCGCGCGAGCCTGCCGGATCCACCTACTTATTCAGCGGTGCGCGGCATGCTCGCGTTGCTGGAGGAGAAGGGACATGTCAAACATCGGCGCGACGGCATGCGCTATGTTTATGCGCCCGTGATCGCTCCGACGAAAGCGCGCCACTCGGCACTCAAGCATCTGGTGTCGACGTTCTTTGCGGGGTCGACACTGGCAGCTGCCGCCGCGCTGGTGGAGATGTCCGACGACAGTCTGTCGGCTGAAGAAAGAAAGCGTCTGGCGGCGTTGATTACTCGCCGCGAAAAAGAAGAAGGAGAAGGACGATGACGATTCCACTGGCAGGGCTGCCCGTATTCGTTGAAGTCTTCTGGAAGTCGAGTGTCGCGCTTGGCGCTGCTTTGTGTATCAATTGGCTGCTGCGGAAAAAGTCGGCGGATGCGCGGCGGTTGGTGCTCTCGACCGCGGTCGTGGTTCTGCTGGCTGCCGCGGCCGCGTTGCCTGTATTGCCGCGCTGGACTGCGGTGACTCCTGCCTGGCTTGAGTTCGGGAGTCGGACAGCGCCAGTTGCGTTCGTAGCGCCTTCGGAGCCGGCTGGCGGGAACGAGTCTTTGGGGCCGATCGCGCGGGCGGTGCAGGAGGAGCCGGCTTCCGGGGTGGTGCGGAACTGGGTGCCTGGCGCGGTACCGCTGATCTGGTTTGTCGGTACGATGCTGCTTCTCGTCCGCTTCGTTATCAGTCTGTGCGGTCTTCGCCGGTTACGGAAAGCGTCGGTGGCCTTGAACGATGCCGATCTGCGGGCGTGTCTCAATGCCGCGCATGGCCGTGGTGTTGCGCTTTTGCAAAACGAAGCGATCGCCGCACCGGTGACGTGGGGAATCTTTCGGCCCATCATTCTGGTGCCCTCGGGTTTCGAACAGTTGCCTGCGGAATCCCGTGAGGCGGTGCTTTGTCACGAATTGGCGCACGTTCATGGTTATGATTTCCTGCTGCGTGGTCTGTCTGAAGTTGTGCGTGCGCTGATCTGGTTTCAGCCTTTAATGTGGATCGTGCGGCGGCAGTTACGGGAGGAACAGGAACTCGTCTGCGACAACCGTGTACTGGCTGCGGGTGGACGGTCTTCGGCCTACGCGAAGATGCTGCTCGACTGGAATGTCCGGCCGGGAATGGACGCTTTGGCGGCGGTGGGGATGACGCATCGCGGGTGCCTGAAGCGTCGGCTGTACGCGCTGCTCGATCAGGATCTGAGGCGGGATCGCGTTGCACGGGCTGGAGTGGTGGCGACGTGGATGGTGGGGCTGGCGGCGGCGCTTCCTCTGGCGGCGTTGAGTTTTACTCATGCGGCACCCGTTCCTTTGGCGGTTCCGCTGTTACCGGCGGGTCCGACTGCGCAGGTGTTAACGGCTCCGGTCGCGCAGATGCCGGCTGCTCCCTCGTCTGCGGTTCTGATGGCGCAGGCTCGGCGGGCGCCTATTCCGGTTCCCGCGCCGGCGACCGCCCCTACAGCCACCATTGTCAGGTCTGCTCTGCGATTTGTGGCGCGGACGAACCTGGTGCTTGAAAACGTGACGGCCGTGGACAAGGATGGCAGGAATATCGCAGGCCTGCGATGCGGCGATTTTGCCGTTACCGAAGACGGAGCGGCGCAGACGCTCAGCCTCTGCGAATTTCAAAAGCTGGATGAGATACTTGCGGGAAGTTACTACGTTCTTGGCTTTTACTCCACCAACGTGAAGGCGGACGGCAGTTACCGGAAGGTCGGGATCGCGCTTCAACGAGATCCCACGGCGAAGCTGAATTATCGGGCCGGCTACTACGCTTCCAAAGTAGACTTTCCCTCGCTTTTCACCGTAGATGGCGTGACGGATACGGATACCGGATCGAGCCTCACGGCTCCAAGTTTACTCTCTCAAATCAGTCCTGAATATTCGGAGGAAGCCCGCAAGGCGAAGTACTCCGGCAACGTGCTTCTCGGTATCCGGATCGACGCAGCTGGCAACGTCGCGGATGTCAGTGTCGTCAGGAGCCTCGGTATGGGCCTGGACGAGAAAGCAGCCCAGGCCGTCCGGAAATGGCAGTTTCAGCCGGGAGTCAAAGATGGCAAGCCGGTCGCTGTGGACGCGCAGGTCGAGGTGAACTTCCGGTTGTTGTGATTCAGCTACTCGATATTCCCCGGGGACTGGTCGATGGAGACGTCAGTGTTCAATAATGGGAGATATGCAGGTCACCGTGGAACTACCCGAAAATCTCGCGAAGGTTCTGGGCGCGGATCCAGGCCGCGTGGAGCGCGCTGTTTTGGAAGCGGTGGCTGCTGCCGCAGTCCGCGATGGCTCACTGCCGGTGGCTCAGGCGCGCCGGTTACTCAGCCTTTCCCGCTATGAGATGGATGGTTTGCTGAAGCGGCACCGGGCTGGCTTTGAGATGACGGTTGAAGACCTGGAACGCGATACAGATATCGCACTCCGTTCCGCGAACTGATGACCTTCGTCGTCGCCGATACTTCGCCCATTAATTACCTTGTGTTGATTGGCGAAATCGACCTGCTGCCGCGGTTATACGGTAAAGTTCTGATACCGGACGCGGTGTTATCGGAGCTTTGCGACCCAGGAAGTCCAACAGTCGTCTCGGCATGGGCTCTAATGCCGCCTACGTGGCTGGAAGTAGTTCTGACCGTTGCCTGCGATGTGAACCCGTCATCACTCGATCCGGGAGAACTTGCTGCGATCACGCTTGCCGGTTCTGTCCGCGCCGATGTGCTCTTACTCATGGACGATATGGCTGGCCGCTCGGCGGCGTCAGAACTGGGCTTGCGAAGTACCGGGACATTGGGTGTTCTCCGGGCTGCCTCACAGAAAGGTCTGATTGAACTCGATAGGGCGCTCGACAAACTGGGTCAGACTAATTTCTACCTTCCGGCTCGTCTAGTGGCTTTTCTGCGCGCGGAAGCCCGAGTTCGGAAAGCCGACTAGCGGCGGACGATGACTTCGCGGAGGTTTTCGCGCGTGAGGAAGAACTTCACGCTCTCGAACTTCCCGAATAATTTTTCGAGAGAGCGGTTGTTGAAGACGTGGCCCGTGGAGCGCATCCCCAGTTCCGTCACCAGCAGAGTCTTGTTGTCCTGAATCCGGAAACTGTACGATGCGACTTCCTGCACCTTATCGTTCACGGTAAAGAACGCCAGAAGATAGGACTGCGGCCGCATGATGTCCGCGAGACGCTCGACCGTCGCGTTCAGGAGAGCCTGGCTCATGAACTGCATCGAGTCCCACATGAGGACGCCATCGAAGGTGGCTGGCGGATAGTCGAAATTCGAGCGGAGAAAGTATTCGATTCTGCCAGGGTTGGTCTGGCCGGAAGGATCCGACCCGAAGCATTCCTGCATGCTGTGGAGCACGTTCGCTGAATAGATTTTGTGGCCGAGGCTGGTAAGGAAGTCGATATTCTGCTGGCTGGCGCCGGCGAGATCGAGAATGGAAAGGCCGACCTGGCCGTGGAGATTAAAGAAGAATTGTTCGAGGCCACGGCTCTGGCGAGTGGAGGTGGCGTCTTTGCGGGCGGGTTTCAGGAAGGAAAGGCCGGGGGAGGGGAGAGACGGAGCCCGCGCAGGCACAGGTGTTTCGCTTCCTCTGTTGAAGATTGAACGAAACTTTTCCTGCAGCAGCACGGGCTCTTTTCTCCGTAACGCTTTAGCGGTTCACCGGCGTTCCGGCCGGAGCGGACGAAGCGGGCGACCCAGACGAAGCGGCGGAAGGCGTCGGTTTCGCCGGAGTATCCGCGCCAGGCACGGCCGGCTTGGGCTCAGGTTTGCGAATGTCGATGCTGCCCTTGAAGAGCGCACCGTCCTCAATGCTGATGCGGGCGGTGGTAATGTCACCGACGAGCTTGGCTTCGCGGCGGATATCCACCTTATTGGCGGCCTCCACGTTGCCCTGCACCTGCCCGAAAATGACGACCTCGCGGGCTTTGACGCTGGCCTGAACGCGGCCGGTGGTCCCGATGGTGACCTTGTTGTCGGACGATTCGATGGTGCCTTCGACATCACCGTCGACATTCAGATCCTCTTTGGTGTAGATCTGGCCGACGATTCTGACTGCTTTTCCGATGGTTGCGGTATTGCGGGAATCCGCTTCCGGTACTCTGTGGGGTGTTGACGACACTGGAATGGTCTCCTTCCTGATTTCCGGCATGGGGTAGTGTGCGACCGGCGGTGCCGGGGGGGCTGGCGGCGCGACTGCCGGACGCGGCGCGGGCTGCTCTTCTTTTTTATTCCAAATGCTCACTGCGGGGATGACTCCACCACCAGTCTAACGGGCGGTGGACGATGGCGCAATGCGATTGAAATCGGGTGACTGAAATAGTTCGGTGGCCGGGAGGGGGCGGCTCGGGTTCGGGCCGGGGGTGAAAGGTGATTTACTCTTACGATTTTAGTTGACATAGAGGCAGAGCCGCCTTAAAATCAGGGTGACTCTTAAATTCATAGTTACCGGAGCTGCCGTTGCCCAGACAAAAATCGCTCAACCTCACCGAAGCTGAACTGCGACTGATGGACGTGGTTTGGGACAAGGGTTCGGCCACCGTCCAGGAGGTGGCGGACGCGCTGCCGCGCGAGCTGGGGCTGGCGTATAACACCGTCCTGACTACGCTGCGGATTCTGGAGGATAAGGGTTATCTGCGGCACAAGATGGCGAAGCAGGGCAGGGCCTTTGTTTATCGTCCGGCGGTGAGCCGCGAGCAGGCCAGCCGGAGCGCGGTGCATTCGCTGCTGCGGCGTTTTTTCGGGAATTCGGCGGAAGCGCTGGTGCTGAACCTTCTGGACGATGAAAAGCTGGAGGCCGATGAGGTGAAACGGATTCAGGGATTGCTGAAAGCGCGGCCGGTTCCGGAAGAGGAGAAGCCATGATGCCTCTTGCAATTTTTCCCGCGATATTGAATACGCTGTGGCAGGGTGTGGCGCTGGCGGGTTTGGTTTGGGTGACGCTGCGATGGGTGCGTGTGAATGCTGCTACGCGATGCGTGATCTGGTGGGCCGTGCTGGCAATGCTGGTGGTGCTGCCGATTGCGCCGCGGCTTGCGGTGCGGGGGCATGTGTCGAGGGTTGCGCCGACGCGTGGTCGGGTCGCGCCTGCTTCGTATTCGCTCCCGCAGGACGTCAATGAGGCTCCTGCAATTGTGACGGTTCCGGAAAGGCCGGCTGCAAGGTGGCCTTTCATGATCCTTGGGCTCTGGGCCGGCGTGTTTTTTTACCGGCTGGTACGGATTGGGCAGAGCTTCGTTTATCTGCGTGCTGTGAAGCGGAATGCAGCGGTGTCGGATGTTGAACTGCCGGAGGTGGGACGCCGCGCCCGACTGCTGGTTTCGCCGGATATTGCGTCGCCAATGGCTGTGGGATTTTTGCGGCCAGCTGTCATCCTGCCTGCCGATCTGAGCGAGCAGATCACGCGGGAAGAGCTGGATCAGATTGTGTTGCATGAAGTCGCGCACCTGGCCCGACGCGACGATTGGTGGAATCTGCTCGGGCGGCTGATTGGCGCGGCGCTCGCGTCGGGAGTGTTCGGGCGCGGCTCGCGGATCGGCGACAGGATTGAGATGCTGCTTCAGAGTGGACGTTATTTCTCTACGCGCGTTTCTTTGCGGCGGGTCGCGGCGGGGGTGTTCGCGCTGTGTTGTCTTGCAGCCGGGGGGTCGTTTGCACCGCGGTGGATCGCGTTCGCGCAGGCCCCTTCGGGAAAGCTGGCTTTTGAGGTTGCGTCTATCCGGCCTCATGATGGTCCGCTGCACTGCATCAGATGTTTTTCGTCTTCGGGCCCACGGCTGACGCTGGAAGGTTATAACCTGATGCAATTCGTGCTGGAGGCGTACAACCTGAAGCCCTATCAGGTTTCCTGGGCTGCGGCGGCTGAGCAGCAGGACATCTACTACGACGTTATCGCGAAGGCTGAGGGCGATAGTGCTCCGACGAAGGATGAGTTTCGAAAGATGATGCAGGCAATGCTTGCGCAACGCTTCAATTTCAAATTTCATCGCGAGATGAAATCGATGCCGGTGTGGGCTCTGGTGGTGGGTAAGTACGGGCCAACGTTTCGGGAGAGCGGTCCCGACGATCCTGTCGTGAACAACCACGGGGTAAACGGACGCAAGCAGAATGTAGTGCTTTCGCAGGGAAGCATTGAATCGCTGACCGATTCTATTCGCGGCACCTTTTTCGTTTCGGATCGGCCTGTGCTTGACAAGACAGGGCTCACAGGGAAGTACACGCTCAAGCTGGAGGCGACGCCGGAGTTCCGGATCAATGACAATCTACAGCCGGGCGATATCAGCGTGTTCGATGCGGTGCAGGCGCAGCTTGGTCTCAAGCTGGAATCGCAGAAGGCTGATATTGAGGTTCTGGTTGTGGATCACATGGAGAAGCCGTCGGGGAATTGACACGATGACAACTTGGGGGATACTTACCGCTGTATTGAACACGCTCTGGCTGGGGACCGCGCTGGCGGGTTTGGTTTGGCTGGCGCTGCGATGGCTTCCTGTGAACGCCGCGACGCGGTGCGTCATCTGGTGGGTTGTGCTGGCGATGCTCGTGGTGTTGCCGCTTGCGCCGAGGCACGTCCCGCAGGTGGCATCGGCTCGCGGGCAGATCGTGACAGCCTCGTATTCGTTGCCACCGGACGTCGGTGAGTCGCCTGCAATTGTGACGCTTCCGGAAAAGCCGGCTGCGCGATGGCCGGTCGTCATCTTCGCGTTTTGGGCGGCGGTGCTTCTTTACCGGCTGGGGCGGATCGGGCAGAGCTTCGTGTATCTGCGTGGGGTGAAACGGAACGCCGTCGTTTCCTGTGTTGAATTGCCCGATGTGGAACGGCGCGCTCGCGTACTGGTTTCGCGTGAGATAACTTCGCCGATGGCTGTCTGGTTTTTGCATCCCGCCGTCATCCTGCCAACGGATCTGAGCGGGCAGATCATGCCGGAGGAACTGGATCAGATTGTGTTGCACGAAGCCGCTCACCTGGCGCGGCGCGACGACTGGTGGAATCTGGCGGAGCGATTGATTGGGGCGGTTCTCGCACTGCATCCGATTGCGTGGTGGATTCTGCGGCAGATTGAATATGAGCGTGAAGCTGCCTCCGATGACTGGGTGGTGGCTCGCACCGGGGCGGCGCGGCCTTACGCGGAAACCCTGGCGCGAATGGTCGAGTTGCGATGGCAGGGACGCGAGTCGCGCGGGACCGAAGCCCTGGCGTCGGGTGTATTCGGACGCGGTTCGCGGATTGGCGACCGGATCGAAATGCTGCTGCAACGGGGACGCGAATTTTCGCCGCGCGTTTCGGCGAGGCGTGTTGTGGCAGGTACTTTCATCCTGTGTTGCCTCGCGGCTGCGGGGTCGTTTGCGCCGCAGTGGATCGCGTTCGCGGAATCGCCTCTGGTTCAGAAAAGGCAAGACCCGCCGCCTCCGCTGGTCGCGCAGGCAATCGACGTTCCGCAACGCGGTGCTCCCATGGCTGCGCCAATAAGCAGACCGATCTTTGACGCCGCGTCGGTCAAGGCAACTCCGGGCACTACTGCCAGTGACTGGATCCGCCCAAAAATTGACGATTCGACGCGATTTCAGGCACGGACCATCGTGGAGCAACTGATCGAATGGGCTTACGGCGTGCGCGAATTCCAGATTGTGGGCGCTGCCGATTGGCTCAAAAAAGATCAGTTTGAAATCCTGGGGACGGCGGGCCAGCCATCAGGCGATGAACAGTTCCGGCAAATGGTGCAGCGGCTGCTGGCGGATCGGTTCCAGTTGAGGCTGCATCGCGAAACCAGGGAGATCGCCGTCTACAATCTCGTTGTCGGCAAGAACGGCCCGAAACTCAGGGTTAATGAGGACGATCAATATTGCTGCGGCGGCGAGATCAATATCGGGCGTGGAGCATTCATAGCAGAAGGCGCTACGATGCCGCTTTTCGTGCGGATTCTGACAGATAATCTGGACCGTCCGGTTCTCGACAAGACCGGGCTTACGGGTCACTACGATTTCACTATGAATTTCGATTGGGTGCAAGGCGCGGCGTGGTCGCCCATCGGGCCCGTGCTCTTTACGCTGGTGCAGGATCTTGGCTTCAGGCTTGAGCCACAAAAGGAAGCCGTTGAAATGTTGGTGATCGATTCCGTGGGCCATCCCACTGAGAATTAATTTCAGTTCGACAAAGATAAGGATGAAAATAATGACGCCTCTCACAATTTTAACGGCGATATTCAATACCCTCTGGCAGGGCGCGGCGCTCGCGGGGCTGGTCTGGCTGGGGTTGAGATGGATCCGCGTTAATGCCGCTACGCGCTGCGTGATCTGGTGGGCTGTTCTGGTGACGCTGTGCCTCTTGCCGGCTATGCCGCGTTTTATCGCGGCACGGCATGTTCCGCAGGTGATATCAGCGCGCGGTCAGATCGCGCCAGATTCATATTCGCCGCCTCCCGACGTCGATGAAGCGCCTGCAATTGTGATGCTTCCCGAAAGGTCGGCCGCAAAATGGCCGCTCGCGATTTTCGCGCTCTGGGCCGCGGTGCTTCTGTATAGACTGGCGAGGATCGGCCAAAGTTATTTGCACCTGCGGCGAGTGAAGCGGAACTCTATACTCTCGGATCTTCGGCTGGCCGATGTGGGGCGGCGCGCATGTCTTCTGATCTCGCGCGATATCGCGTCGCCGATGGCCGTCGGGTTCCTGCGCCCGGCCGTCATCCTGCCCGAAGATCTGGCCGACCGTATCACGCCAGGAGAACTGGACCAGATCCTCCTGCACGAAGCTGCGCACCTGGCACGGCGGGACGACTGGTGGAATCTGTTGGGGCGAGTGCTTGGTGCTGCTCTCGCGTTGCATCCTGTTGCGTGGTGGATTCTGCGGCAAATCGAGTATGAACGCGAAGCTGCGTGTGACGATTGGGTGGTCGCGCGCACCGGTGCGGTGCGGCCTTACGCCGAGAGTCTTGCTCGCATGGTGGAATTGCGTTGGCAGGGCAGCAATTCGCGCGGGACGGAAGCTTTGGCTTCCGGTGTATTCGGGCATGGCTCGCGGATTGGCGACCGGATTGAAATGCTGCTCCGGCATGGCCGCGAGTTTTCACCGCGCGTGTCAGCGAGACGTGTTGTGGCAGGTTCTTTCATGCTGTGTTGCCTGGTTGCTGCCGGTTCGTTCGCTCCGCGTTGGGTTGCCTTCGCAAAGACTCCCGTGATGCCGGTTGCGCTCCCGAAAAATCCCGAGCCGCAGCCAGGCCTTGTCGCTCAGGCAGTACCTCCCACTCCGGCTCCTCGGACGATCGCGCCGAAAGTGCCGCCAGTTCTCAGGTTCGAAGTTGCCTCGATCCGGCCTGCCATTTTTCCCAGCGCTGCCTACGAGGCCGGCTTCTATGCACACGGCGCAGCAGGCAACCCGTGTTTCGTGAACCCCTCCATTTCCGGCACGCGGGTCAGTCTGCCTCGCGCCAGTATCTGCGACCTGATCGCGTTCGCTTACGGCCTCCAGGGCTACCAGATAGTGGGGACGCCTACATTGCCGAAAGCTTCGGGTATGCAGGAATCCATGTCGTTGGTGGATGCGACCCCGTCGTTTTTCTACGATGTTGAGGCACGAGCGCCAGGTTCTGACGCCCCGACCAAAGATGACGCGCGTGCCATGCTCCGCACTCTTCTGGCCGAGCGATTCAATCTGAAGGCGCATCATGAGACCCGAAATCTCTCCTATTCCGCCTTAGTCGTCGGCAAGCATGGGACAAAACTCGTTCCATCCAGAGAGGACTGTCAGCCTCATGGTGGAGGCGGGCGCGGGGACAAGGTTCACGTGTGCAACCGATCGACAGAACAACTGGCTCGGAGCCTGAACGGACTCACTGAACGTCCGGTTGTCGACGCGACCGGACTTACCGGAACCTTCGATTATGATATTCAACCCTTTAACGCGGATAACGCCGCCAGCGCGTATGAGGAACAATTGGGACTCAGTCTGGAATCGCGAAAAGGCCCGGTTGACGTGTTGGTGGTCGATCATGTGGAGCCTCCCTCGGGGAATTAACTTAGAGCCCAAACAGCCGCGCTGCATTCTCTTTCAGAATCAGCGGACGCACCTCATCCTTGATTGCGATCTTTTCGAAATCGGCGAGCCAGCGATCCGGCGTCAGCAGCGGATAATCCGAGCCGAACAGCACCTTATTCTTCAGCAGGCTGTTGGCGTACTGGATCAGCGTCGCCGAAAAATATTTGGGCGACCAGCCCGAGAGATCGATGTAAACCGTCGGTTTGTGCAGGCAGACCGAGATCGCTTCGTCCTGCCAGGGGAATGACGGATGCGCGAGGATGATCGGCAGATCGGGGAAATCGACCGCGACATCGTCGATCATCATCGGGTTGCCGTACTTCAGCCTGATGCCGCCGCCGCCGGGCATTCCAGTGCCGATGCCGCTGTGGCCTGTGTGGAATAAAACCGGCAGTCTTGCTTCGGCGAAGACTTCGTAAAGCGGATAAGCGATGGGGTCGTTGGGGAAAAACTGCTGGAGCGGCGGATGCAGCTTGAGGCCGCGCGCGCCTGCCGCGACGAGGCGCTTCGCTTCGCGGACGGCTTCAGGTCCGCGCGTGGGGTCGATGCTGGCGAAGGGAATCGCGACATCGGCGTTGTCGTTCGCGAACTGAATGACTTCGTCGTTGGGCACCATCGGGCGGCCGGTCAGACGCTCGTCTACGGTGAAGACGACGCAGGCCATGTTGCGGGAGCGGTAGTAATCGGCGAGGGCGTTTCGCTCGCGGGGCACGCCGCTCGCGCCGAAATATTTTTCCGCGGCGGTATCGGCAGTTGATGCGTTGCCGGTGTGTTCGATGTGGACATGGACATCGATCGCTTTCAGGTTCGCGAGATTCAGTTTCTTTGTTTCGTTCATGATGCGGCGCTGCTTTCTGTGTAGGCGCAGATGACGCGCCGGGATGGGTTGATCTGGTAAAGTTCTTCGACGATCGCGGCCCGGTGTTCGCGCACGGCGCGCTGGTTGAGTGTGCCCTTGTCGGTTAGTTCGCCGGCGTCGATGGAGGGCGGTTCGTCGAGAAGAATCGCGCGGCGCACGCACGTTGAAGTTCCTGTGCTGAGTCGCGCAAACTCGTTGAGGCGCGTTCGGAAATCTTCCGTGGAGACGCTTGGGGCGGGGAAGATCAGCGCGGTCACGAAGTCTCTGTCCGGACCTGCGAGAACGACGTCATTCACCAGTGGTCCGAAGTGCGCGATGAATCTCATGCGCAGCGGGCCGGCGCTCACCCAAGTGCCCGTGGAAAGCTTGAAATCCTCGTTGAGCCGCCCGTCGAAACGGAAGCCTTTGAGGGGATCGGCGGGGTCGGCAAAGACAAGCGCGTCGCCCATGCGGTAGTAGCCGTCTTCGTCGAACGACGCGCGGGTCAGTTCGTCATTGCGCCAGAAGCCCGGCGTGACGCAGGGACCTTTGACGCGCGCTTCCAGCTTTTGGCCCACGGGCGCGAGTTTGAGTTCCACGCCGGGCAGCGGCAGGCCGACCAGTCCCGACGCCGCGCCTTCGATGCCGGTGAAGAGTGCTGCGGGAGCGGTTTCCGTTGCGCCCAGACCGGTCATCATCAGGATTTCTTCGCCGCAGGTGGCGACGGCGAGTTCCTGCAAATTGTCCCACACGCGCTGGCTCAGGCCCGCGGCCGCGTAGAAGAGTATCTGCACCTTGCTAAAGAAGACGCGGCGCAATTCGGCATCCGCGCGCAGGCGATCCACCAGCATCTCGAAGCCCTTCGGCACGTTGAAGTAGGCGGTGGTTGCGATCTCGCGGAGATTGCGGGCCGTGGCGTTGAAGCCGCCTGGCGTGGGTCGGCCATCGTCGATATAAAGGCTGCCACCGTTATAGAGCGCGATACCGAAATTGTGGCTGCCGCCGAAAGTGTGGTTCCACGGTAGCCAGTCGCAGAGGACGGGCGGCGCGTCGGCGAGGAACTGCATGCAGTTGCGGATCATCTCCTGATTCGAGCAGAGCATTCGCTGGGTGGTGAGTACGCCTTTGGGCGAGCCCGTGGAGCCGGAGGTGAAGAGGATTTTCGCGACAGTGTCAGGTGTTATGCGGGCGTGGGCTGCGTCGACTGCGTTCGTGGGCGTGGTGGTTTCGAGTTCGGCGAGATGCGAGATGATTTCGGCTCCATCGAGTGGCATCGCGTTCAGCGCGGGTTCGAAGCGGCGGGGTTCCGCGGCGAACACGAGGCCCGGGCGGAAAGTTTTCCAGATGGCTTCGAGGGTGGTGAACTTTGTGACGGCCAGTGAATAGGCGGGCGCGATCGGAGCGTACAGGATGCCCGCGTACATGGCTGCGAGAGCCAGCAGCGCGTGTTCGATGCTGTTGCCGGAGAGGATGGCTATTGGGCGTTCGGCGGATAGATCGCGGTCTATCAGCGATTGCGCGATCGACCGGACGCGTGCGAGTGTCTGCGAGTAGGTGACTCGTTGCCACTCGCCATTTGTGCCGCGTCTTGCGAGGAACGTTCTGTCCGGAGCCTGAGCCGCCCAGTGGTGCAGGCGGTCCGTGATTTTTTCCGGGTAACTGGCCAGCTTGCGCGGCGATTGGACGTAGATGGTTCCGTCAGGGCGGTGGTTGAACGTCGCGGCGGCGCCGGTGACTTGGACTGCGCGGACTTTCACGGTGGGGCGTGGCATCAAAGTGACGTTAGCGCAGGCCAAAGGCCTACGCTACAAATTACGCACGCTCCGCGTCGTATACGCGGAACGTCCTGCCTTCGGCCGCAAGACGCATCAGCAGTGGCGCGGGCGTCCAGCGTTCTCCGAACTCAGCGTGAAATTCGGATATGCGGGCCGCGATCTTCGCGAGACCCACCTGATCGGCATACATCATCGGACCACCAAGGCGTGCCGGGAAACCGTAGCCGTTGATGTAGATCACGTCAATATCGGCGGCTCGCAATGCGTATCCTTCCTCCAGAATGCGTGCGCCCTCGTTGATCAGGGCGTAGACCGTGCGTTCCACGATCTGCTCAACGGTAAATGTCCGCTGCGGGATGCCTGCATCCGCCGCCATGCTGCGAATGAGCGCAACGACTTCCGGATCCGGCGTGGCTTTGCGATCCGCGCCGTAGGTATACCAGCCGCGTCCTGTCTTCTGGCCATAACGGCCTATCTCGAAGAGCCTGTCCTGCACCAGCGGCTTGCGTGGCCCTTTCTCGATCAGGTGCCCCAGCGCCTTTCGCACGCGCCATGCCACGTCGATCCCCGCCATGTCGTCCACGGCGAAAATTCCCATCGCCATGCCGAAGTCTGTCAGGGCTCTATCGACCTGTTCAGGCGTCGTACCTTCTTCCACCAGAAACTGGGCTTCGAACATGTAAGGGAACATCATGCGGTTTCCGATGAAGCCTGTACAATTGCCAGCGACCACACCGACCTTGCTCAGCTTCTTTGCAAATGCGAGCGCGGTGGCCAGAACTTCGTTCGAAGTCGCTTTGCCGCGCACGATTTCGACCAGACGCATCACATTCGCAGGACTGAAAAAATGCAGGCCGACCACGGAGCCAGGCCGGCTTGTTGAGGCGGCAATCTCGTCGATATCGAGAGTGGAAGTATTGGTGCTGAGGATGCAACCTGGCGCGGCGATCGCGTCTATCTCAGAGAAGATCTTCTTCTTGATCGCCATGTCTTCGAAGGCAGCTTCGATAATCAGGTCGGCGGATTCGAAGCCCGCGTTGTCAAGCTGCGGATGAATGCGAGCCATACGTTCCGCGACGCCTTCCGATGTGAACCGGCCGCGTTTTACGGAGACATCGTAATTCCTGCGAATGGTCTCGATACCGCGATCCAGCGATTCCTGCGTCGAGTCTTTCAGCAGGACCTCGAGGCCGGCGTTGGTACAAGCCATCGCAATGCCGCCGCCCATGGTGCCCGCGCCGATGATGGCGACGCGTGCGATCGGATGGACTGCGGTCTCTTTTGTGATCCCCGGGACCTTCGCGACACCGCGTTCCGCAAAGAATGCGTGGATGAGCGCGCGGGCCTGGTCGGACGCAACGCACTCGGCGAAGAGTTCGCGTTCGCATCGGCAGCCTTCGTCGAAAGGGAGCGCTACGGCGGCTTCGATGGCTTCCACCGCTTTCAATGGCGCAATCGCACCACGGCGAACTTTCGCCGCTAATACGCGGCCCGCAGCGTAGAGCGGTGCGTTGGCTTCCGGCGTCCCCAGTTTGTCATCACGATCACGCGTGCGGATGATCACGCCCGGGCGAACGAACGCGATCGCGCTATCCAGCAAATTGCCGTCGATGATGGCGTCGATCAAACCAGCCGCAAGTGCGTCCGCAGGGCTGATCGGCTTGCCGGTAACGCACATCTCGATGGCTTTCTCCACTCCAACGAGCCGAGGCAGCCGTTGCGTACCTTCCGCCCCAGGAATAATCCCGAGGTTCACTTCCGGTTGACCCATGACGCCATCGCGCGCGACAACGCGGAAATGACCGGCCATCGCAACTTCCAGACCGCCCCCGAGCGTGGTGCCATGCAGTGCCATCACCACGGGCTTCGCGGAATTTTCGATAGCCGCCAGAACGCCGTGCAGGGCGGGAAGCTTCGCGGGCTGTCCCCACGCGGCGAATTCCAGTTCTTTGATATCCGCACCCGCAATGAATGTACGGCCCGCGCCGATCACGACGATGACCTCGACGCCGGCATCGGCATTGGCGCGCGCGACTGCATCGGACAAGCCCTCCGGCACGCCGGGACTCAGCGCGTTGACGGGCGGATTATCGATCGTAACGACAGCGACGCTACCGCGATTTTCCAGAGTGACGAGAAGGTTCATGAAATTTTAGAGGCTTTCAGGGAAATCAGCGAGCCGCCGGGCATGCGCCGCACCGCTTCCCAGTCTTCCAGCGTATGCGCCAGGTTCTGCCGGGCCACGCGCGAGTGCTCGCGTGCCAGGGCTTCCGCGCGCGAGGCTTCGCGATCCGCGATGGCTTCGATCAGTGCGCGATGGTGTTCCTGCGCAATCACCGAAAGACGCGGGGAGTGCCCGGATTCGGCCTGTCCGAAAACGAGGGCGCTGGGGGCCGCGAACGGCAGCTTCACCACCTGTTCGATCGCGCGCATCAGCATCGGGCTGCCGGCGAGACGCCAGATTTCGGAGTGGAAAGCTTCGTTCAATTCCAGATAGCGAGGGAAGCCGACCGCATCGAGCGGCACGAGCTTCTGCAATTGCTCATATATATGCCGCAAGGCGTCGAGATCGCTGTCTTTCGTCAACCGCTCGGCAGCCAGGCGCGCAGCCATGCCTTCCAGCGTGCCGCGAATCTCAATCGCATCCCACACATCGGCCAGCGTGAACTCGCATACGACGAAACCACCGGTCGGCCACGGTCGCAGCAGACCTTCATTCGCCAGCCGATCGAGCGCGAGCCGCAACGGTGTGCGCGAAACATTCACGTCGGCGGCGAGCAGGCGCGCGGTGAGGGGCAGTTCGGAGATCCGTTCGCCGGGCTCAAAATCGCCGCGCAACAACATCTCGCGAATCATGAGAACTGCGCGGTCCGTCTGGCTGATGGCGGGTGAACTGAGCGGGCTGTGCAGCGGGGTGGGCATAACGATCCGACTGAGCAATCTTATCCCGATCCGTGGCTCGGAATCAATTTTTGCATGCAGAAACACGATTGTTCTTGACTCAACGAGGTTGAATTGGCAATTATAGATCTGTTTGGCATGCAGAAGCTGGCAGGCGGAATATTCCTGCGCCCGGTTGAAAGAGGAACTGAATTGATGTTCAGACGGACCACGTGGTTGATATCGGTATTTGCCCTGGCAGTCGCGATGGCTTACGCTCAGGCGCCGGCAGGTGGACGCGGCGGATCAGGCCGGGGTGGACGAGGCGGCGGAGGCGGACGCGGGCCGGCGCTGGTTTCGCCGCAAGTGAATGCCGATCACACCATCACGCTCCGCTTCCGCGCGCCCAACGCGAAAACGGTGGATGCCATCGGAGAGATCGACGGCAAGGATCATCCGATGACGAAAGACGATTCCGGCACGTGGAGCGTCACCATCGGCCCGCTGACGCCCGATATTTACAACTACCAGTTCCGCATCGACGCTGTGAACGGCGCCGGTGGTGTGATTGCGATGGACCCGCAGAATCCGCAGGTGAAGCTGGGCTTCGGCGCGTTTCCGCCCGCCAGCCTGGTGGAGGTGCCGGGCGATGGGCTGATTTTCGATGACGCGAAGCCTGTGCCGCACGGCACGGTGCGCCTCGAAACGTACGATTCGAAAACGATCGGCGCGCCGCGCACGCTCTGGATCTATACGCCGCCAGGCTACGAGAAGGGCAACCAGAAATATCCCGTGTTCTATCTGCTGCACGGTTCCGGCAATATCGATTCCAGCTGGATTCTGACGGGCCGTGAGAACTACATCATGGATAACCTGATCGCAGAAGGGAAGTCGAAGCCGATGATCATCGTGAATCCGCTCGGCTATGTGGAAGAAGGCGTCGGGCTGGGCCCGGTGCGCGAGGCGGATCGGACCGCTGCGGCCAGCGCTTTTGGCGACGACCTCATCAAGGACGTGATTCCGTACGTCGAGAAAACCTATCGCACGCTGAAAGACGCCGATCATCGCGCGCTCGGCGGCTTGTCGATGGGCGGCGGGCAAACGATTTCGGTGGGCTTTCCTCATCTCGACCTGTTTCACACGCTCGTCATCATGAGCATGGGCGCGCAGAACGCCGATACGACTTATCCGGCATTTTTCGCCAACCCCGCGGCCACGAATAAGACGCTGAAGCTGTTGTGGCTCGGCGTCGGCAAGGACGACAATCTGGTCGGCCCGCAGGCGAAGGCTCTGGAAGCGACGCTGGTCGCGAAGGGCATCAAGCACGTTTACTCGCTGTCGGAAGGCCGGCACGAATGGGTTGTCTGGCGGCACGCGCTGTATGAAGTGGCGCCGCAGATGTTCCGTTAGAGATCTCCAAAGGACTACACAGAATATGTTTCAAAAAACGGTTTTGATATTTGCGGTGGCGGCGTTGACCGTCTTTGGACAGCCTTCGGCCGGTGGCCGCGGCGGATCGGGCGGCGGACGTGGCGGACGCGGTGGATTTGGCGGCCCGGCCATCAAGTCGCCGGAAATTTCCGCCGACGGAAAAGTGACGGTGCGTCTGCGCGCCCCGAATGCCAAAGAAGTCTTTGTGACGGGACTCGGCCAGCGCACAGCTTTGCAGAAAGACGACAGCGGCGTCTGGTCCGCTACGTCCGAAGCTCTGAAGCCGGATGTCTACATGTATCAGTTCGCGGTTGACGGCATGACGGTGAACGACCCGACGAATCCGCATCTCGCCACATCGTTCGGCACCGGTGGACGCAGCGTGGTCACGGTTCCGGGCGCAGTCGCATGGGCGCCAGTTGAGGGCGTCGAAAAGGGAGCGGTCACCCGCATTGCTTACCATTCCGCCGTTGCTAACGACGATCGCGATTTTTACGTCTATACGCCGGCCGGTTACGACCCGAAGCGCAAGGAAGCGTATCCGGTGCTCTATTTGCTGCATGGCCTCGGCGACGACGCTCAGTCCTGGCTGACGCAGGGCAATGCGAACGTGATTATGGACAACCTCATCGCGCAGGGCAAGGCGAAGCCGATGATCATGGTGAATCCGCTCGGCTATGGTCATGCGGGCGGCGGGCAGGGCGCGCCGGACATGATCGTCCACTTCACCGAGCAGTTGCTGAACGAAGTGATGCCGCGCGTCGAAAAGGAATACAATGTCGCGAAGGATCGCGATCATCGCGCTATCGCCGGTCTCTCCATGGGCGGCGCGGAAGCGACGTTCGCAGGACTGAATCATCTGGATAAGTTTGCCTATATCGGTTCGTTCAGCGGCGCGTATGTCATGTGGCCTGGCGCGAATGGCGTGCGTGGTGGTGGTCCGGGAGCCCCCGGCGCATCCGGTGGAGTTGCGGCTGCCGGTGGCGGACAGCAGGCGCTGAATCCGGCCATCATCGATAACAACTTCGGAACGCTGACCGCGAAGATCAATTCGCAGGTGAAGCTGCTCTGGATTGTGGTGGGTACTGCCGATAGCCTGATCGGCGTGAATCGGCAGTTCAAGGATTGGCTGACCGCGAAGAATATCAAGTTCGTGCAACAGGAAGTTCCGGACATGGCGCACGTCTGGCCATTGTGGCGGCAGAACCTGACGGATTTCGCGCCGATGCTTTTCACGGACAAGAAGTAATCGCAGGCCGAAGGCCTACTCCACAACGTGACGCCTGGTTGTGTAAACCAGGCCTTCGGCCTGCGTTTTTATTCCCCGTACGTTGGCTCGGTACCTGGTACTGAAACCGCTTGCAACCCGGCCGCCCGAATGCGAGTATAATCTTGAAATCCCGGTGCGTAAGAATTTAGCGCAGGCGAATTTTCGGGCGTCGACGCGAATTGCAATCCTGCTTGCGACCGCCGCCATCCTGTGCGCCACGGAAATGATTCCATCCCGGTCTCCGCGCTTCTCCGATTATCCTTTCGATCAATGGGCCTCCGCGCCGGAGCATGCCGCCATTAAATGGGACGTTCGTCTGCTTCCCGCGGAACTCTCCATCCATCAGCGGCTGCTCGAACGCATCCAGACCGTCGTGCCGGGCGGTGAACTCGCCAGACGCCGGGGCCGGGGCGAACTCGTTCTTCTGACTCGTTTCGAAGATTCCGACGGTCGCCAGTGGCGCACCGGCAGCCGCCTGAATCTTGTGAATGTACAGGCCGGAGTTAAATCGGAAGAACTGACCTTCACCACTGCCGCGTTCGTCAAACCAGGTAACTACAAGGTTCTCATCGCTCTGCTGGACACGCAGACGATGGACCACAGTTTCACCCGCCGGACTCTCCACGTCGCTGGTCTGAAAAGCGACCCATTGCCGGATGCCTGGCTCGGTCTGCCGCCGGTTGAAATTCTTCCCGTGGCCGATGGTCCCGATACGTGGTTTCTTCCCACTGTGAAAGGCCTGTTACATCTGCCGTTGCAAGCCGGACCGGACGCCCATGTGAAGACGGCAGCGCTCGCTGAGCCGGGAACAGGAGTACGGGCGCAGACGGCAATGTTCATGGAGAAAGGAGCGGCGTCCGCCGGACATCAGATGACGGCGAATCAGGAGGCGCCGCGCATTGACCTGCTCGTCAACACGACGCCTTCCGAATGGTCGCCGAGTCCGGCTTCAGCGTTGCGCCGCAACATGTCGGCCGTCATTCCCGCGCTGAAAGTTCTGAGCGCTTTGAATGCGAACGTCCGGCCACCTTCCGCCGCGGTGATCGATCTGACCCACCAGCGCGTGGGTTTCGAAACTCCCGATGCCACCGCGCTCGACTGGACGGCGCTCAACAAGGTGCTGAGCGCAACCAATCCCGGCGTGATCGACGCGAAATCGCTTTCGGCTCAGGCGTCGATGCGCGAATATTTCATCCATGAAGTCGAGAAACGTGCCCTGAGTTCCGATTCCGAGCGCTGGCTCGTCGTGATGAGTGGTCCGCTCGTGTTTGCACACCAGGACGATACGCCACCGCCCGCGTTGCCGGTCGATCCCCGGCGTCACCTCGTCTATCTGCGCTTCTCCGGCTTTGCCAGTGGCCTTCCTGGCCTCCCGCCTGGCCCAGTCCCCGATATTCAAATCGGACCGGTGCGGCGCGTTCACGGTCCCATGCCGGGCCTCGGCGCTGTTTTGCCGCCAGGTGCCGGACGCGGACGTGGCCGCGGCGAACCCCTCGCGATTTATCCCGACGACCTCGAACGAGTCCTGAAACCCATGGGTGCGCAGATTGTCAGCATTACTTCGCCGGAAATTTTCCGCAAAACCGTAGCCTCGCTCATTGAGCAAATTTCGGCCGCCGATTGACCAGGATTGCTCCCATTGCGCTGTTAAGTGCCGCGCTGTTGAGCCTCACTACCCTTGCGCCCTCCCAGCGCGGCGCGGGCTACGGGCCATTTTCCCGCTATCCATTCGATCAATGGGCTGCCGAAAACCAGAAGCCGCAGATTCGCTGGTATATCCGCGTCGACCCCGCGCGCCTGTCCCCCCACCAGCGCATCGTTACGCAATTGCATGCGACAGTCGACGCCGCGGAGCTGCGGAAACACCAGGGTAACGGGCAGATCCTGATGCTGGCCCGCATCGAAGACGCCGCCGGACATCGCTATCAAACCTGGAATCAGACCGCGATCGCGCAACTGCATCAGGGCGATACTGTCCGCCAACTCGACTGGAATATTTCGGCGTTCATCCTGCCTGGCGATTATGTCCTCTTGCTGGCGGTGTGCGATACCCGCACGCTGGAGCACAGTTTTGTGCGCCGCCGCCTCCATATCGACGCGATCAATTCGGAGCCTCTGCCGAACATGTGGAAGGGCCTTCTACCCGTGGAATTTCTGCCTGTCAGCGGCAATCCGGAGGCCTGGTATCTTCCGCAGATGCACTCCCGCATCGTTCTGCCGGTCGAGACGCAGCGTCCTGTGCGCGTCGAACTGCTGGTGAACACCACGCCCGCCGCGCCTGGCTCGCTGAACACATTTCGCCAGAACATGGAACTGGTGGTGCCATCGATGAAAGTGCTGATGGGCATCGATCCCGTCGGCGGCGGGATCGGTCTCAGCGTCGTCGACCTCAACCGCCGCGCACTGAGTTTTCAGCAGCCCGATCTGCGTGTCATGAACGGGACGTGGGGCGACTGGTTGAAATTGCGGCCCGCACTCGCCGAAGCCCGCAATGCAACGGTGGACCTGAACACGCTCGCCGGCCAGCACCAGATGATGGACTACCTCGCCGCCGAGGCCGCCCGGCGACTGGCACCCGCGAATCCTTCTGACGCCGCCGCCCACGTCCTGATCGTCCTGAGCGCTCCCCTTTCGTTCACGGAACAGGACAAGCCTCCCGCGCCCGACGTTCCGCCCGATCCTGCTCGCCGCATCTTCTACATTCGCTATTCACCGCTCGCGATTCTCAGGCCAGTCCCGGGCTCTGAGGTCGACTATTCGAATCTTCGCGTGCCTCTCTACCCCTTTACCGACGACATCGAGCGCGCGCTGAAACCGATGGGCGCGCGTGTTTTCCGCGTGTCGAAGCCTGAAGAATTCCGCAAGGCACTGGCGGCGATTCTGGATGAAATCGGCAAAATGCAGGTCAGCCGTTAGAATAGTTATTCGCCCCTAAGCGGGCGGATTTTCCAACTACCTTTCAGGAGAGCTATGCAGCCGGAAACTTGCGATATCGGATTGATTGGACTTGCCGTGATGGGCCAGAATCTGGTCCTCAATATGAACGACCATGGATTCAGGGTCGCGGTTTTTAACCGCACCGTCTCCAAAGTCGATGAGTTCATCAATGACGAAGCCAAAGGCACCGAAATCGTCGGCACGCACACCATTCCGGAATTCATCGCCGCCCTCAAAAAGCCCCGCCGCGTCATGATGCTGGTCAAGGCCGGCCAGGCCGTGGACGACACAATCGATTCCATCCTGCCGCATCTGGAAGCCGGCGACATCGTCATCGATGGCGGCAATTCGCTGTTCACCGATTCCAACCGCCGCGACGCGGCGCTCCGCGAGAAAGGAATTCTCTTCATCGGCACCGGTGTTTCGGGCGGCGAAGAAGGCGCGCGCTTCGGTCCTTCCATCATGCCGGGCGGCAACGTTGCAGCGTGGCCTCATGTGAAGCCGATTTTCCAGTCGATCGCCGCCAAAGTGGAAGACGGCACGCCCTGTTGCGATTGGGTGGGCGAGGGCGGTTCCGGCCACTACGTAAAGATGATCCACAACGGCATCGAGTACGGCGACATGCAGTTGATCGGTGAAGCCTACCAGCTTCTCAAAGACGGGCTCGGCCTCAATGCCGACGAATTGCACGACGTCTTCGCCGAGTGGAACAAAGGCGAACTCGATAGTTACCTGATCGAAATCACCGCCGAAATCTTCGCGAAAAAAGACGAAGACGGCGCGCCGATGATCGACAAAATTCTCGACGCCGCCGGTCAAAAAGGCACCGGCAAGTGGACCTGCGAAAGCGCTCTCGATATGGGCATGCCCGTCACGCTGATCGGCGAAGCTGTTTTCGCGCGGTGTTTATCGGCGATCAAAGACGCGCGCGTGGAAGCGTCGAAAGTTCTCACCGGCCCCGCGCTGCCCGTTGCGACGGATCGCGAAGCGTTCATCGAAGACGTGCGCCGCGCCCTCTATTGTTCGAAGATCATTTCTTATGCGCAGGGCTACATGCTGTTGAGCGCCGCAGCCCGTGAATACAAGTGGAATCTGAATCTGGGCGGAATCGCGCTGATGTGGCGCGGCGGTTGCATCATTCGCAGCCGTTTCCTCGCCCGCATCAAGGAAGCTTTCGACAAGAATCCGAAGCTCAGCAATCTGCTGCTCGACAGCTTCTTCAGCGATACGCTCGACAAATACCAGGCCAGCTGGCGCAGTGGCTGTGTCCGGGCTATTCAGCACGGCGTGCCGGTTCCGGCTTTCTCAACCGCGATGTCGTTTTTCGATGGCTTCCGTACCGCGCGCCTTCCTGCCAATCTGTTACAGGCCCAGCGCGATTTCTTCGGCGCTCACACCTACGAACGCGTCGACAAACCGCGCGGTCAGTTCTTCCACACAAACTGGACTGGCCGGGGCGGCCGGGTGTCCTCGACCACCTACAACGCGTAGCGCAGTTCCCGGCAGGGTTGACTGCCTGCCCCACAGTTGCCCCGCTGATCTACCTGCTGTGGCCTGTGGCGCAGGCGGTTCCGCCTGCGATTTTCAAACGCAACGCACTTTCCGGCATCTTGCTAATCTGGATCATGCCCGTAACGCGGATCTTCCTCGCTGCCGCCGTCATGAGGGCCTGCGCCGTAGCGCAGACTCCCTCCCCGGCGTTCGGTCCCTCGAACCCGTTCTTCGCGCCGAGCAAGCTGCCCTTCGAAGTCCCGCCCTTCGATCGGATCAAAGACGCCGACTATCAGCCTGCCCTTGAAGCCGGCATCGCCGAAGAGCTGAAAGAAATCGAAGCGATCGCCAACAACCCCGCGCCTCCCGACTTCGCCAATACATTCGTCGCGCTCGAAAAGACCGGGCAGTTGCTGGACCGCGTGGACCGGGCGTTCAGCGCGCTCACCAACGCCGACACCAATCCCGCACTTCAGAAAGTCCAACAAACCGAAGCTCCGAAATTCGCGGCCCTGTCCGATGCGATCTCTCTCAACCCCAAACTCTTCGCGCGCGTCGATGCCGTTTATAAGCAGCGCGATTCCCTCAACCTTGATCCCGCTTCCAAACGCCTCGTGGAGCGCGTGCATACCCGCTTCACGCACGCCGGCGCGAATCTTTCCGATCCCGACAAGGCGCGCCTGAAGCAGATCAACGAGCAGCTCTCGGTGCTGACCGATGCCTTCCGTCAAAAGCTGTTGGCGGCAACAAAAGAGGCCGCATTCGTCACTACGGATAAATCCGCGCTCGCTGGCCTCAGCGACGCGCAGATCGCCGCGGCCGCCCAGGCTGCGGCGGCGCGAAGACAACCTGGCTATGTGTTGCCCCTGCAAAACACCACGCAGCAGCCCGCGCTCCAGTCTCTGACCAACCGCGTCACGCGCCAGGCAATCTTCGAAGATAGTTGGGATCGCGCCGAACGCGGCGGAGCAAACGACACCCGAGACACCATCGCCCAACTGGCGAAACTGCGCGCCGAAAAGGCGAAGCTGCTCGGCTATCCGAGCTTTGCCGCATGGCAACTCGAGGACACCATGGCGAAAACCCCTGAGGCTGTGATGCACTTCCTCGACGCCCTGGTCCCACCCGCCGCTGCCAACGCCGAAAGCGAAGCAAAGGATATCCAGGCTCTCATCGATAGCCAGAAAGGCGGTTTCACTCTTGCGCCTTACGACTGGGAAGTTTACGCCGACCAGGTGCGCAAAGCTAAATACGATATCGACGAAGAAGCCGTGCGCCCCTACTTCGAACTCAATCGGGTTCTGATCGACGGTGTTTTTTACGCTGCAACACAGCTCTATGGGATCACGTTCAAAGAGCGCAAAGATATCCCCGTCTATCATCCCGATGTGCGCGTTTTCGAAGTGTCGGAGGCCGATGGCAAGCCCCTCGCGCTCTTCTATTGCGATTACTTCAAGCGCGACAATAAAAACGGCGGCGCATGGACCAGTTCCCTGGTCGGAACGTCGAAACTGATGGGCACAAAGCCCGTCGTCTACAACGTGGCGAACTTTGCAAATCCCGTGGCCGGCGAGCCCGCTCTCATCAGCTATGACGATGTCCGGACCATGTTTCATGAGTTCGGCCACGCCCTGCACGGCATGTTTTCAACCGTGGAATATCCCGGCCTCGCCGGGACGCCGCGTGACTTCGTGGAATTCCCCTCGCAGTTCAACGAACACTGGGGCGATGAGCCGTCGGTCTTCGCCCATTACGCGCGCCACTACAAAACGGGCGCCCCCATGCCCGCTGACCTGGTCGCAAAGCTCCGCGCCTCCGGCAAATTCGACCAGGGTTACGCGCTCACCGAGCTTCTCGCCGCCGCCGAACTCGACATGCAATGGCATCTCCTCGGCGCCGATGCGCCCGCCCAATCCCCCGACGTATTCGAAAAATCCGCGCTCGATGGAAAAAAACTTCTTCTTGCCGCGGTGCCATCGCGCTATCGCTCGTCGTATTTTCAGCACATCTGGAGCGGCGGATATTCGGCCGGTTATTACGGCTATCTCTGGAGCGAGATGCTTGACGACGACGCCTACCTGTGGTTCACGCAGCACGGCGGCCTGACGCGGGCCAATGGCGACCGCTTCCGGCAAATGATTCTCTCCCAGGGCAACTCGCAGGATCTCGAAACGCTCTACGAAACGTGGCGCGGCGGCCCCCCCGCGATCGATGGCCTTCTGCGCCAGCGCGGCTTAACGAAATAGCAGGCAGTTCCGATTCGCGCTCATCCGCCGGCCGGTTTTCCGGCCAAAGGGTGCCCTTTTGCTATCCTGTTGATTCACCCCGCGCAACAGCGTAAATCCCCAAGGAGAACCAATCCGCAACATGCCCGTGAAAGTTGGAATCAACGGCTTCGGCCGCATTGGCCGGAACATCGTCCGCGCCGCTCTGAATAATCCCGAGATCGAATTCGTCGCTGTGAATGACCTCACCGACACCAAAACGCTTGCCCACATGACGAAGTACGATTCTCTGCTCGGCCCCATGCCCGAGCCGGTTTCGGCTGACGGTGACACCATCGTCATCGGTAAGCGCCGCATCAAAGTTTTTGCCGAAAAAGATCCGGCCCTCATCGACTGGAGCTCGGTCGGCGCGCAGATCGTCATCGAATCCACAGGTCGCTTCGTCGATAAGGACAACGCCTCGAAGCATCTCCGCGGCACCGTGAAAAAAGTCATCATCTCCGCTCCGGCGAAGGACGAAGACATCACCATCGTGCTCGGCGTCAACGAAGGCAAGTACGATCCCGCAAAGCACCACGTAGTCTCGAACGCCTCCTGCACCACCAACTGTCTCGCGCCCGTGGCCAAGGTACTGCATGAAAAGTTCGGCATCGACAAAGGGTCGATGACCACCATCCACTCTTATACGAACGATCAGAACGTTCTCGATTTTCCGCACAAAGATCTCCGCCGTGCCCGCGCCGCCGCACTGAACATGATTCCGACAACGACCGGCGCAGCCAAGGCAATCGCTCTCGTCCTGCCCGAACTCAAAGGCCGCCTCGACGGTTATTCCATGCGCGTTCCCACGCCGGACGTTTCAGTTGTCGATCTCGTCGCTATTCTCAAAACCAACACGACCGATAAGGAAGTGAACGACGCTTTTAAAGCTGCTGCCGAAGGCGAGTTGAAAGGCATTCTTGAATACACCGACGATCCCGTCGTTTCGTCCGACATGCTGCACAACCGCAATAGCTCTATCGTGGATGGCCTGCTGACCAAAGTCATGGACGGGAATTTCCTCAAGGTTGTCGCCTGGTACGACAACGAATGGGGCTACTCCTGCCGCGTGTGCGATCTCGTCGAGTTCATGGCAAAAAAAGGTCTCTGATAGTCTGTATTCCCTGAGAGGCAGGCAGCTTCGCCTGCTTCTCAGAGAACATGTGGAGCAGGCGGTTCCGCCTGCTCTCAGTCGAGCGAAGCTCGAGTTTCTCCACCTGGATGCGTGATCGCTCCGCCCCCCCAGTCAATTGCCTGGTTTCCGCCCACCCCGATTTGTAGTATATGTATTCCTATGAAGACAACCCTTCTGGCCCTTGTGGCCATTCTTTCTTTGGCGTTCGCCGCCTCGGCAGCCGACTTCAGCGGCAAGTGGGTTCGCGATCCGAGCGCACCGGCAGCCGGTGGTGGCGGACGCGGCGGCGGTCGTGGCGGTGGCGGCATGCAGATTTACGAGTTTAAGGTTTCAGGTGATACCCTGACCGGCTCCGTCTCGCGCGCCGGCCGCGGCGGTGGAGAACCCACTGTCGCTCCGATCGCCGACGGAAAAGTCACCGGCGATACCTTCACGTTCAGCGTCATGCAGAATGGCCGTGGCGGCGCCGCACCGGCGAAGGTCGTTTACACCGGAAAGGTAGACTCCGCCGACAAACTGGAGATTACTACCGACCGTAACGGCACGCCGGTTACCACACCGCTCGTCAAGGCGCCATAGGCGAAGTACCCAGGTAATTGGATCTGATTCGGCCGCGGTATTTACCTCCGCGACTCTCCGCTTGAAGTGTATCCCGCGTCCTGATTAACCAGACTTAATAATTCCGGTTGAACCAATCGGAGAAAAATGAGTTCACCTTGGTGACGCGTTGTAGTATGATCTAGCCTATGAAGAAAACCCTCTTGGCCTTAGTGGCCGTATTAGCTTTCACATTCACGGCGTCCGCGGCCGATATCAGCGGGAAATGGGTCCGTGACCCTGCGGCTGCTCCGGCTGGCGGCGGTGGTGGTCGCGGCGGTGGTGGTGGCGGCACCTATGAATTTAAGGTTGTCGGCGACACCCTGAACGGCACGGTGACCACTCCCGGTCGCGGCGGTGGCGATCCTACCGTTGTCACGATTGCCGATGGTAAGGTTACCGGCGACACATTCACGTTCAGCATCACGCGGCCCGGCCGCGGCGGTGGCGATCCGACGAAAGTCGTTTACAACGGTAAGGTCGCGGGAGACAAACTGGTCATTTCCTTCGACATGGGCCAGGGCGCACGCGAGACAACGTACGTTAAAGCCCCGTAGACTGGGTTGCCGGGTGGCCCACTGAACGGCCTCAGATTGGCGGAGGGTGAACGTACGGCGGTCTGACAGCTGGCCGTAGACGCCTCTCGGATTAACCTTAACTAAACGAAAGACCGTGCCGGTTGTTGGTATCGAATGGATACTGCTACCGGCGCGGTCTTTCTTTTTTGGCGGCCGCTATTTCTGTTTCTATCAATGTAGTATAAGGATTTCATCCCCAATCCGTGTAAATCGCTGTAAACTGCCTGCCTTGGGTAACCCCTCGCCCCTCCCCGTCATCATTCCACTATATGAAAACAACGCTCTTGGCTCTTGCGGCCATTTTGTGTCTTACTTTCGTGGCTTCAGCGGCTGATATCAGCGGCAAATGGGTAACGGATACTTCTGCCGCTCCCGCAGCAGCTCCTGGCGGCCGCGGTGGTGGCATGGGAGCCGGTACCTACGAATTTAAGGTTTCGGGCGACAAGCTGACAGGTTCGCTCACCCGCGCCGGACGCGGCGGTGGCGACCCCACAACCACTGAATTTACCGACGGCAAAGTCACCGGCGATACCTTCACGTTCACCATCACCCAGAGTTTCAACGGCAACGAATTCAAAACTGTCTACACCGGCAAAGTGGTTGGCGACAAACTCGAACTAACCTTCGATATGGGTGGCCGCGGCAATCCGCGCACCACGACGCTGAAGAAAGCCGAGTAATTTACCTGGCACTTTTTGTGCCTGGGAAACAATGATAATTGGAGAATCTGGCTCGTGGAACTGCCCCCCCCCGAGCCAGTTCGTTTGTAGTGTGTCCGCACGGGATACCATATTTATTCGGATTCATAAAAAGGATTGAAATTCATGCTGCGTTCCACTTGTGCGATTTTGCTGATATTTGCGGTAGCGGCCGACGCCGATGTGCAGTCCGGTCTTGTGCGCTCCGGTGGGCAGCCAGTCCCTGGCGCCACTGTAACGGCTGAATGCGGCACTGACCCTAAGATTCCCACCACCACGGACGACGCCGGACGTTTTGAACTCGGCGGACTCCCTTCCACTTCCTGCAAATACACCGTGCTGATGTTCGGCTTCGAACCCCTGCAGAAAGACGCGGCGGCATCTTCTACTCCTCTGACTTTCGATCTCAATCTGCAATCCCATGCGACGCTTCCCGTTGCGCCGAAACCCGTTGCTCCCGCTCCTGTTGTGAGTTCAGCCCCGGCTGTAACTACGCCATCTCCAGTGGCTGCGCCCGCACCGGCTCCTACGCCAGACGCGCCCAAGCCGAGTATGGCGGCGGCGGTCGCGGCGGCAAATGCGCCCCCGGCACGTGGAAATCGCGGCGCTCGCGGAGCCACCGGCGCAACCGGCGCGGCTGCTCGCGGACGCGGCGCGCAAGCCACCGGACGTGGTGGACAGGCGGGCGGCGGCTTCCAGAATCTCAGTCTCGTTCAGAATGAAGACGCCCCGGCAGCCTCGGATGCTCCCGCAGCCTCTCTGGCAGGCGCCGGTGACTCGGGTGTTTCCACAGGCGATTCTTTTACCGTGAACGGAACTCTCAGCCAGGGCGTGCAGGCGCAGGCTGGTGACGGCTTGGGCATGGGCGGTCCCGGTGGTTTTGGCTTCGGCACAGGCGGTCCCGGCGGACTCGGCGGTGGGTTTGACGACGGCACCGGTGGCCCGGGCGGCCGCGGCGGCGGACGTGGCGGCGGCGCCGGTGGTCCGGGTGGTGGACGCGGCGGCGGTGGCGCGGCTGGTTTCGCTACCGGCGGCGGAGGCGGTGGATTTGGCGGAGGCGGGGGTGGTGGACGTGGCGGCGGAGGCGGTGGTGGACGCGGCGGCGGCCGTGGTGCTCCTCGCGGCCCCAACGGCACTACTTCGTTCGGCAACCGTGCCGGACGCGGACGCGGTCCGCAATGGCAGGCGAGCGTCGCGTACAATTTTCAGAATTCGGCGCTGAATGCGCGCCCGTATGATCTGGCTTCGCAGACGACCACAGGTATCGCTCCGCAAAAGCCGGCAACTGCCACCAATGGGCTGATAATCACCCTCGGCGGACCGATCATGATCCCGAAAACAAAGTTCAATCTGAAGAACGCTCGCTGGAACCTGAGCGTGAATGGAACGCGCAACCGCGTCGGTGTCGAAAACGTATCGAGCGTGCCCATCGCGCCTTTCCGAACGGGGGATTTCTCCAGCCTCCTCACCGCTGCAACGCCGACCATTATCTACGACCCGCTCACCAACACTCCGTTTGCGGGCAACATCATTCCCCAAAGCCGCATTAGTCCGGCTGCGCTCGGGTTACTGAGCTTCTACCCGTCACCCACCGGCGTCGGCCTCATCAAGAATTACGAATTCGACTCCAGCAATCCGAGTAACACCAACACCATGACGTCGCAGATTTCCGATCCGATTACTCCAAAGGACCGCATCAATCTCAACATGTCCGCGCAGGATCGCAATTCCGCGCAGTATCAGACTTTCGGCTTCAGGGATCCCACCAGCGGCGGAGGCAAGGCTGTCACGTTGGCCTACGCCCGCACCCTTCAGCCAACCCTGGTGAATACGCTGACCGCGTCCATAAACCGCAACAACACGAACAACCTGTCTTTCTTCTCGAACGGCACGAATGTCGCGGCGGAATACGGAATCAACGGCGTTCTGGCAACTCCGGCAACCTACGGGCCGCCTACGCTCAGCTTCCAGGGAACCTCGGGGACCAACGGGCTGACCGATGGTACGCCGTCCACAAACCATTCCACGACGTTTGGGCTCACGGACGTGCTTGCCAAGACAAGAGGGAAACACAACGTCGCGGTCGGCGTTAACATCTCGAAGCGGGAAACAAACTCCCTGAGTGCGAGCAATGCCCGCGGAACCTTCAGCTTCACCGGCGTGAACACCGAGGAGGTTGTGAACGGTAGTTCCGTTCCCGGCACTGGTTACGATCTGGCCGATTATCTTCTCGGCCTGCCTGCCTCCACCTCCATAACGAATTACAGCAGCGGTAACGACAACTTCTACTATCGCCAGCACACTGCGTATGCGTATGTGAACGACGATTTCCGCCTGAGCACCAAGGTGACCCTGAACGGCGGTCTGCGCTGGGAGTACTATGCGCCCCAGACAGAGAAATATGACCACATGGCCAATCTCCTCTTTTCGCCGAGTATGACCAGCGTGCAGTATGTGGTTCCGGGTGAGAACAATCCGACTACCGGTTCGGTCGTTCCGAACGGGCTCATCAATCCCGATTACAGAATGTTTGAACCCCAGATCGGTCTTGCCGCGAAACCCTGGGCGAAGCGTGCCATCACCTTCCGTGCCGGATATGGCATCCGTTATAACGGAAGCGCCCTCGCGGCGCAGGGAAGCAAGCTCACGATACAGCCTCCCTTCGTCAATGCCGTCAGCCTGACGCCGGCGCAGGCTCTTCTCGACACCGGCTCGACCCTGACGTTGCAGAATGGTTTCCCCACGCTGCCGTCCAATACCATCACGAATACTTACGGGGTCGCGCAGAACTACAAGCCCGGCATGGCGCAGCAATGGAACGCCATCGTGGGGTACACGGTGGGCCGCTCCTATGTTTTCCAGCTTTCCTACACGGGAACGAAGGGCAGCGATCTTGACGTACTGCTCGGACCCAACCGCGCAACGCCCGGCCCATCCGCGGCGGCCCTCGAAGCCGCGCGCGTGCCCATCCCGAACGCCCTGACCAACATTCAGTTCGATGAGTCGATCGGTACTTCGATCTATCACGCGGGCTCGGCGGTGGTCACGCGGCGTCTGGCGAAAGGCTACGGCTTCACAGGCACTTACACTCTTGCCAAGGCGATTGACGATTCTTCCACTCTCGGCGGCGGTGTCGTGCAGATCGAAAACGATGTTCTGGCTGAGCGCGCCGTCACGGCATCTGTCCCTCATCAGACTCTTTCGATCGCGTTTAACTACCAGTCGCTCCAGACCGTTCAGAAGAGCGACTTCTACTGGAATCTTGTTCGCGGCTGGCGCGTCAACGGTTCCTATTCCCTCAGTACGGGCACTCCGTTCACAGCAACCGTTTCGGGCGATCCCTCGGGTACCGGCGTCATCGGTTCCACGCGCGCCGAAGCGACCGGCTTACCGATCGGAGCTGACGCCGCATCCTGCGTCCTCAACTGCGCTTACTTCAATACCGCCGCATTCACTACTGTGGCGTCGGGCACTTTCGGCGATGCGGCGCGCAACACAATTCCCGGCATCGTGAACTTTTCCATCAACGCCAACGCCTCGCGTTCCTTCCAGATCGGCGAACGCCACAGGCTCCAGCTGACGTTCATGACCAACAATCCCCTGAATCATCCTACGGTTACGGGCGTCGGTACGGTCGTCGGCAGCAACACTTACGGCCTGGCGACCACTGCGGGTGGTATGAGGACCGTTTCCGCGCAGGCGAGGTTCACGTTCTGATGCGACGCCCCATAGCTCTGTTGACGCGTCTGTCGGCCAATGGCAAGTTGAATGCTGGTAGGGAAAAGGCAAGAGGTACAACCAACATGAAGCGGCTTCTCATATTCGGACTGTCATTCCTGGTGGCGTTGGGAAATTTGCCGGCGCAGCAGGCGCCAGTAACCTTCTCGGCGAACACGACCCTCGTCATCATCGACGTTACCGTTAAAGACAAATCGGGGAAGATCGTCGAAGACCTCAAGAAGGGCGACTTCGCTCTACAGGAAGACGGCAAGACGCAGCAGATCGCCGTCTTCGATTTCCAGAAACTCGATGTCGATACCCCGCAGCCGCCGGTCCCGGCCGTGAAGGCTGATACCAAAGCGGCCGCCCCTGCCGCGTCGTCCACTGCCGCTCCCGGGAGTAAGCCCGCCAGTATGAGCGGAGCGGTCGTCCAGACCGCCCAGCCTGCGCCTGCCCCCGGAGCCAGGCCCGCCGCCGCCGTCACTACGAAAGCCGGCACCGCACAGCCCATCATCAAATATCAGGATCGCCGCCTCGTCGCCATGCTCTTCGATATGAGCACGATGGCCGTGGCCGAACAGATCCGCGTCCAGAAGACCGCCATTGACTTCATCCACACCCAGTTGAAGCCCGCCGATCTCGTCACCATCATGACGGCGACCACGGGCCCGCTCGAAGTCGCGCAGGATTTTACGGACGATAAAGACGCGCTCGAAGCGGCCATCAAGAAGTTCAACATCGGCGAAGGCGCCGACATGGTCGATAGCCTCGGTGCGGGCGACACTTCCGATGACAATACTTTCAGCGCCGACCAGTCCGAATTCGACATTTTCAACGTCGATAAGAAACTGACCACCATCGAGACCGCGGCCAAAATGCTCGCCAGCTTTCCGGAAAAGAAAGCTCTGATGTATTTTTCGAGCGGTATCACGCAGTCCGGCATGGATAATCAGGCCGAGCTGACCAAGCTCACGAACACTGCCAAGAAATCGAACGTATATATTTACCCGATCGACGCGCGCGGCATGACGGCCTCCGCTCCCGGCGGCGATGCCAGCACGGCGTCCGGCAAGGGCGCTTCTCTGTTTACCAGCGGCTCCAGCGGCAGCCAGGGCGGCGGACGTGGCGGCGCGGCGAACGACGCGGGTCTCCAGACTCTCGCCACCATCGCGGCGGATACCGGCGGCAAGCTGTTCTCCGAAGACAACGATCTCACTCTTGGCCTCGAACAGGCCCGTGACGATATCGGAAGCTACTACATTCTCGGCTACTACAGCACCAATTCAAAGACGGACGGCAAGTACCGTGCGGTGAACGTGAAAATAACGCGGGCGGATGTGGCTAACGCGAAGCTCGATTACAAGCACGGCTACTTCGCCGAAAAGGAATTCGGCAAGTTCACGCAGGCGGATAAAGAAGATCAGTTGCAGCAGGCGCTGATTCTCGGCGATCCCATCACGGATCTGAATCTCGTGGCCCAGGTGAACTATTTCCGCCTTGCGCGCGATCGTTATTTTGTGCCGTTCAGCGTGAAGATCCCGGGTTCGGAAATCGCGCTCGCGAAAAGCAAAGGCAACTCGAAGGCTGATCTGGATTTCGTCGGCCAGTTAAGTGACAGCAAAGCCAAGACGGTGGGAGCCGTGCGTGACGAAATGGTAATCCCGATTGCGCAGTCCAGCCTCACCGAGCTGAACAACCGCACCATCGCCTACGATACCGGCTTCGCAGTGGGGCCGGGTACGTACAGCCTGAAGTTCCTGACCCGTGAAAACGAAACGGGCAAGATGGGAACCTACGAAACCAAAATCGTGATCCCGGATCTGGCAGCCGATCAGCCGACCAAAATCAAGACGAGTTCAATCGTGCTGAGCAGCCAGCGTTCGCCCCTCAAGGCCGCTCTGGCGAAGGCGGACCCGAACAGTAAGTCGGCGGATGCCAATCCTTTGGTGGAAGACGGGCAGCAACTGGTGCCGAGCATCACGAATGTCTTCCGCAAGGATCAGAATCTGTATCTGTACATGGAAGTATACGATCCAACGCTCGGAGCCGACCAGAAGCCGAGTGTCGCCGCAACCCTGGCCTTCTATCGCGGCAAGAACAAGATGTTCGAGTCGGAGCCCGTATATCTGACCGACTTCATTCCGCAACGCGGCCAGACCCTGCCGGTGAAGTTCCAGGTGCCGCTGTCGAAGCTTCCGACGGGAGTCTACGAGTGCCAGATCAATCTGATCGATGAGAACGGGCACAAGTTCGGCATTCAGAGGTCGGAGATCAAGGTCCTGCCGCCGCAAAACGCCGCGACCGCGCCAGCTCCTAAACCAGCCGGCTTCTGAGCGAGGCGGACCGACCCAAGCCGATCACCGCGATCTTCAATCTATATCTGGTTTCGCGTCAGTAACTTAGCGAATTCCGGCCCTTAACTCGCCCTGCTCACGTGCTACCTTCTCAGTCGGAGAAGGTAGCAAAATATGAACAGGCAGCAAAACAGGAGCGCGGTGGGTTGGGTTCGTTTTGTTTTTTCTTATGTGGCCATTCATGTGCACAGGTGGCCATTTGGTTTCGTTCCCTCATATTTCTCCCACGCAAGCCGGAGACCCAGCCCGAGCAGGATTGGGTTCGTTTTGTCTTTTTCTTATCGGCGTCCATCGGCGTGCATCGGCGGCCATTATGTCCCTTTATTTTCAGTGCTTTCCACCAGAATTGGTTTCGTTTCACATATTTTCCGGTGCAACCCACTGCTGTCCAAGACCTCCAAAGGCCTGAGTAAGCTCCTTTGAAAGCAAAGTAGATACACCTCTCGTGAGCCGGTTGCGGTGAACCGGGTTGGGGTGAGCACTGCAGCGAGGTGTTTGAG
>Ga0182024_10002564_pt1 | contig 44800 bp, 36 predicted proteins | sample P32metaG_FD_120480 | JGI IMG/M metagenome (GOLD analysis project Ga0182024, IMG submission 120480) | Permafrost microbial communities from Stordalen Mire, Sweden - P3-2 metaG (Illumina Assembly) | ecosystem: Environmental > Terrestrial > Soil > Wetlands > Permafrost | place: Sweden: Stordalen... | reverse complement strand
TCCGCAGACTCAAAGGCTTCCGCCGCATCTTCTCGCGCTTTGAAAAACTCGACGTCCTCTTCCTGGGATTCCTCTCATTCGCACTTATCGTCGAAGCGCTGCGCGTAGTGTGAACACGCCCTAGCTGGCCGAGACCGCTGCAGTGCTCAATTGCGTGCTGGCGCTGCCCCAGATGGTGCTGATGCTCTGACCAGCACTGACGAAGATCGCGGCTGATGCGAGCGCTACGAAGGCCATCAGCAGGGTGTATTCGATCAGGTCCTGGCCCTGTTCGTCTCTTAGAAAACCTTGCAATAGACTCATAGGGAAAACCTTAAAGCCGGAAACCGAAAAAAACTAACCTGCAAATGGTTTAGCAGAGACGTGTTGCCGGATGAGAACGTCACCGGAAAATCGACGCTCAGCTAAGCCCACGATGCCTTCCGTTGGCGCGATTCCGCTCACAGACCTGCGCTGCAACGGATGGGTAATGGACCATAAGCAACGGGCCAGTTAAAAGAGCGGGAGCGACGCTAACGACAGGTAAGGCATCACCTTCAGCGGCGGGCTGAGCCGGCCTTTCACCCGCCAGGGATCACCGAAAAGGAACGATATCTCGAATTATCGGTAGCTTGTTTCGGTCGGCTGTTCATCCTGCCCGTGAGTGTTCCGTGCGCTGCCTGGATCATCCCACCGTCGGCGCAGGGAGGGGCGACTCAATCCGGTTTCGGCAACTCTTATTACGGCCAAGCGGTGTTCGAAAAGTCCGAGTGGGATTTTCGGACATTGAATTTCGACAGCGATGTTGAACTTGGCGATGAAAAGGGCGGTCTTATTCTCGACGCCACCAGTCCCGATCTTCGGTCATTCCGGGCGCGTGGCGGCCAGCTCATTCACTATCACGGGGGGCGACCCCGCTAACTCGCCGATCAATTCCATTGACTACTACGAGAGCGTGCGCTCGTTTCCGGGGAAGTACCCGGACGCGAGAAGCGACGCTTCCAAACCTGTCGATGACTTCTACCGGCTGTTCATGGTTCCGGGAATGGGGCATTGCGGCGGCGGCATCGGCCCGAACACCTTTGCGAATGGCGGAGATCCCGAGCATGACATTTTGTCGGCGCTCGAAAACTGGGTCGAGAAGGGAGTTGCGCCGGGTCATCTCATCGGAAGCGGTACGGTAGGGGTGATCCCTCCAAGAAGATGACACGCCCCCTGTGCCCTTATCCGCAAGTGGCGCAATACAAAGGAAGAGGGGATTCCAATGACGCCGTGAGTTTCGCTTGCGCTGAGCCCGCCAATCGCTAATCTCGTACAGCGGCTTCCAGCGGTCGGGAGTTGTGTAATCCTGAATCGGTTCCGGAGCGCACGCTTGTTGAATTTGCCGACGCTGGTTTGGGGAACTGCTTCGATGAAAACCACGTCAGACAGCGGGCGTTGACAACGAATATCGGTATCTAACTTTCAGCAGGTTGGCTCTGTAAATCGGATCCAAACCGCGCAGTAGTTGTGATTTGCATTGCATCCAGCGCCGCGACCTTATAAAGAGAACCGAGCGTCGGAATATTGAAGCACGCTTCATCAAACACTCCGGCGCCGGAACCTGTCAACAACGCCATCAGTCCCACATGGATGAGTTCGGTTGCCTGTTCCCCGATCACATGCACGCCGAGTAGTTTCAAGTCGTGGCGCCGGAAGAGCAGTTTGAGGAAACCATCGGAATCGCCGATGATTCGACCGCGCGCGCTCGAAAAGTATGGAGCCCGCCCCACGATGTAGCTGACCCCGGAGCGCTGAAGAGATTCTTCAGTCTCGCCCACCATACTGACTTCTGGAATCGTATAAACTCCCGTGGGAAGCAGACCGGAAGCACGGGCCGTGAGATCCACTCCGAGGGCGTGCCTCACGGCGCGGCGCGCCTGCTCCATGCTCGTCGACGCGAGCGCCGGAAAACCGATCACATCGCCAGCCGCGCAGATGTGGAGCACGTTCGTCCGGTAATGATCGTCCACGGCGATGATGCCATGCTCTCCCGCGGCTACTCCGGCGGCACCGAGGTTGAGGCTCGCAACGTTGCTTTTGCGGCCGGCGGCGACCAGAACCGCATCCACATTGAGTGTTTCACCCGAAAGTAAACTCAATGCGACACCGCCCGACGCCCCCGGGCCGCAGTTGCGCACCTGCTCTTTCCAATGAAAAACGATCCCATTGCGCTCCATCGCGCCGGTTAACGCACGTGAGACTTCGGCGTCCAGAAAGGAAAGCAGAGCGTCCCGACCATCCAAAACATGAACTTCCGTGCCGAGCGCGGCGAAGGTGCAGGCATACTCGCTGCCGATCACGCCGGCGCCAATCACCGCCATTTTGCCAGGCAGACAGTCGATATCGAGAATTGTGTCCGAGTCGTAAGTCTTGGGACGGTCGAAGGGAAAGGTATCGGGGCGAACCGGAGCCGACCCGATCGCAATCAGGAAATGTTCCCCTCGCAGTAACAAGTCCGGCCCGTCCGCCAGTGGCCGCACTCGGACCATATGCGCGTCTTCAAACGATGCCGTTCCGCAATAGACGGTAATGTGCGATGCCGCCATCCTTTGCGACAAAACGTGGTTCAGTCCTGCTTTTACGTCTTGTTCATGCCGAAGGAAGTCGGCGACAGTCGCTTCCCTCCGCAAGGACAGATCCACCCCGTAAAGATTGCGGGATCTCATTCCCGAGAGCGCCAGCGCGGTTTCGCGAAGAGTCTTACTGGGAACGGTACCAGTATTGGCGCCAGCGCCTCCCAGTTCATGATGACTATCGACCACCGCCACAGTCCTTCCGAGCGCGGCTGCGGTGGTGGCGCCGACCATTCCGGCGGGGCCACCGCCGATGACGATGAGATCAAATTCTTTTGGGTTTTCAGGCATCGGCACCTTATTTCTTGAACGGGCCCCAATCCTCCAGCTACCGTGAAATCGTAAGCAGGGTTGGCGTGAGCGGGGCGGGTGGGGCTGATCTTTTGGCGCGAATTACAACCTGACACTTCTTGCATGTCACATCTGCGGCCACTGAAGTTGAAACGCTGGTTACGGGTTGCCCACAAGCGGGGCGTTTCCAGTTCTCCCGTATCCAGTGGATTCTGAGAAGGGACTCCCCGATTAACATCACGGAATGGCTGGGTCGCATCGGTTATCACACAGCAATTGCCAGACCACTCCAAATATTCCCGGGCGATCCTGACTGGCCGACCGCAGCCGGAGGAAAGATGGCTTTCGAGGTCGCTTCCGTCAAGCTTGCCAAGCCCGGCACATTTACGCTACCAACCTTTTTCAGGACCTCGGGGATGCGAGGCCGCCGGGCGGCCGTTTCTCGGGAAGTTGGCCACACGCCATTTACATTTCGTTCGCCTTCAGGCTTCGTGTGTCTCAGTTTAAACGAACTCCTTGCACGACTTCGAAAGCAGATGGCAATCCCACGAAGGATCAGATGCGCCTGATGATGGAATCTCTGCTCGCCGACAGGATCGCGAAGCGGCTGCCAATCGGTGGAAGATGAGACCCGTCCAGAATGCAAGAGCGTGCCATCCGTCAACGACATTTGTAATCAACCCGCACGCTATAATATTTTCCTTAAAGGCGGCGTGCATTTCACCAAATGATCCATCCTTATCGCCGGTCCGGTCACGGTGAAAGATCGATGCGTTTGGCCTTTGGGGTCGATTGGGTGAAATCCGCGTATAGAGGCCCATTCGCTTTTAGATGGCTTCCTGTTCTCATTTGGGGCGGAATCCCGTGGTGCATCGCCGCAAACGCGCAATCTCCGGGGTACACGGGTCCTGGATCGTGCAGTTCTTCCAGTTGCCATGGAGGCGTCCAGCCGCGTACGGACGCCTCCGTATTGCAAAACGAATACAGCACGTGGGCGATCGAGGACAAACATGCCCGTGCCTTCGCCGGACTCACAAGCGAGACCGGAAAACGGATCGGCCGCAACCTGAATATCCAACCGGCAACATCCGCAAAATGCCTGGGCTGCCATACGCTCGACGTCCCGGAAGATCAGAAGGCGCGCAGCTTCGACACCAATGACGGCGTGAGCTGCGAAAATTGCCACGGCGCGGCCTCGAACTGGCTGGGTCCCCATACAGCGCGGGACGGGAATTATCAGAAGTCCGTCGCGCTCGGCATGTACGACACGCGCGATTTGGTCAAACGCAATCAAAAGTGCCTTTCCTGTCATCTCGGCGACACAACGAAGAACGTCGACCACGAGACCATCGCGGCGGGGCATCCCGACCTCTACTTTGAAATCGAATCGTTCTCGGCAGTGGAACCGCGGCATTGGAAAGAACCGTTTCCCAAAGACCCTGCCATTGAAATGCGCAGTTTGGCGGTGGGACAGGCGGTTCAACTGCGGGAATTTATGCGCCGTGTGGCACGCGATGCATCCCGCAGTTGGCCTGAATATGCCGATCTCGATTGCATCGCCTGCCATCACAGCCTGACGGCCGCGAAGGATAGTTGGCGGCAGGAACGCGGCTACGCCGGACGCCAAGCCGGTAATCCGCCGTGGAATGCGTCACGGTTTGCGGTTCTGGAAACGCTCGCGCGGCAACTGGATGCAGGCGACGCGCGGGAACTGGCTCGCGAAGTGGACCGGGTCAATCAGCTGGTCAGCAATGCGCAGGGCGATCGGGCACAGATCGCGGCTGCCGCGAACGAGGCTGCCGGCAGCGCCGATAAACTCGCGAACAATCTGGTGAAGACGAATCTCGATCCCAGCGCCGCTCTAAAGCTCATCGTCGGCATCTGCGTCGATTCGGAACGGATTGCGAATCAGGGTGAACGTGCCGCCGAACAGGCCGCAATGGTGGTGAATTCGCTCTTCGTGTCATACGTCGAAGGCCGAAAACCGGATAGCGATGCGCGCGTTCGAGTGGCCATCGGCGATCTGTACAAACAATTTGAAAATCCTTCGGCGTACAATCCCGATTTATTTGCGCGTGGGTTGCGGGCCTTGGGAACGCTGATCGGGGGCCAATCGTGAGGAGTTATCTGCTGTTTCTGGCTTGTGTGGGTTTGGGACAGGCGCAGTCTGCTCCGGTACTGACTGCGGCCGACGTACAGGCTGTTGTCGCGGCCGCCGCGTCATCGGTCGATTCCGAAGCTTTAGACATCGCGGTTACCGACCGGCAGGGGAATATCCTCGCGGTGTTTCGCAAGAACACCGTGGCGGAAACCGCCCCGGGAAATTTCGGTGTGCCGACGGGCACGGACGATTTAGCGGTGGGACTGGCCCGGACAGCGGCTTTCTTCAGCAACGATCAGGCGCCTATATCGTCCCGAACGGTGCGGTTCATCAGTGGGATCCATTTTCCTCCGAGTGTTGCCTACACCTCTAATGGCCCGCTCTACGGAATCGAGAATACGAACCGCGGCTGCCCGCTGAATGTGAATTTTCTGAGCGGCCAGGCTCTCCCTCCGGCCACTGCGATCAGCGGTGCATCGCCGGGCACGGGCGCGGTTACAGGGAAAGCGGATCTCGGCGACAGTAACGCGGCCGCGGTGAATCCGGGAGGCGTTCCGTTATTCAAAGCGGGCGTGCTGGTGGGCGGCGTTGGCGTTGCGGGGCCACCCGCCGCAGAGGCCGAGTTTGCGGCATTCTCGGGTGCGGTGGAAGCGGGCTTCGGGGCGACGCCGGCGGCCCCGGGCGTTGTGGTGATCAACGGGATTTCGCTGCCTTTCGTCAGGCAGACGACGAGGCCCGCGGGGAGTGGCGCGGGAATGTTCGAAGGAAGCTTTGTGATCGGTCCGCAGGATAGTCCGGGACCGCCGCCCGAGGGTTATCTTGCGGGCCCCGCGGCAGGCCCCTTGGGCGGTCTGACTTCGGACGACGTGGATGGCATCATCCAAGCGGTAGTCGCGGAAGCCAATCTGACGCGTGCGGTACTCCGTCTGCCGGACGGTTCGCGCGCGCGCTTCGCGATTTCAGTGGCGGATCCGGACGGCAATATACTTGCCTTGTACCGCATGACCGACTCGACCCTCTTCAGTGTGGACGTGGCGGTGGCGAAGGCCCGCAACGTGATTTACTTCAGCGGCGGCAGCAGCTATGGCAGTCTCAATGCCGCCGACCTTCCCGGAGTGCCGGCGGGAACCGCGGTTACGAATCGGACGATCGGATTCGGCGCGCAGCCCTACTACCCGCCCGGGATCAATTACACATCGCCGGGACCGTTCTTCGATCTCTACACATTCGACACGCTCAACCCCTGTACGCAGGGGCGCCAGCCGGCCAACCCCAATCAGAACGGCATCGTGTTTTTCCCTGGAAGCGCACCGCTTTATCGAAATGGAGTGCTGGTGGGCGGACTGGGAGTCAGCGGCGATGGTGTGGATCAGGACGATTTTGTGACTTCCGCCGGAGCGGCCGCGTTTCCCGCTCCGGCAGCCATCCAAGCCGATCAGATCGTGCTACTCGGACAAAGATTACCGTATTGGAAGTTTCCGCGGAATCCGACCAATTGAATAGGCATGCGTCTGCTTCTCACCGCGATGCCGTTGGTCTGTGCGCTCGCCAACGGCCAGGTTTCCACGCAACGCATTCCACGCCAGACGGCGGCTGCGACGGGCGCGCTGGAAGGCACGGTACGGATAGAAAGCGGTTTGGGACTGGGTGGCGCGCGGATTCATTCGTCGTCACCGGCCGGCGTAACGGTAGAAAGCGTGACCGGCGGCGACGGCGTTTTTCGAATGCGGGATCTGGCTCCTGGGGCATACTCAGTTTCCATTACGCGCGATGGCTTCACGGAGATCTCAAGAGACGTACGGATTGAAGCTGGCCACGTGACGGTGCTTGAGGTGACGATGACCGCCGTTCCGCAAACTGGTGCGGGCGCCAACGCCTTGCCTCGTTCACAACTCCCGGCGACGCCCGATACGCAGTCCTCTCCTCACCGGGAAATCGTCCGCGCCAGCTCTGGCCAATCAAACCAGCAGGCCGCGGAGGGCTTGCCTGCCGGAACACTCCCTGGCGACGAGAAAGTATTCGTCCCCGCGCCGGATCGGTGGAAGTACCCGTTTCCGGCGGACGCGCGGTACCGGCAAGGGCATTGGTACGATCCCTTCAATCAGAATAAGTTGAAAGGCGATTATCCTATTTTCGGCAACAGGACCTTTCTGATTCTGAACTTCGTCAGCACTACTTTCGTGGATGGCCGGCAATTGCCAACGCCGAGCAACGTGCCTTCGGAGCGGCCGGGCAGTTCCGCTTTCTTCGGAAAATTCGGCCAGTTGTTCCTGAGCCAGAACTTCGCTTTTACGGCAGAGCTCTTTCACGGAGACACAGCGTTTCGTCCGCCGGACTGGCGCATCCGAATCACGCCGGAAGAGAACGTGAATTATTTCGCGACGCGCGAGCTGGGGATCGTGAATGCCGATCCGGCCTCCGGAGCCACACGCTTCGACACGCACCTCGGCGTGCAGGAAGGTTTCGTCGAAGTCAAACTCAAAGACCTGAGTTCCGATTACGATTTCGTTTCCGCGCGCGCCGGAATTCAAAGCTTCAACAGCGATTTTCGGGGGTTCATTTTTTCCGACCAGGAGCCGGGTCTGCGGATATTCGGGACGCTCGACTCCAACCGCTATCAGTTCAACGCCGCGGGCTTCGCCATGCTGGAGAAAGACACCAACAGCGGACTGAACCGGTTCAAGTATCGTAATCAGAACGTATTCGTCGCGAACCTTTACCGGCAGGATTTTTTCCGGCACGGGTATACAATTCAGGGAAGCGTCCATTACGACAAAGACGACGCATCGCTGCAGTACGACCGCGACAATTTCCTCGTGCGTCCGGCGCCCGTGGGATTGGTGGAGCCGCACAGGATACGAACGGTCTATTTCGGTTTGACGGGCGACGGCCATATCGGCCGCCTGAACCTGACGCACGCGTTTTATAAGGTGCTGGGGAGCGACTCGCTGAATCCGATAGCGGGAATTCCCGTCCGCATCAATGCGCAGATGGCTGCCGCCGAGCTCTCATGGGATCGCGACTGGCTGCGGTACCGCGTCTCATTCTTCTATGCTTCGGGCGACAAGAATCCGCAGAGCCACACAGCGCGCGGATTCGATTCGATTTTCGATAGCCCCAATTTCGCCGGGGGCATTTTCAGTTTCTGGAATCGCGAAGGGCTCCGGCTCACCGGCAGCGGGGTATCGCTCGATTCACCCGACAGCCTTTTGCCGGATCTTCGTTCGAGCAAGAGTGAAGGCCAGGCTAACTATGTAAACCCGGGTCTGTTCCTTTACAATGGCGCAGTCGATGCCGATGTGACGCCCCGGCTGCGTGCGTTCCTGAACCTGAATTTGATCCGCTTTGCAAATACTGAATCGCTCGAATTCGTCCTGTTTCAGCAGCCGATTCACGCGGGGGTGGGCGCGGATTCCGGAATCGGTTTCACTTACCGGCCGAAGCTCTCGGAGAACATCAGCTTCACGTCGGGATTCAATGCGTTTTTTCCGTTTCAGGGTTTTCGCGACATCTACACGGGGCACACATTGTTTGCGGTATTCACCAGCGTGAAATTCCGGTTCTGAGCAAATGAGATTCCTGGGGAAAGTTTTGATAGCTGCGTTGCTCGCGGGGGCGGGTCTGCCGACTTTTGGCGCGACCGGCAGTCCGGGGTGTATCTCGTGCCATGGACCGACCGATTCCGCCACTATGCATCCCACCGGAACGGTGCAATTGACGTGCACCGAATGTCATGGTGGGAATGGGAGCGTCATGCGGCCGGCCGGTTCGAGCGATTCGGACCGCTCGTATCGCGAGGCGAAAATCGCCGGACATCCGAAGCCAAAACTGGCCGCGTTATGGAAGACTTCCGCGAACCCGGTGCGCGCTGGGGCCGATTGGCTTAAAGAGGACAAGGAATATATTCGCTTTGTGAATCCGGGCGACTTGCGTGTTGCGCCGGAGACATGCGGCTCTGTTAAATGTCACGCCCAGGAAGTGCGCGCGGTGAGCACGAGCATGATGACTCACGGCGGCATGCTCTGGGCCGCGGCCCTTTATAACAATGGATCGTTCCCGTTGAAAGATGCGCACTTCGGCGAGAGTTACTCGCCTTCGGGCGAGCCTCGCATTCTGCGGACGTGGCCTCCACCAAGCCGGGATTTGACGCGGTTAAAAGGGATACTTCCGGAGTTGTCGCCGCTCGCGCGCTGGGAAGTTTCGCGGCCTGGAAATATTCTGCGGGTGTTTGAGTCCGGCGGCGGGTCGCGCGCCGAGAGCGGGAATCCGAATCCGGAGGAGATTCCGGGGCGTCCGGACGACAAGCTTTCCGATCGGGGGCCCGGGACGCTGCTGGAGACCGATCCGGTATTTCTGGGTCTGCAGAAAACCCGGCTCATGGATCCCATGCTTTCGATGCCGGGCACGAACGACCATCCCGGAGATTATCGCGCCAGCGGCTGCACGGCGTGCCATGTGATTTATGCGAACGACCGTTCGCCCCTGCATGCCGGGTCTTACGCAAAGTTTGGCAACCAGGGCCGCAGTGCCCAAACGGATCCCACGATTTCGAAGGATGAATCGGGGCATCCGATCCGGCATGAATTCACTCGGTCCATTCCGACGAGCCAGTGCATTTCCTGCCACATCCATCCTGGAACGAACATGGTGGCTTCGTATATGGGATTCACCTGGTGGGACAACGAGACGGACGGCGACATCATGTATCCCGCGAAGCAGCATAATCCCACGGAAGAGGAGCGCTACCGGGCTTTTACAGCTAATCCGGAAGGCGCGGCGGCGCGCGGCAAATGGTCCAATCCCGATTTTCTCGAAAAGACGGGAACGCCCGAGTTCAATGCGCAGCTGAAGCAGTCGCGGTTTGCCGATTTCCATAGCCACGGCTGGGTGTTCCGGGCGGTTTTCAAGCGCGATCGGAAGGGTAATCTTCTGGACCGGGAAGACAACGTGCTGCCGGCAAAGACCAGTCTCGATCAGGCTGTACAGTTGCGTGACATTCATCTTGAGAAAGGCATGCATTGCATCGATTGCCACTTTCAACAGGACAGCCACGGCGACGGGCACTTGTACGGAGAGACGCGCAATGCAGTGGAAGTGGATTGCGTGGATTGCCACGGAACCATCGTGAAAAAAGCAACTTTGCGAACGTCGGCGGCCGCGGCGCCGGCCGACGGACACAATCTGGAATTGCAGAGAACGCCGTGGGGACTGCGGCAGTTCTATTGGGAGGATGGCAAGCTTTTCCAGCGGTCGATGGTGGAGAAGGACCAGGCGCCGTGGGAGGTCGTGCAGGTTGCGGACAGCATTGCTCCCGGCAATCCGCATTACAACGAGAAATCGCGCCTCGCGAAGACGATTCTGAAAGATGGCGAAACATTTGGCAATGGCGCGACGGAGGAATCACGGCTGGCGCATTCCAACGAGAGGATGACTTGTTACGCGTGCCATACCTCGTGGACGACGAGTTGCTTCGGCTGCCATCTGCCGATGAAAGCAAATGCGAAGACGCCGATGCTGCACAACGAAGGGCTCGCGACCCGCAACTATACGAACTATAACTTCGAAGTGCTGCGCGACGATATCTACATGCTGGGCGTGGACAGCACGGTGTTGAAGCATCGAATCGCGCCCACACGTTCCACCTGCGCGGTGGTGGTCAGTTCCCAGAATGCGAATCGGGACTGGCTGTACTACACGCAGCAGACGATATCGGCGGAAGGTTACAGCGGTTTTGCTTTCAGTCCTTACTATCCGCATACAGTGCGGGCTCGCGAGACGAAACAATGCACCGATTGCCATGTGTCCGCGAAGGGCGACAACAACGCGTGGATGGCGCAGTTGCTGATGCAGGGGACGAACCTTGTCAATTTTATGGGGCGGTATATCTACGTGGCCGAAGGCGCGAAGGGCTTTTCGGCGATTCCGGTGGCCGAGCACGACGACCCGCCGGCAGTGTATGGCAGCGATCTGCAGAAGACCGTGTACCCGGAGGATTATGACAAACTGCTGAAGCGCGGGCGGGAATTGAATGAGGCCGAACATCACGACGGAAACGTGCTGGACGTTCAACTACGCGGTGAATATCTGTATGCGGCGATGGGCCGGGACGGGTTCCGCGCGTTCGACGTCGCCAACGTGGACAACAAGAATTTTTCGGAGAAAATCACTACTGCCCCCGTTTCGCCTCTTGGCCAGCGATTCTACGTGAAGACGAAGTTCGCCACGGCCGTGGGGTCGCCTTCCACGCTCGCTATCGATCCGCTGCGCGGGCACAATCCCGTGAATGAGGAGGCTGCGATCGCTCCGATGTATGGCTTTCTCTATGTCACGGATTTGTATGAAGGGTTGGTGGTGATCGGGAATCCCGATATGAAGTCGAAGAGCCCCGGAGTGCGGACGCTGCTCGACGGAAATCCAACGAATAACTTTCTCAAGCGCGCGCTGGCGTTCAATCCGGGCGGCGCTCTGGACGGGGCGCGGAGGATTACGATTGCCGGAAATTTCGCTTATATCCTCTGCAATCGAGGTCTGGCGATCGTGAACATCGGTAATCCTCTGCAGCCGCGGATCGTTGCCGAAGAGGGCGTGCCCGATCTGCGTGAACCGCAGGGCATCGCGATCCAGTTCCGGTACGCGTTTGTGGTGGACAAAGACGGTCTCAAGACAATCGATATAACGAATCCGGAGAAGCCAGTTGTAGTGAAGAATGCCCTGGTGCCTTTGGCGGACGCGCGCAATCTGTATGTTGCGCGCACTTATGCTTATGTGGCGGGCGGCAGGCAGGGACTTGCGATTGTGGATGTCGAGAAGCCGGAACATCCGGCGCTCACACGGATATTCGACGCCGGCGGCAAGATCGGCGATGCGCGGGACGTGAAGATCGGGATGACCAACGCGAGCGCATTCGCGTATGTTGCCGATGGTGTGAACGGAATGCGGGTACTGCAGATTTTCGGACCCGCGGACAACCCCAACTACGCCGGATTCAGCCCTGTTCCGACACCCAAGCTGATTGCCACGTATAAGACCGGCGGGCCGGCTCTGACCATCTCGCGGGGCGTGGATCGCGATCGGGCGGTGGACGAAAGCGGGAACCAGTTATCCGTTTTTAATCGACGCGGATCCAGGCCTTTCAACGGCGACGAAGCGCGCGAGCTTTACGTTCATCCGGCAACGGGAAAGCCGTATACAGTCACTGACGAAGCGCCGAAATCTGGTCCGCGGTAAACTTGCCTTCGACGTGTCTGTGCTTTGCCGGATCGTGGTAGATATGGCATTCGACGCAACTGGAATTGGCGGCGTCGGTCTTCCCTGGCACGTGACATTCGCGGCAGACGGAGATACCGGGAAGCAGTACATCCGACGTCTTCGTACTCCTGGCCGCCTGCGCGTGACAGCTTTCGCAGACAAGCATTTGATGCGCGGAATGATCGAACTCCGCGTCCTTAAACCAGCGTGGCGTGAGATTCGCTTTCGCGATCGGCGGGATTCCCCGATCGGACGGAGCGATGTCGTGACACTCTTTGCAGGTCTTTACGCGCAGAAGCAGTTCAGCCTGGTCGACGCGGGCTGCGATCCAGGCCGCTGCGTCGCGTGGGGGCGCGGGTGGCTGCGTGCCGGGCATGCGAATCTCGGTACGGGTGGCCGCGCGAAGCTCTTCCGGATGGGCGGCGATCCACGCGGTAAACTTCCGCGTCAGAAAATCGTGAACGATATCCGGGTCCTTGTGCGGCACCGGCTCATTGATGCGGCGGTCGAACATCAGCGGATGACAAGCGGAGCAATGCTCGTAATAGTTCACAGGCGCCATGTATTTACGGCCTCCCGAAGATGCGGCAACCGCGGTTCCATAAGGCCAGGGCTCGGTATTACCGGTACGGTGGCAATCGGAACACACGAGGGTCACGTTTCCGGAGCTGCCCCGCAAGTCTTTCCTGAGATGAACGGCATGGTTGAATTTAATGGTTCCCGGATCTTTCAAACCGGCCCTTTGCGTTGCGAACTCCGGATGGCCACCCGTGAAGGAGTGAATAGCAGCGGCCACCTTAAGCTTCCCAGTTTTTGTTTTCAGGTCGCCGTGGCAGGCAACGCACTGACGATCGCTTACCGCGGTGAGCCGGGTGGCCGAGTGTTCCGCGTGACAATCGGCGCACGGGGGAGTAAAGGTCTGATTCGCCTGGTGGATCGCGCCATTATGACAGGCAGAGCAGGCCTGGTCTGTAACGCTGGCGGTAAACGCACCGGCGCGGACATGGCATACCTGGCATTTTTGGTTCAGCATGGCGTGCGCAGGCGTGAGCGGACCGGTGTTGTAGACCGTGCGGGAATGCGAAGCCCAGTGCAGCCCAATCCATAACAATCCCAGGGCAACTGAGGCGATCGATAGTATCCAACGCCAGTACTGAAGTGGAAACACCCGGCGAAAGTATTGCCGGTCGATTCGTTGCGCGAGCGCTTTGGTACTGCGGTTTCTTCCCGGCATGGAGTCAATACCGCAGGGCCATTACGGCGTGAACGGCGCCCAAAACCAGAAGCGCGATCGAGAGAGGTACATGTACGAGAAGCCAGCCGTGCAGCCAGAGGTGGATGCGCCGCTGACGCTGCAACTGGCGTTCCTCTTCGCAGATATTTTCCAGGTCGAACAGGACTGAATGAACATCGGCGGGCAGCATCGAGCGCAGTGAATCGAAGAGGGGCGCGAGATTTTCAAAACGCGTCTCCAGGCGGCCTCCGGCCTCGGAAAAAAGCACGGGCCGAATGGCCTCCGCATAGATGGAGGCGAATCTCGCGCGATTTTCGGGATCGATCTCAGTCTGCAGCGTCTCCTCCGCCGGACCGGTGGCGGAAATGGATGCGGCGAGAAGATCGGCTTCGTCGCAAAGTTGCCGGCGCACGTGCGGAATTTCCTCATAGATGGTTTCCATCGGAACGGAGCGCATCAGGAGTTTTGGCACATAATGCTGCAAAGCAGCGCCCAGCAGGCCACTGCCCACGGTAATGAACAGGAGCAGCATGAGCACGGAGGCGAGCGATCCTTTCCAGGCGAAGCCGCAGTGAAACAGAATCAGAGGAAGACTGAGGAACCCGAGCCACAGGTGGCCGCGCATCCAGGTTTGAGCTCGCCCGATGCGCCAGACGGGGACTTTCTTGCGCAGTCCGAGCAGGGCGGCACAGAGCATAAGCCCGTAGCCCGCGACGCCATAAACAAGCCCGGGAAGGCTGCTCCCGCGAGGGCCGTTTGGAGACAGGGCCGAATATGTGGTGAACGTGCCAGCGAGAAACGCCAGCACGATAAGGGTAGCGGCCATCCAGGCGCGGTGAGTAGAGTCGATTCGCATCGGAAGGCCGGCTTCACCTGCCGGGCGAGGCCGGCGCCAGTTTGAAGAACTCGTTGGGATCGACGCGGTGCGCGGCATCGTGGGGACACGCATAGACGCAGCTGGGTTCCGCGTGTTCGATACAGAGATCGCAGGAAGTGGCTTTCCGTTTGACGATCGGTCTTATGACCGATCCGGCATCGGCGATGTTCGCTTCGAGAATGTTGAAGGGGTGGATGCTGATGTTGCCGTAGGGGCAGTTTTCGGCGCAGAGTCCGCAGCCGATGCACCAGTCTTCGATGACGACCTCGAGTGTTTCGCGGCGGCGAATCGAACCCACCGGGCAACCGACCATACAGAGAGGATCGCGGCACTGGCGGCACGAAGTCGCGACCAAATAGTTCTGGTAACGCAATCCTTCGCGGATCAGGCGCGTGACGCCATCGTGGGCATCAGCGCAGGCGCGAACGCAGGCGTCGCAGCGAGTGCATTTTTCGAGATCGAGAAGCAGCAGACTGTTAGCTTCCATCAATCCCTGGGAAAGAAAATCGTTCAGCGGAACGCTGGCGATAGCCGCCATGTGATGGTTCTGCTGTACTCGATCCTCGGCGACCGCCTCCAGATTCCGACGGATATCGGGGAAGATCTCCAGCATTCTTGTGAAATCTTCCGCGTCGATCGATACCAGCTCAACGTGGTCGAGCGCGGTAACGGTTGCGGTCCGGTGCCCGCCGCCCAGCAGTCCGATTTCGCCAAAGTAACCACCTTTGCCGAGATAAGCGAGCACAAGATCGCCGTCCGGATGCGATTCCGCGACTTTGACGAAGCCCGTGCGCACGAGATAAAAACGATCGGCGATATCGCCCTGCATGCATATCACTTCGTTTTTGGTGAAGCGGAGCAGCTCAACTCTGTTGCAGAGATGGTCGATAAAATCCCGACCGAGCGAAGCGAACAGAGGAACGCTTCGGAGGTGGTTTTCGAGAGCGCGCTTCCGATAGTTGGAGTCAAGCTCGGCGCGGAGAGTCTTGTTGCGCAGCATGATGTCGAGCACGTTGCGCAGCATCTCGATCATCACGCAGTCTTGCGCGGCGCGAACCGTGGCGGAGCGTGGGTAAAGACTCATGCAGGTCATTTCGCCGAACAGGTCGCCGGGCCCCAGCGTCGCGGTGGGTTTGTCCGGCGAAAGATTGAACGGGCCGTCGATCGGGATCGAGCGAGCGTCGGAACTCCCGGTGGAAACCTCGGGCCGCCTGACCAGATGGCTGGTGAGCTTACTTAAGAAGCCGGCGGCGCCGCCTGAATTCTTGACGTGCGCCATGGGCGCGCTTATGTGCACATCGGCTTTGCCTTTAATGATGTAGAAAGCGGTGGAACCGTATTCGCCTTCGCGGCAGATGATTTCACCGGCTTTGAACTTCCGAAGTACCACGGCGTTTCGGTTGAGATTCAGGAAGGTTCCGGATATCTCCTGAAAGTAAGGAAGGTGCAGAAGAAATTCGGTATCGATCGGATCACCAGGCAGAACGGTGCCGACGACGGTCTTGTTGGTAAGCGCACCTGTGGGACATGAAACCATGCACTCCCCGCAGGACACGCATGACGAGTTCCCCATCGGGCGGTTTAGGTCGAAAGCAATACCGGCGGAATAACCTTTGCCCATCCGCCCGAGAACATCGTTGTGGCGGATTTCATTGCATCCGCGGATGCAGCGATCGCAAAGAATGCAGGCCTCGTGATCGACCTGAATTACGAAGGAAGAATCGTCCCGGCCACGCGGCGACCCTCGCTTCGGATAACGAATTTCAGCGATCTTTTCGGCGACGGCGAGCTCTTCGAGTTCGCAATCGTGCGACTGGCGCTGCCGTGCACAGGGTGATGGGTGATCGGCCATGAGCAACTCGACGAGCGTGCGGCGAGACTTGTGCACGCGATCGGAACCGGTTTTAACGACCATGCCATTCTCCGCCGGACGGGTGCAGGCGGCGGTAAGCGCCCGCTCGCCGGTATCGACGCAGCAAACGCGGCAAACGCCAACGGGCCGTTCGTTCTGCTGATGGCAAAGAACCGGGATGGAAATGCCGAGAGTGCGGGCGGCGTCGAAGACGGTAGTACCCGCTTCCACGGTTACCGGAACATCGTCGATAAGAAGCGAGATAGTTTGGGTCATCGGGAATCGGCGCCTTTAACAAAGTCGCGACGGATCGAACAGACGCCTGCGGGACAGCGCTTATCCATGACGTGCGCTTTGACTTCATCCGGGAAATACTGCAGCACCGTTTGAATGGGATAAGGGATGAACTGACCAAGTCCGCAGATCGAGGTTAATTTCAGGGTCTCGCACAGTTCGTCGATCAGTTCGCGATCGGTCGCAGCGGAGATTCCGCGAGTCCAGCCAGTGAGCATTTCAACCAGCTTTTGGGAGCCGATGCGGCAGGGCACGCACTTACCGCAGGATTCGTTGCGGAAAAATTTGACCGCATTGAGAGCCATATCCAACATGCAGCGTTGGTTGCTCAGGACAACGATGGCGCCCGAGCCGAGCATGGATCCGGCGGCAGCCATCGATTTGAAGTCGAGCGCGACGTCTATTTTCGAAGCGGGAAGAAATCCGGATGCCGCGCCTGACGGGGCGAAAGCTTTTACCTGCTGCCCGGGCGGAGGCCCGCCCGCCATTTCCATGATTACTTCGGACGCGGGCGTACCCATGGGGATTTCGAAGACGCCAGGAAAGCGGACATCGCCGGTGACGGCGACGAATTTCAATCCGGACGCGCCGCCCCTGCCTTGCGCTTTGAACCAGTCGACTCCCATCTCAAGAATCTGGGGGACGATTGCGAAGGTCTCGACGTTGTTGAGGACCGTGGGTTTTTGCCAGAGTCCCTGAGTGGCGGAATTAGGCGGGCGGTTGCGCGGTTCGGCGCGTTTGCCTTCGAGCGCCTCGAGGAGTGCACTGCCTTCTCCGCAGATGTAGCCGCCGGGGCTGATGAACATTTCAATATCGAAGGAAAGACCGCTGCCGAGAATGGAATCGCCGAGCAGATTGCGACGGCGGCAACGCTCCAGTTCGGCCTGGAGAATTTTCGCTTGCTGCTCATACTCATGGCGGATATAGATATAACCCCGCTGCGCGCCGACCACGAGCGCCGCAAGGACCATGCCTTCAACCACGAGGTGCGGGAGGCGCTCCAGAATGAAGCGGTCTTTGATGGTGCCGGGCTCGCTCTCATCGGCGTTGCAGACAACGTATTTCTCGTCGGCGGCAGTCTTGCGGACCAGATCCCATTTGATGTGAGCGGGAAAGCCTGCGCCACCCATGCCTCCGAGTCCGGCCGCTTTCAGATCGGCGATTACGCTTTCCCAGTTGCCAGTGGCCGCCAGCCTCCGCAGCGCACCGTAGCTTTCCTTGCCCGCGTAGGGATCGGAGGAGAGCGGCCCCGCGGGCGATTCCAAAGGCGGATGTGGGATAGGGATTCCCGATAGCGCCACGGCAATCAGATTTTCGGCTTCGGCGGCATCCATGTGGTTAAGGATGATGTCGTTGATCGAAATGGCAGGCGCTCCTTCACATTGCCCCACGCAGGAAATCTCCTGCACGGCGACACCGATTGCAGCCGATTGGAATCGCTGTTTGAGTCTGGTGTAAAGGCGGTCTGCGCCGCGCATGTGACAGGCGAGATCGGAGCAGATTCCCACATTCACTTTAGGCTGGGGTTCAAGATGGAAAACGGGATAGAAGCTGGCGACTTCATGCACCCGGTGGAGCGGGACTCCGGTGTTGGCGGCCAGTTCCTTCAGCTTTGCCGGGGTGAGATAGCCGAACTCGCGCTGAATGGCTCGTAGATCGTCAAACAGCACGTATGTCGTCTCCGTTTGATTCGCGTCGCCCTCTCACCCAGGAATCCATCGGCAAACCTTTGTTCTTCTATGATCCTACAAGTTGAATGGATACGCCCGCGCGCGGCCGACAGGCCCATTGGGCACATGGGACTCCGGGAACAGTCCGTTGCCGGCATGAACTAGAAAATTGGATGGCTCGTGCCGATATGGCCAGGAAGAAGATGGGACCGCAAGTGGCTTACCAGAGTGAAACCGTGAGCGTCGAGCCGGATTGTTCGGTGCTCGATGCGGATTGTGGCGTTAGCCGATTGCGAAAACAGCCGCCCGGCCCATATCGGTCCCTCGGCGGATATCTGGACTACGCGAAATGGCCCGACCGCGAACGCTTCATGGGGCTGGATTGCGCGATCCGGAGTCAGGTACAGGAGAATACCGACAACCACACCGATTCCGATGATCCACAAGTACTCCTGCGGCTTCAACGCTGCTCAGCCGCACGCGCCAACGGGTCGCGATGCAAGAACAAATTCCGCATGACGCCAGACGACACCGACAGCAAATGCGAAAGACACCGAACGGATCATCCTTTGCTGATGCAATCAGAGGATCGGAATACGTGCGCTCCTTAGCCGAATGGACACAAGGCCCGATTACTGAAGGAGTGAATTAACGACGGCACCAGCTATTATGACTGTGTTATGAACTGCTGATCCCATTGGGAATGATCGGGACGACCGGGTATCGTAGAGGCGATGAGTGTCGTCCGAGCGAAGATCCAGACGGTCGAAGACATTTATCAACTGCTCCGGACGGCTGTGGTTGGCAAGCGTCCTGTTCGCGGCGTCTATAACGGCCGTGATCGATGGTTCTGTCCGCACCGGTTAGGCCGGAACCACGAAGGGCAACTTCGCGTGTTGTGCTACCAGTACGCTGGACAGAGTGGCAGTGGACTGCAAGCGGCCGGCTCGCCGAGCAACTGGCGCTGTATCGCGGTAGAGAAACTCAGCAGAGTGGAATTGCTCGAAGACGCATGGCACACAGCGCCCAATCATTCGCGCCCGCAGACGTGTGTCGCGGAGGTGGACGTGGATGCTGAAGATTAACCGGTCCGGCTCACGCCGCAGAAGGGGCAGTGGGATAACTGTCCGATCAACTGACGGGCGAGAATAATCCTCAGCGTGGCGATGGATTGGGGATTATGCCGTTCGGGGCGACCGCGACCCTCGCGAATGGAAGTCCGGCGGCCGCTCCGGGGCTGATAGTTCAACATGGCCGACGCGGGCAGAGGGGAAAAATGGCTCCGCTCAGCCATCAGGAGCCCATACGCAGCGATACATAGAGTGGCGTGATGATGAGATCCACGCCAATCCGGCCTTCACAGTGCCCCAATCCCAACTCCTGTTTGAGCTCCTCATAGTCGCGTTCGATGACCCGCGGTGTTTGGCAAGCTTTACCAGAGACTTCAGAGAGGTTGTGACGGGTAAGTTGGACAGCCAGTATTTGATTTGAGCCTGCCAATTCGGGTGCATCCGCCCGACAGGCTTCCTCCGTGTATTTCGGGCGTGCCCCGCACGCCTCAAGCCCAGTCAATCGGACTGCGAAGCCCTCCTCTCTTCCATTCATTGCCCTAAACCTCACCCAAGCCACCCGTTTCTTCGCTTTCCTTCGTCCCTCACGAATCGGTTCTGGAATTGCGGCAAAAAGTGCCAGTGGGCGCAGGGGGACATTTCTACTTTGCCTTGACAGGGCGCAGAGTAGCAGGGGGACATTTCTACTTTGCCTTGACAAGGGCGCAGAGTAGCATTGACAACCGGGGCTGCTTTCCACTACAATCGCGCCGGGGAAGGCTTCCTCCGTCGAAGACAAGGAGTTCATGCTGTTGCCGTTCGAAGGGACACCCGCTCTTGCGGTGTTACAGCCGCAGTCGAACGTTTTTAGGTTGTGCTCGATAAGCGAGCGTGCGAAAAGGGGCTCTAAAATGCTGGATCGCTTGATGAGTGCGATGATTGCCATCACAGTAGTCCTGGCCTCGTCGTCAGTCGCTTTCGCTCAGAACGGTAAGCAGGGACCACAAAAAGCCACGGCCCCTACGGCCTCGAACAAGCCTTTTGACGCGCATGATCTGTCTGGATTTTGGGACATCACCAACCTCGGGCGACCATCTGGCGCCCTGAGCGAAACGAGCAACAATCGGCCGCCGATGACGCCGTGGGGTTTGGAAAAGTTTCACAAGGCAAAGACGGGATACGATGGCAAGACATTAGGCAACGGAGTGTTCCCGAACGAAAAAGATTGGAATGACCCTGTCCTGCTGTGCGATCCGACGGGTTTTCCGCGTATCATGTGGCACCCGACGCCGCCCGGAATGAGGTTTGCCCAAACTCCCGACGAAGTGATTCAGTTCTTCGAGGATGGCCGCACCTGGCGCGACATATGGACGGATGGGCGAAAACTTCCGGCCGACGACGCGGACTCACGCTGGTTCGGATACGCGGTTGGCCATTGGGAGGGAGACACGTTTATCGTCAACTCGAACAACTTTGATGAGGCTACGTGGCTCGACCAATATGGCTCACCGCACAGCGACCAGATGACTGTGGAAGAGCGCTACCATCGCGTGGACCACGACCATCTGGAAATGATCCTGAATATCACTGACCCCAAGACGTATATCGGAACCTGGAAAGGCGATAAGAAGATCTTTCAATTGGTAGAAAAGCCAGCCCGCTCGGAGTACAACGATCTTCCCGAGAACATCTGCGCATATTCTGAGGTGAAGCTCCACGGCAAGGCCTGGCAAAAGATACACCCCTAGCATTCTGGATTAAGGAGATGTCCACATGACTCGTAAGCTTGTAGTTACCTTTTTTGTAATGACGCTGGGTTTTCTGACGATTGGCACCCCGATGTTCGCGCATCATGGAACGGCGGGGGTGTATGACTTTACTCATCGCATCACAACGAAGGCGACAGTGACGGAATACATATGGGCCAATCCCCATGTTCAAATTTATTTTAAGTTGAAGAACGATAAGGGCGAAGAGGAGACTTGGGGCGTCGAAACAGTAAGTCCGGGAAACGCGCTGGCGAATGGCTGGACGAAGAAGTCATTCAAGCCTGGGGACGAACTCCTGGTGAGCTTCGTGCCGGCCAAGGGAAACAGGACTTTCGGGACGTGTCCTCAATTCGTGTTTGTTGCCGATGGCAAAAGGCTCGGTGGCAGCGGCAGGTGCGGCATGGGAAAAGACGCCGTCGACGCCAACTCGCTCCCGGTAAAGCCAGGCTACACGGCAGTTGAAGTTCAGATGCCGAAAGACGACCGCACGAGGCCTGAGTCTGAGCAAGAGAAGTAAGGGAGAGGTCACATGAAGTATCGTTTCACGGCCCTGTTCGTTGCTCTAGCGGCTGTATCGGCTTTGATACAGATCGTTTTTGCACAGAACAATCAGCAAACGCAGGGGCAGAAAACTCCGACAGCAACGGCTCAACCCTTTGATCCGCATGACATCTCCGGCATTTGGAAGAACCCCGGAGGATTCGATCCCGTGATAGGCAGCGATCGTCCTCCCATGACGGATTGGGGAAAGGAGAAGTGGAGTAAGACGAGGGCGTCCGCCAGAAATTCGCCGCTGGCATTTGGATTCTATGCGGACCAAAAGGACTGGAACGATCCGCTGTTCCAGTGCGACCCTTCCGGTTATCCCCGCAATCTGGACTATAGTAACTACCGATTCGTTAAGCTTCCTAACGAATTCGTGGAGTTCTTCGAACGGGACCACGTATGGCGCGACCTTTGGACGGACGGGCGCAAGCTCCCGGGGACTGACGCCAAGCCGCGGTGGTACGGATATGCGACGGCGCATTGGGATGGAGATACCTTTGTGGTTGAATCCAGTGGTTACGATGACCGAACCTGGGTCGATCCCTACGGCTCAATCCACAGCGACCAGATGCATCTGGAGGAGCGTTACAAACGCCTGGACCATGACAATTTGGAGTTCAGCTTGACGCTTACCGACCCGAAGGCGTACACGGGCACCTGGGGCGGCAAAAAGCTGAAGTTGAGGCTGATCAACACCTCACAGCAAATCCAAAAGGGTCTCTGGGGCAAAAGGCCGGATGGAACGGCATACGGGGACATGCGAGAAGAATATTGTGTCTATTCTATTGAGCGCAAATTCTGGGAAGGACGGCCCCTGGGGGGAATAGGTGGGGAAGACAAGAAGTAAACATAAGAGTGCAGACGAACTTCCTTCAGTTTTTAGGGCAGCTCTGCGATTTTGCCGATATCAGTAATAGAGCGCAAGTTCGAGGCAGCGGAAGGTGCGAAACCCATAAGATTTTTCATCGACAACCCAATGCAGCCATGAAGAGTACATCGGCGACGCTCTACCGGCAACGTTGCAATGCGCCGGAACTGGTCGCCGGCCTCCGGCGTCTATCCTGTGAGAAAATGCGGGCGCGATCGGGATTGCTGTGTGTGTGCGTGGTTGTCGTTCACGCCGCTGCGTGGGGCCAGGCATACGATCCGCTCGACCTCCTTCATCGAGTCAGCGCGAACGTGGCTGGCAAGCTCGGAACCTCCGGCGCGTACAGATGCAGCCTGACAATCGAGCGCAGCCAATATTTGTCGGGCGGGGGGCGAGGCACCTGCGAGGGGTCCGGCGCGAGCCAGCCTGAGACCCGGTTGATCGAAACGGACCGCGCGAAACGGGATGTGGCGATCACGGCGGGAAGCGAGACTTATTCCTGGCCAGGTGAGGACAGGTTCAGTTCTGATGACCCTTACGACCTCGCAGGCTTCGGCCTGCAAATGAGCAGCTATTCCGAGGTCCTTTCCGCGATCTTCGGGAGCGAAGCGGCGGACTTCGATTGGATCGGGGAAACCGAGGTGGAAGGACGTAAGCTGGCCGAGTTCGGATTCGAGGTGCCGCTGGAGAGAAGCAAATACGTCTTCCGCAGCGGAGAGGATCGGTTTGACACCGCGTACAGGGGCACGTTCCTGGCGGATCCTGCAACCGGCGATCTGGTGCTGCTCACGATTCGCACCGATGGATTGCCGGAGAAGGCGACCGCGTGCGAGGCATCCACCACGCTCAGCTACGGCCGCGACGCGGGATTGCCTTTGCCTGTATCGGCGGAGCGTGACACCCTTCACCGAGACCGTATCGAGAGCCGGAATCGCGCTGTTTATTCGGCTTGCCGCCTGTTCACGGAAAAGCCGGAAACGCCCGGCGCGCCGGCGCCTCTAATATCATTCCGCAAGCCGGACCTGCCGGCCGGACTCAAATTCAGAATACGACTGGAGAAGACGATCGACCCGGAAAAGGCTTCGGGCGGCGATCGGATAAAGGCCGTGCTGGAGACGCCTATCCGCGAACAGTCGTCGACTGAGGTATTGGTTCCCGTAGGCGCGCAAATCATCGCGCGGATTATCCGGCTGGAGCGTTTCCCCGACACGAAGGGGCTGGGACTGGAGTTCAGACTGGAGGCGGTCGAAAAGAAGGGAGAGATGATCCCTTTGAGAGCGGTCGCCGGCGAAACGATTCCGTTTACGGCTTTTGAGATGAGCTTGGCAGATCTGAAGCCCCTGCCGCCCGGCGACTTGCGATTCAGCCATGGTGAGCCGACCCCGCCTCCACCGCCGAGGAAGGTGGGAGTGCCATTTCTCACCGGACACTTTCAGGACGACCCGGGTATTTTTGTACTCCAGTTCGGGCCAGTGAAGCCCGGCTTTGTGATCAAGGCCGGCATCAAAACGAACTGGGTCACGGCGGGACCGTAGCGCTCATGGATAGAAGCACAGTTTTTTTGTGCGTGCTGACCGCGATCGTGCAGAATGGAGCGTCGGCCCAGTCCCTGGACTCGCAGGAACTTCTGCGGCGTCTGCGAACCAACGTCACAGACGCGCTCGTGCGATTACCGAAATACATGTGCAGCCTGACAATAGAGCGGGCGCAGTATGCCGCCGATCCGAAGCGTGCTCCGTCGTGTCCTGGATTGGCGGATCCGCGGGATCGGGAACAGCCGAAGACCCCTCTCGTGGAAACAGACCGGCTGAAGCTGAACGTTGCGATTGCGGCGAATAGCGAGATTTATTCGTGGCGGGACGCGAATCGCTTCGATGCACACGACCCGTTCGATTTTGTCCGCGCGGGAGCAACAGAGAACGGCGTCTATTCGAGCTTCCTTTCGGCTATCTTCGGTGGCAACGATGGCAACGCCGCGGAGTTTTCCTACATCGGCACGGTCGATGATAGTGGCCGCAGACTGGCGGAATTCGCGTTTCGCGTGCCACAGGAGAAGAGCAACTACACAGTGCGGATCGGAGACCACGGTTACAAGGTTTCGTATGCGGGAACGTTCCTGGCCGATCTGGCTGCGGCCGATCTGGTGCGGCTCGCGATTCAATCGCAGGGGCTGCCTGCGGGTTCGGGCGCGTGTGAGGTCAACACCACGCTCGACTACAACCGCTTGCATCTTCGTGACGAGGAGTTTCTTCTGCCGGGAAAGATTCAGCTCGATATTCTCAAGACGGACGGCAGCGAGAATCGCAACCGTGCAGTCTATGCGGGTTGCCGGGAGTTCGTGGGGGAATCGTCGATCCGTTTCGACCCGCCTCCGGCGGCGCCGGATTCGGCTGCGGTGAGTACCGCCCCGACAGTTCAGTTGCCCACCGGTATTCGGTTCAAAGTTCGCTTCACGCAACCGATCGACACGGCGACTGCGTCCGGCGGCGATACGGTCAAGGCGACGCTCGAAGGCGCTATTCGCGACGCATCGTCAAGAAAAGTGCTGGCCGGCGAAGGTGCGGAGATCCTCGCTCGCATCACGCGGCTGGAGCAGATTGCAGGTGCGAAGGCGTCGATTCGGATGGAAGTAAAACTGGAGAGCGTTCGGGTGGGAGGATCGCTCGTGGCTCTTCCGGCGGTGGCAAGACCGGGTCCGGATGCCGAGGAGGCGGCGATCCGGCCGCTGGCCTCGGGGGGATCCGCCGTGCATCTGGGACAACCTCCTGAGGCAATGCAAAAGCGAGTCGCGCTGGGCCGCCTGCACACGGATTCGGGTATGTACGTCTTTGAGTTCCCCGGTGAGAAGCAGGGATTTGTGATCAAGGCGGGACTCGAGTCGAGCTGGGTAACCGGGAGATAATCGGTGGGCGAGAAGTATTGAGGATATCTGTAAGCGCGATCCAGAGCGGACTCCAACTGCTGACTGATCTGCTGGTACAAGAGAATCGCGAATGATTCAACTGCACTACTACCAGAATTTAAGAACGGGAGACAACGATGAAGCTCGGATCTCGACCGCCGGTACTTGGGGCCATGGCGACGATTGCCGTCTGGGTGCTGAATATTGCATCGGCAGCTGGACAAACTGCGCCGGCAAAGCAGCTTATGTCGGAACAGGCTTTCAAAAACGTTACCGTGCTCAAGGGAATCCCGGTGGATGAATTCATGGACACGATGGGGTTCATTTCCGCATCCACTAACTATAACTGTATTGATTGCCATACCGAACCGAAAGTGGAGGGCGATTGGAGCGTCTTCGCCGAGGAGACCCCCCGCAAGGCGACAGCGCGCCGAATGATTCTGATGGTGCAGGCCATAAACAGGACCAATTTCGGGGGAGGGCGCGTAGTGACCTGCTACACCTGCCATCGCAATGTCCAGGGTGCCCCCAAGATCACGCCGAGCTTGGCGGAGCAGTACGGTGAGCCGCCCACGCCCGATCCCAATGAAGTCGAGATCAGGCGGCAAGCGCCTGGGGCGCCTTCCGCCGATCAGATCTTTGACAAGTATCTCCAGGCGGTTGGAGGAGCACAGAAGGCAGCCGCCATCACCAGCATCGTCTTCAAGGGCACATACCAGGGGTATGCGGAACCGAAGGCGCCTGTGGACATTTATGCTAAGGCTCCAAATCAGCGCACTATGATCGTGCATACGGACGGCGGAGACCGGACCACGACCTGCGATGGCAGCAACGGATGGATGGCGGCGCCGCCCGCGGATAAGCCTTTTCCCGTGATCCGGTACACCAACGGAGACCTCGATGCCGTCCGGCTCGACGCAGTGCTCTCCTTTCCGGCGGGAATCAAGCAGGCCATAACCAAACCGCTGGCAGGTTCGAGCAGCATTGACGATAAGGACGTGGTCGTCGTGCAGGGGACCGTCAACGGCGGACGCTCTTCCCTAAAGCTGTACTTTGATAAGCAGTCCGGCCTGCTGGTGCGGCAGGTGCGCTACGCCGATACGATCATCGGGCGGGTACCGATTCAGGTGGACTACAGCGATTACCGGAATGTCGCCCCCGCTGGAGTCAAGCTGCCGTTTCACCTCATTACGACATGGACGGACGGACGGTCGGACGTACTGTTGACTTCGGCGGAAACGAATGTGGCGATTGACGCTGCGAAGTTCAATCAGCCGCCCCCGCCGGTGCCACCCAAACAATAGGCAGCACAGCCGCGATTTACTACGAATGCTCCAATCGGGCCGCGTTCTACGAGTTTCATACCGGTTAGCGCGACTCGGCGCAATGGCATGCCGATGGAATTCGATGAAGTCTGCGCGGGCAGGTTGGGATTTTCCCGCGCTCGCTTATTCAGTTGATGTTTCCAACCACCGGAGCTAAATTCCAGTACCTGCCTGCGGTTGAAAATACGTCTCGGGCGCCCGATCGGCCTGCCAAAGCGGGTTTCTTTTGACTGCGCGTTACGGATGCCGGCAACCCTACATTCGTTGATAACTGCCCGCTCGAATTCTGCGAAAGAGGCCATGATGTGGACGAGGCGCCTCATTATCGGATTGTTGGAATCGTGTCGATACCCTCTGTGATCGCGATAAACCGGATTCCGGCGGAATCGAAATCAAATGGCGGAGAGACAGGGATTCGAACCCTGGATAGAGTTTCCCCTATACACGCTTTCCAAGCGTGCGCCTTCAACCACTCGGCCATCTCTCCGGTTCGTGGGCTTCGCTGCAAATGCGAAAGCCAAGTATATCAGGCGAGGTTCTTGGTGCTAATCAGCGGTGTCCGCCGCCGCCGTGCCCGCCACCAGCTGCGGCCGACATGTGACTGCTGCCGCCACCGGCACCAAAGCCACTCCTGGCTGAACTGGCTGTACCTACTCCTGGCGCGCTTCCGCCGCCACGAGGCGTGACGACCGCCGCAGTACCGGCACCGGTTGGCCCTCGCGGTTGAAGGCTATTCAGCGGGGCAGGCGAACCGGTGGAGCGTGTAACGATTCCTTCGAGCGGCCGCCCAATCGATCCCGTGCCGCGAGCTCCACCGCCACCGTACCAATAAGCGGATGGCGAGTAGTAGTTGTAAATGGTTCCCGGACTAAAGAAGCCATATCCAAACGCATTCCAGTATGTTCCGGCACCAGGCACGAACGTAAACATGTCGAGGTAAGGGTTGTAATACCAGCCGCTGCTCCAGCTTCCCAGACCGGAACCGTATCCGAGGCCGTTGCCGTAGCCAAGACCGCTGCCGTAGCCATATCCACTACCGTAACCGTACCCGCTGCCAAAGCCACTTCCGAAACCGCTGCCGCTGAGAGAACGCGCGGACGACATATTTGCGGCCGATATATCCTGCGACCTATCGCGTGCCCACAGATAAAGGTCGTCGCCAACCTTGTCGTTAAACGATTCGGTAAGCAGCGCCGCCGAGAAAGAAAGCTCACGCCCTTCCTTTACGGTGGCGCGATCGCTGGCCGTGGTTACAATGGCCTCACCCTTGTATACCTTCATCTGCGCCGGATCGGCCGTGATCTCCACCAAACCGTGCTTCACCAGGCGAATTTCGTAGTCCTTATAAATCAGCGAAACCGGCGAATCCTTGATCGACATTTGCGGATCGTCCGACTCGACGATCGCACTGCCCGACAGAATCTCAACTCGGGTGCTGATCAGTCTGTTGTCGAGCACTTTGATAGCGCTGTTCTCGCCGATGCGAAGAAAGACGCCGGGTGTCAACAGCACTTCCGCGCGGCCCTGACCAGTGCTCAATACGCTCTGCTCCTTGATCTCGGAGAACCTGCCGACTTTCGATTCGGCGGGCGTGCCGTCGATCGAAACGTCGCCCTGGAAGTAGTGAAGCGTCCCGGAATGCGCCGAAGTCACACTCTGGGCCGAACAAACCGCAGCCGCCATCGCCATCAAAACCACCGCCGACGAAACACGGCTCTGCTTATGCATAAGAACCTCTTGTGTGCAATGATCTCGCCCGGAAGTGCTAAAGTCAATCCGCCCGGGCAAATTGCAAGTACTTTTCCACGCAAAGTATGCGTTACAGCCGGACGATCTTGTCCGACTGGAAGCCCTTCAGAGCATTCCGCGTGTCGACGATAAGGTTCGCCTGATCCACCAGCGCTTTGTAGTCGAAGGCAGAGTGGTCGGTCACGATGACGACGCAGTCTGCGGTCTGGAGTGCCGCCGCGTTTTCCGCCAGCAGAGTCTCGTCCTCCAAACGAATCTCCGCCACGTGCGGATCGGAAAACGATATCGACGCGCCACGCTTTTGCAGCAGATGAATGATGTCGAGCGCCGGAGATTCGCGCACGTCCTCGATATCCCGCTTGTAGGACACCCCGTAGATGTGAATCTTCGATCCCTTCACCGGCTTCCCGATATCGTTCAGAGCATTTTGCACTTTGGTCACCACAAAGTGCGGCATTTGCCCGTTGATATAGCCGGCGAGCTCGATGAACCGCGCTTCGATGCCCGCCTGCTTGGTCTTCCAGGAAAGGTAAAAGGGGTCGATCGGGATGCAATGCCCGCCCAGTCCCGGGCCCGGATAGAAGGGCATGAAGCCGAACGGTTTCGTCGCCGCCGCCTCGATCACCTCCCATACATTGATGCCCATCCCGTCGCACATGATAGCCATCTCGTTCGCCAAGCCGATGTTGATCATGCGGAAGGTGTTCTCGAGCAGCTTCACCATCTCGGCGACTTGCGTGGAACTGACCGGCACTACCTTATCGAGAGCCTGCGAGTAAAAAAGATGGCCCAGGGTGGTGCAGGCAGGCGTGGTCCCGCCCACGACCTTGGGAATGTTTTTGGTCTGGAATTTCGCATTACCCGGATCCACGCGTTCCGGCGAAAAGCAAAGGAAGAAGTCTCTGCCCACCTTCAGGCCGGATTTCTCCAGCATGGGCAGCACGAGTTCGTCGGTCGTGCCCGGATACGTCGTCGATTCCAGAATCACCAGTATCCCGGGGTGAAAGTATTTCGCGATTTCCTCGCACGCCGCGACGATATAGCTCATGTCCGGGTCTTTGGTCTTGCGTAACGGCGTCGGCACGCAGATGTTGACCGTATCCAGGTCGCGGATCGCGGAAAAATCGGTGGTTGCCCGCAGCTTGCCGCTCGCGACCAGCGGCTCGATGGCCGATGAGGGCACGTCGCCAATATAGGAATCCCCGGCATTGATGCGCGCGGTTTTGCCCGCGCTCAGATCGATCCCGGTCACGCTATAACCGGCCTGCGCGTACTCGACGGCGAGCGGAAGTCCCACGTAACCCAATCCCACGACGCCCACTCGGGCGGTCTTCGACCGGATCTTCTCTGATAGCATCGCTTCCGGACGCAAATCCGCCGGCTCCGGCATGGTTAAAGCCTTCACTTGGGTCATTTAAGAGACAACTCTCCCATATAGAGGTCGAGCGGTATCCAGCCGTCGGCGCTCGTGTAGCGGTTGCAGACCGTCGTGCTAGGAAATGCTAGCATCCAGCATTGAAACTGTTCTTTGGCTGTTGAGTGTTCAATTAAGAATCTTATTTTCAGCATTTTATCGCCATCTGCGCCACTGAATTCTGTCGGCTGATCACGGGTGCCGTCATATTACACTGGACCGCAAGGGTTTGAAAGGTGGTTTCAGAAGCTCCCACTACTGGCCGACATGGCATCCTGGCCGTTTGAACCAGCAGCCGCTGAAAAACGGGAGGACTGATCTTCCACGCCCAGTTTCTTCATCTTGTAGAGCAGGGCCTTGTAATCGATCTCCAAGAGCGTCGCCGCCTGTTTCCGATTCCAACGGGTGGACTGGAGAGCTGCGAGGATAGCTTCGGTTTCGGCCCGATGTTTGGCTCTAATCACCTGCTTGAGGATCGGGGCTGCCTCGGTTTCTTGCGGAACCCCGGGGCTGTCCGTGCTGGCGGTCGGTAGCAACAATTTTCGGCTTGCTTTGGCCATAAGCTCGCGCGCAACGAGATCGGCATCTCGAAGGACGAGCAGTCTGCGAACCACGTTTTCGAGTTCCCGAACGTTGCCAGGCCAACGATAGGCCATCATGGCTTCTTTCAGTCTACCGGTAACGGGCACAATGGGCGTGTTCTGAGGCGTATGTTTGTTGAGGATGAATTCGGCCAGCGGAACGATATCCTCCGGTCTCTCGCGTAACGCCGGAAGATGTACATTGATCACATTCAAGCGGTAGTACAGGTCTTCGCGGAAGGTACGAACAGCGATGGCCTTCTCCAGATCGCAGTGAGTCGCAGCCATCACGCGGACGTCGACTTTAATGGTTGTCTTGCCGCCGATTCGTTGAAATTCCTGATCTTGCAGTACCTGGAGCAGCTTCGCCTGAAGCCGCACATCCATATCGCCGATTTCATCGAGCAGAATGGTACCGCCGTCGGCCACTTCAAACATACCGGCCTTTTTTTGAAAAGCACCGGTGAAGGCTCCACGTTCATAACCGAACAATTCGCTTTCGACCAATTCGGAAGGAAGAGCGGCGCAGTTGAGTTTTACAAAAAGCTTATTGGCGCGAGGGGATTGGGCATGGAGTTCGCGGGCAAGAACTTCCTTCCCGCTGCCGGTTTCACCCTGGATCAGGACCGGCGCTTCCGACCAGCCAATTTGACCGATCAGTGCATGGATCTCGCGCATGCGCGGATTTTTGCCGACGAACGATCCGGTGACCGTCTCCGTATTTCGAACCTCGACCACGTTGTCTCTGGCTGTCATTTCCAAGGCGCGGGTAATCGTGTTATGCAGATCGTCCAGGGTGACGGGCTTACTCAGAAAATCCGTGGCGCCATTCTTCATCGCAGTGACTACGTCAAGCGGCGAAGACGCGGCGGACACGATGATCACGGGAAGGTCGGAGGCTATTTGGTGGATTTCCCCCAGAATCTCGATTCCGCTGCGGTTCGGCATCGTGATATCGAGCAGAATCGCGGAAATCTTTGAGCCGGAAGATTGCAGACAGGCTAATACTTCGTTGCCGTCCTGTGCCAATTCCACCTCATAGCCAAGACATTTCAGAGCCATATCGAGGTAGGCGCGGACTTCCAGTTCATCTTCGCCAACCAGAATCGTACGGCCGTTCTTTGGAATTTGCATCGTAGTAATTTTTTCCGATCAATTATGGTAAGAATTATCGTCGACCCTATGATGTTTGGGCAGGACTAACGAAAATCTCGGACCGAAGGCCGTGTTCTCAGCCCAGACATGCCCATCGTGCTGGGCCATAATCATGCGAGTAATGGCGAGACCCAAGCCGCCACCCGAACGATCACCGCTTCCGTCATAGGAGGTATACTCTTCGAAGATCCGATACAAGTGCTCGGAAGGGATGGGAGCTCCTGAATCCTGGATGTCGATCCGATAGCAATTGGGATCGTTCAGATCCACACGCCGGCGTTGCGCCGCCGGCGGTATCGCCAATCCGGTGGAACGCCGTTCCCAAAAATAAGCGTATCCGAAGACTTCGATCGTGCCGGCTTTTGGGACGAACTTGCAGGCGTTGTCGAGGATATTGATCAGGACCTGCTCGACTTGACCAGCTTCGAAGTACAGAGGAAAATCGCAAGGAGCCAAATCCGTGGTAATCGCGATCCTCTTTTCATCGGCAAATGTCATGATTTCGTGCAAGGCCTGATCGAGGCACTCCCGAATATCGTTTTGCAGCAGATGCGGGCGTCGCTTCACCTGCCGCCCTACGCTTAGTTCGAACATAGCGGAGGCCATCCGCGATAGTCGGCGAGCGCTATGCTGCATGCGCTGCAGGACCTCCTTTTGCGTCTCATTCAAACTACCGAGGTGCTCTCCCAAGAGCAGGCCACAGTAGCCGTTGACGGCAGTCAGCGGAGCTCGGAAATCGTGTACCGCGCGGGCCAGAAACGCGGTCCGCTCATGGTCGTAATCCTGGAGGTGAAGGCTGGTCTGGATAAGGCATTGGAGCAGGTCGTCGCGATCTTCGCGCAGCAACGTGGCAACCGAAACACGCTCCTCGTGTGCCGAGGCCGCCAAGCTCACGGAAGCCTTGATCGTACTGCGGGTGACTGGTTTCAGGAGAATGTTGGCTTCTGCGGGAGCTATGGCCGCCCGAAACTGAGCAAGGTCTTTAGGGTTTACCAGAAACAGGTGCCTGGACGCGCGGAAACCGGTTCTCACCGGAAGAGGCTTGTCCGGTTCGTAGTCCCACAGCGAGAGGTCTGCCTCTGACTGGGTCTCTCCGAATCTCGCAACGGTCAAGGAGCACTGCGGCTCGCGGATCTCGGCCAGAACCTCGCGCAGAAGTTTTCTCAATTCCAAGTCTGAGGAATCAAGGCTAATCTCGATTGCGCCTATCTCAACCGCGGCGGTCATGCGAGCCCCCTCCGAAAATCGGGAATTGGATCGAGCCCTGAAGCTGCCAACCGAATACCGCTGCTACCAGAACGGCGATGGCTTCGAATCGCGATGAGAGGTCGCGTTGTTCGCGGGTTCCCGGCTGCCGAAACGGGTCCCGGCGCAGCATGACCTCCCGGCCCTTCATGGCGCAAGGTTTGTCCCAATTTTTTGTATTATCATGATGGAACGCCGCTCATCAGGGCACTTCTGACTCTCAACAAGTATGCATCTGTGCTCAGGCAAAGCCCCCAAGGGTCGTCTCCTCTTACGCGCGTCGTTACTCAATTTTTATCTGTACTTAAGCATACCTACCTTAGCGTATCTGTGGCACTAGTCAAGTACTGAAATTGGCAATGAGTACTAATTTTCTTTCAAATTTGCAACGAAGTACCGTTTTTCTTCACCGCCCTCGGGGGGCGGCTTTTGGGATCTCACTCTTGGGGTTTGTTGCCGAATCGTTGCATTTTGGACTCTGCGCAGGAATTTGGAACAATGGGCAATTGGCGGAGACTTGAGCGCTTTGCGCTTCCTGGATCTCCGGTCCGGGGCTTGGTCCGTTTCGCAACTTCTGTCAGCTGGAAGATTGCCGAGCGGCTCCAGTCTCTGAGGGCCGGAAGCCCCGCAATCCGCACCTGACAGCGAAACCGATGGTGGCGGTAGGTATTGATTTAAAAAGGCTTCTGGGTATTTCGCCTTCTCCCTTGCTGTGCGGTCCCAGCGATCATACCGTCCCGGGACGGGATCGGCACGTCGAGGCAGCGCGTATGTTGTCCGTTGCGCTCATCGGCTCAGTTCATGGAAAGACGAAAACCAGGCGATTTCGATCACGCGGCAGTGATGGGCTTCAGGAGGGCATCAAAGGCCGGTGAACGCTGGCTACGAGGCACTGTGATGCCGCCGGGCCCGACCCGCACCAGCACCCCAAATCACGGAAACTCAATAGAACCGGGGTGTAGTACAGATTCCCGCTCAGAGCTGCAATCTCTTCGAATTTCAGATGTTGCGCAATGGCAGTGAATGTGCTTGGTTTGGTTTCTCGTGAATCCTTTTGAAGTGCTCATGCCGTCGGTCGGACACGGCAAGCCGTATATTACCGGACCCGCCCCAGGAGAACGGCGAGGACGGGGGCGATTTCGTGTCCATTGGCCGATCATCCTATTCCGCAATCAATCAGGCGAGGATACCGTTAAGACAATCACGCAAAATTTGAGCAGTCAAGGGTTTTACTGCCTGTCCAGGAAACCCTATACCGTCGGAGAATTGTTGTTCTGCACGCTACAGATTCCGACGACCGACCCCGGTGGCAGAGAAACATATCTGGAGTGTCGCGTCCAGGTTGTGCGGGTTGAAGAGGTTGCAGAGAATGCGGCAGACGGCCAATATGGGATCGCATGCCGAATAGAGGACTACTGTTTTGTCGCTCGCCACGGCGCTAGGATTTTTCCCGCTGCGGGATTACCCATACATACTGGGGAAGATTCCGCGATTCCGCGAAAGGGACATCTGCTTGACTCAGGTATTCGCCGGGAGTGACGGCTCTGCCGTCCGATAAAAGGCGCCGGCAAATTGGCCACCGGAAGTGAAAGAGGGCCTTCTTCGGTCGAGAAGCGGGCCTCGAAATCTTCCAGAGTCCGCGGGTAATCTTCCATACTACCGGTAGGGGCTACTGAGTCAAATGCATAGCCAATAGGGCCAAATTTCGGCTACTAATCCGACTGTTTTCCCAAGCGGCTTGGGGTTGTGGGAGAATGGGAGCTTACCAGATTGCTGGAGGTGAGAACGGCTTATTGGCGACGGGTCCGTATGGGTCCCAAAAACGTGCGGCTGAGGAGCAAACTCCAGACATGATGGAGCAGATTCGGCAGAGGTTAACTTTATCCAGAGCCATCGCCCTCATTCTGGCCGTTGGGTTTGGGTTTACCTGTTGGGCTGGTCCTATGCAGGATTCCGGGCCGTCCAAGGAGTTATTGCAGTGGATCGGGGATGCCAGAAAGGCCGGGAAGGCGGAGGAACAGATCCGGAAGGACGCGGCTTTGGCAGGTTGGCGGGAGACTGCGGTGGACCAGGCACTGCGCGCCACGTCCGCAGAATCGCCCCGCAAAGCAACGGGCGAAGCCGAGCCGACAACGGCGAACGGCGCAGGCGAACCAACCAGCAACAGCCCGACGCGTCTTCTGAATACCGACGCGGCGTCTACTGCACCTGCGGCCGAAACTCCGGCAAAGGGTCCGGGCAGCGGTCCGCTCGCCTCGGGGATTCCGTCTCCTGCGGCGCCAGACAAGCCTGGAGCAAGCATCGACAAAGCGGGCGTGGTGGATCGAGGGGCTCCGGACGATTATCAAATTGGCGCCGGCGACGTACTGCACATTGGGGTTTTTCACGAGCCGGACGCGACGGTTCAAAGCGTAGTGGTGCGTACCGATGGCAAAATCTCAATGCCCCTGATCAAGGAAGTTGCGGTGCTGGGCCTGAGCCCCAGCCAACTCGAAAAGCAGATTACGGAGCAGTTGAGTAAATTCCTCACAGCGCCGGATGTAACGGTGATCGTCACATCCATCAATAGCAAGAAAATTTACGTGATTGGTGCCGTGAGAAAAGAGGGACCCCTTCCGTATACGTATCCGATGAACGTGCTGCAGGCGCTGAGCGAAGCTGGCGGGCTCTCGGATTTTGCCAAGCGCAAGAAGATTTACGTGCTGCGCACCAAAAATGGGCGGGGATTCAGGCTGCCCTTTGACTATGACGCCGCATTGAAGGGAGAAAACATTGAACGCAACAACGTCCCCGTCATGCCCGGCGATACAATCATTGTGCCTGGTGGGCAGTAAACCGCAACGCAGCCGCAAAATCCTTCGCTGCAAATCGACGGGAGCGTCGCCAGGATGTTTACTCCGGTACTTGGGTGATCCCTTGAGTCCGCAGCGAACAGTTCGCCTTTAGATCGGGGAGTGTTCTAACGATGATCGCACCGCAATTCGATCAATTGGCGAGTAACGCATCGACAGGACGGTCAATCGGCGCCCGCAGTACGACTATTACCGGCTTGCGGCCAATCTGTTGACAACAGGCGAGAACCTTTCACACAGTAGAGTAATCCTGACGGTGTTTTGCTCGCCGTCGGTTCATCGGTGACGGATAGTCGGGGGGAAGGATGAACAGCAGCAAAGAACGCGATTACTTCGTGCATGAATCCGCCTATGTTGACGAACCATGCTTGATTGGGCCGGGTACGAAGATCTGGCATTTCTCCCATGTGATGAAGAACTCGCGAATAGGCGAGAAATGCAATATCGGCCAGAACGTCGTGATCTCGCCGGACGTAGTGATCGGCAGCAATGTGAAGATTCAAAATAATGTTTCGGTTTACACAGGATGCATTCTGGAAGATGACGTATTCTGTGGGCCGTCCATGGTTTTCACTAATGTTGTGAACCCGCGAAGCCATGTTATCCGGAAAGACGAATACAAGACCACACTGGTTCGCCGGGGCGCCTCTTTAGGCGCCAACTGCACGGTGGTCTGTGGGATTACGATTGGCCGTTATGCCTTTGTGGGGGCGGGTTCGGTAGTGACGCGCGATATCCCCGATTATGCCCTGTTTTATGGCAACCCCGCCCGGCTGCGAGGATGGATGTGCGCCTGCGGCGTCGGGCTGGAGTTCGGTGAAAGCTCCAACGGTCGCGGGAAATGCCGGGCGTGCGGGGCGGAATACATCAAGTCGGGTCAGCAAGTGGTACCCGCGGTACAGAACGAGGAGAAGCTGTGACGACAATAAGCGAAAAGCAAATCCCTTTGCTCGATTTGAAGGCGCAACACAAAACGATTCGCGAGGAGGTTCTCGCGGAGCTGGTACGGGTGGTTGACTCGCAAAGGTTCATTCTGGGCGAAGAAGTAAAGAAGTTCGAGGCGGAAATCGCGGCTTACTGCGGAACGAAGTTTGCCGTCGGGTGCGCCTCCGGTTCGGATGGGTTGATCCTGGCCTTAATGGCGATCGAGATCGGCCCGGGCGACGAGGTCCTGACTACCCCGTATACATTTTTTGCTACAGCCGGCGCAATTTCACGTGTTGGGGCAGTGCCGGTATTTGTGGATGTCGAGGAGGATACATTTAACCTGGATGCGGGGCAGATGGCGGACGTCTTAGCCGCCCATCCGAAAATTCGCGCAATCATGCCGGTGCACCTTTTCGGAGCCTGTGCCGACATGGACCCGATTCTGAAAATGGCCGGCGAGCGGGGGATCCCGGTAATCGAAGACGCCGCCCAGGCGATTGGCGCGGAGTATAAGGGGCGGCGAGCCGGAAGTATCGGGCGGATTGGGGCTTTCAGTTTCTTCCCCAGCAAGAATCTTGGTGGCTATGGCGACGGTGGCATGGTGACAACGGATGACGCATCGCTGGCAGATCGTCTGGCGGCTCTGCGCGTGCACGGGCGAACGGGTAAATACTTTCACCAGTGGATTGGCGTGAATTCGCGATTGGATGCGCTGCAGGCGGCTGTGCTGGCGGTAAAGTTCCGTTATCTCGACGTGTGGACAGCCGGACGTCAGAAAAATGCGGATCGTTACCGAGCGAAGTTGGCGTCAGTTGACATCATTTTGCCTCAGCCCAGCGATTACCAGACTCGCCACGTGTACAACCAGTTTGTGGTCAGGTCCTCGCGGCGCGATGAACTGCAGACACATCTGAAGAACGCCGGGATTGGCTCGGAGGTGTATTATCCGCTTCCGCTGCACTTGCAGCCTTGCTATGCGGATCTGGGACATGGGAAGGGAGATTTCCCCGTAAGCGAAAGGCTCGCGGAGGAATCACTGGCCCTGCCGATTCATTCGGAAATCGCCGCGGAGGACATCGACTATATCAGTGATGCGATCAGGTCGTTCCACGCATGCGAATCGTCTCGGTTGTAGGAGCGCGTCCGCAGTTTGTCAAGCTTGCCGTTATCTGCCGGGCGATCGCCGGGCGGAGCGAGTCCTGGATTCACAGGATCGTTCACACAGGGCAACACTATGATCGGGGCTTGAGTTCAGTTTTCTTCGAAGAGCTGATGATTCCGAATCCGGACCACGACTTGGGTGTCGGATCCGGACCGCACGGCGAGCAGACGGGCGAAATGCTGAAGCGACTGGAGCCGGTTCTGCAAGCCGAAAAGCCGGACTGGGTTCTGTTGTATGGAGACACGAATTCGACGCTTGCCGGTGCCATCGTGGCTTCGAAACTGGGCCTGCCGATCGCCCATGTCGAGTCGGGCTTAAGAAGCCATCGGCGAACCATGCCCGAGGAAATCAACCGGGTAGTAGCCGACCATCTGAGCAACTTGCTCTTCTGTCCGACGGAATTGGCCGTCTCGAACCTGCGGAACGAGGGTTTGGGGGCGCGGGCGATCCTGACGGGCGACGTGATGTATGACGCCTCGCTGGCATTCAGCGCCGTGGCGGAACGACACGGTAGTCCTCTGGCGAGAAGCTGGAACCACGGTCAATTCTGCCTGGCAACCGTGCATCGCGCGGAAAACACCGACGATCCGAACCGGCTTCGCGAGATCGTCGAAGCTCTCGACCAGATCGCAAGAACAGTATGCCCGGTTGTCTGGCCGATCCATCCACGGACACAGAACCGGCTGACCGATATGGGTTTATCGACCGGTTCCGTGACGACCCTCGGGCCGGTGTCGTATCTTGAAATGCTGCTGCTCGAAAGCCGAGCCCGATTCATTCTCACCGATTCCGGGGGTGTCCAGAAGGAGGCGTATTTTCTAAAAGTTCCCTGCATCACGCTGCGGCGGGAAACGGAATGGCAAGAGACCTTGGAAAACCAGTGTAACGTTCTCACAGACTGTCACAAGGAAAGCATTTTGCAGGCCTCGTTGGACAGTGGGAGGGCCGGTCCCTGGACCGCAGTTTATGGCGATGGCAAGGCGGGGGCCAAGATTCTGGATGCATTGGCAAATCAATGATTGCCGCGATTCTGGCGCGGCAAATGGGAACGACTTCACGCCAAAGTCTTGCCAATGTCAGCCTCAGACTGAACGTTCACCTTTTGGGGATAAAGCCTCAGGTAGATCAGACGCGCTTTGATGAAATCCGCGGGAGAACTCGCCGGCAGTTTGTAGAGGGGCTTATGGTAAATATTCCTGAGGTTGTCCACCGTGAGATCGGCACCTAAGTATGCATTCAGTCTGGCGATGGTGGGTGCAGGCTGGCACCAGATCTTCGTATCGGACGGGCAAATGCGAGAGCTGATTTCGCTCCAGGAATCCGATGGCTGAGTCCCTCACGTGTTGTTCGTAAGCTTTAGATCCCTGGTAGCTCAGGATCTGGCGGCGAAGAAGGGTGGAAACCCACAGCTGCAGGAAATTGCGGCTCGGCACAAGGAATTTGCATGCTTTGAGATCGAAGATGTCTTTCCAGAAGTGGATCGTCATCCAAAGCCGGGGGTCTTTCCATACCCAAGGGTCGTGCCGATTGCATTTCTCCACGAAATCGCGATAGACGCCGCCGTCTCTCTGGGAGTGGTTGTTCCGGGCAAGTGCGTCTGGTGAAAAGTGAATCAGGTAGTTGCCTTTGAAATCGGCTGCTTTTGAAGACGCTCAGATTGAGATCGACCAGTTGCGCATTCTCGAACGTGTCGTAATCGTTCTTTTTGAACGTGCTGTCTCCGGTCCAGTAGTCGGCCTGAGAAATCAATCCGGTCAGGACGGAACTGCGCGGAGCGAGGAAGCCACTCCGGGTCTCTGCATTGCTGAAGGGAAGGGCCTCAACCTGCCGGCACCTTCCCGGACCCACCTCTGGCTTAGCGTCCCAGCCTTCGCTCCGGATCGGGCATCTGAACCGATCGATTCTCTTGCCATTCCGATCAGTCTCGGTCACAATCAGAAAGCCAGCGTCGCTTCGCTCCGACCTCGCTGATCGGTCACTGAAGGTTTTGTGAACCGGTATCCAGAAAAGTTGCAACAATCGCCAAAGTTCGGGAATACACAGCTTATGTCAAGGCCCCCAAGGAAACGCAAATGGCTTTTTTTGATACGTTTGGATAGAATGGCACCTTATGCGCATTAGCCGTTCTTGGTCTTCGCACCCGCCTCAGTACGCCGTACCAATCAATTGAGGTCCGATCGGTGCCTGCTTCGAATATTAGCCTTCTCCGCTATTATTGGCGCAGCTTTTATTGCAGCACGGTCTGCTGACGCTCAATCCGGGGCTGGCGTGTCGACGCCGGCGGCTGCCAGTCCCAATCCGGTGACGGGCACGACAACGACGCTGAGTGTGTTGGGGACTGACGGTGCGGGAGAAGCGAGTCTTGTTTACACGTGGTCTGCCACCGGTCCGGCTTCCGTCACCTTCACCGCGAACGGCACAAATGCCTCAAAGAACACGACGGCCATATTCCAACAGGCAGGCACGTATAACCTGAGCGTGCTGATTGCCGATAGTGGGGGTTCCACCGCGAACAGCAGTGTAGCCGTGACCGTAAACCAGACCCCTGCGGCAATGCAGGTCACGCCTGGGCCACTGAGCGTCGGCGTGCAGGGCACACAACAGTTTTCCGCCTCGATATCCGATCAATTTGGAAATTCCATGGATCCGCCCGGCGGGGCCGCGGGGTGGAACACGCTGCCAAATACGATGCTTCAAAGCGTCTTCCCACCCAATTATTTTGAGGGACAAAACTATGCGTTCAGTTTCAACTGCGCTAACGTAATCCGGGCATGGAGTGGCGCCGTCGTGGATGCACTACGATTGCGTCATGACCACGGCAGCGTCTATATGAGTGAGGATTTTCAGAACGAAATCCGGTTCTTGGGAATCGAGTCCTCGCCGGCCTTCGTGCGGCAACCGGAGGGCAACGGCTGTATCGAACGCTTCTTCAGGACGCTCAAGGAGCAACTACTCTGGATTCGTGATTTTCGGGATCTCGATGAGCTTCACGCCGCCCTGATTGAGTTCCGCGACCGCTATAACCGTCATTGGATTCTCGGTCGCCTCGGTTATCGCACGCCAGCCCAGACTCGACGTGACTTCGATCTTGCACCGCCTACTGCGGCATGATTCAATGAATGAACTTGCTCTCAGCATGCTGTCCACCCGCCCGGGCTAAAACAATGAGTGCTCGGGTTCAGAATCTGCGTTTTGTCAGCAACTCGCTGTTCACAATTTCCGTCGCCATCCTTTCGCTCACTGGGACAGGCCTCTACGGACAAAGCGCTGTTACCATCGCCATAACGTCTCCGGCAGGCGCAGCCACGGTGACGGGGACGGTTACGGTTGGGGCAAACGCCACGGCCAGCGGGGGAATCGAGGGGGTTCAGGTCCAAGTAGATGGGATCACGCTACCGGGTTCGGTAACGGTCGCGGCGCCGTTTTACACGCTGTCGTGGGACACCACAACCGCTGCGGATGGCCCTCATACCCTTACGGCCATCGCGACCAACACGGTCGGCAATACCGCGACGAGCACTGCTGCAATTACGGTTGTCAACCAGATTGCGGTTGGCCAGAGGGTACAAACGACCGGGCTTGCAGGCGTTTATGCCGCGCCCTCAGGCAGCGCGACTGTGTTAGGGTCACAGTCCGCCGGCGCTCTGGGGACAATTATCAGCGGACCAACCTCAGTCGGGAGCACTGTCTGGTGGCAAGTCAATTACGATAACGCTCCGAGCGGCTGGACCACGGCTAGCCTGTTGAATCCACTGCCTTATCTGAGCCTGACACCGGATACATGGATTTCCGTGACGCCGACCTTCACCGGCGCTCCTAACGGCGGCCAGCTTTACCCGCAAGGCTGGGGCAACAAAGGCACGTACGACCCGGTTACCCACCGCGTTATCATCTCCGAACGCTGGTCCGATCCGGTACGCGGATATATATCGATCTTTGCCAACGGTATTCATGCTTACGATCCGGTGGACAATCTGTTCACGGTATTGAAACTGAACAACTGGTATGCACAGATCAATCCCGATGGCGGATTTACGACAACGCCGCTGCCCGCAGATACCACGGATCCCACGCCTCCGGATCATCACCCCCTGACTGCGGTAGAGGTTGTGCCGGGACAAAACGCCGTGTACACGGTGAATGGCGTCAACAATATTTCGCTTCCCGATCCAAGCATTTTGAACAAAACGTGGATGCTCAATTTGAGTTCGCAGTCCTGGACAATGGTGTCGGCGGCAACAACGGACCCGAACTATCCTCCCAACAACACCGATTCACCCTCGGGTCTGATTTATGATCCAAAAAGTGGGAACCTGGTGTACCTGGTTCCCAGCGAGTGCGGGTGTAACGGCACTGTAACTTACTTTTTCGATCCGTCCGCAAACACCTGGTCGATTGCGCCGCAAGATCCGTCCGCGTTAGCAGTGTATGTGGCCGGCGCAGGAGTGACTTATGACTCGAAGCGAGGCCTGATTATGGCATACGGCGGCAATAACTATATTAATGTGCCCACCTCCCAGCTTTGGGCATACTCTATTGCCCAGAACAAGTGGACGGTGCTCAGCAACGCGCCGGTCAGCGCCATGGCCCCGGCATTCGCGTACGATTCGACGCATGACGTTTTCTTGGCTCTGGTCGGAAACAATACTTATATTTATAATCCAAATACCAATGCCTGGTCCCAATTGCCGGCAACCCTCGATCGTCCCATCGCGATGCAGTACTGGCAAGGAGTGACCTATGATCCGGCATACGATGTGTTCGTTTTTGAGGGGGGGCAACAAGCTGATTATTTGATTGCTTTACTTCGCTATAACCCGAATGCCATTCCCCCGATCACTATTGATACGACCCCACCGACAGCGACGATTACTGCGCCCGCCAATGGAGCTACTGTTACAGGAACGGTGACCATTTCCGCGACCGCCTCGGAAGTAATTGAGCCGAATACAACCAATACGGTGGGTGTAATTGGCCTTCAATTCCAGCTGGACGGGGCGGATATGACGGGTGTTACGTCAGGCCCAGGCCCATATTCGATCCCTTGGGACACAACCACGGCGAGCAACGGCAGGCACACGCTTACGGTCATTGCGATCGACGAAGTGGAAAACACCGGGATGGCCAGTATTACCGTTATCGTGGATAATCCGTTAGGAGGGCCGGTGGTGACGGGAGTGAGCGCCACTTCGATTACGGCGTCGGGCGCCACCATCGACTGGACGACCAACACGGCGTCTTCCTCGCAGGTAGCTTACGGACTGACGACGGCATATGGATCGACGAGCGCACTCGGCAGCGCGCTGGTCGAGACGCATTCGGTGATTCTAACGGGGCTGGCGGCGTCCACCATCTACCACTACCAGGTGCTTTCGACTAACGCCAGTGGTATCCAGACGGCATCGGTCGATTACACGTTTACCACTGGCTCAGTGGTGTCGCTTCCGGCGATCCAGGTGAACATGAATGCGTCGGAAGTGAGTGGGGTCACGGGGGGTTCGACGATCACGCCGAGCATAGGGCCGTCGGGCTTTACGGGAACGACGGTGGTGAACGGCACCGGGTCGATCAATTTCGTGGCGGCGGAAACCGGCAACGGGGCGTATTTCCTGAACTGCTGCGTGAACTCGAACGACGCGTACTACAAGTTTACGGGCGCGGAAGTCGGCAATATCTTCAACATGACGCAGGGGCAGATATCGTTTTACCTGCAGTCAAGCTACACGTTCGCACAACGGCAGACGAGCGCGGCGGCGCCCCGCTACGCGTTCGATGCCCGGGACGCGAGCAATCACCTGTATTATTTCCTGACCGAAGTGAGTTCGGGACGGTTGATATTCAGCTACAGCGTCGGTGGAGTGGTTCAGTTTTACTATGTGCCGGCGGGTACCGAGGATGTGTTATTCGGAAACGGCGTTTTACTGAATGTAGACGTCGTCTGGAATAACGGCTTGGCTTCTTTATACCTGAACGGCTCTCTGGTGCAGTCCACTACGTATACTCCGTTAGCCGCAAACTGGACAGCGGCTTCGAATTTCGATATCGGCGCTTATGAGTATCTGACGTATGGCGGTTACTATACCTCCGACGACGTGATAGCCGAATTCACGGTTGTGGGGCCGACTACCGGGGGGAGTACGGGCCCGACGGTTTCCATGACGGCGCCGTCAAACGGGGCCTCGCTTACGGCTACGGTTGCGGTATCGGCGAATGCTTCGGACAGCGCTGGGGTGACGCAGGTGCAATTCCAGCTCAACGGGGCGAATCTGGGCAGTCCGGTGACGGGCGCGGGACCTTCGTATGGGTTGTCGTGGAACACCACAACGGTCACGAATGGGTCGTACACTTTAACGGCGATTGCGACGGACGCAGCCGGGAACAGCACAACCAGCAGCGGTGTTGTGTTTACGGTGAACAATCCCGTGGCGCCGCCGGTAATCTCGGCCGTTTCAGCGACCTCGATCGGTTACTCCAGCGCGACCATTGTCTGGACTACCGACCAGGCTTCCGCCTCCCAGGTGGCCTACGGAACTACAAACACTTATGGTTCGACCACCGCACTTAATAGCACCCTGGTGACTTCGCACAGCGTGAATCTGTCGGGACTGGCTGCCTCGACGACGTACCACTACCAGGTGGTCTCCCAAAATGCGGGGGGCAATCCGAGCAGTTCTGGAGACTTCACGTTTACGACGGTCGCGCAGCCCGCCGGTCCGACGCCACTTCTGCAAATTAACGGCAGCGCCGGGGAGGTGAGCGCTATGACCAACGGTTCGGTGGTGACGCCGACAGTTGCCCCGGCTGGTTTGACAGGATCGGTGGTGGTGAACGGGACTGGCTCGGTGAACTACGCCCCGGCCCAAAACGGCACCGGGGTGTACTTCCTGAACTGCTGCGTCAATACAAACAACGCCTACTACAAGTTCACAGGCGCGGCGGTAGGCAGCATCTTCAACCCGAGTCAGGGACAGGTATCGTTCTATCTGCAGTCGCGCTACAGTTTCGCCCAGCGGCAGGCGATCGCGTCGTCGCCGCGGTATGCCTTCGACGTCCGGGACGGGAACGGGCACCTGTTTTATTTCCTGACCGAGGCAT
>Ga0182024_10002563_pt1 | contig 44801 bp, 33 predicted proteins | sample P32metaG_FD_120480 | JGI IMG/M metagenome (GOLD analysis project Ga0182024, IMG submission 120480) | Permafrost microbial communities from Stordalen Mire, Sweden - P3-2 metaG (Illumina Assembly) | ecosystem: Environmental > Terrestrial > Soil > Wetlands > Permafrost | place: Sweden: Stordalen... | reverse complement strand
CGCGCTGCTCGCCGAAATCAGCGAAGAATGGGAAACCGGAAAAACTTACCTTAACATGGAATCCAAAACCCAGCCCTCAGTTTGATGCTACACAATTTTACAGAAAAAAAGTTGCGCGGCCCGTGACCAATCAGTATTATGCCACGGGTGCTTTGTATATGACCTCGGGTTCGCGGATGTATCCGGTGCAATACACCTACGATTACGCCGGACGGGCGCAGACGATGACGACCTTAATGGGGTCGGTTCCGAATGGCGCTTGGATAAGGCCTAAAACTTTCTTGCCCAAGTGTTTGCGGCGAGTGGGATTTGGGACGGTTGTAAACAATACTTCACGGGAGAGTTGCTGCATTTCTTTTAGAATGGTCTTGGCTTGGCGCCAGTTTGCAATGGCTTGGGCCAACCATGCAAACTGTTCCTTGGACAGGGCCACACTGACGGTTTTCTGGCGCACTTTGCGCGTCCATTGGTAACAGGGGCCGCCCGCTCCTGGTCCTCGGTCCTGCACATAGCCCTCACTAATCCAGCCCAGCGCAGAGAGTTGGCGCAACAAGCGCCCGTAACGGGCTTGGGCCTGCGCCAAAGAGAAATCACGTTTCATGCCGAAAAGAGTAGCAGGCCTGTCAATAAGGCGGTATATATACCGCTCTATGAATGACACCCCCTTTCTTTTCCGCCTTGCGTTCCCAACTGGCCACGCAAGGCCGCCGCGCCTCTCAACGCTTGCGCCACCTGGACTTTCCTCCGCTGCTGCAACAACTGCGCCTGCTTCTGCCCCCGGAGCTTCTGGCGGGTGCCGACGAGGGTCCCACAGCCGCCAGCGCATTTACAGCCTCCGCCTGACCTTGGAATGTTTCCTGTGGCAGATGCTCAAACCCAGGACCGCCTGCCGCGAAGTCGTCCGTGCCGTCCAGGCCATCTTTGAATCCACAGGCCAAGGCAGCGTGGATGAGGGCACCGCCGCCTATGTGCAGGCTCGCCAGCGCCTGCCGGTGGAACGGCTGGAAAAAGCCCTGGCCTGCACGGCGCGCACGGCCGATGGGCCCGTCGGCCAGCCAGGCCAACTCCAGGGACGGCCCGTCAAGGTGGCTGATTGTTCCACCACGCAGTTGTCGGACACGGCCCAGAATCAAAAACGCTATCCCCAGCCCTCCAGCCAAAAGCCGGGCTGCGGCTTTCCGCTGATCAAATTCCTGGTGCTCTTTAGCTTGAGCAGCGGCGCTATTCTGCGCGTGGCGATGGCTCACTGGAAAAATCACGATCTGCGCCTCTTGCATGGTTTGTGGGATGCTTTGGAGAAAGGAGACATTTTGCTGGGAGATCGGGCCTACGGCGAGTATCTCACCCTGGCCACCCTGCCGGGCCAAGGCGTCGACGTGGTGGCGCGGTTGCACGGGGCCCGCCGGGTGGATTATCGAAAAGCCAGCCCACGTTTAGCCCGTCACGATGGACTTTTTCAATGGCGCAAAGGCTGCCAGCAATCGGAGATTTTGAGCGTCCAGCAATGGAGGCAGGTGCCGGTCCAGATCACCGTGCGCCTCCTGCGCTTTGACGCCGTGATCCGACGCCGCAAAAAGCGGATCACCCTGGTGACGACGTTGCTGGATCCGGTCGCGTATCCGGCCCCTCAATTGATCGGGCTCTATGCGCGACGCTGGCATTTGGAATTGGCCTTGCGCCATCTCAAAACCACCATGGGGATGGAACTATTACGATGCCAAAGTCCGGCCATGGCGGAAAAGGAGTTATTAGCCTATTTGGTCGCCTATAACTTGATCCGGTGCTTGATGGCACAAGCCGTGGCCCAGGCCGGCGTCGCAATGGAACGCTTAAGCTTCAAGGGCACCGTCGATGCGGTGCGGCCGTTTGGGCCAGCCTTCCACGGGGCTCGATCCAAGGCCCAGCGGCAGCATATTTGGAAGGAATTGGTCAGGACTATCACTCGTGACTTGGTTCCCTTGCGGCCAAATCGTCAAGAGCCACGCGCCGTCAAACGCCGTCCAAAAGCTTATCAACTCCTCAATAAACCGCGGCACCTGTTTAAAGAGGTTCCCCATCGTTGCCGCTACTATAACAAAAATACCCTGAAAAATCATGGGCTTGTCTAAGCGCCATTCGGGTCAGTCCTCACTTTTTAAACTGATTGACAAGGGCGGAGTTTCCGGCAAGTATTGGGCCTCATGCCTCGCCAACTGCGACGCGAATTTGCCGGATCCACATTTCGAACCTGCTCGGAACCACGAGAAAACACCAAAGTTTAAAAAGTGACACTTGTTCTGAACGGCGCAGCAAAAACGAAGCCAGCGTTGATCTAAATTCTCCAAAATCTCATTGGCAGCTTACGGGAATACGGTACGATAGAATTTCTGGGGCGGTGAGGAAGATGGCAGGTCAATATACTGAAAGGAACCTAAACCGTTCGCCGAGATGTTGGTTAGGGTGGACCATGTCGAGCTATTGATGGAAGATGCAGTCAGAATGCGGTGAACATAAAATGGCAGTCCGCTGAATGAAAGAAGGATGCCCCCATTTGACGGAAGCAGGGACGGGGGCAACGCCAGAATCTGGTCGTTTGATTTTCGCGGCGTCGGACTTGGAAGCGGCAGGATGGCGGAATCTCCGTCCACTTTGCTTCCGCTGGAGTTGTCAGGCGCCTGGGAGGCGAGGGCCACGCCATCCAATTGTATCAAGCTGGAGTTGAACAACAAGATATTGCTGGATTGTTGCAGCGAAAAATTGACGTGAAGGTCAGCCGGCGAAGATTGGTTCTGGCTGGTCAATCCGTCTGTCCACACCAGCAGGAAGCCATTGGGGGGAATGACATAACCGGATGGAATCTGAAACTGAGCCGGATTGAAAATTGAAGTTGACAAATAAAATCCGGCGAGGGTTACATTGGTCGTTGCCGAGTTGTAGAGTTCAAACCAAGGTTCATACTGGCCATTGGCCGGGTCTGCCAATGTTTTGGTGTTATTGATCATCCACTCGTTGATGCATACCAGCGGCGAGGTCTGCGCAGTCTGATTATAGTACACCTGAAATTCATAAATGGATGGGGCCGAGGTCATGTTGGTGAGCAGCAGACGGACTTTTGACGAGGTCACTGTGGGAAAACTGTCGTAGGCAAAAGATCCATCAAATCCTCCCATTGTTCCGCCGTTGAAGTCGGTCGTCCATCCGGAGCCGTTCCAATGTTGGATCTGGTAGCCAAAAATGCGACTGGCAAATTGAAGATACGCGGTCCGGTTAAAGTCGGTGGCTTGGGGAAAATCCAGTTCCAACCATTCATTGCTCAAGGTGGGATAAGCCGTGTTCCAGCGAGTTGTGTCATTGTCATCGTTGGCATAAGCAGGCACATAGCCGCTGCTCCAAACGCTGGAGGCGCTGGCCACTGCGCCCAAGGCCAGATTTTGCGCGCCCATGTGAAGACTGCGGACGGTGAAATTGTCGAATTGCGCGCCATGCCAGCCGCAGCCAATGCCCGCCAGGCCAGACGAACACGAATAGTCGATGAGGTTCGTGACCTGGGAACCATCGACGAAGCAACTGATCGAACTGCCGCGCATGGCCAGGCGGAGATTGTGCCAGGTATTTGAGGGAAAGGTGGCGGGGCCGGAGGCCAGAAGATTCGACGAGGAATGCAACTCCCAATCATTTGACGAATTATTCAACGCCAGCCAGTAGCCGAGAGGGACGGGGTTGGCAAAACCGGGCACGCTGCCGACTCGTCCCATGACGAAATCAAAGCCGCTATTCGTTTCGATCAATACGTCGGAAGTGATATCATAGTCCTGCCAGGAAGCTTCGCCGATCAGCGTATAAGGATACCACTGCGCTGTCCAAGGAATCCCAATTTGCGGCAGGACTTGCCGCAAGTCCTGCCCTTGTCCATCGGTGCGCGTGAAGGTTTCGAATGTTCCCGCTTGATCTGAGAAATATTTCGGAGTCTGACCAGATCCGTAGCTTTCGAAGTTATCCTGGAACGGCAGAGGAAACGGAGTGGCCGGTGGCGGAACGGCCCCGCCCTTGGACTGGCCCCTCGTGGTGGTAAGGGTATAGACGCACTCGGGTTGAAATGTTTCCGTGAACGCCCCATTGGCCGGCGTCACCTGCCCGATCAAGATAAATTGGCTGGCTTCGGTTGATTGCCAGATGTTCAATGTTCCTAGTGACAATCCGTTGGTCGGATAGAATGTAACGTTTTGCGCGCCGGTGGCGTCGAAGGTTTCAACGATGACGCTGTAATCGGAGTTATTTGTCGATTTGAGCGTCACGATGCTTCCCCCTAGGGGCAGCAAGGCGGAAGCGCTGCCCGCGAGGTATTTCCAGCCTGGAAAGGCGAATTGCGTCGTATGTGCGGTAATCCAGATCGCGGGCGCCACAAAGTAATTCCCCGACCACGGCGTGTTGGCGACCATCAATCCCGAATCCGACGCCGGCAGAATGTCGTAATAACTGGTGATGGGACTCCAAATCTCGGTCGCGGTCATTCCACCGGTGATGTAATTGAGGTTGTAAAGCATGCCCAAATTTCGGGCGGCGGCCCAAGTGCTGCCGCCAATTCCATCCTCGCTGGACCACAAAGGGATTCCGCAGGTTTGGGCCGCCGCCGGGCTGGTGGAGTCAGGATAGTGCGCCCCGATGCGCGCCACGTCATTCGACAGCACCGGATCGACCAGCAAACCGTAAGAAGTATTGGTGACAATATTCCATGTCCCGCCCCACTCATCCGCGGCCACGAGTTGGACGCTTTGCAAGCCGTTCGCGTTCAGGGTGGATCGCAGCAGTTTAATCCATGAGGTATTGATGGTTGATTCGTTGTGTGTGCCAGTGAAGCCAAAAGTCAATCCGTAGTATGTTTTCGCTCCGTTGATGAAATTCACGATGTAATTGCACATATCCTGGGAGTAATAGTTGCTGTTTCCGATCCAGCCCGGCGCGCCCCAGGCAAGGCAGTCCAGGGTAATGCCTGGATTTCGCTCCACGGCTTGTGTCATCAACCCCCACTCGTCGCCGCGCGTATAATTCTGATTCGTGCGCGTCAGCATGTGGGTTGGCTCGGTGCCGTCGGTGGAATTGACCGAGCCGCCAATCTCAACCTTGAGATGTTGCAGAGACGCGCCGTAGTTGGGTTTGAAAATGTAATCCAGGATTTGGCTCTGTTGCGGCTGCGGGTAATCAATCAGCAGCCGCGACGACGCCCCTGCGCTTACTGCACCCAACCCCTCAAACGTGCGGCCCGTTATCGTCGCATCCAACACCACATTCACTGCCCGGGCGAAAGGCGCCGACAGCATGGCCACAGCGACAATTGTTAAAAAAATCTTCAATTTATTCTCCCATTTCTGGTCGTTGAATCCCGGCACAATTTCAAGATCGTGTTGCAACCCGTTTTTGGATAAAGACAGCGGGCCTGGAAAATTCGGTCGCACCACTCCCATTTCTTAAGCAAACAAAGGTTCCACCACTTTTCATCAAACAAGGTTTCCTTGGCTCTCCTACCAATAGCCACGTGTCATCGGATCGATCGTCGCGCTGTATGATGTGGTCGGGGTCCGATTCGTGGCTGAAAACAGGTAAGCTTGAACATGATTGTCGCCATAAAGAAGATTGAAGAAAGGACGACCCTGGGCGGCGTGCCATGCATCCACTTGGTCCAGCGTGCGATCCGGTGAGCCGGGCCAATCCATCATTATGATTTTCGAAGCAACGTACGGCTGGAAATCGGACTTCTTCATTGACTGAACGTCCGCGGAGGAAAGCGGGGAGTTTTCGATCATCTCCACCAAAGTTCTACAACCTCCTATGCACTCAATTCCCAACCAGCCAAAGTTGTTGGCAGGATTATCGGACAAACCCGGCTCCCTCCACGGCATCAGGTAACTAGTGCCCCAGTCACTGAAACATGTGTCCCCTGACGGCCAGGGTGAAAAATCGAACGTGTCTCCTTTATCCGCGGGACAATTAAATGTCATGACGTTCTTGACATAGACGTTTAGCGGACGATCGACCGCAGGGGTATTCCAGCCGTATTTTAGCACAGGCGCCCCGGTCGTGTAAGCCCCCGTCCCTGCCGGCGTTCCCGCCGGGGCCGGGCCGGGACCACCCCAATCGCCCCAATCCGAATACATTGGGAAGTAGTCCCGGAAATCATCGGCGTACATTGTCAAGGCGATTCCCAGTTGCCGTTCATTGTTGACACATTTGACGCGGATGGCTTGAGACTTGGATTGGGCCAATGTCGGCAGTAGCAATGCCGCCAATATTGCGATAATGGCTATGACCACCAATAATTCAATCAACGTAAAAGCTGGCGTGGCCTCCACTCCAGAGGCCGCGTCCCTCCTTCCACGAGGGGTGTCAGTTGTTTTCATTCTACTGCAACTGAACCCGGTAGTACACGGTCCCCACAGTAGTAACGGTGTAAACGCCATTGGCTGCGCCGACCGTGGCCGACCATGGACCGGCCACGTTACTCGCCTGCTGGAGGGTTCCTCCCGGCCAGGTGATAACCACATTGGCGCCTGAGCGCGCGATGGTCAGTGTGGCTGAAGCCGGCACCCCTAGATACAGCGCATTGATGGCTGTCGCCGAGAGAGCCTGGTTAAAAAGCATCACTTCATCGATCGGACCGGTCCAGCGCCGCCCGGCGCTGCCTCCGGCGGTGTCCCACCCGACATAACTATTGCCGGTAAAGGTTGCGGTCGGGAAAGCGCCGGGAATATTAGTGGTCTGCATGCCCGCGCCATTTTGCAGCCAGACTGCGATATTGGTCGGGCTGATGACCGCAGCCACAAAGGCCCATTGGTTGGTGGGCAATACCAGGCCGCTATCATGAACGGCGTTCGCCCAAGTCACCCTGAGTTGATCTCCGGCACCGGCAATTAACGGATTGACCGACAACCCCAGGACACTGCTGTTTCGCTGGAAAAAGATGGCTTCATTGCCACCCGAGGGCGATTGGGGATTGTTGACGTCGTTGACCCAGGCGGCAATCGTGCAATTGGCAAGGACGACGTTGGTCAGAACCGGCACGTTCACATCAGCCGTCAATCCGTCCAGGTTTACCGCCATATTATTCGGATCGGTGTTCGCGAACGGCCCGGGAACGCCAGAATAAATTCCCTCGTATGCGGCGTCATAGCCCAACCCGAGGCTGCCCTGGTTTGTCGCAATGCCAAATCCGCTGTTGACATCGCTAAACGGATAGTAAAGCAGCAAATCGGTGCCCATCACGGCTGAAGGATAGCTGCCCCAAGTTGGAACTGTCACAGTAAGCTGGGCTGCCGAACTGTTGGTGTGGCCATAATTGTTCGTTACCAGGAGTTGATAATTGCCAGCGCTGGCGGCCGAAACATCGTTTAAAGTTAACGTCGAAGTCGTGGCGCCCGCTATGGGATTTCCATTAAAAGTCCATTGATAAAGCAACTGAGGAGTTCCGGAGACGACGGCGGAGAATTGCACCGTCTGATATTCAAATACGGTCTGCGGTTGAACATCCTGCGTGATGCTTGGACCAGTATCGGGAAGCACGGTAACGACCGCATCGGGGCTTTGCGCCCCGTTGGCGGTTACTGTGTTGGTCACAATGACGTAATAGCTTCCAGAATTGCTCGCCACGAGGCTGCTAAAATTCAGAACCAAATTGGTTTGTCCGGTCAATAGGGTGCCCGGCTCCTCATACCACTGAACACTCAGAGGCGCTTGCCCGTCCACAGTCGCGGTCAATGTGGCGCTAAACCCGGCGTAGTTCGTCACTGCGGCGGGCTGAACATACACCGACGGCGGGGACAACGTAAGGATGGCCATGTTGGGCGCGCTGTAGATTTCTCCTCCGGACGAGAAGGTGAAGAGAGGCGCCGTCGGCCAGGCGGCCCCGCTATAGCGGACGAACATGCTGGAAGGAGGGTTTGTGCCTATGTAGTACGAATTCCAGTCAGAAGGAGTATAAGCATCGCCCCAAGGATCTTGGCCGCTGAATACCTCCGCTGCGAGTAGATAGGATGTGTTCGTGGATAGCGTCAGCGGCGGGTTCAGCGCCGCCCACATGTATCCGTTAATGACCGGATTTAATCCCGAAGGAACAACCACTGAACCGTATAAGACAGTCCCGTCTGGACTAAAGATGCCAACGTGATGAGAAGACGTCAAGGTGGCATTGGTCCCAGTGCTATCGTATTGTGAGGCGTAGTAACCCAGGTGAGTTACAAGCACGGGAGAAATTCCAATTTCAAAAACGCCACCAACCGTCCCGGTGAAACTATTGGTATCAATGTTAGCCTTGTAGCCGTGAAGAAATTCCTGCGGTTGGCCCAAATTATATGTGACTGTCAGGACAGCGTTTTGGCTGTTGCTGGTTTCCGGGGTCGAAGAAACGTTGTTCGATACCAGGCAGGAGTAGCTGTCGCCATTATTGGCCAGGCCGGCAACCAAAGAAAAGGTGTTGGTGGTGGCTCCAGGAACGACAACGCCGTTGCTCGACCATTGATAGGAAATCGGCGGCGTGCCGGCGGCCGTGATTGTAAAAGTCGCCGTGTAATTCTCAAACACGGTCGTATTCGTCGGTTGTTGCGTGATGCTAACGGGGATGGCCGACACCGTAACCACTACGTTTGCGCTTGCTTCGCCGCCCAGCGCATTGGTGGCGAACACGAAATAGGTTCCGCTGTTGGTCGTGGCGGCATTCGGAATGACCAAGGCGGGGTTGATCTGGCCCGACAGCAAGTTGGTGGTAGTGTTGGACACAGAATACCATTGATACGTAATGGGAAGCTGGCCGCTGGCAAAGCCATTCACCGTCAGCGTTTGCCCGGCGCTAATTGCGACGGTTGTTTGCTGGACCCCAACATACGCAGGGCCGACCGGGATATTAGCGAGATTCGGAGCGCCGTACGTATCATTAGCCCCGTTTTCACCAAACGAAGCCGGCGGCCAAGTTGTGTTGCCGGGACCATAAATTGCCTGGCGTGTGGCAGTAGCTTGGGTGCCGACAAAGACTGAATTCCACGTCGCAGTAAAATCGTCATGCCAGCCATCCCCGTCGTTATTGCCCGCCATTCCAACAACGATGTACTGGGTATTGGGACTCAAAAGCAGCGGAGGATTCAGCGGCATCCAGTAATAGTTACTCGTATAGTAGGCGCTCGTGCCGGCAGGCACGGTGACCTGACTTATGATTGTCGGGGTGCTGCGATTGGCCGTGTACAATCCCACCAAATGTGATACCGCCAGGCCCGTGCTCGCGTTCAAGCTAAAGTATCCCAAGTGTGAAACAACGACGTTGGCGGATCCCACTTCAAACAAACAGCCAACCGCACCCGTGTAATTATCGCGCCCGGCTGTAGTCGGCGCATTGTAAAGCAAGTTTGTGGTTTGGGCCGAGCAAAGTGTGGTGGCGCAAGCGAGCAGGCCCGCAGCCCAGCGGAGGGTCATTAGAGCAATTCGGGTGGTTTTCATATGGGATTAATTTGTTTCGCAACGACAGTATCGCCGACGTTTAATTCTTAGTGTGAGTATAATGCTCATAGTATCCACAAATCTTCCGAAACAGACAATAGTCCGTACGGACTACGCCCCCCGCGGTCGGTTTTGAGCTGGTTTGATACAGTTCGTCCGGCTATCTTGCGCGTGTAATCCAAGATGAAGACGATTCTGTTTATGACGACAGCGGCGTGCCTGTTTCTGTCCGGCCTGGGTTCATGGGGCAAGGATGACAGCGAATCATCGGATTTTGTGGTGACGTCCTGGCATATCCAGGACGGCTTGCCGTCAGACCGTGTGCGGGCGGTCACGCAAACTCGCGATGGTTACTTGTGGGTGGCAACATTCAATGGGTTGGCGCGATTCGATGGAGTGCGCTTCGAGAGATTCAACGATGCCAATACCCCGACGTTGCGCAACAACCTTGTCAACGCGCTGTTCGAGGATTCCGATGGCCGGCTTTGGATCGGAAGCGATACTGGAGAGATTAGCTGGCGCGATTCCACTGGGCTCCATCCGCTCAAAATCCCGGATGGTTGGTTGAGCACACCTGTCGATCGTTTCGCGCAGGCTGGCGACGGCACTTTGTACGCGGCAAATCGCAATGGATATGTCCTTTGTGTCAAGAATTGCCAGAGCGCCGCCATTCTAGGGGAAAAACCGGCCAAGTTGTATGCTGATGTTACTTCTGACTCGATCGGACAAGTGTGGGCCGTACGATACGGAGGGGCCATGGTGCGACTCCTCGGGCAGTCGGAGGACTTGACGCACGTTCTCCCGAGATCGGCAGGATACCGTGATGCAATCGGCGCCAGGCGTGATGGACTTTGGGTGCGCAACGCCAACAGGCTTCGACGCTGGGCCGCGGGTAAATGGGTCGAAGATCGCGGCTCGCACTCATGGCGGACGGACCACAACGTCGCGCTTTTCGAAAGCGCAGCAGGCGACATCTGGGTGGGCACCGTCAATGATGGGGTATTCATTATTGCCCCGGATGGTTCTGAACGCCATCTTGGCCGGTCCAATGGCTTGGGCCACGACTCAATTTCCAGCATAACCGCAGACCATGAAGGCAATATCTGGATTGGCACTGACGGTGGGGGGTTGGAGATGCTCCGCCGCCGCGTCCTGTTCATGGTCAGCCCTCCGGATCATTGGCAAAACCGCGCGGTCTTATCCGTCGCTCCGGACACGAACGGCGGCGTGTGGGTCGGAACGGAAGGAGCTGGCCTTTACAGATGGAACAATGGTTCGTTCTCACGGGTTTCTGGCCCTCAAACACCCGGCGCGAGCGACATTCGCACCACTTTACAAGACCGATCGGGTCGCCTCTGGGTTGGCACTCAAGGATCGGGTTTACTCGTGGCGGGTGAGAATGGTTTGACCAACATACAGACGCCCGTGGTCATCCCGCCGCTCGTCTATGCCCTTTATCAGGACAAACAAGACGTGATCTGGATGGGCACTCAGAACGGCCTGGTGCAATTAGACGGCACGAACTGGTCAACGCGGGGCGCTCAATTGTATCGCTGCGAAGTTCGGTGTATCGACCAGACGCCCGACGGAGCAATCTGGATAGGTATGAGAGGCGGCGGAATTGCCCGTTACCGCGACGGCCACTTTACGCAGTATCTGCGCAATCAAGGGCTGACCTACGAGTATATCTGGTGTTTGTACGCCGACGATGACGGCTCAGTATGGATTGGAACTCCGGGCGCGGGATTGATCCGATGGCGTGACGGCGCTTTTACCAGTTATACCGAGAAGGACGGATTGCCCAGTGACTTTATTTGCAATATTCAGCCGGACCGCATGGGCCATTTATGGATGGGATCCTATGGCGGGATTTTTGAATTGGAAAAGGCCGAATTGGACCAGTACTCGACAAACCATCTGGACCGGCTGAAACCCATAGTACTCGACAGAGCCGACGGCCTCGAATCGTTGGAAATTGCCGGCGGCAATCAGCCGTCCGCCTGCAGGACCTCCGATGGCCGTCTTTGGTTTGCCACCAGCACCGGTTTGGCGGTCGTAGATCCGAAGCGCGTCGAAGGCAACCGAAAGCCGCCTCCGGTGCGCATTGAAGATGTTCTCGTGGACGGCAAACCCAGTGCATCTCCAAGTTTAGCATCAGGAAGAACGCAAAATCAGCTCATCGTACAGCCCGGGGCGGGTCTGATAGAGTTCCGTTACACAGCGCTGAGCTTTTCCGCGCCCCAACGCTGCCGTTTTCGCTATCGGCTGGAAAAAATTGATCCGCAATGGGTCGACGCTGGCCCGCGCAGAAGCGCCTACTTTTCGCGCTTGCCGCCGCGTCAATACCGTTTTCAAGTGATCGCCTGTAATGGAGACGGTGTTTGGAACAACGACGGCGCAGTGATCAACTTCACCGTTCTTCCGCACTTTTGGGAAAATTGGTGGTTTGGCCCGCTTTGCTGGATGGCTGGCATTTCCTTGGGAGGCGCTGTGGTCATGGCCATTATCAGGAGACGTCACCATCTCCGCGTGGAGGCACTGCAGCGCGCCGAGTTGGTCGAGCGCGAGCGGGTCCGCATTGCCCGTGACCTTCATGATGATCTTGGCAGCGGTTTGACTGAAATCAGCATGACCGGCGCGTTGGCCAAGGATCCAGCGATGACGATCGGCGAAGCCCGCGAATACTTTGGCGAAATTGTGGGTCGTTCAACCGAGATGGTCGGCGCTCTGGATGAAATCGTCTGGGCCGTCAACCCTAAAAACGATGATTTGAATTCCCTCAGTACCTATTTCTGCCAGTTTGCGGAGCACTTTTTGCGTCCCGTGCCAATTTCCTGCCGGTTCCAAATTCCCCCCCATCTCCCGGCCACCGCGTTGAATGCCGAACAGAGACACAACCTCTTCATGGCCTTCAAGGAAGCATTGCAGAACGTGGTCAAACATTCGGGTGCTTCCAGCCTCCGGTTGAGCATCTCGCTGGAGGCCGACACAGTGCAAATTACGCTCGAAGACAATGGGAAGGGTTTTGCGGAAGGCGTGACTCAACCGGAAGCGGATGGATTGCGCGGCATGCGGGACCGCCTCCGCCAACTTGGGGGTCGATGCGATATTGTCAGCTCACCGGGTCAAGGCACCCGGGTCACGCTCCGACTCCCGCTCCTGCCGCCGTAGGGTCCTAGTCCATATGGCCTATTGCGATTTTCCCCGGGCCATATAACAATTTTGCCGATAGCGTGTGAATATTTCCGAGCTAGAGTTAAAACCCATGCGGGCGGCTGAATCCAAGGCAGAACCTTCGACCATTTCGATAGCTTTGGTCGAGGATAATGCGATGGTTCGGCGCAACTTGGAGCGATGGATCAATCGCGCGCCAGGATTTCGATGCGTCTGCGCTTGCAGCAGCGGTCCGGAAGCGTTGCGGCTCATTCCAAGCCTCCATCCGCGTGTAGTATTGATGGATATTCAAATGCCTGAAATGTCCGGGGTCGACTGCGCCGCCCGGCTAAAGGTAATCATGCCCTCCCTGCAAATCATCATGCTGACTGTTTACGAGGACACGGATACTATTTTTAAGGCGCTTCGGGCCGGCGCTTCAGGTTACCTTCTGAAGCGTTGCACACATGAGGAAATACTCCATTCCGTCCGTGAACTGCTTCAAGGCGGAGCGCCCATGAGCAACGCCATTGCGCGCAAAGTCGTGGCAGCATTTCACGAACCGGTTAAGCGGGAAAACTCCCAGGTTACTTTGAGCGCACGCGAGCGCGAAATTTTGGATTTGCTTTCAGAAGGACTTAGCAACAAAGAAATAAGCGCCAGGCTTAACGTAAGTCAATTCACGGTCAAAAACCATTTGGCCAAGGTTTTCGAGAAGCTTCACGTTCGCTGTCGCACCGAGGCTGTCGTAACATATCTAAATCCACGCAAGTGAACTGAAACCTGCCGTAATGCGTAGATCCGCTTTTGGCGGCAGCCACTCCCTTTGTCCTTTACAGCGGGAAGGGGGGATTTGTTAATGTTACGCCTGCGTATGGCAGAGTTAATTGGAAACCTTTTGGTGGCACAGTCCGGCGGTCCCACCGCCGTCATCAATTCCAGCCTGGCCGGCGTCGTCCAGGAAGCCGGCAGGAATCCCTGCGTGTCCCGCGTTTATGGCGGCAGGAATGGCATTCTCGGCATCCTCAACGAAAACCTGGCCGATATGGGCCGGGAACGGCCCGAAACCATCGAGGCGCTTAAACACACTCCCGCCGCGGCCCTCGGCACTTGCCGTTACAAAATTGATTTTAAGAAAAAGCCCGAAAAAGCCGCCAGGGATATGGACCGGCTTTTTCAGGTGTTCCAGGCCCACAACATTCGTTATTTCCTCTATGCCGGCGGCAACGATTCGCAGGACACCGCCGATAAGATTCATCTCGAAGCCGTCCGTCGCGGTTACGAAATGCGCGTCATCGGCGTCCCCAAAACCATCGACAACGATTTGCCGCACACCGATCATTGCCCCGGTTACGGTTCCGTTGCCAAGTACAACGCTTGCACGGTCATGGAAATCGCCGCCGACGTCAGCAGCATGGCGACCGACGACGGCTCCTGCTGCATCATCGAGGTGATGGGGCGCAGCGCGGGCTGGATTGCCGCCGGGACCGTCCTGGCCAAACGCGAACCGGGCTCCGCGCCGCACATTATTCTGTTGCCCGAAATCCCGTTTAACGAAGAAGTGTTTCTGGCCCGGGTATCGGAAACCATCCGGGCGCTGCGCTACTGCATCGTGGTGGTTGGCGAAGGATTGAAGAAAGCCGACGGCAGCGAATACAGCGCGGACAAATCGCGCCTGGATGCGTTTGGGCACCCGTTGCTCTCGGGCGCGGCGGACGCCCTGGCCGAAGTGGTTTATGGCCGGTTGAACACCAAGACCCGCACTGTCAAACTGGGTTATGCGCAACGTTCCGCCGCCCATTATGCGAGCGCGACGGATGCCGCGGAGGCGGCGGCCTGCGGCGAAGCGGCCGTGCGCGCGGCGGTCGAAGGCAAAAGCGGATTCATGGTTAAGATCATCCGCCGGGGTGGCGCCAAGTACAGCTCGACCACCGGCTTGCATTCCTTGTCGGACATCGCCAATGTCGAGCATCTTCTGCCGCGCGATTGGGTGAGCGAAGATGGATTTATGCCGAACGAGAAATTTATCGAGTACGCGAGGCCGCTTATTGAAGGCGAGGTCAAAGTCCCGGCGGAAGGCGGCCTGCCCAAGTTTGCCGTGCTGCAAAACAAGAGCGTGCCGCGCCTCTTGCCGGCCAGGACATGAGGGGAATCAAAAAAGCCGCGTGATTGAACTGACTCATCTCACTCTCAAGCGACTGGCGCTTTGCCGTTTTAAAAGCATCCAGCGTGTTGAATTGGACAACTTGGACAATCTGGTGTTGCTCATGGGACGCAACAACGCCGGCAAATCCAACATCCTCGACGCCTTCAAGTTTCTCTCCGAGGCCGCGACCAGTTTCGAGCACGCCCTGGCCTCCCGCGGCCATGACCTAGTCCAGGTCATTCACCGCAAGCGTCCGGATGAGACGATGGAATTTCTATTTGACTTCGTGCCCGCCCCGCAAAAGCGGGAGGAACTCGTCCGCCGCCTCTTTGCCGGCAATGCCCCGGCTGTGGCAACGGACGCGCTCAACTCGGAATTGCTCTCCGTTCTCACGTTGAAAATCACGGTGGGCCGCGACCATTTTGCGGAGGAGCTTTCCACGCCCAATCTCGAGGGCAGCCGGCCATTCGTGATTTTTTCGACCAAAGGGGCCCGCGGGAGTTTTGAGATTTCCTGCGGGCAATTGGAGACGCTTTGCAAAAATCGCAAAGGCGAACTGCCCTCCGAACCCGTGCCGCTGGAGGTCAAGCCGGAGACGATGCAGCCTTACCGCTTGCGCCTGGGAAGGCCGGAGCCGGAGGACGCCGCCGCCTGGCCGGTTTCTTATGAACTTGCCGATGGGGTCTACCAACAATTCGCCAGCCTGGAATGGGCCGATCCCATGCGCAAGTTGCCCACGTCGTCGCCCATTCTGGGCGGGCATACGCTGACGCCGGATATTTCCAACCTGCCCGAAGTCCTGCACTGGCTTTACAATAACAAACCCAAACAATTTCGGAAAATTGAGGCGGAAGTGGCCAAATTGGTGCCCTACCTGGGCCGACTTTACACCCCGACCGTGCAAAATGAAGCCACGCTGGGTATGATTGACTCTAACGATGAAGACCTCGTCTTTTCGATGGACCAGATGAGTTTTGGCACCCGCTCGCTGGTCGCCATTGTGGCCAAGGTTGTCCTGGCGAAACCGGGGGCGTGGGTTTGCATCGAAGAACCCGAGACCTACCTCCATCCCAATGCGCAAATGGAGTTGTTCCATTTCCTGCGCGACGAGGCAAAGGGCAAACGCATTTTTGTCGCCACCCATTCCACGGCCATTGCCGCATCCTGCCCCATTTCCTCGCTCTTCATTGTGCAACGCGACGCCGACCGCTGCACTGTCGTAACCCCGGTCACTGCCGCGGAGGCTCACGATGTAATCGAACAATTGGGCGTCAAACCCACTTTTAGTTTCGAGGCGGACGCCATCGTGTTTGTGGAGGAGGCGGACCACGTTCCGCTTTTCGAAACCTGGGCGAAAAAATTCGATTTCCACATTAAAATTCAATTCCTCGACGCCGAAGGCGCGGCGACTTTGCATTATTTTGCCAACACGCGGATCGCCATGAGCAACTTTGTCCAGACCCAGGTCTTTGGGGTCTTTGGCAACGGCAGCGAGCAATCCGGACGCACCCGCAAGAAATTAATCGAGCGCCTGAATCTGCCCGAGCAACAGGTCATCACCCTGGATTTCCCGGAATTGGAAGGTTACCTCCTCGATGCCGGCGCCGTGGCGCGTGCCTTTCCGGCCATCACACTGCCGGCCCACGAACTGGCTGGCCGCCTGGACCCCGCGCTCACGCTGCCCAATCAAAAAAAGGCGCTGAGCGAATTGCTGGCGGAATTTCGCCTCGGGGAATATGACAGCGGCTTGGGGGTGCGCATCGTTGAGGTCATGGATGAAATTCCCGCCGATGTCCGGCGATTATTCGAGCAAATCGATGTGATTTCCAAGCCCTACTGGAAGATTTGAGGCCCCGCGCTTATTTTTTCCTGGCGTAAAGTTCGGTGAACACTTTTAAAAACTTCGCCATTTCGTTTCGCTTGCTTTCCCCCATGTTCAAAACGTCCTGATGGACGAGCACGCCCGCTTTGGTGTCGCCGCCGGCCATGTTCGTGATGCACGAAACACCCGCCACGGCCAGGCCGCATTGCCGGCCCACGATGGCTTCGGGCACCGTGCTCATGCCCACGGCATCGGCCCCCAGCCGCCGGAAAGCCCGGATCTCCGCCGGCGTTTCGTAATTGGGCCCGGACACCGCCAGGTAGGTCCCCGTGCGCAAACGCAGCTTGCTGGCCCGCGCCGCCTGTCTGGCAAACTCGATCAACCGCCGGTCATAAACCCGTGTCAAGTCAACGAACCGCGGCAAGCCCGGCAAAGCCGGCCCGCGCAACGGGTTCGCCCCCATGAAATTGATGTGGTCCTCCAGCACCATGAAATCCCCAGAGCGAAAGGAGCGGTTGACCGCTCCCGCCGCATTTGTCAATAATAAGGCGCGGATGCCGAACTCCGCCAGCACCCGCACCGGGAAAGTCAGGCGGTCCATTTCGACGCCTTCGTAATAATGAGCCCGGCCCTTCAACACCAGGACCGGCGTCTTGTCAAAAAGTCCCAGGACAAGCTTGCCGGCGTGGCCGGTCACCCCGACGGTGGGAAAGCCCGGCAACTGTCCGTAAGCAATTTCCTTGCCCACATTCAAATGGGCCAGCGCATGTTGAAACCCGCTGCCCAGCACCATGGCGAGCGTGGGGCGCAACGGCGACTCCTTCTTCAACAGGGCGGCCGTTTGTTTTGGATCGTACAACATGCGGCTGATTATAGGCTCATTTTTTGGTCCGGGCGCAAATCATTTCTGGCTCCATGGGGGCTCTTTCTAATCGTAATCGTAATCCTAATCTCTGCTCTTCGAAAACCAGATGGGATAGGCTTTCTTCTCTGATGATAGTGAAATAAATCCTCGACCGCCGAATTCCCGCTTAAAACTGATTCCCGTCATAAAAAAAGTTCATTTGAAATCTTCTGTAACCTTCCTTCGTTCGCGCGCGTCAATGTTCCCATGCTGAGTCCTTTGCCAGCTTCAAAGTGGAATTATGCCACGGCGGCGCATTTGCTCAATCGCGCCGGGTTTGGCGGAAGGCCCGCCGATATCGAAAAACTCGCCGCCATGTCCCCTGCCGAGGCGGTGGCTTACCTGGTCGATTACGATAAGATTCCAGATACCGCGGCCCCCCCGCCCGATTGGGCCAAACCCAACCCTGAACGCGTGGAACAATACCAGAAAATTCAGCGGATGTTCAGGGATGACAAGGATTCCGCCAAAACCGAGGATGAAAAGCGTCAGGAAGCGGAAAAACGCCGCCAAATGGTCCAGCAAATCCAGCGCAACCAGGTCAGAGATCTCCAGGAAATGCGGTTCGACTGGCTCCAGCGCATGGCCAACGGGCCTAGGCCGTTGCAGGAGAAGCTGACCCTGTTTTGGCACGGGCATTTTGCGACCAGCGCCGTCAAAGTGAAGGACGCTTATTACATGTGGTTACAGATCGATACGTTTCGCCAGAAGGGTTCCGGCAACTGGCTCGATTTGCTCGAAGCCACGGCCCAGGATCCAGCCATGTTGATCTGGCTCGATCAGGCCCAAAGCCGCCAGCAACATCCCAACGAGAATTTTGCCCGCGAATGCATGGAGTTGTTTACCTTGGGCGAAGGTCATTACACCGAAAAAGATGTGACTGAGGCCGCCCGCGCCATGACCGGATGGTCCCTGGATCGTCGGTCTGAAGAATATGTCTATCACCCCAGGATTCACGACGAAGGCAGCAAAACGATCCTGGGCAAGACCGGCAATTTTGACGGCCGCGATGTGCTGGAAATAATCGTCGCCCAACCCCAAGCCGCCTGTTTTATCACCGGGAAACTTTGGAAATTCTTTGCCTCAGACGATGCGCCTGACCCACGATTTATCGACGCGCTGGCCGATGCCTTCCGGGCGGGCGGAAATAATTTCGCGCCGTTTCTGCGCACTCTTTTCAGTTGCGAGGAGTTTTATGCGGACGCAGTCATGCACAGCCAGATTAAAAGCCCCGTGCAATGGCTGATCAACTCCGTGCGCCTCCTGCAACGCGACCTGCCGCCCTCCATTGTGTCCACGCAGATGATCAAATCCCTCGGCCAGGATTTGCTGCTGCCGCCCAATGTCAAAGGCTGGGACGGCGGTTTAAGTTGGATCACCACAAATACTCTCCTGGCCCGCTATAATCAGGCTGCGATCCTGGTTATGGGTCAGGGGAATTTGGGGGCCAAAGGCGACCGGCCCGGCCAGCAGAGAATAGCCGAACGCGCCAACGAAATGGCCCGCCAAATCCGTCCCGCCGACGTCGCCAAAATCATCACTGACGACGACCGGCACGACCCGGGCACGATCATTACCAAATTGGAAAAGCGCTTCATCCAGGGGCAACTGACGGAACAGCACCGTCAAGTCTTGCGGGATTACCTGGAACCGCGCACCGAACTGGGCGACCAGGATATCCGCCATGCCATTCGATTACTCATGTCCACTCCCGAATATCAACTCACTTGAAGCCTATGAAAAGAGAACACACTTTACATACCCGTCGCGAATTTCTCCGCACCGGTGTCCTCGGCGGCGCATTGACCTGGACCATTCCGGCCTTTCTGGCCGACACCTTTTCAGCCTTGCAAGCCGAAGCCGCCAGCTCGGCCACTCAGACCGCCACCGGCAAGGACTCCACCATTCTGGTGGTGCTGCAAATGGCCGGTGGCAATGACGGCTTGAACACGGTCGTGCCCTACGGCAATGACCATTATCGCCAGGCCCGCCCGCGCATTGGGCTGCCGGCAAATTCCATTCTCAAGATCAACGACGAGATCGGCCTGCACCCGGGCCTGACGGGCTTCAAGAATCTCTATGACGACGGCCAGCTTAGCATCATTCAGGGCACGGGTTATCCGAACCCGAATCGTTCCCACTTTCGTTCCACGGAGATTTGGCAGACGGCCAGCGACGCCGACAAAGTGGAAAGCTACGGCTGGATTGGCCGTTATTTTGACAACGCCTGCCACGGCGCGGATCCGACGGTCGGAGTCAATATCGGCCGCCAGATGCCCCAGGCCTTCAGCGCGAAATCTCCGACCGGCATCAGCCTCGATAACCCGCAAAGCTATCGCTTTATCGTCGGCAAGCCCGGCGCCAACGGCGAAATGAACGCCGATGAAAAGTCCTTTCGCGAACTTAATCAGCCCGCGAGCGAAGACGCCGCGGGCGTCACGGACAATTCCGGCAGCACCATTGGGGCCATACATGGGCCCACGGTCCGTACAGGGTCAGTCATGGACTTTTTGGAGCGGACCGCCCTCGATGCAGAGATGAGTTCGGACAAAATTCTTGCCATCACCAAGCGCGTGGAAAACCAGGCGTCCTATCCCAATTCGCAACTGGCCAGTTCCCTGAAGCTGGTTGCAAAATTAATCGGGGGCGGCCTGCCCACCCGCATTTTCTACGTCTCGCAGGGCGGCTACGACACGCACACCAACCAAACCGGACAGCAGGAGCGTTTGTTGCAAGACTTGGGCGATTCGGTCAAGGCCTTTGTCCAGGACCTGCAAGCGCAGGGGAATTTCCAACGCGTGATGTTGATGACCTTCAGCGAGTTTGGCCGGCGCGTCGCCGAAAACGCCAACGGGGGAACAGACCACGGCGCTGCCGCTCCGGTTTTTGTCATCGGCCACAAAGTCAAAGCGGGTTTGCATGGCAAATATCCCAGCCTGGCGCCGCAGGACCTCTTCGAGGGTGACTTGAAGTACAACGTTGATTTCCGCTCAGTTTACGCCGGCGTGCTGGAAGAATGGCTGAAAACAAAAAGCCAGCCCATCCTCGGCGCAAAGTTTAAGCCGCTGTCCCTGGTTTAATGCATTGCCGCGACCTGCGCAGTTAGACGGCGTCCTTGATGTTTCGCGTCACTGAGGGGCCGGGGCAGCCCACTGACTTCACCGTGGCGCTCACCTTTTCCCTCAAAGCCTTCCCGCGTTTTGGTATGGGATCGGACAGCGACCGTCCGGGCTCACAGTTCAGCAGTCCCGAGTTGACCGATCGCCGAACCCCTACTCACGCGATTGAGTCAGCGCACGAAGTCCGGGCAGATGGCAACCAATAGCATGGCGTGTACCACCTATTTATAACGGGGTCAGTGCAGCTTCACGTTACTTACCTGCCTCGCCTCTATGGGGAGAGTTTTCACTTATCATTCCGAACGCCTCAATACACGGGCCACCCACATCCAGTGCTGTCCAGGTCAACCCAGGGTGTTTCGGCACCGATCACCGCCGGTTTCCCTGCCAACCGAGTTAAAAGCGCGACCGCATTTGGCTCTGGCGACACTTTGCGGGATTGCAATGATCGGGGCAAGTGCCAGGTTTTCTGCCGCCAAAGGGACTATCCATCCGTGTTCGCGTCACCTGATGGTGATATGATTGATTACCTCGTTGACGTCGCCGGCCTGTTGGGCCAGAAGGCCCGCCTCGTCTTTGTGAGCCGGTGTGTCAACAGAACCGCTCAGCTTGACCGTGCGATTGATTGTTTCGACCTTTACATCGGGAAATTTGTAATCGGTGGCCTGCAGGGCGGCCTCGACTCGCGAAGTGATAACGCGATCTTCCCGATCCTGGCCGAGTGTTTCATGCGGCCTGCCGGAGTAACAACCACCGGCGGTCACAAGCACTATACTTCCTATGGCCAGACGAAGGATTACAGGAAACATTTTGAGTTTATTCAGTATCTTCATAGTTCGCGATCCTCTTTTCGAAATACTCCCAGCCATATTCGTGCCAATGGAACAGACGCGGCCCCGTGCCAAGGATGACCTTCGGCTCGCTGCATCTCTGGCAATTTGCAACCCGGCTTTGGCATCTTGCCACCGAAAGGTATTTAACTTCGACAGCGGCGGCATAGCCTGTGCATTAAGACCAGAATCATACCCAAACCGCAATATCATTGCCGGTGATAGCGTCGTGCGGCAAAACCGAGCACAGTTGCAGCACATCCGAAAAGCATCGCCGTCGAGGCTGTGTCAGGCACCGAGGAGGTTGTTGTCAGTGAGACGCCATCCAGGAACACAAAGGGAGGATCGGACACGGGAGGTGTTCCGGTGGCCAGAAACGACAACACTTCCGAAGTGGAGGATGCAGTATAATCCAGCGTTGTCTGAGCCCAGCCGGAAAAACCGTGGCTCGCCAAGGCGACGATGGCGGTATCATCCGTTTGCGATCCCAAGCTGACCAAGAGTTGGTCGGTGGTGGCACCGCCGTAGTTGTATTCCTGTGCGCCAGCCCAATAAAAAGAAAGGGCGTAGGTTTGGCCCGGTGTCAAGCCGTTGATCGTTTGAGTCAGTGCGGCAACTGCAATGCCGCCGCCCGGCGCCAAATAGCTATCCAGCGCCACATAGTTGCCTCCGTCAGGACTTGTTGCCGGCAGGCCGTTGGCGGAACCATCGTTTGGACCCCAAAACGCCACAAACCCATCGATGCCCGGCTCCCCGGTGGTATCAGCCGAACCAGACTGCATCAAGAAATTGTATCCGGTGGTGGCCCAATCGGTAGCCGCAAACCCATTGTAATCTAATTGGCCACCTGTTCCTCCTGTCACCGTTTCAAAACTGCCATTTTGGACTAAATTGGCGGCACCGGCCTTTTGCGTCAAGGCAGAGGCGATCACACCGCACAGCCCCGTCGTAAGAATTTTTATTAATAATTTTTTCATATTTTTATTTTTCGATAATGACTTATTGTTCGGTTTTATTTGGATGCGGTTGTGGCTTGATTTCATCGTTTCCGAATGTATTGGTCAGCGGTGCCCATCTGAGTGACCGTAAGCGGCACACGATGTTCACACAATGGGGTGTAAACCCCATATCACCCACGAGCCTTGCCGTGCTATTGTCCTGGCGTGAAAGATGATGTCATCCGACCAGTCGGCGCGTCACTGAAATGCCCTATGAGTATTCCCGTGGCGGATGACGAGACCGCCCTACTTCGGCCGGCCACCGCTGCTGCACTCGTTCTCTCCGCCTACAGAAATGGATGATTATGCGTACCGTATATTATGTGCTCCTTCTTGTCTGCCTGCTCCTCGTCCTCTTTTGCGTGAATTTCGTCCGATGGCTAATCTCGAAATGTAAGCTTGCGCTGCTCTCCATCCGCCAAGGTCTGCCTACTCGCAGCCTGGAATGGAGGGGAAAAGCCGTACTGAAGGACAACCCGTCGCACCGGAATTGGTGGCCTTTTCGTCATACACATCATCGCTGACAGGGTGTCGTATTGATTGATGATGGATGCTTCGTTCGGCAGCGTGATTCAGCTTCCGGCATTATGGCCTGTCCCTCGGTTTACAGCAAGGGCAGCTTCCAGTCTCAAAAAACTTTGCATTATTTTAAAAATTTCCCTTGACGATTACTATGCTTATAGTATCTACTAGCCTTACAGTAAATGAAACTTATGAAATTACGCGAACCTTCCAGGCTGGAAATGCAGGTGTTGTCGGTCTTGTGGGCGCGGGGCGCGTCCACGGTGCGGGATGTAATGGAGGTGATGCCGGATGGCAAGACGCGCGCCTACACCACGATCCTGTCGGTCATACAGGTGATGGAAAAGAAGGGGCTGGTCTCGCATGTCACCGATGGCAATGTCCACATTTATCAGGCTCGCGTCTCGCGCCAGAAGGTGACGGGGCCGTTGTTGCGCGGGTTGGTGCGGCAGGTTTTCGGCGGGAGCGCCGCGACGGCGTTGCAACATCTGCTGGCGGAAGAAGGAGTCAGCCGCCAGGAATTGGATGAGATCAAGGAGATCATCGCCCAGCATGAGACGGGGCAAAAAAAGGCCAAAGGCTGACCATGAACTTCCTGATGCAATCGCTGGCTTCGGAGCAATGGGTGTATGTGGTAAAAGCCTTGCTGCACACGCTTTGGCTGGGAGGACTGGCCGCGGGCGGATTGTATTTTATTTTGCGCGGGAAGATTGACCCGGTAACGCGCTACCGTTGGTGCGTGGGCGCGTTGCTGGCTGTGGTACTCGGGGGAATTGTCGCGTGGGCCATGTTGCAGCCGCGGCCAAATGTCGCTCAGTCGGTCGGTGTCAAAACTATTGTGACGGCGGCGGCGGCGGCAGGCGGTGTGGTTGCATCCGCGCCGGTGAGCGCCACGGCCGTGACGCCAGAGCCCATTGCCGAAATGGAAACGTGGCGTTGGACGCCCTGGCTGGCCCTAGTCTGGATGGTGGGGATGGCGGCGATGCTGGTGCGGGCTGGCACGTTGGTGGCCCAGGCGGAGAAGTTGCGCCGGAGGAGCAGTCCGCTGGAAAACGACGCCGTGTTGAAACTCATCGAGGAAGCGCGGCGCAAGCTGGGTGTCGTGCGGCGCATCCAGGTAGTGGTGACGGAGCAATTGACTTCGCCGGCGGTCATGGGATTGGTGGCGCCGGTACTTATTCTGCCTCTTTCCATGGTGACGACGCTGCCGCCGGGGCAACTCCAATTGATTTTGCTGCATGAACTGGCGCACATCCGGCGCGGCGATTACCTGGTGAATTTGTGCCAGCTTCTGACGGAGTCGTTGTTGTTTTTCAATCCTGCTGTTTGGTGGATCAGCCGGCAGATTCGGCAGGAGCGCGAGGCCTGCTGCGATGCCGTCGCCATCGCGCTGGCGGGCGAACGGTTGCAATACGCGCAGACGCTGGCGCAGGTGGCCGGAACGGCGCTCGCGGTGGCGCCGGCCTTTGGCGACCGGCGCAATCCATCGGGCTTGAAAGACCGGATTCAACGATTGCTGGTGCCGGGATATTGTCCAGCCTCACGTCCGACGTGGCGCGCGCTGCTGGTGGCACTGTTCGTGGGCGGCGGCCTGCTCTTTCTTTCCGCGATTGGGGCGCGGATCACGGTCGCGGCCATTCTTTCGCCGCAGGAACGCATCGCGCGCATCGAAAAGAAAATGATCGAAGCGGGTGAAGGACCGGCCGGCGGAAACACCTCTCCGGTGAAATTATCCGGCAAAGTTCGCACCGCCGATGGCTCGCCCGTGCCGGAATGGATTTACTTGAACGTCGATTCTGTGGTGGGGAATTCGTCCTCGTGCGGGGGGGAGAATGTGCACAACGGATCTTTCAGCAATTCGGTTCCCGGAGGAACCCTCTATATCGGAACTGAATTTGCCAACTTCGCGCCTGTCTTCATCGGTCCGCTGGATGGCCGGACAACCAACCGTTTTGTGAACTTGGAAATCATTCTCCAGCGCGGTTTTGACGTGCCGCTGCAACTGGTGGATGCGGAAGACGGCAGGTCTTTGACGGGCGCGAAAGCCACCACGATGTTTTGGATGAACAACATGGGTTATCAATCTCACTCCTGGAAATCCAGCGCGGACGGCTCTCTCACGCTGACGCATTGCGCGGATTATCCGATGACCGTGACAGTGAATGTGCCGGGCTATGAAATCTTGCAGAAGAGAGTCGAACATCTCCATGCCGGCGAACCGCTTCGTCTGGAATTGCGGCGCGGCACAATCATGTCCGGCGTGGTGCTCGACAAAGCCACCGGCCAGCCGATTGCCGGGGCGGAGTTGCATCTGCTGTATCAAACGGGAGCGGGGGAGCCGTTGCGTTTTGAATGGGATGACTCTTTGCACAAGCTGGGCAAAACGGATGCGCGCGGCGGGTTTGTGGTGAATCAACTTCGGAGCGGTGCGCATTATTACATCGGTGTCTCCGCGCTGAGACACGAATCGGTCCGGCTCGAAAACATTACTGCAGGGCAACGCAATCTGGTCGTGCGCGCTGGCCCGGAACTTGTGGTTCGCGGCCGCGTCATCGGCAACCCCGAGTCGTTGCGTCAAATTGACGATGAAGGCGGGTTGTGGCGCACGTTTGATGAAAAATATGAAAACCACTCCTATGGCGATGGCGCCAATGTAGATCTACACTTCGAACCCGGTGTGACCCGCTTTCAATTTACCAACCGCATGGCCGGATTGGTACACCTCAGCACTCGGCACGGTGAGTCGTTTGAACGCGAAGTGGATGCGCCGGTGGACGATTGGTTGATTGATCTTGATAAGAAAACGCCGAAAGCCGCGGAGAAAAACGTTCCAAAGCGCGAGGTTGTTTTCCGATTCAAGTATCCGTCCGGCGTGCCGCCAGTGGGGTCGGTGCAAGTCCAAATCCCGGACAGCGTGGACAAAAGCCACGTCACCGCCCACATGATGGACATGGAGATTACCAATGGCGAAGTGCGCGCGGAAATGCTCATCGGCGGGACGACATCCATCGAAGCGAAGCACATGGTGGGCTACTGGTTCGATCACGCCGGCGAAAACGGCCACCTCTTGTCCATCGCGGTGACGAATGGCCCCGGACCGATGGTCATCGAGCTCCCGGTTGTCCCGGCTGGCGCGATTTACGCCAAAGCGCGCAATGCCGATGGCACGCCGGCGGGCGGCTTGTTTTTTGGCGTGAGCGAATTGAAACGCGCGCCGGGCCGGAGCGACAACGGTCCGCTCAGCAATGGCGGCGATGGCTTCTCCGACAACGCCCCCCGCCACTGGGTGTCCGGCCCGCTTCCGCTGGGCGGGACCTACCGGATTCACGCCTGGCGCGAGAATTTGTTTTGCGTCAGCAAGCCCATCAAGCTCACGGAAGCGAGCCCGGACGCCGAAGTCGAATTGCAATTTCCGCCGGGGAAAACCAGCGAGGGCGTGGTGCTGGGCGCGGGTGGAAACCCGTTGCGCGATGCCGAATTGAAGGTTTCATTCTCGTTGACAGACATTTCGGGTTTCGGATTGAAATCCGTTTTCACCGACGAGCGCGGGCGGTTCAAGGTTGAAAACGCGACGCCGGAACTGGGCGAATATTCGGTGGAAGTCGAGACGCCGTGCGCGATGGCTGAGAACGTGCAATTGAAATTTGGCTCCCGTCCGCAGACGATTCGTCTCAAACGCGGGCGGACGCTGGCCGGGCGGGTGGTGGAGGGAGGCACCGGCTTCGCCATCCCCCATACCGAGATTCGCACGCTGAATTACGACAATAGCACGCTGCCAATGGTCAAGACGCTGACCGATGCCGACGGCCGTTTCCAGTTCACCACGCTGGGCGACGTGGACTACAAGTTTTTCGTCGAGGATGGGCAATTGCTCACCGACAAAAAATTCCGCGCCGATGGAAATACCAACTTGGTTCTCCCGGTGAAGCTGTACGAGTGGAGCAAAGCGAAACCTAAAGCGCCGTAGCCGGACAAAGTTGTTCTGTCAACGGAACGCCCGTTGCATTACCTTCCCGTTAATGTGGAACCTGAACTTTGCGTTCCGACCCAAACTCATCGACTGTCTCAAGAGTTACAATCGCCATGACTTCACCGGCGATCTCACTGCCGGAATAACGGTCGGCTTGGTGGCTTTGCCGCTGGCCATGGCGTTTGCCATTGCTTCGGGCGTCAAGCCGCAGGCCGGCCTTTTCACCGCCGTCATTGCCGGGTTAATCGTCTCGGCCCTGGGCGGCACGAAAATGAACATCGGCGGGCCGACCGGCGCGTTCATTGTCATCCTTTACGGCATCGGGACCAAATACGGCCTGGAAAATCTCGCCATTTGCACCATGATGGCCGGGGTTTTCCTCTTCATCATGGGATTGGCCCGGCTGGGGAACATGATCAAGTTCATTCCGTATCCGGTCACAATGGGGTTCACCTCGGGCATCGCCGTTTTGATTTTCAGCACGCAAATCAAGGACTTCTTCGGCCTGAAAATGGACAACATGCCAGCGGAGTTTGTGGCAAGAATAGGGGCGCTGGCCACTCATCTCCACACGATGCAATGGCCCACCGTCGCGCTGGCCACGGCGTCCCTGGCCATCATTCTGTTCCTGCCCAGGCGCTGGCGGAAGCATGTGCCCGGCACAGTGATCGCGCTGGCGCTGAGCACTCTGGCGGTGGCCCTTTTCCACCTTCCCGTTGAAACCATTGGCAGCAAGTTTGGCGGCATTCCGGAAGGCTTTCCGATGCCGCACTTCCCAACGTTCGCCTGGGACAATGTGCAAAACCTCTTTCGGCCCGCCCTCACCATCGCCCTGCTGGCGGCCATCGAATCCCTGCTCTGCGCGGTTGTGGCGGACGGTATGATTGACGACCGGCATGATTCCAACCAGGAATTGATGGCCCAGGGACTGGCCAACATTTGCAGCCCGCTCTTTGGCGGCATCGCCGCCACCGGCGCCATTGCCCGCACCGCCACCAACGTCAAAAGCGGCGCCCGTACTCCCGTGGCCGGCATCATTCACGCCCTGACTCTGCTCATCATCCTGCTCGTCGCCGCCCCGTTGGCCAAATTCATCCCGCTGGCGACCCTCAGCGCGGTGCTGGTCAACGTCGCCTTTCACATGGGCGAGTGGCACGTTTTCGGCCGTCTGTCTAAATGGCCGCGCAGCGACGCCGTCGTGTATCTGGTCACGTTTGGCTTGACAGTAATCATCGACTTGACTGCGGCGGTGGAGATTGGCATGGTGCTGGCGTCCGTCCTCTTCATCAAGCGCGTCAGCGAAACCAGCCAGATTACGCGGGTGGACGAAAGCACCGAAACCGACGGCCCACAGCATACGCTCGTCGGGAAGGACATTCCCGAGGGCGTCATGCTCTACCGCATGTTTGGCGCATTCTTCTTCGGCGCGGCGGACAAACTGGAAAGCGCGCTGCAACGTCTCAAGGAGGAACCGCAAATCCTGATCTTGCGCATGCGCATGGTCCTGGCCATGGATGCCACGGGCCTCAACGCGCTTGAAGATCTATATGACCGGCTCCGGCGCAAAGGCAAACATCTCATTTTAAGCGCCCCGCACACCCAGCCTTACCTAGTGATGGACAAAGCAGGATTTCTCGACCAGATCGGACGCGAGAATGTTTGCGCCGATGTGGATGCGGCGCTGGCGCGCGCCCGGGAAATCCTCGGCCAATCGCCCAAATAACTGATGGATTCGCCTCCTCTGGCGTTGTCCGGCTGAGTTTGCACATGGGAAGCCACCATGCCCGCGACCAGCAAGGCAATCAGCCCAAAATACATGCCGCCCACGATCCAGCGTTGCTGCGGGGTGACTTCGAAATAACGCGCTTCCTCGCCGGTTTTTTTGCGGAACAACGAAAAGAGGCGGGGCAGTGACATGACGAAAATGAGGAGCAGCAGGAAATTGAAACGGTAAACCATCAGCACTCCCATGATGACGGTGCCGACCAGCCACAGCCACGGGGAAAGCGCCGTGACGATGCGCCCGCCATCCAGATAGCCGATGGGAGCGAGATTGAAGAGATTAAGAAAGAAACCGGTATAAGCCAGCGCGCCGAACAGGGCATTGCCGGTCGCGCTGTAAATGCCGTAACAAACCGCCGCGCCCACGGAGCCCAGGATCGGGCCGCCAATACCGACGAGCGCCTCATGCCAGGCGTTGCGCGGCATTTGCTTGAGCATAATGAGCGCGCCGATCAACGGGATAAACATCGGCGCGCCGACTTTCAATCCCAGCCGTTTGGCCACAAGCAAATGCCCGCATTCATGCACGAATATTAAAACGACAAAACCAACCGCAAATCGCCAACCCCAGATCATGGCATAAAACCAGATGGATATAATCATCGTGCCGCCCGTCTTGAGGAGAACCGGCAGGAACTTGAGAAACACAATCAGCCCGCCCTTCATTTTGGCGAGAAAGGCCAGCAGCACCGCGACCGGGCCGGCCGCCTTTTTCACGCCGCTCCCGCCCGGCTTGGGAGGCGGAATCGGCTGAGGTACGTTGCTTGATGTTTGGTCCACTTCCATAAGCGGATGGTTGGCAGGATGCCTGCCCTATTTTCTATGGGTGGGTCGGCGTCGTTGACTTCGCCGCGCACACTTCCTTGGCCGGGTCATTTATGGCTCCCTTTTCGGCTGCCTTTATGGCTGCCTTGGCGGTGTCTTCCTTTTGTTTCTTCTCCCAGGCTTTGATGTCTTTGTCGGTGATGTCGCAGCCGCCCTTGCCTTTGCAGGCGTTTTTAAATTTGCAATCGTGCGTTTCTGTTTTGCAACCGCCGATTCCCTTGCAGTCGTTTTGTCCGGCGCAATCATGCACCTTCGGCGCCTTCTTGAGCGGGGCGACTTTTCCGGGGACGGCGTTGGTGGGGGCGGCCTTTTCAGGGACCGCATTGGTCGGATCGCCCTGGCTCTGTTGGAGGGCCGCGCCGCTGATCAGGCCGGTCATCGCCGCCGCCATCATCAATGTTCTGGATGTTCTTTTCATAACGGGTTCCAGCATTATCCTCCGCCCCGCCGCGCTCAAGCGGAAACGCGCGGCAAAACGCGGCGCTTGCGCCGGGCCGGGCTGGCCGCCGCGCCCTGGGCCAGCCGGATAAACTCCGCTTGACTGCGCCGCGGAGGATTGCTTTTCGGCCGCGCGCGCCGGTAGCTGCCGTTGGCCTGCAAGAGCCAGGCCCGGGCCTCGTCCTCCAGCGGAATTCCCAACAATTCCGTTTTGACCCTGCGCCGCAAGGCCGTGGCGTCCACCGGGAAAACCGCTTCGATGCGCCGGAAGAAATTGCGCGGCATCCAGTCCGCGCTGCCCAAAAAAACTTCGGGATGCCCGGCGTTCTCAAAGTAAAAGATGCGGCTGTGCTCCAGGAAGCGGTCCACAATGCTGCGCACCGTGATATTTTCGCTGAGGCCGCGCCGCCCGGGCCGGAGGCAACAGATGCCGCGGACGAGCAGGTCAATTTTCACCCCCGCTTGCGAAGCCCGATAGAGCGCCGCGATGATTTCACCGTCCGACAACGCGTTCATTTTGGCAATGATGCGCGCAGGCAAGCCCTCCCGGGCATGTTCCGCCTCGCGGCTGATCAGGGCGAGCATCCGGCGGTGCAATTGGAATGGCGACAACAATATTTTCTTCCCGGCCTGAAAATGGCCGATGCCGGTCAGCAGGTTGAAGACGTTGGTTGCGTCCTCGCCAAAATTGGCCTGGCAGGTCAGCAGCCCCGTGTCGGTGTAGAGACGCGCGGTGGTGGCATTGTAGTTGCCGGTGCTCAGATGGACGTAGCGGCGGATGCCGTCGTCGTCCTTGCGCACGACGAGGCAGATTTTGCAATGGATTTTGTAGCCGACCAGGCCATAAACGACGTGGACGCCCGCTTCCTCCAACTGGCGGCTCCATTGGATATTGTTGGCTTCGTCAAAACGCGCCCGCAACTCCACCACGGCGGTGACTTGCTTGCCTCGCTTGGCCGCTTCCATTAAAGCGCCGACAATGCGCGTATCGCCGCCCGTGCGATAGAGCGTTTGTTTGATGGCCAGCACCTTCGGGTCCTGGGCCGATTTCTCCAAAAAATCGACCACGGTGTTGAAACTTTCATACGGATGATGCAGCAAAATGTCGTGACGCCGGATCGCGGCAAAAAGATCGGTTTTACCGCGCAAGGCGGCGGGGGCGGGCGCCACGAACGGTGGGTCGCGCAAATCGCGGAACTGATCGCCTTCATAAAGCGCCATGAGCCGCGCGGGATAGAGCGGGCCGTCCACCAGGGTCACGTCGTCCGGTGTCAAGCGCAGCGTGCCCAGCAGCGCATGGCGGAGTCCCTCCGGGCAATCCTGGTCGATTTCCAGCCGGACGGCTTCGCCCTTGCGCCGGTTGTGCAATTCGTTTTCCACCGCCTTGCGCAAACTGCCCGCGTCCTTCTCGTCGAAGTAAAGCTCGCTGTTGCGCGTGACGCGAAAATGCCAGTGGCCCAGGATTTTTGTCCCGGGAAACAAGTCCTTTAAAAAATAACCGACGATTTCGCCGAGAAAAACGTAATCCTGTCCCGGCCCGTCGCGGGGCAGCTTGACCACCGGCGGCAGAACGCGCGGCACTTGCACGACGGCCAGATGGCGCAGGTTTTCCTTCCCGGTTTTCATTTCCAATTGCACGATGATGTTGAGGGATTTGTTGAGCAATTGCGGAAAGGGATGAACCGGGTCAATGGCCAGCGGCGTCAGCACGGGGAGGGCCTGGGCGCGAAAGAGATTTTCCAGCCACTGCAAATCCGGCTCGTTCAACCCCTCGAGTTCGAGGAAGCAAATGCCCTGCTTTGCCAGGGCCGGTGCCAATTGCTCGCGCCAGCAAAGATACTGTTCCCGCACCATGCGCCCGATGCGCTCATGCACGTCGGAAAGCGTCTCCGCCGCCGTCAAGCCGTCGCGGCTGCGGGCCACGCTGCCGCTTTCAACCTGCTCCTTTAAACGGGCCACGCGCACCTCGAAAAACTCGTCCAAATTCGAGCTGGTGATGCAAAAAAATTTGAGCCGTTCCAGAAGGGGATTGGCGGCATCCTGGGCTTCGTTCAAGACCCGCTGGTTAAACTCGAGCCAGCTTAGCTCGCGATTAATGAAGTGCGATGGCTCAAAAGATTTGACGGCCTTGTCCATAGAAAAATTAACCATAGCCAAAGTCGGGGCCTGAGTCCAGTTCACCTTCCCGCCGGGCAATCGGGCGCGATTTAGTCGAGGGCCATTTCGGACTACAAAAGCGGCCATCGCTCGACGAACGTGCCAAAGACCTTTGCGGCAGTGTGCGCAGTCGAAAGTTTTGTCCACCCGGCCATTGAGTGCGCGGTTTTAATGGAACCTTTTACATCCGGCGCGGCGCCGTTCTCAGTTTGTTGAGGACCAGTTTGAACGTGTCCTCGGCAATTGCATCCTCGATGGGACGCCAAATCCACCGGCTTTCCCCGTTCGTAGCGCCTGTCGGTTCAACATCGCTTTCCACGCAGAAGAGAAAACGAAAATCGTGGTGCAGATGTTTCGGCTCGTACTTTTTGGGATTGGCCGGGATTTCGTGCGTGTCAATATCCATGGGCAACTGCGGGTCCGCATGATAAGGGAGGTGGCGGCACGACTGAATATCTGTCTCTTCCAGGATTTCCCGCAACGCTGCGGCCAGCACATTTTGGTCGCTTTCTTCGACGTGCCCTCCGGGCTGAAGATAACGGTTGAGAAACTTATGTTTGACCAGCGCCAGTTTTTTGTGATCGGCGGACAGCACGAATCCGCTGGCCGTGATGTGGCCGGCAAAATTCTGGCGATGAAAGAGTTGTTTTGGCTCGGGGGTGTCGCGCACAAATTTTTGCAACGGGCGCAAACGCTCCCTTTCACCTGGAAAAATCTCCAGATACCTGGCCAGCACCTCTTTCATCGGGCTGCAGGAACCGTGGGATGGAGCAGGGGTGGGCCCAGGGGCAGAGCTTCGGGCAGCCGGACGAATTCCTCGATTTGCCGCCACAGGCGCGAAAAATCCTTGTTGACATCCCCGCTCAGGCAATCGGTCACGGTGCCAACCGCGTCGGGATATTTATCGGTCAACTTGCGGAAACTGAACTTGGGATCGTAAAAGGCAAAGACCAGTTTGCGCATGTTTTCAACGCCTTCGCGCAGGAAGCGGCCATATTCGGCAAAACGGCCGGGGGAAAAGTCCCGTTCCACAATGGCTTTATGCACCTCTTCACCCGCCAGCGTGCCGCTCTTGAGGGCCAGCATGACGCCTGAGGAAAAAACCGGATCCAGGAAGGCGAAGGCATCCCCAACCAACAGCAGGCCGGCCATGCCGCAATGTTTGGAGTGGTGCGTGTATTCGCTGGTCAGAAAGTAGGTGCCGGTCTGTTGCCCGCAGGCCAGGTGTTGTTTGATCCATTGGTTTTCCTCGATCTCGCGCTGAAAGATTGCCTCGGGCGACTTCACGCCGCCGCGTGTCAAGTATTTGCCCTCCGCCACCACGCCGACGCTGATGCGGTCGTTGTGCTGCGGGATGTACCAAAACCATCCCTTTTCCGGCACGTAGGCCACGGTGGTGGCGCCGGCGTCAACGCCTTCGTCGCGTTGCGCGCCCTTGTAATAGGTCCAGACCGCGATTTTATTGAGGCCGGGATCCTTGGCGCGCCAATGGTTGCGCACCGCGCAAAATGCCTCCTTGCCGGAACAATCCAAAGTGATCGGGGCGCGGTACTCGGCCACGCCGCCGCCCTTGGTCTGGGCGCGGACGCCGGCGACGCGCTGGTCTTCCCGGATCAATTCCTGGACGGTGGTTTCCTCCTTGACGATGGCGCCCTTTTCGCGCGCGTTGTCGAGCAGCAATTGATCAAATTCCGAGCGCAAAACCTGCCAGGTCTGGGCCACGGTGTCGCGGTCGTAACGGTCGAAAAAATAAAACGGCTGGCTGGCCCGGCCGGATGGGGAAACGAATTGCACGCTGTACTTCTTGACAAAGGCCGAGGCGCGCATTTTCTCGATCAACCCCAGGCGTTGCAGGGGTTGAAAAGTGAAGGGGAGCAGCGACTCGCCAATGTGGTAGCGCGGGAATTTTTCGCGTTCGACGATCAGCACGCGGTGGCCGTATTCGGCAAGAATGGCGGCGGAGGATGAACCGGCCGGCCCGGCCCCGATGATGACGGCGTCGTAGGAATTATCGTTTTGCATGGGTGCTTACGGCGGCAGGATTTCCACGATCTCGGCCAGGGGCCGCTCCCGTGAATCGACCAGTGAATTGCGGCGGCCATAGAGAAGTTGCGGCCACTGCAATTGCAAGGCGGTGTCAATAAACTTGTCTGACGTCAGGCGCAGGAAGGTTCCGGGACGACTGGAAAACTGGATGTTGAACGTGTTGAGAATCCGGCCCAGCGGCTGCTGCGCGCGCAAAATCTCCTGCCGCGCTTCGGCGGGAAACAAGTCGAGCATGATCTTGATGGCGCCGAACTCAACGCGCTTTTGCGTGCCGTCCAACACCAACACCACTTCGCGGCAATACTCATTTTCGCGAACGTCCCGCGTCAAAACCTCAACGTGCAATGTTTCGCCATGAAACTTTTCCAACGTCGAAGTCATGTCCGTTTTATGGACGAGCAGGGAGTGATACGGTTCGGGCACCTCGGCCGGCTCGACGCGGTCGATGGCCGGCGCCGTCTCGCCGCGCGCCGCGTAAGATTCGTCCAGTGGATAAATATCCGAATAGACAGGCGGCGGCATTTCTTCTTTGGTCGTTTTCATCTTCAGGCGTATCGGGCGTTTTTATGTTCGGGCAGAAAAAATTCGTGCAACAGCCTGTCCACTTGCAGCAGTCCGTCGCGATTCAGCACCACCGCGCCGTCCTCAACCTTGCCAAATCCCCAGTCCTGCAAAGTACGGAGCGGTTGGGCAAAACGTTGCCGGATATCGACGCCGAATTTTTCCTGAAAATAATCGCAACGGATCCGGCCCAGCTTCAGTTGCAAAATAAACTCGCGGATCAACCGCTCATCGTCGCTCGGCGTCATGGCGCGGTAAATGGGAAACTGCCCGGCATGGAGGGCGTTGACATAAGGCTCAAAATCGTGCTGGTTTTGGTAATGCGTCCCTTGCAAGTGCCCGAAGGACGCTACGCCCAAACCGATCAAGTCCGCCCCAGCCCAAAGGCGGTCGCGATACAGGAACTTGGCCGGTTCCTTGTTTTTGACAGTGGTGTAGGCGCTGCCGACGGTGTAGCCGGCCCGCTCCAGTTCGGCAAATGCCTCTGCGACCCAGCCCCGTTTGGTTTCCCAATCGGCCACGGGCGCGGCCAGTTTGCCGGCTGCTTTCATTTCCTGGTAGATAGTCGTGTTGTAGGGCACTTCCATTTGGTAAATCGTCACGCTGTCCGGCGACATCTCGATGGTTTTGCGCACGTTCTCGCGCCAGTTGGCTTCCGTCTCCTCGACCATGCCGGCGATCAGATCAATGTTGATCTGGGGAAAGCCGAGTTCGCGCGCGTAAGCGTAGGCGCGGGCGATTTCCTTGCTGTGATGCGCCCGGCCGTTGATTTCCAAAATGTGATCGTCAAAATTCTCCACTCCCAAACTCAAACGAGTGACGCCCATTTCGCGGATGGCTTTTAATTTATGGCTGGTCAGCGTGCCCGGTTCGCATTCGAAGGTCACTTCCTCCACTTCATCCCATGAAATCAACGCCTTCATCGAGTCGGTGAGGTGTTTGAGCTGATCGACCGACAAATAGGACGGCGTGCCGCCGCCGAAATAAACGAAGTTGGCCTTGCGCCCGCCGATCACCGGCTTGGCGGCATAGAGGGCCAGTTCCTTCAAGGCGGCGTCGATGTAGCCGCGAATGGCGGTGGAATCCTTGTCCGTGTACACTTTAAAATAGCAAAAATGGCAACGCTTGCGGCAAAAGGGAATGTGCAGATAAACTCCCAGCGGCGCGAGCGGGGAGCGGGGCGGGCGTTCCAAGGCCGCCAGGGCGTCGGGCACGAACTCCGGCTTCCAAAAGGAAAAGGGCGGGTAATTGGAAACGAAATAATTCCCGACGGTCGTTTGTTTTTCAAGGGCCGGACTGGGTGGTTTGGCGGTTTCTTGTATCATAACGTTTCTCAATTCGATTTTTGCCCGAAGCAATAGACGCCGCCGTCGTCGCAACCCATCACTATTTTTTCGGCGGCGACGGCGGGGGAACTGGCGACGGACTGGCCCAGATCATAGGACCAAAGTTTTTTGCCATCCCGCAGCGCCACCATATACACGCTGCCGTCGTCCGAGCCAAAAATAACGCGGTCTCCCGCCACCACGGGCGAACTTTCAATTTTTCCGCGTGTCGCAAATTTCCATAAATTCGTGCCATCGGACCGTTGCAAACAGTGCATGACTTTGTCAAAACCGCCGAAGACCACACGGTCCGCCGTGACGGCGGCGGCGGCCATATACGGAAAATCCAAGTCGCGATAGCGCCAGGCCACTGTGCCAGAGGGGATGTCCACGCAAAGGAATTCATTATCATAATGGCCGAAGTAGGCGCGATCGTCCACCAGCACGACTGACGCGGCGATGTAGGCGCCAGCGTCGATTTCCTTGATCTTGCGCCCGTCGGCCAGGGAAAGAACGTGGAGCAAAGCGTCGCATCCGCCAAAAACCGTCCGGCCATCGGCGACGGCGCAGGAGCCGTTGATGTAATTGCCGGTTTCGTAAGTCCAGGCCGCGCTGCCGTTGCTGCCCGCCAGACAATATAATTTAAAATCATAGCTTCCCACCAACACGCGCAATGGGCCGGCGCTCAGGGAAGCAATGCTCGCGGAAGCGACGATTTTCCCTTCGGTTTCATGCCTCCAAAGCGATAGGCCGGATTTGGCATCAATCGCATAAAAGATCCCGTCGCTTGTCCCGACAAAGACTGCGCCGTCGGCCACAAGCGGCGGCGCGAGGACAGCCGACCCGGCTTTAAAAGCCCACACTTTTTTGCCGGAAGCAAAATCAAGCGCGTAAACCTGGCCATCGTCGGAGCCGATAAAAACCTTGCCGCCGCCAATGACAGCGGAAGATTTGACCGGCCCCCCGGTTTTGAAATTCCACAGCGGAACGGGTTTATCGGGCACGGAACCGGTGGCCACTCCGGTCAGGGCCGGGTTGCCGCGAAACATCGACCATTCGTCCGCGGAGGATGACGCCGCCGCGTTGCCGCGAGAAGCGTTATTGGCAAGGCAAATGACCAGCGCCAGAACGCCACGAACCAGCCATGCGGGAAAATGCTTTATCGGTTGCATCGAATGAATAATGGCCGGGGAAAGCATCGCGCCGGGAGGACGGTTTGGCAAATAAATAATACTTACACGTATTATATGGAAATGTCCAAAGGCATGGGTTGACGGGCCAGCCATTTGTTTTAAGATGCCGCAATGAAGCGAGTCACAGTCGCGGGAATCGGGGGCTTCTTCTTTCGTGCGAACGATCCCTCCTTGATGAACCAATGGTATAAGGACCACATCGGGATCGATCTCGTGCCGTCCGATTATAATCAGAAACCATGGCGCCAGGAAGCGGGACCAACCGCCTTCGCGGCGTTTCCCAGAGATACCAGCTACTTTGGCAATAAAAACCAGAGTTGGATGATAAATTTTCGCGTCAGAAACCTCGATGCCACGGTGGCACAGCTCCGGTCTTCAGGACTCGAAGTTACGGTTGATCCCGAAATCTATCCCAATGGCCGCTTTGCTCGATTGCATGACCCGGAAGGCAACCCCATCGAGCTGTGGGAACCCAAAGATGAGACCGGGAGTCAGACGCACACGCAATGAGTGATCCTTCAGCCATGGATTGGGGGGACGCGCCTCAGGCGGGTGCGGACAGCGATTGGTGCGGGCCGCGCCGCTTTGCACTGGTTCTGGCAGTGCTCATCGCCATTCCGTTTTGGGATGTGTTGCTCGGGCTGGATACTTTCGCGGTGCGGGATTTTGGGCTTTTCAGCTATCCGGTGGCATTCTTCCAGCGGCAATGTTTTTGGAAAGGCGAATTGCCATGGTGGAATCCATTGAGTTGCTGCGGTCTGCCGTTTCTGGCCCAGTTGAACACGCTGGCACTTTATCCGCCTTCGCTCGTTTATCTGTTGCTGCCGCTGACGTGGTCGTTGCCATTTTTTTGCCTGTTGCATCTTTTCCTGGGCGGAATGGGGATGTATTTCCTGGCGGCGCGCTGGACGGGTTCGCGGGCGGGCGCGGCCCTGGCCGGGGTGATTTTTGCGTTTAACGGGCTGTCGTTGAATTTCCTGATGTGGCCCAGCCACGTTGCGACCTTCGCGTGGATACCGTGGGTAATATTATTGACAGAGGCGGGGTGGAAGGAGGGAAGACGAAAAATAGCTTTGGCGGCGGGCGCGGCGGCCCTGCAAGTCCTGGCCGGCGGCCCGGAATCGATTCTTTTTACATGGCTGATTCTGCTCGCCATCGGCCTGATCGAGTGCGCCCGGAGCACGGTTCCGGCGAGGGTCTGGGCGCGGCGCTTTTTCTTGACGGGAATGCTGGCCGTTGGCCTGGCGTCGCCGCAATTGCTGCCCTTCGCCGATTTCGCTCTGCATTGCAGCCGGGACACCCACTATGCCGCTTCGGATTGGGCCATGCCGCCGTGGGGTTGGGGGAATTTTTTGGTGCCCACGTTCCAGACGTCGAAGTGGCAGGGGATGGCGGTTCAATTCAACCAATATTGGACTTCGTCTTATTATGTGGGGATCGGTGCGGTGTTTTTGGCGGCGATGGCGATATGGCGGCAGAGGGTTTGGCGGGTTTGGCTGCTCGGCGGGTTGGTGGCGGCCAGCCTGGTTCTGGCGCTGGGCGATAATGGCTATCTTTACTTATGGTTGCGGCGATTGTTTCCGTTTCTGGGCCTTTTTCGTTTTCCGATCAAATTTGTTATTGTAACATCGGCCCTTCTGCCATTGCTGGCGGCGTTTGCCGTCAGCCAGTACGAAAATTGGCCGGCTGGCGCAAAACGCTTCTGGCGCGCGGAAGCGGTGGGCGGGGGCGGAATCGTATTATTAGTCGGCACGATTTTGTGGTTTGCCCGCCATCATCCGCTGCCCGGCAGTTCGTGGACAGCCACGTTGGGCAACGCGTGGCCGCGCCTCGGTTTATTGGCGGTGTTTCTATGGGCGATCTATTTTTTTGCCATGCGGCCGGCGCAACGGCCTTGGAGCGTTTGGCTGCTGGCGGGGGTCTGCTGGCTTGACTTGATCACCGCGATGCCCTGGCAGAACCCGACGCTGGACCCCTCGGTTTTCCAACCGGGCCTTGCTCAATTGACGGACAAACTTAATCCGGAACCGAATGTGGCGGAATCCCGGCTGATGATCTCGTCTTTTGCGGCGCGCCATATTTATTACGAGCCAGCCAAGGATTTGAAAACCACTTATCTGCTGGATCGGGCGGTGTTTTTGAGCGATTGCAATCTGCTGGATAACTTCCCCAAAGTGGATGGGTTTTTCTCGCTCTACTTGCGGGAGATCTCGAAAGTGCTTTGGCTGCTGGATTCGCACAGTGGCGCGGAATTAGCAAGCCTGGAAAATTTTCTGGGGGTTTCGCAAACCATCGCCCCGGGCAAAATCTTCGATTGGATCCCGCGCACGACTTTTCTGCCGATTGTGACTGTCGGACAGGCGCCGATCTTTGCCGACGACCAAACCGCATTGCGCGCGATCGGCCAAACCAACGTTGATTTCCGGCAGGTTGTCTATTTGCCGCCCGAAGCCAAAGCGCAGGTAACGGCGAAGCGCGAATCCGCCGCCCGAATCGTTGCCAAACAATTCGCCGCCAGCAAAGAAACCATCCAAGTTGAAACACCCAATCTCGCCATGGTCTATATTTCCCAAGCCTACTATCACAATTGGAAAGCGCAGGTGGATGGAAAGGCTGTGCCATTATGGCGCGCGAATTATGCTTTTCAAGCTGTGGAAGTGCCGGCTGGCACACATGAAGTGACCTTGGTTTACCGGGACAAAATGTTCTGGTTTGGGACATTTTTGGCCGCTTGGGCTGGCTTCATTTGCGTGGCCCTTTGGTTCATGTCCGAAGGACAAAAGGAGGATTCAGATTTATAAGAAATTAACTGCCAATGGCTTATGCGGATTTTTGCGGCGGAAAATGCCAAAAAATGTCCATTGCGTTTCCGGATAGGGTGTCATATAAACGTGGCGTGATCTCTGCTATAAATCGAGTCTTTACGGTTTTGCAAAAGGCAATCTGTGAACGATTAGTGTCATATTATATAAGCGCCTTTTGCATGGTTCACGGCCGGCGGGACGGAAAGGCAACGTTATGCAGACCATGAAAAGGGGCAGGCATGGATTCACATTGGTCGAGATAATGATTGTGGTGGCTATAATTGGGCTTTTGGCGGCGATCGCCATTCCCAACTTTATACGCGCGCGCACATCAGCTCAAACCAGTGAATGCATCGACAACCTGCGATTAATAGACGCGGCAAAACAACAATGGGCATTGGAGCAGGGTCAAGTCGGAACCGCGATGCCCCAAGCAAGCGATATCCAGCCCTATCTCGGGCGGGGTAGCGGTGAGCTGCCGACGTGCCCCTCTGATTCGGCGAATACGTTTACGACCAGCTATTCCATACAAAATTGTCAAACACCGCCTACTTGTATAAATGTGCCGACAACGCACGTTTTGCCGCCGTAAAGTTATCCACGGCTGGCCAGCAGCCATGTGCCGAATACCAACGCGCCGAGCACGATAACGCTCGCCATGTTGGGGGCCGTTCGTTGCTGCGCGGCGGGCGGGATCCAATTCAGGGCCAGCCCAAAGACCGCGCCAGCCGCGAAACCGCCGGCATGAGCGACCATATCCGTCCCCGGGCTGAAGCCTATCAACACTAGAATGAGCAGACCTGCCGCCATGGCGCGCGGCAGAAACGGCGCGGCGCCCCGACATTTGCGCCACGCTGCAAAGGATTGAACGGTGATCAATCCCAAGGCGCCCGTCACCATTCCAGAAGCGCCCAGGCTGTAATGGGCGTCCGGGTAAATCATCACATCCGCATAATTCCCTGGCACCCCCGCCAGATATGCGGCCAGCACCGCGAGGCCGGACCCATAACGCGCCATGGCCAGGCCGAACAAAAGACACCCCGTCGTCGCATTGCCGATGAGATGGGGGAGGTTCTCGTGCAGAGTGACGGCGGTGAACAACCGCCACCATTGGCCGCCCAGGACCGCGCGGCTATCCACCATCCCGGCGTTCCTCAACCACGGAAAACGCACCGTGCTCCAATAATAAATGCCCGCCAGCGCCAGCGCCCAAAACAGGCCGCCCCAGTGAAAAACAAAGCCCGTTCCCGGCACCTCGCGCCGCCACTGCCAGCCCCGGTTTTCAATTTGGTATTGACTGATAAGGGCCCTCGCCCGCTCGTAATCCGGCGGGTCAACCATCAATGCCCAGCCCGTCTCTGCCTTGTTTATGATGGCTGCGATACCCTGGCTGGCCAGCACCAGGCTCCAATCCATCGCCTTCCGTTTGGAACGTGCCGGGATGGCCCGGGGCAGGCCGTCCGCATTTTGTGTGTCGGTCATGTGACGCAGTCTTCACCGCTTATCAACCATTGCGTTGTCGAGGCCCAACCCCTCAAAAACCTGGAAATAAATCCAATGTCCAAAATCATCGGGATGATTGATATTGTTGCCCAATAAATCCTCCGGTTTTTTTCGGGAGGCAAGTGTTTGCCAATTGTCGAACACATCCGCATAGGCGCAGCCCATCTCTTCGGCCACGCGCGCAGTGGCCGCCGCGTAATCCGCCATGTGCGGCGAACCAAACTTCCACTTCGGGTTCGGTGGGAAAGCAGAAAAAAGAACAATTTCCGCGCCGGTGGCGGCGCGAATGCGGGTAATCATCTCCCGCAAATTTCGCTCGAATTCCGGCACGGGCACGCTGTTTTTATTGTTGTCGTTCATGCCAAAGCCGATCAGAACCAGATCGGGTTTTCCGTCGATCACTTTAACCTGCAAGCGTTGTAGCCCCTGCCGTGTCGTATCGCCGCCGGTGGCGCCGTTTATGGCAGTGACGCGGGCGCGCGGATATTGGCGCTGCAGCTCGGCGGCCCAGCGTCGCCAGAAAACCAGTTCCGGCCGCGTGGCTTCGCCGCCGGCGGTGATGCTGTCGCCGAACGCGACGATTTTTATCGCGTCACCGCCGGCCAGCTTCGTCTGCGTCGCCTTAAGATATTCCGTCTGCGGCGATTGCACCGGCCAGCGATTCGAACTGGCGCAGGAGTAATCGACAAAAACAAGAAACCCGCCGTTGCCGTAGCCGGGAAACTGGGAGTGATCGAACTGCTCCTTGCCAAAGAGAATGTTCGTTTCAAAATCCGGCGCGCGCGAATCCGGGGTGCGGCGCAGCCTGCCGGTGGAGAAATCGACTGTGAAGTCGCGGCCGGCCACGTAGTTCATCGTTGCGGCAGCAGGCAGATAAGCATTGCGGGCGCGCAGCGGTTGATCACGCAACGGCAGATGCGACAGCGCGGCGGGTTCCTGGCCGATGAACACCACCGACTCGCCAAACTGTTGGGTGGCGGCGGTTTTGGTGCATCGGGCGCAACCGTCCGGCAAAGTGAGGCAAACGACTGCACCCAAAGCAGCCCAAATGAACCGTCCAATCATCGGGCGAGCGTAGCTGCGAAAAAAAGAGGGATCAAGCCCCGGTTGACCTGTTCACATTTCTAAGCAGCGCAGATGCGCCGTATTTGTCATTCTGGTTCGTGGGAAAGAATGGTGTAATAGTCAGGTGATGGACGACTCGCGGAACAAACGGGAAACTTGGCTTGTCTGCTTTGGACTGACGCTGGCCGTTCTGGCCGCCTACAGCACGATTTGGCGCTGCCAATTTGTCTTGTTCGACGATAACGACTATGTCACCTCCAACGACGTCGTGAAGCAAGGGGTCACCTGGCCGGGGATCGTCTGGGCCTTTTCGACCTTTCATGCCGGCAATTGGCACCCGTTGACCTGGATTTCGCACATGGTGGATTGTCAACTCTACGGAATGAATCCCGCCGGCCACCACCTCACCAGTCTGCTTTTACATCTGGCGAACACCGTGCTCCTATTTCTGCTTTTGCGACGAATGACCGCGGCTCTGTGGCCAAGCGCGCTCATCGCCGCCTTGTTCGCGCTGCATCCGTTGCACGTCGAGTCCGTGGCCTGGATTTCTGAACGCAAGGAGGTGTTGAGCGCGTTATTTTGGATGCTGGCAGTGTGGACCTATGTCCGGTATGCGGAGGAGTTCACACTAAGAAGCCCAAAGGCGAAAATGTTTTACACGGGCTCCGTCGTTTTGTTCGCGCTGGGGCTGATGGCCAAACCGATGCTGGTGACGTTGCCCTTCGTTTTGCTTCTTCTTGACTACTGGCCATTGCGACGCTTCCACGCATCCGCTTTCCTCCGGTTCGCGGAAAAAATCCCGTATGGTGTTTTAGCCGTCGCGTCGTGTGTCGTTACTTTTTTGGCGCAGCAGCAGGGTGGCGCAGTCAAGTCGCTGGCCCGCGTGCCATTGGGCGCGCGGCTGGAAAATATTCCCGTGGCTTACTTGCGCTACATTGCAAAAACGTTTTGGCCCCGCGATTTGGCAGTTTTATATCCATACGACTATCAGTGGCCGGTTTGGAAGATTTCCGGTTCGATAGCTATACTAGCGTTGGTCACGGGCTGGGTGTTGTGGCGGGTTCGGTCGCGGCCCTGGTGTGCGGTGGGCTGGTTTTGGTTTCTGGGCATGTTGGCTCCGGTCATCGGCCTGGTTCAAGCAGGTCCAGCGTCCATCGCCGACCGCTATGCCTATTTGTCCAACGTTGGTTTATTTATCATGGTTGTTTGGACGGTGCGAACATGGAGGCGCGCATGTCTCATTGTCGGCGGGTTGGCGATGGCCGGGTGTCTGGCGGCCACGTTGTTTCAGGTGCAATATTGGACGGACAGCGAAACCCTTTTTCGCCACACGCTCGCCGTCACGACGGACAACAGCATTATTGAAAGCGATCTGGGCAAAGTTCTGATCCAAAAAGGCCGGCCGAGTGAAGCGGTTCCATATTTGCAACATGCGGTGGCGTTGAATCCCCACTTTGCCCTGGCCCATTACAACCTAGGCAATGCCTTGCTGGCCTTGGGACACGTTCCCGAAGCGCTGGAGCAGTTTGAGATCCACGTCAAACTCGACCCGGACGACCCCATCGCCCAATACAATTTCGGGAGCGTTTTGTTGGACCAATGGCTGGCCGAAGACGCGATTCCCCGATTGGACAAAGCCGTCCAACTGCGACCCGGCGCGGCCGATTTTCATTACAAATTGGGCCAAGCTCTCCGCGAGACAGGCCGCGAGGCGGAGGCGATTGGTCAATATGAAAAATCTCTCCTGCTTCGGCCTCAACACCTTCAGGCCATTGCCAGCCTGGCGTGGATGCTGGCTACTAATCCAGACCGTGCCCTCCGCAATGGCGCGCGGGCTCTACAACTGGCCATGCTTGCCGAACAACTCTCGGGAGGGCAGGACCCGAAAATACTAGGCATTCTGGCGGCGGCCCAGGCGGAGACGGGAGATTTTTCCAAAGCCGCGGCCACGGCGCGCCGCGCAGCGCAATTGGCGGGGGCGGCGGGCCAATCCGCGCTGGCTGGCACTCTGCAGGCGCAACTGGCCCTTTATCGCGCCGGTTCTCCATTCCGCGACTCGACCCCGGAGCAAACACATCCAAATTCCGCTGCAAAAATTCAAACGAAATGAAGGAATGGTGGAATGGTGGAATGGTGGAATGGTGGAATGGTGGAATGGTGGAATGGTGGAATGGTGGAATGG
>Ga0182024_10002562_pt1 | contig 44801 bp, 38 predicted proteins | sample P32metaG_FD_120480 | JGI IMG/M metagenome (GOLD analysis project Ga0182024, IMG submission 120480) | Permafrost microbial communities from Stordalen Mire, Sweden - P3-2 metaG (Illumina Assembly) | ecosystem: Environmental > Terrestrial > Soil > Wetlands > Permafrost | place: Sweden: Stordalen... | reverse complement strand
CGACGCTCGATTCCTCGGATCCATGGGGGCGAAGCACCTCAACGCCCCCATCGTCGGCATGGCGGCCACGCCCGACGGCAACGGCTACTGGCTGGTGGCGTCGGACGGCGGGGTGTTCTCCTATGGCGACGCCGGGTTCCAGGGCTCGATGGGCGCCGTGAAGTTGCACAAGCCCGTGGTCGGCATGGCGGCCAATCCGGGCGGGGGCTACTGGCTGGTGGCGTCGGACGGCGGCGTGTTCTCCTTCGGGGCACCGTTCTCCGGGTCAACCGGCGCCCTCGTCCTCGCCAAACCGGTCGTGGGAATGCGCCCCGTGCCTGGTGGAGGCGGGTATTGGCTGGTCGGGGCCGACGGCGGGGTCTTCCCCTTCGGTGCCGCCAATTTCCACGGATCGACGGGGAACGACCTGCTCAACGCTCCGGTCGTCGCCCTGGGTTGACCCGGCGCCCCGGCCGGTCCGGCCCAGGCACGGGTCACGCCTCGGATCACGCCTGGCCGTTACCGCTCCGGCGTCGGCAGACGTGAATCCGCGATTGTGATGGTCACGAGAGTTAGCGTGTGGCCAGTGATCAGAAAGTTCATCGTGGGAGTGTTCACGGCGAGCGTGGTCACGATCGGGATATCGGTCCCAGCCCTCGCCGACCCGTCGTGTTACACGGGATGTGGGCCCGCTCCTATCAGCATCGTGGGTGGCGCGCCGTCAATTTCTCCGGGCGGCCCCCCCGCCCATCTGCCCCCTCCGACCGAGTCTGTCCCGACCCCGGGAGGCCTGCCCTTCACCGGTGGGGACATCGAGCAGAGCATCGGCTTTGCCGCCGTGCTCCTCGTCGGAGGCGTTGCGATGGTTCGCATCAGCCGCCGCAGGGCTCGCCTTCGTCCTCAGCATCTCGGGCGAGGGCCGAAGGCGCTTTCGTAACACCGAGGCCGAGTCGTCGCCCCTGTGAGGCGGTTGGTGACGGGCCCCGAGGGTCGAGGCGGTCCGCTCAGGCCGGGCCCACGTTGGTGAGCTCGATGAAGTTGCCGGCGGGGTCGTGCACGAACGCAGCCAGGACGGTCGTGCCGAAATCGACGCGCGAGCTCGGTTCTCCCAGGAACGGCACGCCCGCGGCGCGCAGCGTCTCGACGGTGGCGTCGAACCGGTCGGTGGGGACGTGCAGGGCGTAGTGGGGAAATCCCCGTCCCGGAGTCGGCATCTGGTCGGTCTCGACGAAGTGGAGCTGGAGCGCGCCCACCTTGAGCCACATCCCGGGGATCCCCAGGTCGGGCCGGGGGAGCTCTTCGAATCCGAGGACACCGCAGTAGAAGTCGCGGGCCGCATCGAGGTCGGTCACCGAGATGGCGACGTGGCTGAAGCCCGTCACCGCGATCGGAGCTGCTGCCATGGTTCCTCCGTCGTTCCTGGATCTCTGCAGTTCTGAATCCGTGGTGTTCTGAATCCGTGGTGTTCTGAATCCGTGGTGTTCTGGATCTCTGTCCGGTGCGTCGGGTCTGGGGCCCAAGGCCACTGATCCCGCGCGTTTCTCGGTGCCGTGCCACTGTAGTGATCTCGGCCGCTGTGATCCGGTCGAGATGGCGAACGGTACCGCCAGGGGAGGAGCACGATGGAAGCGCCCGTTACGGCCACGGTCCTGGGGCCGATCGCGCAGCTCGGCTACGTCGTCGACGACGTCTCGGTCGCCATGGAGTACTGGATCGAGTCGCTCGACGTGGGACCGTTCTTCTACCTGCCGTCTCCGCCGCTCAACGACCTCGTCTACCGGGGTGAGCCCACCGGCGCCCGCATCGCCGTGGCCATCACCTATTCAGGCGATCTCCAGGTCGAGCTGATCCAACCTCTCGATGACCAGGCGTCGCCGTATCGTGACTTCCGACTCGCATTCGGGAGCGGTCTGCACCACATCGCCCATTTCACCAACGAATTCGACACCGCCATGGCCGCCTATCTCGCCCGGGGACGCACGCCGTACTACGAGGGGCGGGGGCTGACCGCCGACCAGCGATTCGCCTACTTCGACTCGCCGAGCCATGGCGGGACCGTGAACGAGGTCGTCGAGACGAGCGGGTTCGGTGGGTTCTTCGAGCACATGCGGGCCCAGAGCGCGAGCTGGGACGGCACGGACCCGATCCGCACCATCGACATCTGAGAACCGGCGCCTCGAAACGAGGACGCGGGGTGTATCTCCCCGGCGGACATCCCTGTTCCTATGCCGAGGACAGGGGTCCTTATGCCGAGGACACGGGGTCGGCTTCGTCGTCCCGATTGACCGCATCAGGGGAAAAGGCCGGCACGCACACCGCCACATAGCGCGCCCCCCCGGCTCCCGGGGTGGAGTACCGCACCCACTCGCCGGCGGGCGCTCGCGCCGCTTGCCCGGCGGCGACAGCGATCGGTCCTGGCTCGGTGTCGATGTGGACCTCACCTTCGAGGACCACGGTGTATTCGTCGAAATCGGGCCGCTGTCCCGGCTCTGCCCACCCCGACGGACTGTCCATGACAGCGATGGATACCGTCGCTGACCCGGTTGTCAGTTTCCCCACGAACTCCGAGATCGTCTTCGGCGGCGTTCCGGCCGCCTCGAGCACGGTCGGTTGAGGTATCAGCTCGATCATGTCTCCAGTCTGCCTTCTAGAGCCACGGCCTTCGGTCAACCGTGGTGCACGGCATCGGGCAGGGAGTTCGGGCAATCTTCAGTCGTGGCTTCATTTCAGATCCGCGACGCCGTGCCAGGCGATGTGCCGTCCCTCCAGGTCGTCTTTCGCAGGTCGTCGCTGTCCAACGCCGGCGATCGTGGCACTCTGCTGGCACATCCCGATGCGCTCGAGTTCTCCGGCGTGGCCGTCGCCGAGCGGCGCACCCGGGTCGCCACTGATGTCGAAGGTCGAATCGTAGGGTTCGCCACCATCGCCGATTCGGCTGGATTCGTAGAGCTCGAAGACCTGTTCGTCGACCCGGACTGGATGCGACGCGGCATCGGTCGCCAACTCGTGCTCGACGTCGTAGCCACGGCGCGCCGGGCCGGAATGGCGCGCGTCGAGGTGATCGCGAACGACCACGCCCGTGCCTTCTACGAGGACGCCGGCTTTGTGTACCACCATGACGTGGAGACCCGGTTCGGTTCTGCGCCCCGGATGGTCCTCCCTGTCATTGCGTGAAAGCCGAGGCTGCCGCTGCGCGCCGGGGCCCAGGTGCACTTGCTGAGAGGCGCCCCTCAGGTCGAGCGGGCCAGCCGAGGCCGGACGCCGACCAGGTAGACGATGGCGACGACCACCCCGGCGATCGAGAACAGCAACGTGCCGGCCACGAGCCCGACGATCCAGGCGGTCTTGGCCCCTCGGGAGAGGACGCTCGTCGGACGTTTGGCGACGTCGACGATCGCCCAGATCACGAGGGCCAGGATGGCCAGCGGGATCAGCAGGGCGGCGAACAGGCCGGGACCGAAGGCCACAGCGGTCACGGTGGGGAGCCCTGTCGTACGCGGAGCATCACGGTCGCATCTCTCGAAGACGGTGGCTTTCCCCAAGCTGTGGTTCAGCCTGGAGGCCAGGACACCAGCGTACGTGCCCGGGCCCGCCCCGCGGTCTTCTTCGACCGGTGATCAATCGGCTGCGATCGCCGCCAGGACGTCGAGCCGTGCGGCACGGCGCGCCGGCCAGGAGGCCGCCCCGAGGCCCAGCAGGGCCGCAATGACCAGGAACACCACCAGTCTCCCGTAGGGAATCACGATGTCGGTGATCCCCTGTTGCTTCAACGAGGCCGCGAACGCCGTGCCGAGCGCGGTACCGACGACGATGCCGATGATCGCCCCGAACAGCGACAGGATCACCGCTTCCGAACGGATCATCGCCTTGACCTGGCGGCGTTTCATGCCGACGGCCCGGAGCAGTCCGATTTCGTGCGTGCGCTCGAACACCGACAGCATGAGTGTGTTCACGATCCCGATGAGGGCGATGACGACAGCCAGGGCCAGCAGGGCGTAGACGAGGCCCAGCAACTTGTTGACCGACGCCTGTTGTGACTTTTCGAACTGGGCCCGCGTCTGGACCTGGATGTTCGGATAGGCCCTGAGCCCGCTCGACACCCCCGAGGTGATGTCGGGGGCGCCGGTCTTGGTGCTCAACAGCACGGCGACGGGAAGCGGGTCGTTGAAGTGGGACAGGAAGAATCCGTCACCGACGAGAAAGCTGCCCAACAGCGCGTTCGGCTTGTAGATCCCCCCGATCCGCATGGTCGAAGACCCCGTCTCGGCGAACTTCACCGGCACGACGGAACCCACCGAGAGGTGATCGGAGTTGGCCGTGGTCGTGTCGATCAACAGCTCGTTGGCGCTGAGGGCAGCGGCCCCTGTCCCCGAATCCATCCGCAGGATGATGGTGTCGGCCAGTTGATGCGTCGAGATCGCGGTCACGCCGGAAAGCGAGTTCCGGAACTCGAACTCGTCGCTGTAGACGGTGGAGGTCGTGGCGACCCCCGGCACACGAGCGGCCGCGGCCGCCACCGAATTGCTGAACCCGCCGCTACCGGCACCGGTTGCCGTGATGATGTAGTCAGCGTTGACGGCGTTGTCGACACTGCTCGTGGCCGATTTCGACAACGAGGCGCCGAAGACCGTGATGGTGGACACGAGGGCCAAGCCGACCATGAGGGCGGCCGCGGTCTGCGCCGTCCGGCGTGGACTTCGCATCGAGTTCTCCCGGCCCAACTTTCCCGAGATCCGAAAGGCGCGCGCCAGCGGCCTACCCAAGGTGCTCGCCATGGGACGCGCCACGACCGGCGCCAGCATGCCGATGCCGATGAAGACGGCGACGGCCCCGATCCCTACCAGCTGGATCGCCGGCTTGGTCAGCCCCAGTGCGAGGGCGCCGACGCCGAGGACGGCGATGATCGTGCCGATGACGATTCTTCGTCGTGACGATTCGCCCTGCTCCCCCTGGTAGTCGACGAGGGCCGCCACAGGCGGGATCCGTACGGCGCGCCGCGCCGGGCTGATCGCCGAGATCACGGTCACTCCGAGACCCACCACGATGGCGGCGATGACGGTGCGCGCCTCGAAGACGAGCGACCCCGATGGGAGCGAGATCCCGAACCCCTTGAGCAGGGCCACGAGCCCCAACGCGGCCAAGACACCCAGGCCGAGACCGATCAGCGAGGCCACCAACCCGAGGATGGCGGCCTCCACGAGGACGGATCGGAACACCTGTCGCCGGCTGGCTCCGACGATCCGGAGCAAGGCGAGCTCCCGCGTGCGCTGGCCCACGAGGATCGAGAACGTATTGAAGATCGTGAACCCGCCCACGAACAGCGAGATGAAGGCGAACACGAGCAGTGCGGTCGAGAAGAACCCGAGAGCCTGGTTGACGTTGTTCGTCTGCTCGTTCGCCACCGTCTGCCCGGTCACGACCTCGACCCCGGCCGGCAGGGTCCTGGCGATGGCGTGTTGCACGGTCGCTTTGTCGACCCCCGGCTTGGCCAGCACGTCGATGGCATCGAAGCGCCCCGTCTCGTCGAAGAGACGCTGCGCCGTGGGCAGGTCGAACGCCGCGATCGTGGCCCCGGCCAGATTGTCCGCCGTCCCGAATTTGACCAGGCCGGAGATCGTGAAGGTCTGCGGGGGCCCGGACAGGAGGACCCGCACGTGGTCGCCGACCTTGAAGTGGTACTTCTGGGCGGTGCCCTCGTCCATCACCACCTGGTTCGGTGTGGTGGGGGCCGTGCCCTGTGCCAGGTGCAGCGACGACAGCTGCGGGTTGGGATCGAACGACAGGCCCAACGTGGGCGCTCCACCCGTGCTGATGGCCTTGCCGCCGGGGGAGACGAACTGGGCGATGCCGCTGACAGTTCCGGCGGCGTACGACACGCCGGGAACCGTGCGGACGTCATTGATGATCGACGCCGAGATCGGTCTGCGCTCGATGCTACCGCCCCCGCTGTTGGTGAGGACGGCCTTCCCACGAACCTCGAAGTCGATGTTCTGATAGATGTGCCCGAACAGCGTGGAGAAGGTGTTGTGGAGGGTGTCGGTGAGGACGAACGTCCCCGAGATGAACGTCACCCCCAGCACGATCGCGATACCGGTGAGCACCAGCCGCAGTTTGTGGGCGAGCAGGCCCTTGATCGTGACCTTCCACATGTCAGTTCCCCAGCTGCTTCATGTGCTCCAGCACCGAGTCGGCGGTGGGTGAGGACAGCTCTCCCACGACCTGGCCGTCAGCGAGGAAGACGACCCGATCGGCGAAGGCGGCACCTCGGGGGTCGTGGGTGACCATGACGATCGACTGGTTGAATTCCGTCACCGACCGACGCAGGAAGCCGAGCATCTCCGCGGACGAGTTCGAGTCGAGGTTGCCGGTGGGCTCGTCGGCGAAGATCAGGTCGGGCCGACCGATCAGGGCCCGCGCACACGCGGCGCGCTGCTGTTGGCCGCCCGACATCTCCTGGGGCCGGTGCGACAGCCGGTCACCGATGCCGAGCTGGCCGACGAGATAGTCGAACCACGCTTGGTCGACCTTCTTCCCGGCGAGATCCGACGGCAGGGTGATGTTCTCCCGGGCGGTCAGGGTGGGCACGAGGTTGAAGGACTGGAAGACGAACCCGACCCGGTCGCGGCGCATCTGCGTCAGCCCTGCGTCGTCGAGCAGCCCGATGTCCTGGTCTCCGACATAGGAATGGCCCGACGTAGGAGTGTCGAGTCCCGCCATGCAGTGCATCAGGGTGGACTTCCCCGAGCCCGACGGGCCCATCACGGCGGTGAACTGCCCGCGCCGGAACTCCACGTTCACGCCGGCCAGCGCGTGGACGGCGGCATCGCCCTTGCCGTAGATCTTGGCGAGATCGATGGCGTGCGCGGCCGGCGTTCCCGAGCTCGACGGTGTCCCCGTCGAGGCGTGGTCGGTAATGGTCATGGCTTTCCGTCCTTGATGCCGTCGTAGCCGTGCGCGTCGTCCTGGGACATGACCAGGTTTCGCAGCGTGAGCAATGGGTAGTCCGTGCCAGTCTTCCCTACAGGGGATCGGGTCCGTGCGCACCGAGCCCGGATGCTTGTCCGCTCAAAGACACCGCGATTCGATCGGATTCGTGCGGATCTTCGGTATACGGCTCGAAGTCTCGGTGTGTTCAACGTCTCGGTCTGTTCAAGGTATCAGTATGCGGTGGAACGGGGTGACACGAAATCCGGCATCACCCCGACGCGACCCTGACATCGTGATGAGTGGTGATGAGGGTGCGCTCCACCTGGTGTCGGGCACACTGGTGGCGTGGTTGACCAGCCCCTTGGTGTCGAGCCCGAGCCCGGTCCTGAGCCTGAGCCCGACCCTGAGCAGCACGCCGCGCGTGTTCGGGGGTCGCTGTTCCAATGGATGTTTCGCAATCGTCACACGGGTCGGATCACGATCGCCCAATTCCCCAACGCCGCGTTGTGGATCTTCTTCGTGACCGTCGCTGTGCGCTGGGTGGTTGCACCCTCGGGCAGTGTCCGCACCACAATGGGCGCCGTGGCGGTGGCATCTCTGGCCGCCTGGGCCGTCGACGAGGTCTTGCGCGGCGTGAACCCGTGGCGGCGCCTGCTCGGCGTCGGCGGCTGTGGCTTCGCATTGGCCGGCGTGGTGTCGTTGACGCACTGAGCGCGCGCCCGATGGGAGAACGCGCTGAGCGCGTGTGCTACATGAAGCTGTCTTCGGCCGACAGGCCGAGTGTGTCGTCACCGCCGGTGATGATGGGTTGGCAGTTGCCCCATCCCTCTCCGCCTCCGACGGTATCGACGACGTGCACGACCGTGTCGCGGATCTGGTGCAGTCGCCGGGCCGCCACCGGATCCGCGCAGTCGGCGATGTGCTCCCCCTCGACGGCAAGGTCGCCGCGCCATTCACCGTGATGATGGCCGTCGAGCCCGAAGTACAGCCCGGCACCGAGGTGAAAGCCGGTGTCCGACACGGCCTCGACCTCGAGGGTGCGGACGTGCCCGTTGGCGGTGCGTGCCTCGATCGTTCCGCCGCGGAGCCGCCGGTTGGCGTGGTCGAAGACCAGTGCAGGCTCGAGGTCGACGAAGCGCTCGACGGTCCCGTCGGGGTGCTCGACGCCGCCCATGACGACTTGTTTGTAGGTGAAGCCCGGCCCCGCGACGATCTGGTAGTGGAGGAACAGTCCGTAACGGGTGCCGTCGGCACGCTGCATGGCGATGGGACTCCAGATCATGCGGAACGACAGCCCCGCCAACGGGTCGCGCGGTTCGAGGTCCCGGGGTGGAAGCCCGACGTCGTAGCGGACGCCCCAGGAGTGGTCCCGCGTCGACACCCAGGTCTCGGGGGAGATCTCGGTGCGCGTACCGTCCACCTCCACCCAACCCGAGGCGAGCCCGATCTGGTGGTAGCGCACCAGGTCCGAGCCCACCCGGAATCCCTGGCGCATGTGGGTACGGTCCTCGAGCGCGGGTGGCACGATGCACTCGAACAACCAGTCGAAGGCGATCGGCTGCGCGTCGTTGGCTTCGAGAGCGAATCGTACCGAACGCAGCGGATCCACGACCTCGTAGCGGATGGGACCGACGGTGGTGAGGGCGGGGTCGGAGTCGAGGCGTCGACTCGCCCGCACGGTGCGTTGCTCGACGCCTCGGGAGATCCCCGCGTAGCCGTCCATCACGTTGCGGTTCGGGTACTTGCCGAGACCGAACCCCAGCTGCAGGCTCCCGTCCTTGGCCGCCGCCATGGCACAGATCTTCTCGGTCCACGACAGGTCGCTCGTCGCCACGACGGCGAAGGTGTCGGTGATCTGGTGGCACAGACCCTCGTCGGCGGGGACGAGGGGCCCGATCGGGTTGGTCACCGCGTTACTCGTGAGGGAACGGTCACAGCTTGTCCCAATAGGTGCCCTCGAGCATCTGTTCGAGCGTGGGTCGGTGCATGATCATGTCGTCGGGATCGTCGGGCATGGTGATCTCACCGAAGAGGACCTGGCGGCGCGCCACCCTGCTCATCACGATGGCGTGGCGGAGCGCCGCGTACATGGTGTAGAAGTCGAGATCCGCCGGTCGATGGCCGGCGTGTCGTTCGTAGGCCGCCGCCACGTCGTCGAGCCGCATGAAATGCGGCATGCCCGGGAGCCCGGCCTGGATGGCGATGTCGTCGAGGAACCGGTGCAGGTAGACCATCCAGCCGATGTCGATCTCGCGCGGCCCGACCGCCACCATCTCCCAGTCGAGCACCGCCACCGGCTCGAAGTCGCGGAACATCATGTTGCCGATCCGGGCGTCACCCCAGCTGATGACCGGTGCCCCCTCGGACGCGGGCCAGTGGTCTTCGAGCCATGCGAAGGTGCGCTCGATGAGCGGGCTGCGCGCCCCGTCGGCCACGACCCACTCGTAGTAGGAGCGTTGCTCGGCCAGGTGGCGTCGCAGTGCGGTGTCCCCGGGACGGTCGAGCTCGAGGAAGGCGATGTCGTCGGCGCTGACGTCGGCTCCGTGCAACTCGGCGAGTACCCGAACCGACGAATCCTGGAGCCGGTCCTGGTCGGCGCGTGACGCATCGGAGAGCCACGATCCGAACGGGTACGGCATGATGTCGGGCGGAACCACCCCGTCGACGCGCTCCATCACGAAGAAGGGCGAGCCGATGGCCTCGGGGTCGAGCTCCAACCACAACGTGCGCGGCACCGGGACCCGGGTGCGCTCGCCCACCAGGCGCAAGACCCGGAACTGGCGCTCGAGGTCGTAGACCGGGAAGACCGGGACCGCGTCGGGATCAGGGACGAGACGCGCCGCACACGCCTGGGTCACCCGTGCTCCTACAGATGCCGATCCGTCGGTGTCGCGCCAGGTGCACTCGAACAGCAACGTCTCGCTCGACATGCCGTTGGTCTCGGGCACCAAAAGCTCCGAGATCTCGGGGTCGGTCACTCGCGTGGCCAACCACCGCACCAGCCGTCGATGCAGCTCGTCGCGGTCGCGCGTCGAGGTGCGGGGTCGAGGCGCCGGGACCTCGACGGGCTCGGTCACGACGCCGATCCCGGCGCCACCGACTCCCAGCCGGTGAAGCCCGACGGCTCGTGTCGCCCGAAGGTCCCGTGTTCGAACATGCCCCATCCCTCGGCCCCGTCGCAGGTCGCCCGGGCCACGTGGTCGACCACACCGAAGGGGATCCGGCCCGTGATGGCGGGGTCGCGCATGTCGACGATCACGCCTTCGGTGAAACCCCGGCCGCGCCATTGCCCGTGCGACCAGTCGGGGTCGCCGCCGTAGCCCGGGCCGCAGTTGAGACCGACGAACCCGAGGGTCTCGATCTCGAGCTCGACCGGCTCGCCTCGCCTGCTGCGCATGTGGAGCACGGCGGTCTCCGGATGTCGGGTGCCCGGACGGTAGCGGACCTCGACCTCGGGCCACCCGAGCTGTTCGGCGCGACGCCCCGAAGCGGGGGGAAAGACCCGGACCGCCTCGTTGAGCAGGCGGTTGCCGTCGCCGTCCTCCTGGGCGATCACGACGATGGCGAACTCGTCGAACCGAAGGGGGACGTAGGTCCACCAGAAGCCGAATCCCTCGTCGGGCTCCGACGCGGAGCGTCCCGGTGGTTCGGGCTCCCCGACGGGCCGGATCCCCCACGACCGGTCGCGGGTGCCGACCCACCGGTCGTCGCTCACCGTGAGCTCTGCGCCGCCCACCTCCAGTACGCCCGACCACGTGCCCACCTGGGCGAAGCGAGAGGCGTCGAGGATGACGCGCCCGGCCTGGCGCATCACGTGCGCGGGTTCCTCCACCGTCGGGAACGACCCGGTCCATGTGAGGTCGAAGGCCACCCCGTGCTCGGCGCCCTCACACACCACGCGCACCCGCTCCAGTGGCTCGATCACTTCGATCCGGTAGGGCCCGACGCGCTGGTCCATGCGATCGTCGCCGAGGGCGTCTGAGGTGCGCACCGTGTACTGCTCGTCACCACGCCGGACCGTGGCGTAGGCGTCGATCACCCCGAGATTCGGGTAGACCCCCATACCCGTGACGAGGAACACGTCGCCGGTGCGGTCATGGGCGTTGAAGTAACACCGGTCGTAGGCGTTGCGGTCGCTCGTCGCCATGTGTCGCATCGAAAGCGGCACCTGGTGCACGGGATACTCGTCGAGCGGCACGGGCATGTGGTCGGCTTCCCCTGGTCGTCCTCGGCACCATCGTCGCCCCGCCGCATGCGCGTCGGGCCCCCCGAGGCACTCAACGTAGCCCCGCCCGTGGGGTCACCCGGCCCCCGCCGACTCTCGGGCCCCCGACACCCGTCGGCCGTCGGGTCGTCGCCACCTCTCCGGCATGGCGGTCCTGCCCGTCATGATCACCCCGGGCTCGTGCAGTTCTGGCGTCTGGGACGACGTCGCGCCGCTCGGGGCGTTGCAGCCTCGAACACCATCGTCTTGACGACGCAGGCGCAGGCGGGTCACGCCCGAGGTTGAAAAGTCCGACCTCGGCGACATCGGTGGCCCGGGTCGCTCATTTCGATGAGGCGGGACCCCACGTCGCTCGGAGTACCTGTGGCGTCAGTCGGACCGGAGTGCGGTCTCCGACGCTCCATCGGTACAGCGCGGCCATCCCCGACGGCGTGGGGGTGGCCCCACGCCGGGGGATCACCCCGGCAACCACCACGTTGTTCCCTGAAGCGTCACCGCCTACGGGGTTGCTGAACGGATACGAGCACGAGGGAGCGATCGAGCTCGACAATGGCACGCACAACGCGCCGGGAACGCGAAACAGGGTCGTGAGGACGCGACCTGTCGCCGCGCTGATCGTTACCACTCGCTGGGTCCCGCCGGCAGTCGTGAGGACACCGAGGCCCACCGCCGGGCCATGTGCGTCGTTCCCCAGGTACCCGTTCCATGTCAGACCGGGTGTGTCGAGGGGGATCTCCCGGGCGGTGGCGAGCGAGGTGGTCCCGGAAGCGATCGCCAGTGTCCAGAAAGTGGTCACGTCCGTGGGGCCGTTGAGCAGGTCGAAGGAGAGGCTGCGAGAGTCCGCAGACCACGAGAGCTGACTAAGCCCCTGATCAACCTGGCGTAGCCCGGGCTCCAGCGTGCGGAGGTCGGAAATGCGATTGCCTTGGACCTCGGCGATGTCGAGGCCCACGCCGGCGCTGAGATACGGCGCCTCCCCGAGCGGGTCCGAGCCGACGTAGGCGAGCGTGCGACCATCGGGGCTCACCGCTGGGTCGAATCCGGCTGCGACATGGGTGATGGGACCGCCGGTGACGGGGACCGAGAAGATCTGATCGCCACCGCCCCACGCGCCGGTGTCGAACGTCGAAAGGCCGGCATCATCGAAGAACACCGTGCCGTCCGGCGCCACCGACACATCGGGGAACCCGGGCGCGTCCACCATGACGCGCGATGCCAGCGTGCGCACGACGGCGCCGGTCCGTGTCGACACGACGACCAAGGCACCGCCTGACGTCCACCCCACGATGTCGTTGGGAGCGCTGGTAGCAAGAGCCCCGGCGGGGGGGTTCGGTCGCGGATGGGCGGTGACGCGGGTCGCCACCAGTTGACCGGTGACTACGGCAATGACCGCCATTGCCAGGACCAGCGCGACGACGGTCGTGGCAGCCCGTCGCCAGCGACGGCGTTGGTTGCCGCGCGCTTCTTCGATGAGAGCTTGGCTGTCTTGGTGCTCTGTGGGTGCCGGGCTCCCGGTCGTGACCACCATGCCGCCCCCTTGGATGGGCCCTTGGATGGAATGGTGCTACTATCAATAGCACTTACCCCCTATGCATGTCGATCCCCTCGATCCGATGCCTCTCCACGAACAGGTGGCTGCAGAGATCCGGCGCGCCATCACCGACGGGGAGTGTGGCCCGGGCCAGAGGATGCCCCCGGCCAAGGATCTGGCCGCCGTGCTCGGCGTCAACCCCAACACGGTGCTCCGGGCTCTGCGTATCCTGCGCGACGAAGGCCTTCTCGAGTTCCGGCGTGGCCGCGGCGTGACGGTCACCGCGACGGCACCCGAACGCGGCGCAGTGGTGATCCGGTCCCGGGATCTCCTGCGGTTTGCGGCAAGAAACGGATACCGGCGCGAGGAGCTCGTGCGCATCATCGAGACGTTGCCCTAAAGACGAGGGGCAGGCGCCCCGGCGATTTCCCGGCTGGCGAGACGAGTAAGACTGAACTCATGTCGAGGTTGATCGGCCGGAGCGTTGGAGCCGCCTTGGTCGGAGCGCTGGCTCTGGCAAGCTCAAGCTGCTCGTCGGGTCCGTCAGAGGCGGCCAGGACACTCTGCACACTGGTTGGTCAGGAGCTCGGCGCTCCTCCCAACAGTTCGGTCGCCATCAGCACGATGCCCCTGATGACCGACGCTGGGAGCACGGGCGACAGCCGTCTCGATGTGGGCGCCAGGCACCTTGTAGCGGCGATCAATCAGCGAAGTACGCAGGCCATGAGGAGAGCCGATTCTGAGATCCAAACCGAATGCGTCCGAGTCGGTATCTGGCAGACATATCACGGCTCTGGTTGACCATAGGCAAGGTTCCGTGCCCGGTCGGGACAGGTACCACTGACTCACGCCAGCGTCCCGGAATGTCTCTAGAACGTCGACGGGTTCTGTCAAGGTATCCTTGACATCATGGGCAAACGATTCGAGGATTGGGACAAGAGCCTCAGTCTTGTGATCGCTGCCGACACTGAATTGAACGTCGCCGAGATCAATCTCCGGCGACATGTGAATATCGCACGCAGCAATGGCCACTCATGGACATCGATCGGCTTGGCCTTGGGCGTTTCGCGACAGGCAGCCCAGCAGAGATTCGGCAGACTCATCGGCGAGGACGACGAGTAAGTCGGGTCGGCGAAACGACGGTGCCGCCGGCCAGAGGACAAGCCCCGACACATGCCAGCGTTCGCAATGTATCTAGAGGACGATGGCGAGTAGTACTACCGGGATCAGGTCTCCGAGCGGTCGGCGGCGGCTCCATGCAGAATGCTCTCCATGAAGAATCTGAGTGAACCATGGGGAGCAGCGCTTGATCTCGCATGGGAGGCAATGTTGGCGGGCACGACGCCTGTCGGAAGTGTCGTCCTTGACGCCAAGGGCCATATAGCGACTCGTGGACGAGGCAGGAGATACGTGCGGGAACCCGCTTCGGGCCAGCTTTCCTATAGCCATCTTGCCCACGCAGAGCTGAACGCTCTGGCACAGCTTCCCCCGATCAGGCGCTACGAGGACTACGTCGTGCTGACGACACTTGAACCGTGTCTCCTCTGCGTGGGTGCGGCAGTCATGGCGACCGTTGGCAGGGTCGAATACGCCGGGGCCGACCCTTACGGAGGGACTGCCCACCTTCAGGTGAAGAATGCACATACCGCCCGCCTCATGCCACCCATAAATGGACCCTCCGAGGGAGCACTCGGAGTGATCGGCGCACTTCTCCACTACGCCTTCTACGCCGAGCGCAATCCGGACGGAGTTGTAGTCGCCGCATACCGTGAAGCGATGCCCGAATTCGTCAAAGATGTCGACGAAAACGGATTGACCAGTGAGGTGCTGCGGCTCAAAGAGGAGCGGCGGCCGCTTGCAGATGTTCTTGCCCTTTTCGGATAAGGCTTCCCTCACATCATCGACCAAAGAGGCACCGGAAGCGGCCCGATGGCGCAGATCCAGCTGGCTCGGTCCGGACCATCCGCAACGTGCCGGTCGCTGATCGGGCGACATGCCGCCGTCCCAAGCCAGTGTGCGCCCAATGTTCCTAATGGCACGGCCTTGCGGGGCGGGCTCCCGCCCATGTTCCGAGGCCCCGGGCTGATTCAGACAACGAGGCCGCGTCCCGTGATCAACGGCAGGTCGAGCGCGGTGAGCAGTCCGGGCGGGGCTTGCACCAAGGCCGGCACCGCGTTCACGAGGCGCATGGCGGTGGCCTTGAGCCCTCCGGTGTTGTGGTCGCCGTCGGTCCCCATGAGCTGGAGGTCGACGGTGTAGTTGGGCTCGCCCCGCACCACGACGCGGTAGCCGCCTTGGCCGGCGGGCTGGGGCCAGTCGGGCCCGATGTCGTCGGCGAGGCGGGTGACGTGCTCGAGGACTACGACGGCACGGCCGCCGCGCATGCCTCGGACCTCGAAGCGGAGTCCCGCTGCGGTGCCCTGTTCCACCATGCCCGACGCGATGGCGATCTGGCGTGGTGCCGGAAGGCGCTCGTAATGCTCCTCGACCGCATCGAGCTCGACGTCGAGCCCGGCCGCGATCTGGCGCACCACGCTGCCCCACGCCATGGTGAGCACGCCGGGCAGGAGCAGCATGGGGATATCGTCGAGGGCGCGTCCGAATCCCATGATGTCGAACATGACCATGGGCTGGTCGTAGGTGGCGTAGTTGAGGATCTCGAGGCAGCGGACCTCTTCGATGCGCTCGCTGATGCCGGTGATCACGAGCGGGAGCCAGTCGTTGGCGAAACCGGGGTCGATGCCGTTGACCCACAGCGACACGCCCGCGCCCGTCGCCGCGTCGCGCAGGGGGTCGGTCATCTCGGCGGGGACGACGCCCTCGGGATACTGCAGGAACACGGGCCCGCTCGACACCACGTTGGCCCCGGCCCGCAGGATCTTCTCGAGGTCGGCGAGCGCCTCGGGGAGGCGGTGGTCGGCCATGGCGGTGTGCACGACGCAGTGGGGCTTCAACGCGAACAGGGCGTCGACGTCGTCTGTGGCGGCCACACCGAGGGAACGGCCCAGGCCGGCGAGGTCCCCGGCGTCGCGGCCCACCTTGTCGGGGTTCGACACCCACACCCCCACGAGCTCGAGGTCAGGACGGGCGTCGATACCGGCCAAGGCGTGGCGACCGACATTGCCCGTCCCCCACAACACCACGCGGTAGGTCATGGGATGCTCCTTGTCGTCGGCTGGCGCACTGGCTGGCGCACGGGCCGGCGCAGGTGCCTGCGCACGGGCCGGCTCACCCGAGGTCGACCTGGGGGCGTTCGGCGCCTCCGTCGACCTCGAAGATCTTGCCGGTGACGAAGTCACCAGCCGGAGAAGAGAGGTAGACGACACAGGCCGCGATGTCCTCGGGTTGCCCGATTCGTCGCACCAGGGCCGTCTCCTCGACGAAGGCGAGCATGGCCGCGTCCTGGACCACGATGTCCACCGCCGAGGTGGCGATGGTCCCCACCGCGATGGCGTTGACCCGGATGCGTGGGGCGAGCTCGGCTGCGGCCAGGCGCGTGTAGTGCGACAACGCCGCTTTGGCCGTCGCGTAGGCGGTGAAGCCGCGTGGTGCGACGCGTCCCGCCATCGACGAGATGTTGACGACCGCTCCTCCGTCCCCGCTCATCATGGCGGGCACCGCGGCGCGCACCAGTGCGTGGGCGCTGCTCACGTTGTAGCGAAAGGCGCGTTCGAGATGGCCCGGCGACACATCCAGCAGAGGGCGTGGCATCCACCCCCCGTGGTTGTTCACGATGACGTCGAGGCGCCCGAAGGCGTCGGTGGCCTTGTCGACGAGCTGCGCCATCACGTCGAGGTCGTTGAGATCGGCGGGCACCACCACCGCCCTTCGGCCTGCCGCCTCGATCTTCTTCGCCACCTCGAGCAGCTGCTCCTCGGTGCGCGCCGCGATGACGACGTCGGCGCCCGCTTCGGCGAGGGCGATTGCGGTGGCGGCGCCGATGCCGCGCCCTGCTCCGGTGACGATGGCGGCGCGGTCGGTGAGGCGGAAAAGGTCCAGGATCATCGGCGCCGACCCTACCCCAGGGCCCCACCAAAGTGAAACGTGTTCCAGTCGGGGCCGGAGGCCGGAACACCAGCCGGGAGTTTCGCCTCAGGCCGGGCGCATCAGGTTGGGCGCATCAGGTTGGGCGCCTCAGGCCGGGCGCATCAGGCCGGGCGGGTCGAGGGCAGCCCGAGCTTGCGGTGGTCCCACGACACGGTGCGATTCACGTGCAGGGCGATGACGACGCGCTTGTTGAGCATGGTCTCGACGAACGGGCGCAGCTCTTCGGTGTAGGTCCCGTAGTAGCGCTCGAAGAGGTCGATGCCCAGCTCGAACATGCGGTCGGGGTCGTCGATGAATTCCGCGGTGCCGACGAGCTCGACGCCGCGCAGCTCCTCGTAGTACTCGCCGTCCTCGGCCATGCACGTCATGGTGGGATTGCGCCGGAGGTTCTGCGCCTTCTGCGACTTGGCCTTGGTCTCGAAGGCGAGCATCCCGTCGAGGAACCCGTACCACATGGCCACGGCGTGGATCGACCCGTCATGGTTGATCGAGCACAGCGACACCGGCCGCCGTTCGTGGAGGAAACCGTCGATCTCCTCGGGAGTCATCTTGATCTGGGCGCGCTGGTTGACGCCGTGGCCCATCTGTCCCGTCGGGCTCGAGCCCGGCTGTGCCGTGTCGCTCATCGCTTCACTCTCATCGGGGCGAGCGTATCCGCCCGCGAGATTCAGGTCCCAGCCGATGCCTCAGTACGTACAGGGGCTCAGTACGTACAGGGGCTCGGTACGTACAGGGGCTCAGTACGCACAGGGCAGGTGCTTGATGCCGTTGATGAAGTTCGAGCGCAAGCGGTCGGGCTCGGCGGTGGCGCGGATGTCGGGGAGATGGCGGAAGAGCTCTCTGTACATCACCATGATCTCGCGCCGGGCCAGGTGGGCGCCGAGACAGAAGTGCGGGCCCGGGGCCCCGAAGCCGACGTGGGGATTGGGATGGCGCAGCACGTCGAAGCGCTGGGGATCCTCGAACACGTCCTCGTCGCGGTTGGCCGAGTTGTAGAAGAGGATCACCTTGTCGCCTTCCGCGAACGTGTGGCCCGAAAGCGTCGTCGGCGCGGTGGTGGTGCGGCGCATGAAGATTACCGGGGAGGCCCAGCGGACGATCTCGTCGATGGCGGTGGGGGCCACGGTGTCGAAGTCCGCCGCCCACACGGCGCGCTGGTCGGGGTGCTCGGTGAACGCCCACAGCCCATGGCTGATGGCGTTGCGCGTCGTCTCGTTGCCGGCCACCACCAACAGGATGAAGAACGAGGCCAGCTCGGTGTCGGTCAGAGACTCGCCGTCGAGATTGGCGTTGACCAATGCCGAGGTGAGGTCGTCGGTGGGGTGCTCGAGGCGATGGGCCGCCAGTCCCCGCATGAGCTCGGCCAGGTCGTTCCCGGCGTTCATGAACGCCAGCACCGGGTCCTCGCCTTCGGGGACGTACTCGGTGTCTCCGAACGACAAGATGATGTTGGACCGGCTGAAGACCGTGTCGTAGTCGCTCTCGGGCACGCCCATCATGTCGCAGATGATCTTCAGGGGGAGCCGGGCCGCCACTTCGGTGACGAAGTCGCACTCGCCCTTGTCCCGCACGGTGGCGATGAGGTCGTCGGCAACCTGCTCGATGTTGTCCTCGACGGCGCGCACCATGCGCGGGTTGAACGCAGTGGAGACGATCCGGCGCAGCCGGGCGTGGCGCGGGTCGTCCATGTTGATGATGGAGCCGAAGAACTCCAGGAGCTCGGGCGGCATGTCCAAGATGGTGCTGCCCGACTGTCCCGAGCAGTACAGCTCGGGGTGCCGGCTGATCTCGACGACGTCCGCGTAGCGCGTCACGGCGTAGTAGCCCCGGCCCGGGGGGATCGGGACGATGGTCTCGATCTCGATCTTGGGATCCTCGAAGAAGGCGATGGGGCGTTCGGCCCGCAGCGTGGCGAAGGCCGCCTCGCGCACCGACCACGGCTTCTCCCAGAACTCCATGTTCGACAGCTCGATGTCGTCCATCCGGAGTGTCTGCGGGATCGTCACGTCGTTCCCCTTTGCCCGTCCTCGTCGATGCAAGCTCATCCTCGCGCCGAAGCCGGTGCCACGCCCATCCCGGCCCGAGCCCAGGGCGACCCGAGCCAGGGCCCGAGCCCAGGGCCACCCGAACTCTGGGAGGCACGAGCTCAGGTCGGGACCAGCACGCTCCGACGGTGAGGGGGACCGGAGAGGCCCGACCGCACGAGCGCGCCGAGGTCCTCGGCGTCGGCCGCGTCTTCGGGCGTGCAGGGATCCGAGCCATAGCTGGCCCGGGCCGCCAGGGCGGCGAGCTGTGCATAGGCGTCGATGGTGGCGTCGATGGTGCCGTCGGTGACCGGCCGAGACGGCGTCAGCCACTGGGCCCCGGCCAGGGATCGAAGGCGCGACGCGTGCTCCTCGAGGGTCTCGGCGGGTCGTCGGCCCAACCGGGCACGTTCGAGCACCCTGGCCGCGTCGCGCCACTGGGCCAGCACCTCCGCCGTGGGGTCGGGGCCGGGACGGCGCCGGCGCCGGCGCCGGCTGTCGCGCCAGGCCCCGACGGGGTCCCAACCCCCGCGCACCAGACGCCTCACCCACAGTGCGGCCAGGAGGACGAGCGCCACCAGCGCGGCGCCGATCCCCGCCTCTTCGGCCGTGCGTCCCGAAGACCCGCCCGCAGAGAGGTTGGCCGCCGCCCTGCCGCGCACCCTCGACGGGATCGTCGTCGGGACCGTCACGTTGGACGAGAAGGGATGGCGGATCGTGGCCACGGTCGACGCGGTCGTGGCCGTCGACTTGGTGCCGGGGCTCTGCGCGCCCGACTTCGAGCCCGAGTTCACGCCCACACCGGTCGCCTCACCCGACGAGGCGGGGGTGGGCTCGTACGACGTCCACCCAATGGTCGGGCCGAGATACACCTCGGGCCACACATGCGCGTCCGCGCCGGTGATCTGATACCGCTGGTGGCCCCGGGAGTCGCCCGTCGTGAACCCCACCGCGACGCGCGTGGGCAGGCCGTCGATCCGTGCCAGGACGCCGTAGGCGGCGGCGAACTGCTGGCAGAACCCGGCCCGCGTGGTGAAGAGGAACGTCTCCAGCGCGTCGGGACCCGCGGACGCGGGAGGAGTCAGCGTGTAGCGGTACCGGCCGCTGTCGAACCACCGCGCCAGGGCGGCGGCCTGGTCGGCGGGGCTCTTGGCGCCCGCCACGATCTGATGGGCGAGCTGCACCACCGGGGCGGGCTCGGTGGGGAGCTGCAGGTAGGGAGCCAGCTCCGATGCCGAAACCTCGCCCGACGGGCTCGAGCTCGCCGCTGTCGTGGCGGTGACGGGCGTGGCCTGGTGGCCGGGGCGTGTCCGGGCCACCGGAGCGGCCGGGTTGACCGGGACCCGGGCGCTGGCGACATAGGTCAGCCCCGGTGGGGCCTCGGCCGGCTGCACGGCTCCGAACCCCGGCACCAGGTCGGCGTCGGCGTCGACCGCGTACGTCGTCGGAGGCAAGGGGAGCAGCGTGCTCTCGAGGTCCCCGATGGTGATCTGGGCGAGAAACGTCTTGGTGGTGGTGGGCTCGGGGAGCGCGGGAAGCCCGGCCACTCCCTGGCTCTGCGGTGAGAGGGCGAAGCTCTGGGCGGCGGCCTCGGTGGTCGGGTCGGGCAGCCACGCCGTGCCGTCGAAGTCCGTGAGCACCGCCACCTGCCAGTAGGTGGGCAGCGGGGTCTGGGCGTCGAACATGACGTCGTTGGTGCGGTTCACGAGGACCGCCTTCAGGTTGTCGACGAGGTCGATGGCGCGCACCCCGGAGGTTCCCGGATTGGCGTTCGTGATCCCTCCGATCCCCGCGGCCCCCCCGGTGCCGTTCCCGGTGGCCAGACCGAGACCCGTGGCTCCCGGGGCGGGCGGGAAGGGCAGGGCGTCCACCTTGAGCGCGGCCAGGGCGGGGCTGGCCGCCACAGGGACGACGACCGCCAGCGCCCCCACCAGCACGGCGGGCAACGCCGCGACGAGCCCCGACGCCAGGCGCCGCCCGGTCGTGACGGTCGGGACGGGTGCCGGCGACGGCGTGCCGACGCCCGTGGCACGGTCGGCGACGATCACGAAGGCGAGGGCGGCCACGACGTAGGTGACGACGCCGGGGAGCCGGTCGATCTGCGAGCTCAACAGTGCGGTGTAGCAGAACAACCCGAACGTGGGCAGGAGGGCCAGGGCGCCGCCACGACGCCGGTCCTGTTGCCATGCCCAGATGGAGCGGGACAGCACTGCGACGAGCCCCGCTCCGGTGGCGATGCAGAGCACCACGTCGGGTGTGGCCGGCACCGGGGTGGGATGCGACCGGATGACGCTGCCGGCGGCGTCGAATTTCGACAGCAGCGTCCGCCATGTCGCCAGTGTCGGGATGCCGTCGCGCGTGGCGGAGAGCAGCTGGCCCCAGATGGTGGCGAGGACCACGGCGACCACGCCTCCGACCACGACGACGCCCATCGACAGCCGCAAGCGCCGTGCCACGGATGCCCCCAGGTGTCCCGCCACGACCGTGGCCGTGATGGGGCCCACGACGTGGGCGGCACCCGGGGCCTGGGTGAGGCGGGCCGTGCCGAGCCCCGCCGCCAGCGACACCGCCAGGAGCCAGAAGTCGGGTGCGACGGCGGGTAGGGCGGGCTCGACCTGCGTGGTGGGCGCCACGGCTGAGGAGCGCCGGGGTGGCGGGGCGGCCCCGGCGACCGCCGTGGCCTGTCGGGGGTCTCGAGCCGTCATGGCACGAGGACCGTTTCGGCCTGGCGGCGAATGGCATCGGGCAGGGTGCCCTCGCCGGCACCGGTCTCGGTGGTGACGAGGATCACGTCGTCTCCGAGCACGCTCCCTGTCGCCCACACCGCGCCCCCGGTCGGTCGGTTCCCCCAACGCCGCACCACGGCGGGGGGCGCGCTGGCCGCACCGAGAAGGGCCAGCGCACGCAGCATGGTCTGACGCCCCGTGGTGTTGGGCGGGATCACCATGCGGTCGCCCGTGCTCGTACACAGCTCCACGGTCAGGCCCCGTTGCAGCGCGGCCAACCCGAACCCCGCGGCGCGCGAGATGGTCCTCTCGATCGAGTCGCCGGTGTGGGCCGAGGGCCGAAGGTCGACGAGCAGCGCCAGCGACCCCGCCTGCGGTTCGAGGAACTCGCGCACGACCAGGTCGCCGGTGCGCGCCAGCGAGGGCCAGTGCAGGCGCGTCAGCCGGTCGCCCGGGGCGTAGGGGCGCAGCCCGCTGAGCTCGTCCCCCGACAGCGCGTTGGTGGCGCCCGAAGCCGCCGAACGTTCGCGCCCCCCGGGGTGCGCGCTCGTGGGGCGTCCCCGGGCCGTGATCTCGGCGGGCACCGGGTAGACCACCACATGGGCGGGAGGGGCGACGGTGATCCGGCGGGCGACGAGACCGAACGGGTCTTCGCACCACAGCCCCAGGTCGGAAAGGGTGAGAAGCCCACGGGAGGCGGTGGGCACCCGGATCGAGAACGTGACGTCCGCGTTCGGCCCGAGGTCGGGGAGGCGCCGTGACCCCGACACGGTCCGTCGGTCGCGGGCCCGTTGGCGCCAATTGGGGCGCCCCCCGGGGTTGCCGAGCCAGTCCCCCGACGGCGATCGCTGCCCCAGGGTGGTGAAGCCCGGGGCGGCCCGAGCCGACGGCGGGGATGGGTGGCGCCCGGCGACGGAGCTCTCGCCCAGGCCGGGATGCGAGATCGACCAGTGCTCACCAGGATCCTCGACGAGGAGGGGAGGCAGACGCCGGCGCCCCACGTTGGCCACCGTGAGCTCGACGAGGGCGAACTGTGCGGCAGTGACCTCGGCCACGGGGACCTTCACCACGAGATGCAGGGCCCGACGGCTCACGCGTTGTCGGTACCACGCCGTGACGGTGCCGAGCACCACCAGGATCGCCACCACGAGCGCCAGGAAGACGAACTCCTCGACGCCGTAGGCGAGGCCGGCGATCGCGGCGCAGGCGGCCCCCACCGCCAGCACCGTTCCACGGGTCGACAGCACAGTCCGGCTCAGGTGCCGCCGCGGCGGCTCGGGCCCGCCGGCATTGTCGCTACCGGGCGCCGCCGACGGGTACCACGATGCGCGACATGATCTCCTCGATCGTCGACGACGCCGTGACGCCGGCCAGCTCGGCGGCGGGGTGCACCACGACGCGGTGCCCGAGCGCGGGCTCGGCCACCAGCTTCACGTCGTCGGGTGTCACGTAGTCGCGGCCCGTGGACACCGCCACCGCCCCGGCGGCCCGGAGCACGGCGAGGGTGGCCCGGGGCGAGGCACCCACCGTGAGGTCGGGGTGCGACCGCGTCTCCCCGATGAGGTCCAGGACATAGCCGCGCACCTCGGGAGCCACGTGGGCGTGCAGCACCGCACCGGCGAAGACATGGAGGAACTCGGGGCCCCCGACCCCCGGCAGCGAATCGGGAGACGGCCGGGTGAGCGTGCTGGCCAGCAGCTCGTCCTCGGCGACCCGGTCGGGGTAGCCGAGGCTGAGACGGAGCAGGAAGCGGTCGCGTTGGCTGTGGGGGAGCGGGAACGTGCCGGCCGAGTCATAGGGGTTCTGGGTGGCGATGACCATGAACGGCTGCGGCAGCGGATGGCTGATGCCGTCCGCGCTGACCTGGTGCTCCTCCATCGACTCCAAGAGCGCTGACTGCGCCTTGGGCGACGCCCGGTTGAGCTCGTCCGCCAACAGGATGTTGGTGAACACCGGTCCGGGTCGGAACGCGATCTGCCCGCTGTCACGGTCGAACACCATCGCACCGGTGACGTCGGAGGGGAGAAGGTCGGCGGTGAACTGCACCCGCCCGAAGGTGAGGCCGAGCGATCGTGCCAGTGCCTTGGCGAGCGTCGTCTTGCCCACCCCGGGGTGGTCCTCGACGAGGAGATGTCCCTCGGCCATGAGACAGCACAGCGCCAGGCGCACGGTGCTGTCCTTGCCGACATAGGCGCTGCGCACGTTGGCGACGACGGCATCGAAGGTTCGCGCCAGGCGCGCCGGTGTTTCGGGGAGGAGGACCGGCGCACCGGGACGGCTCGGGATGGCGATATCGGGAACTACCGATGGGCCCGGCAGATCCTTCACGGACGCCGAGGTGGAAGCCACCCCGTCACCGCCGGCGGCCATCGTGTCGCTCAGGTGCGGTGCGATCCCCGCGTCCTCTGCGGACGTTGCCATGGCGAGGAGCCTAGGTGGCCTACCCCTCCCCGGCACCGCGGCGAGATTGCGAAACGGTTCCAACGACATTGAGACTGGCTTTCGGTACGAGGCACTGTTCCAGGGGAGTGGCGTCGTTCCAGGAGAGTGGCGTCCGGGGCGAGAACGGGCGCGGGGGCCTGGGAATGCGGGTCAGTGCACCGGCTGCGCGACGGCGTACACGGGGACACCGTTGTAGGACGCGGAGTCCGCGGGGAGGAACGGGCCGTTGATGATGACGCTCAGCTGTCCCGTGGGAGCCGGCCCGGCGTCCCCCTCCACCGTGAGCACGGCACTGTCGGGCCAGACCTCGACGACGAGCCCGGTATGGACCGAGGTGGCCGTGCTCTGGGGGCCGGTGCCGTAGAGCACGGCGTCGCCGGGCGCGGGCAGCACGGTGCCGGGCACGATCCGTCCGTGCGCGGCGGCCCACGCGTAGACGTTGCCGGTGAAGGGAATGGAGGGCACCGGGATCCCCGCCTGCCCCCACACCCACGTGACGAACAGCGCGCACCATGCTTCGCAGGGCCCGTAGGGGTTGCAGAACGCGCCCTGGGCGTCGTCGGGGTCGGGCCCGACCTGGCTGGTTGCCAAGGCCGTGATGGCGGCGGAGCTCGCCAGGTCGTAGGGGGACGGGGAGGAGAACGAATAGGACCAGTCGTCAGGCTCCAGCAACCAGTACCCCTGGCCGTCGGACGTCGGGGTGATGGCTGCGACGGGGGCGATCGGCTTGGTCGTGGCCGTCGACCCGAAGAGCTGCGCGTTACCGAACTGATAGACGGTGCCGCCGTTGTCGACCATCCAGTACCCGTCACCGTCCGGGGTGGGTGCCATCCCCGCGATCGAGTCGGGCGGGGGCTTCTTCGCCAGCGACCCGTAGAAGGTGGCGTCCCCGAACGCGAACACGCCGCCGTCGCCGGCGACCATCCAGTAGCCCTTGCCGTCGCGCGTGGACGCGATGCCGGTGACCCCGGCCGCCAGGTGCGTCGCGCCCATCGACCCGTAGAAGGTGGCGTCGCCGAAGGAGAAGACCCCACCGTCGCCGGCCACGAGCCAGTAGCCCTTGCCGTCGGGGGTCACCGCCATGCCCACGATGGGTCGGGCCAGCGTGGTCGCGCCCATCGACCCGTAGAAGGTGGCGTCGCCGAAGGAGAAGACCCCACCGTCGAGCGCGGCGAGCCAGTAGCCCTTGCCGTCGGGAGTCGAGGTGATGGCCACGATGGGCCCGTACAGCTTCATCGCACCCAGGGACCCGTAGAAGACGGCGTCGCCGAAGGCGAAGACCCCCCCGTCCGCTCCCACCAGCCAGTACCCCTTGCCGTCCGGTGTCGCGGCCATACCGGTGATGGCCGACGAAAGGGTCGTGGTCAACGTGCCGTAGGTCCCGGCGTCGCCGAATGGGACGACACCGTCGCCCGCGTACGGATGCATGACCGGGGCGGCCGCGGCGGCGCGGGCCGGGACGGCGACGATGGCGACGAACGCGCCGATCGACGTCAGAGTCGCCACCGCGACGACCAACAGCGAGGTGACGACCCCATGGGCTCGGCGCCGTCGTGTCCGCGACAAGCCGTGCGGTGCAATCCTGTGGGAGCGGTTCAACGAAACGAGCGCGCGAGCATCGTGCTGCTCGGTTCGCGTCACCGTCAAATTGTCGGTCGAAGTACCGCCGATCTGAAGGGCCGGCACCCGACCTCGCGTGCCGATTGCTGTGATTTGACTGAGACCCGGTGACGGGAAACCGCGACACGTTCGCGATCGGCGCCCGTTGTCGTGTTGTCGTTATTACCTGGTCGCGTCGTTACCTACGTCGTTACCTACGTCGTTTCCTGGTCGCACCACTGTTCGGTCACGTCGCCGCCACCGTCGCCGCCACCACGGCCGGCCACCCGTCGCGCACGCTGCGATGCTCGGGCTTCCAACCGGTGGCTTCCACGAAGGCGCGGTTGGAGACGCGCTGGGACCGGGTCACCGCTGCCGCCATCGACCCCCCGAGCCGGGCGAGGCCCGCGGGCGCTATGAACGGCGGCCGCACCCCCAGCGCGCCGGCCAACGCGCCGAAGAATTCCCGCCCCGTCACCGGTTCGTCGTCGCCGACGTTGTAGAGCCCCGCCGGGGCCGAGAGTGACGCCACCACCGCCGTAGCGGCATCGTCGGTGGTGATCGACGACATGGAGCGGTCGGGCCCCGCACCCAGGGCGATGCGCCGTCGGGCCAGCCTGATCATGGCCAGGGTGGACTCACTGTCAGGGCCGTAGAAGATCGCGAACCGCAGGACCACGCCGGTCGCACCACCTGCGCTCACCCGGGCGGCGTGGGACTCGGCCACGGTCGCGGAGCGGAGGTTCGCCACCGCATCGATGGGGGAGGACTCGTCGAGCCACGCATTTCCTCCGTCGCGGTAGAGAAGGGCGATCGATTCCTGCACATAACGGGCGACCCCGCCGTCCAGCACGGCGTCGACGAGGTTTCTCGACCCCTCGGTCCGGATCCGGTCGTTCTCCGCCCATGCGCCGGGCCGGGTTATGCGCGCCGTGGTGGGGATGTGGGTCGCCAAATTGCACACGACCTCGTGGCCGGCCACCGCCCGACGCACCGACTCGGGGTCGAACAGATCGGCTCGCACCGGGCTCGCGCCGAGCCCCGTGACCATGGCGGCGCGCGTGTCGGAGCGTGCCAGGGCGCTGACCTCGTGCCCGGCCGCGACGAGCAACGGCACCACCCGTCGACCGAGCACCCCGGTGGCGCCGGCGACGAACGCCTTCACCGTCGAGGACCGCCGCACCCGGGCACGACCCGATGGTACGCCCGGGGAGAAATGTGTGTCCGTTGGGATTCGGTGTGCTCGGAAGCAGCGAACGCACTACGTGGTCGGTTTCGCCCCGCTTTGCATTCACAAATCGATTGTTTTCACCTGACGCACGGTGAGTACGACGATTCCTCCCACAAAAAAGAGCTAATGCCGATGCACCAATGCCCACAGCATGCAGACGTCGGGTAGGTAGCCTGGAAAGTGCTTTTACAGTACGTGGGAGTGAGGCGACAGAGCGTGATTTTCGTCGAAGTGTTCAGGCTTCTTCTCGTGATCGCCGGGACCATCGGCGGTCTCACCGTGGGGAACGAGATCGGCCGCAACTCGACCGCGCCCGTCGTCGGGATCACCCTGGGCGCGCTGGCGTCGTACCTCCTCGGTGGAGTCATCGGGCGCCTCATCGACCGGGGCCTGCGCGGCGCGGTGTTCCAGCTGCGCACCATGCCGGCGAGCTCGGTGTTCGCGGGGTCGGTGGTCGGGACGACGGGGCTTCTCCTCGGGCTCGTGGCCGCGCTCCCCGTTGTGGCGCTCGTCCACTCGAGCATCGACTACCCGCTGGTGGGCGCCTTCGCCTGGGTGTTGTGCGCGGCCGGGGTCCGCATCGGGGTGGCCAAGGGCCAGGAGATCGTCCGGGCGGCGGGGATGACGCACCTGCTCGACCGTCCCGCCGAGCCACCGCCGGGGACCGCGCTCCTGGTGGACTCCTCGGCGGTGATGGACCGCTACCTCATGGTGCTCGGGAAGTCTGGGCTCTTGACCGGCGGCATCGTGCTGCCGCGCTTCGTGGCCGACGAGGTGCGCGCCTTGTCGCACAGCCCCGACCCCGTGGCGTCACGGCGCGCCCATCGGGGGCTCGAGGCGATCGAGGCACTGCAGGCGGGCGGCGTGCCGGTGTGGTTGAACGAGGACGAGGTGCCCGAGCTCCAAGACAGCGGGGACCGCGCCCTGGCCCTGGCCCATCGCCTGCACGTGCGCCTCGGCACGTGCTCGGCCGAGCTCGCCCAGCGCGCCGAAGCGGCAGAGGTCGACGTGGTCGACCTGCGTCATCTGATCGCCGAGCTCTCGCCCGACCACCCCTCTGGTGAGCACCTGGTCATCGATCTCGTGAAGGAAGGCCGCCAGCCTCGACAGGCGGTCGGCTACCTGCCCGAGGGCGACATGGTGGTCGTCAACGACGCGTCGCATCTCGTGGGCCAGGGCGACATCGAGGTCGTCGTCGACTCGGCCCGTCAGACGAGCCAGGGGCTCTTGGTCTTCGCCCAGCTCTTCGAGGGCGGCCCGTCGTTGGCGCAGCGGGCCAACACCGGCTGAGGCTGCGTCGCCCCGCGGCGAGTGCCGCGCTCAGCGTCGCTCAGCGGCGCGTGCGAGTACGAGCGGGGTGGGTCAGGCGGCTTTGACCGCCGCCACCAACTTCGACAGCGAGTCCTTGGCGTCTCCGAAGAGCATGGTCGTCTTCGGGTCGTAGAGCAGCTCGTTGTCGATGCCGGCGAACCCGGGTCGCATCGAACGCTTGAGGAACACGATGTTGGTGGCCAGGTCCGCGTTGATGATCGGCATCCCGAAGATGGGACTCCCCGGCGTGTTCTTGGCCGCCGGGTTCACGGTGTCGTTGGCGCCCACCACCAGTGCCACGTCGGTGGTGGACATGTCCAGGTTGGCGTCGTCCATCTCCTCGAGCTGGTCGTAGGGAACGTTCGCCTCGGCCAGGAGCACGTTCATGTGCCCTGGCATCCGGCCCGCCACGGGGTGGATGGCGTAGTACACCTCGACCCCGCGCGCCGCCAGGGCGTCGGCGAGCTCGCGCGCCGTGTGCTGCGCCTGGGCCACGGCGAGGCCGTAGCCCGGGATGATGGCGACCTTGCGCGCGTAGGCGAGGAGCACGCCGATGTCGTCGGCGGTCCCCGACCGAACCGACCGTCCCTCGGCGTCGGGGCCCTCGCCCGACGCGGTTACGACCGAGCCGAAGGCGCTGAACAGGATGTTGGGGAGGGACCGGCCCATGGCCTGGCTCATCATCCGCGTCAGCAGGGTGCCCGAGGCGCCCACCAACGTCCCCGCCACGATGAGCAGCGTGCTGTTGAGCGTGAACCCCGACGCCGCCACCGCCAGGCCCGTGAAGGCGTTCAAGAGCGAGATGAGCACGGGGGTGTCGGCCCCGCCGATGGGCAGCACGAAGATGGCGCCGAGCGCGAGCGACAGCACGAGCACGATGACGAGCACGGTGGTGCTGGCCGTGACCACGGTGACGACGAGCAGGGCCACGATGGCGACCCCGATGGCGGCGTTGATGGGCTGCTGGCCCGGGTAGGTGATGGGCCGCCCCGTCATGAGCTCCTGGAGCTTGGCGAAGGCGATGGCGCTGCCCGCCAGGGACACCGACCCCACGAGCACCCCGAAGAGGATCTCGCAGATCTTGTAGATGGCCAGCGACTTGCCCGGCACCGAGATGAACTCGGTCACCGACACCAGCGCGGCGGCCCCGCCGCCCACGCCGTTGAAGATGGCCACCATCTGCGGCATCGCCGTCATCTTCACGAGGCGCGCCGCGGGAACGGCGATAACGGCCCCGATGGCGATGGCGATGATGATCAGCACCAGGTTGCGGGTGTGTGAGTACACCTGGGGCAGCGAGAACGTCCACGCCACCGCCACGATCATGCCGCCCGCCCCGACCAGGTTCCCGCGCCGGGCGTGCTTGGGCGAGCTCAGGCCCATGAGGGCGAGGATGAACCCGACGATGGCGACCAGGTAGACGAGGTCGGTGGCGGTGCCTCTGCTCACGACGGCTTCCCTGCGCCCGAGCCCGGGGCGGCGTCGCCGGCCTTGCCGGTCGAGTCGCTCGACGCGGCGGCGTCACCGCCGGGTGCTTTGCGTTCCGTCGGCTTCGGCTTGAACATGTGGAGCATCCGGTCGGTGACGACGAAACCGCCCACGACGTTGAGCGTGGCGAGGACGACGGCGAGGAAGCCCAGTGTCAGTTGGGCGGGGCCGTGGGCCTGGCCCAGCACGAGCATGGTGCCCACGAGGATGATGCCGTGGATGGCGTTGCTGCCCGACATGAGCGGGGTGTGCAGGATGCTCGGCACCTTGGAGACGACCTCGTAGCCCACGAAGGCGGCGAGGACGAACACCGTGATGAAGGTCATGAGGCCGGGTGCGGCGCCGATCACGGGGCTTCCTCCTTGGGTGCGGCGAGCAGCTCGGCCGTCGGGGCGTGGACGACCTCACCGGCGCGCACCACGCAGCTGCCGACGACGATCTCGTCGTCGAAGTCGGGGCGCAACGTGCCGTCCACGACGATGAGGGCCAGGAAGTTGGCCACGTTGCGCGAGTACAGGAAACTGGCGTGGGTGGGCATCGCCGAGGGTGGGTTCGACAGGCCGCTCACCACGACCCCGTGGTGCACGATGTCCTGGCCCGGCTCGGACAGTTCGCAGTTGCCCCCGCTGTCGGCCGCCATGTCGACGATGACCGATCCCTCCACCATGCGCTCCACCATGGCCGTGGTCACGAGGACCGGCGCCTGGCGTCCCGGGACAGCCGCGGTGGTGATCACCACGTCGGCGGCGGCCACTTCGTTGCTGATCAGCTCGCGCTGGCGGGCGAGGAACTCCTCGGACTGCACACGGGCGTAGCCGCCCGCTCCCTCCTGGGATTCGAGCTCGAGCTCCACGAAGTTGGCGCCGAGTGACTGCACCTCTTCCTTGGCGGCGGCGCGCACGTCGTAGGCACGCACCTGGGCGCCGAGCCGACGGGCGGTGGCGATGGCCTGGAGGCCGGCCACCCCCGCACCGAGCACGAGCACCTTGGCGGGCGGAATGGTTCCGGCCGCGGTCATGAACATAGGGAAGAACTTGGGGAGGCGCTCCGCAGCGGCCAGCGCGGAGAGGTAGCCCGACACCGTCGCCTGCGACGACAGCGCGTCCATCGACTGGGCCCGGCTGATGCGAGGGACGAGATCGAGGCTGAACGCGGTCGCCTTGCGCGCGACGAGGGCCCGTACCGTGTCGAGCTGCGAGGCCGGCTGGAAGAAGCTCACCACGGTGATCCCCTCGCCGAGCAGCCCCACCTCCTCCGGCGTCGGCGCCTGGACCTTGGCGACGAGGTCCGCGCCCGCCACCGCCTCCCCTGCGCCGGGGCGAAGCGTGGCGCCCTTGTCGGCGTAGGCGGAGTCGGGGAAGTGCGCGCTGACGCCGGCGCCTTCCTGCACGATGACCTCGACACCGGTGCCGACCAGGCGCCCGGCCACGTCGGGAATCATGGCCACCCGGTGCTCGCCGGTGCGCGTTTCGGTAGGGACGGCGAGTTTCACGGGGGGCTATCAGAGCACGTCAGGGCACGCCGCTCCACTTCTTGCCTCTATCCGGTGTCCGGCTGACGCTTCCACGCTCGGCCTGTCGGCGCGCCACGGGGCGAGTCAGACGCCGCGCAGGGCCGCAAGGAAGGCGGGCCCCTCCCCTCCGCCGTGGACCTCGAGGGCCGCCCCCGACACATACGACGCCAGCGGCGAGGCCAGGAACAGGCAGGCGCCGGCCACGTCGTCGGGGGTCCCCATCCGGCCCAGGGGAACGGTGCCGGCCACCGCGGCCAGGCCGGCCGCCCCCCCGTAGTGGTCTTCGGCGGCTTCGGTGGCGATCATTCCCGCCACGACGCAGTTGACGCGGACCTTCGGAGCCCACTCGACCGCCAATGTACGGGTCAGGTTGATGAGCCCCGCCTTGGCGGCGCCGTAGGCGGCGGTCCCGGGCGACGGTCGCAGGCCCGACACACTGGCGATGTTGATGATCGAGCCGCCGCCCGCGGCGTCTTGCATCGATGCGTTGGCGGCTTGGGCGCAGTACATGGGAGCGAGCAGGTTGAGCGCCACGACCTGGGACACGAATCGGGCCGAGGCGTCCGCGGCCGGCACCGCGGGCGAGCCCCCGGCGTTGTTGACGAGCACGTCGAGACGCCCGAATCGCTCGTGTGTGGCGCGCACGACCGACGCGGCCTGTTCGGCGTCGCGCACGTCGGCGGCGAAGAACACGGCTCGCCGCCCGCCCGCGACCGGGAGCTCGTCCACCGCCGGCTCGTTGCGCCCGCAGACGGCTACGTCCGCTCCGGCGGAGAGGAAGGCCTCGGTGATGCCGCGGCCCACGCCCCGGGCCCCGCCCGTCACGACGACGACTCTTCCCGTGAAGTCGATTGCTCCGTTGGAGTCGCTGCCCTCGGTCACGTCCAGAACCTAGTCAAGACCTCGTCGACGACCCGGCCCCGAGCGGTGTCGTAGGCGGCCGGCGGCGGGCGCCAAGCGGCGGGGAGGCAGCGCTGCTCTTGACCTTCTCGAGAGCCACGGAGGAGACTCGCAGGTGGGGTAGGGACGTCGGGGGGCGTCCTTCGGGGGGACTGCGGAGGTGCCATGAGAACGACGACGCGTCCCGCGTCACCGGTCTCGTTGGAATACCTGCCCGCGCTGGACGGGATCCGGGGGGTCGCGGTGGTGGCGGTCATCGCCACCCACACCGTGGCGACGATCCCGGGTGGCTTCTTGAGCGTCGACGTCTTCTTCGCGTTGTCGGGCTACCTGATCACCTCGCTCCTGGTCGCAGAGTGGAGGGGGAGCGACACCATCTCTCTCGGTCGCTTCTGGACACGTCGGGCCCGACGCCTGCTCCCGGCCCTGTTCCTGATGCTCACCGCCGTGGGTGCCGGTGCCGCCCTGTGGCCCCAGATCTTCGGGAGCCCCTCCTTGCGCGGCGACACGCTGGCGACAGTGTTCTACGTCGCCAACTGGCACTTCATCGCCGACCACACCAATTACTTCCAGGCCTACGGGCAGGCCTCCCCGTTGCTCCACACGTGGTCTCTGGCCATCGAGGAGCAGTTCTACCTGGTGTGGCCGATCGTGGTTCTCGCCGTGCTCAAGCTTCGGTGGCCGTGGGCGCGCCCGGTCAGTGGGACGGTCAGCGGGTCGGTCAGCGGGTCGGTCTCCGATCCGGATGGCGTCTGGGTCGACGGGTCGGTCGGACGCAACGGGGCGACGGCGTGGGCCGGCGCGCCCGACCATCGACGTCGCCTGCACGTGCTCTTCGCCATCGCCGCGGTGGGAGCGGTCGCCTCGGCGCTGTGGATGGCCGTGCTCACCCATGCCGGTGGCGACACGACGCGGAGCTTCTACGGCAGCGACACCCGTGCCCAGGCGATCCTGGTCGGTGCCGCGCTCGCCATCGGAAGCGTGTTGTGGGGACCCACCCGCTCTCGCCGGGCACGCGCCGCCCTGTGGGCCTGGGGCGTCGTCGGCGTGGTGGGGACGGCGCTGTTGTGGTCGTTCGTCCCGCCGAGCTCGCTGCTCGTGTTCCGGGGTGGCTTCTTCGTCGCCGCGCTGTGCACGGCGGGAGTGATCGCCTGTGTCGCCAATCTCCCCACCAGCCGTCTCGCCGCCGTGCTGTGTGTGAGACCGCTGCGGTACGTGGGCCGCATCTCCTATGGCATGTACCTCTGGTACTGGCCGCTCGTCCTCGTGCTGTCGGGCACCCGGACCCACCTGCAGGGGTATTCGCTGCTGGGGGTTCGGCTCGTGGCGATCATCGCGGTGGCGACGGCCTCGGCGTACCTCGTCGAGCTTCCGATCCGCCGGGGCCATCTCCCCAGCTGGTGGGCACCGACCGCCATGCCCCTCGCCGCCAGCTTGGCCGTCCTGACGACGTTCCTGGCCACGGTGGGAGTGAGCGACGTGGCCGCCGCGTCGGTGCGCGTGGACGGCGGTGCGCTCGTCAGCGCCGCGGCAGGGGGAGTGGGAGCGTCGGGAGGAGCGGGAGCATCGGGAGAGCCCGCAACCACCACGACGTCTTCGCAGCCCGTGAAGGTGTTGATCGTCGGGGACTCGATGGCGGGCACGCTCGGGGTCGGGCTCGGCGACGTGATGTCGCAGTACGGCGTCCTGGCCGTCAACGAGGGGAGTCCGGGCTGCTCGGTGTCGATGGACCAATTGGTAAAGGTGCTCTGGTTCACCGACCCGCCCGGGAAACCGTGCGTGAACGGCGACCCCGATGCGTTGTTCGCGCAGTGGCGCGCCTGGGTGGACCAGTTCAATCCCGACGTCGTCGTCTACCTGGCCCGCAGCGAAGTGCTCGACCAGGAGGTGGGCTCCACGTGGACCAACATGGGGGTGCCGGCGTTCGATTCGTACCTCACGACCCGGTTCCGCCAGGCCATCGACGTCCTCGGCTCACGAGGGGCCCACGTCGTCTTGTTGACGTCCCCGTTCTACGACACGGGCGTGCAACCGAGCGGCTTGCCGTGGCCCGAGGACGACCCCAGCCGCGTCACCGTCGATAACCAGATCATCGAGTCCATGGCCGACCCCCCGGTTCGCGGCTCGGGTGGTTCGGGGTCCCGGGCGAGCTCAGGTTCCCGGGCCGGCTCGGGGTCCCGGGCGGGCTCGGGGTCGCCGTCGGGCTCGGTTCGGCCCAAAAGCGGGCTGTTCGCGGGGATCACCGGGACCGGCAACGTCACCGTGATCGACACCGGCGCGTGGCTGTCGCCCGGTGGGCACTTCAGCACCACGGTCGACGGCGTGCAGGCCCGATGCGGGGACGGCGTCCATCTCACCGTGGCCGGGGGTGAGTGGCTGGCGAAGCGGATCCTGCCCGTCATCTCGTTGCTGGGCCGAGCGCACCAGGCGGTGTCGCCGACGGGTTCGTGGTCCGGCACTACCGCCCTGACCCCGCCGTCGTGGTACTCGGAGCTGCCCTGCGCCGCCTCGTGATCCCTGCGGGCCGACTCCTCGAGACGACCTCGGGGTCGAAGGCGGACTGCCGAGGTGCGGTGAAGCGCACGTTCGCACCCGACGCCGACCACCGAATACCCTGCTCGGACCGGCGCGGCTGACAACAGTCCGGTCGGCTCGACGATCCTGACGGGATCGTCATGGAACGATCTGGAGCCGTCCATGGGTATCGAGACACACGAGCGCTCGCCTGGCACCGCCGAGGTGGTCATCGACGTCCCTCCCGTGAACGCGCTCGACGTCGCGTCGTGGTTCGCCTTCGCGGACGCCGTGCTGGCGGCAGGCTCGATCCCGTCGGTGCGGGTGGTCGTGGTGCGCGCCGAGGGACGAGGGTTCTGTGCCGGCGTGGACATCAAGGAGATCCAGGCCAAGGGGGACGAGGCGCTGGTCGGGGTCAACCGGGGCTGCGCGGCGGCGTTCGCGGCGGTCTACGACTGCGAGGTGCCGGTGATCGTCGCGGTGCAGGGTTTCTGCCTCGGCGGGGGCATCGGCATCGCGGGGAACGCCGACATCGTCGTGGCCTCGGATGACGCCACCTTCGGGCTGCCCGAGGTCGACCGCGGTGCGCTCGGCGCCGCCACCCATCTCGCTCGGCTGGTCCCCCAGCACCGCATGCGTTCGATGGTGTACACCGCCCAGCCCGCGACCGCGGCCGAGCTGCACCATTACGGGTCGGTGCTCCGAGTCGTGCCCAAGGAGCAACTCGTCGACACCGCCTACGAGGTGGCGGAGTCCATCGCGTCGAAGAGCCCCACCATCATCCGCCGCGCCAAGGAGTCGCTCAACGGCATCGACCCCGTCGACGTGAAGCGCAGCTACCGCTTCGAGCAGGGGTTCACCTACGAGCTCCACGTCTCGGGTGTCGCCGACGAGCAGCGTCAAGCCTTCGTCGACAAGCGCGACGCGGACACCTCCACGTGAGCGGTCGCACCGGTAGGCCGCGGTGAGCGACAAACGCGCCACGGTCGACGACATGGTCGGCGAGCTCCACGACGGCATGACCGTCGGCTTCGGGGGATGGGGGTCGCGCCGCAAGCCCATGGCGGTGGTGCGGGCGATCGTGCGGGCCGGGGTCCGTGACCTGACCGTGGTCTCCTACGGCGGCCCCGACATCGGGATGCTGTGCGCGGCCGGCCGCGTCCGCAAGGCCGTCTACCCCTTCGTGACCCTGGACTCCATCGCCCTCGACCCCCATTTCCGCAAGGCCCGCCAAGCCGGGACCATCGAGGCGAAGGAGATCGACGAGGGGATGTTCTATCTGGGGCTCCTGGCCGCCTCGCAGCGTCTGCCCTTCCTGCCGACGAGAGCCGGACTGGGCTCCGACGTCATGCGCGTGAACCCCGGGCTGCGCACGGTGCGCTCGCCCTACGACGACGGCGAGGAGCTGGTCGCCATGCCGGCGCTCGTGCTCGACGCCGCCTTCGTGCACGCCAACCGGGCCGACACCCACGGCAACGCGCAGATGCTCGGTCCCGACCCTTTCTTCGACGACCTCTTCCTGGGCGCGGCGGCCCGGCGCTTCGTCACCGCCGAAAAGGTGGTCCAGCCCGGACGGCTCACCGACGAGGGCCCCATCCAGACCGTCACCATCAGCCGGCTGATGACCGATGCCGTGGCCGAGGTGCCCGGCGGCGCCCACTTCACGTCGTGCCCGCCCGACTACGACCGCGACGAGCCCTTCCAGAAGGCCTATGCGTCGGCGGCCGCCGATGCCGATGCATGGGCGGCGTTCGACAGTCGCTATCTCCAGGTCGACGAGGCCGGGTACCGAGCCGCGCTGCAGGAGTCGTCGGACGCAGCCTCCGCGTCTGCCGGCTCGCGAGGGACCTCTGATGGCTGACACCGAGGTCACGCGCGCCGAGGTCTGCGTGGTGGCGTGTGCCCAGGCGTGGCGGGGCGACGGTGAGGTGATGGCGAGCCCCTTCGGCACCGTGCCGCAGATCGGCGCTCGTCTGGCCCGGCTCACCTTCGAGCCCGACCTCGTGCTCACCGACGGCGAGGCCGCGCTCATGGCGAACACCCCGTCGTTGTCGGCGCGGCGCGAGGAGCTCGTGCTCGAGGCGTGGATGCCGTACCGGCGCGTGTTCGACGTCGTGTGGTCAGGTCGGCGTCACATCATGATGATGGCGTCGCAGGTGGACCGGTTCGGCAACCAGAACCTCAGCGCCATCGGCGACTGGGCCCGGCCCAAGGCCCAGCTGATCGGGGTGCGAGGTGCGCCGGGCAACAGCCTCAACCACACGACGAGCTACTGGGTCCCCGCCCATACGGCCCGCAGCTTCGTCGAGCACGTCGACATGGTGTGTGGCGTCGGCTACGACCGCGCCGAGGCGGCCGGGTACTCGGCGACCCGCTTTCACGACGTCCGCGTGGTCGTGTCGAACCTCGGCGTCTTCGACTTCGATACCCCCGACCACGCCATGCGGATCCGGTCGGTGCACCCCGGCGTGGAGGCCGAGGAGGTCGTGAACGCCACCGGCTTCGAGCTCGTGGTTCCCGACCAGGTCCCCAACACGCCGCTTCCCACGGCCGACGAGCTCGAGCTGATCCGCGAGGTCCTCGACCCGAAGCGGCTGCGCGACAAGGAGATCCCGTCCTGACACCCGACGTCGTGTTGCCTGACCCTCACCCCGCGCTGCACACAAAGCTGTGCGACCTGGTCGGTGTGCGCTACCCCATCGTGCAGACGGGAATGGGTTGGGTGGCCGGTCCCCGGCTCGTGGCCGCGACAGCCAACGCCGGGGCGCTCGGCATCCTGGCGTCGGCGACGATGACCGTCGAGGAGTTGGGCGCCGCCATCGCCGACGTGAAGGCGCGCACCGATGCGCCCTTCGGGGTGAACCTGCGCACCGATGCCCCTGATTCAGCGCAGCGGATCGCGTTGCTCGTCGACGCCGGGGTGAAGGTGGCGAGTTTCGCGCAGGCGCCGCGGCCCGACATGGTGGCCACTCTGCGCGACGCTGGGGTCGTCGTGATCCCCACGGTCGGCGCCCGGCGTCACGCCGAGAAGGTGGCCGAGTGGGGCGTCCACGGGGTCATCGCCCAGGGCGCCGAAGGTGGTGGGCACACCGGCCAGGTGCCGACGTCGCTGTTGCTGCCCCAGGTCTGTGACGCCGTCGGTGACCGGGTGGCGGTCATCGGGGCGGGGGGATTCTCGAGCGGGCGAGGGCTGGTGGCCGCGCTGGCCTACGGCGCGGCCGGGATCGCCATGGGGACACGCTTTCTCCTGACCCGCGAGAGCACCGTGCCCGACGACGTGAAGAAAATCTACCTGGGCACCCCTGTCACCGGCACGGTCGTTACCACCCGGGTCGACGGCGCCCCCCAGCGCGTGATCCGCACCGAGGTCGTGGACCACCTCGAGGGTGCGGGCCGGGCGGTCGCCTTGCCGCGCGCCCTGCGCAATGCCTTGGCCTTCCGGCGCCAGACGCATACATCCATGCGCGCCCTTCTGGCCGAGGGACGCGCCATGAAGGAGGGCAACGAGCTGTCGTGGGCTCAGGTCGTCATGGCTGCCAACGCCCCGATGATGACCAAGGCGGCGCTCGTCGAGGGTCGAACCGACGTCGGTGTGCTCCCCACCGGCCAGGTCGTGGGGGTGATCGAGGAGCTTCCCACCGTCGCCGAGCTCATCGGCGCCATCGTGACCGAGGCCAACGCCACGCTCGTGCGCCTCGGCCGCGGCTGAGCCTCGTCAACCGCCTCATCGGTTGGGGTGGATGCCGGTGGCCTGGGTGATGGCGGCGACGAGCAGATTGGCGGTGCCGTCGACGGCCTGGGCGATCGCGGATGAAGGGTGGGAGAGGGCGCTCGCGATCTGGGCGAACGACTTTCCCAGCAGGACCGTCGGGCTGTAGCTGGCGCCGATCATCACGAAGCGGTTTCCGATGTCGATGAAGGGGATCGCCCCCGGCTCGGAGGTGTACGGGGCCCGGTCGTAGGTGTCGAGCACCGCTTGCTGGGCAGAGGTGAGCTTCTGCAGGGTCGGGTACTGGCCCCCGACGGCCTCGTTCGTCGCCAGCTCCACCGGGGTGAAGTCGAGAGCCGTGCTCGTGTACGTCGACCCGTAGAAGGACAAGGTCGGAGTGTCGGGATAGAGATCGCTCGACGACGAATGCGTGGTCCCGAGCCCCGAGAACACACCGAAATGTGAAAGGGCGACGGTCAGGGCCCAGCGTTGCGCCGCGCAGAACGGGCAGTACTCGGCGCCCACGTACAAGATCTCCGGCTTGCCGTCGGCGCCGACGAGGAGTGAGTGTGCTCCCGTGACCTTGGTGGGGCCCGCCACTCCGGCGGGTACTCCCACCGTTCGCAGCGTCGTCTGGCTCACCGAGGTGACAGCGGCCTGCACCGAGGCCGAGGCCGGTACCGCCCCCGATCCCACCGCGGTCCCCGATGCCGTGACAGAGCCCACGCTGAGCTTCGAGACCCGGGGCGAAGGCCCGGACCCCGCCGCCACGGCGAGGAATGTCACCACCACGAGGACGACGACAGCGATCGGGATCGCCGTCCACCACGTCCGACGATGCGATCGGCGAGGCGGCCCCGTCTGAGCCCGGGGCGGCATGGACCGCGTCGACTGTGCCGACCGCGTCGCTTGCGCCGACCGCGTCGACCTGGTCGGCGGTGCTGACCGCGTCGACCGCGTCGCTTGCGCCGACCGCGTCGCTTGTATGCCTTTCGGGTGAGGCGCTTGGGGGACGGGACGTTGACGTGCGTTGGGTTGTTGCTGCATGGGCTTGGCGCCGCGGCGGGCGGCGGACTGATTGCGACTGGTCATTTCGAGCTCCTCGGGCGTGGGCTCGCGCCCAAGGAGGCGCACGAGCCGAAAGGTTTGGACTGCTCGGTCGTTCTGACCGAGTGCCCTGGTCGGCCTCGGAGCCCCGCGTACGGGCATGAGGACACGAGGCGATGAGGGCAGCGTCTCGCGGTCACCGGGCGGCGGAGCCGCCGTGATCAGAGACTCAGGCGAACACCGAGAGAAGGCGAGGAGGGCGCATGATCAGCAGCCGCATCCCGGCGGGAAGGAGTCCCGACGTGCCACGACGACGCCGGACACGGCGTGCCAGGGCGGCCGCCACGAGTGCCGGCCCACCGACGAAGAGCAGGGTGGTTCCGAGCGGGGCGCCGGACGTGACGATCGAGCCGGCTCCGGCGCATTGCGCCGCGTTCTGGAGACAGGGGCCTGGCTGAGGAGTCCGCGTGGCGTGCCCCCCGAGGGCGCTGTGCGCAGCGCCGTTCGAGGCGGCCGGTCCGGCCATCGCCAGGGAGACGCTCGCCACCACGACGAGCGTCACCACAGCCACTGCCACAGCTCCACGGCGCACGAGACCCACCTCTCGAGCATACGAACTCTCGGACAGAAATTGACCTCGCCCCCGCGCCGAGAAGGGCGCGTCCGCCTCAGGGGCGACCGGGCCCCGGTCCGCGCTACCTTCGAACGTACCGGTCCCGCCAAGTGGACAACGAGACACGTGGACAATGAGACAAACGGACAACGAGACAAGCGGACAACGAAAGGAGTCGTCGTGCACGCCATGATCCTCGATACCCCCGGGCCCCTCGAGAGCGACGTCGTACACGGCGCAGAGGTCGCCGATCCCCACCCGGGCCCGGGACAGATCGTGATGAAGGTGGTGGCGTGCGGGGTGTGCCGGTCGAACCTCTCCATGATCGAGGGCGATTGGGTGCGCTATGGCGTTCCCGCCTTCACGCCCATCATCCCCGGGCACGAGGTCGTCGGTCGGGTCGTCGAGGTCGGGAGCGAGGTCGACTGGCTTCGACCCGGCGACCGTGTCGGGGTCCAACCGCTGTGGTCCACCTGCGGGCATTGCGCGTACTGCCTCACCGGGCGTGACCAGCTCTGCGCCACGAAGCAGGTCACCGGGGAGACCGTGCACGGTGGCTACGCCGAGTACATGTTGGCCACCGCCGCGCACGCCCATCCGGTGCCCGACTCGATCGACGACGTCGAGGCGGCGCCGCTGTTCTGTCCCGGCATCACCGGCTACAACGCAGTGACGAAGGCGGCGCCCCATCCCGGTTCCACCCTGGCGGTCTTCGGTGTCGGCGGTGTCGGGCACATGGTCATCCAGTTCGCGGTCCTGGCCGGAGCTGACGTCTACGCGGTGGCACGTGCCACCGAGCACCTGCAGCTCGCCGAGGAGCTCGGGGCCCACCCCGTCGACGCCACCGGAGGTGACCCGGCATCGGTCTTCGCTTCTCTGGGTGGTGTCGACGCCGCGGTCGTGTTCGCACCTTCGGACCGCGTGCTGCAGCAGGCCATCGAGGCCGTCAAACCTGGAGGAACCGTCGTGCTCGGTGTGCATGCCCTGGTCGGTGAGCTCCCCTTCGCGGATGAGAAGCGATTGGTGGGATCGGTGATCGGGTCCCGTCAACAGATGCGCGAGGTTCTGGCCCTGGCGGCGGCGGGAAAGGTCAGGGCGCACTGTGAGACCTACGCCCTCGACGAAGCGGTCGACGCGCTGGCCCGGCTCAAGCGAGGAGAGGTCAGAGCGCGGGCGGTCCTGGTCCCGAACTGAGGCGTCGAGAACCGGGGCGCGCGCCTCGGTTTCGAGACACCGACTCTGCACTCGACACGGCAGACGAGGCGCCTGCGCTGCTGCCAACTGACTGCAACTGCTTCGCATGTCGACGCCTTCGTGTACGTGCGAATGCCAGTCACGAAGTATCACGCGCTGTGACGACGGCGAGATCACGCACCGCGCTTTGTCACGTAGCGCAGTGAAAGTGACCACTACGCAACGTTCAGCACGAATTCACGGGTTCGCAAGCCATGTGTTGCATCTCAAGTAGGAAAAACGTGGAGCCGATATGTATTCGACGGCGTCACACAGAGCTGACCTGTCCGTGTGGGCATGTCCGGATCCAAGACGACGATCGTTTCCCCCATGAGCCCGAGGAGCGCCGTTATGCAGAGCCAGAGGCAGCGTCACACAGGGACGCGCCGCGCCGCGCACGCCCGCCGGCAAGGGCCCAGCACGCAGAAGAAGCTGGCACTCTCCGCCCTGGGGATAATTCTTCTTGCTTTGATCGCGTCGATGGGCAGCTGGGCGGCGTGGACCGTCTCTGATAGCAACAGCGGCAACTCCTTCTCCACCAACACAGTGCTTCTGGACGACAACCAGGGTGGTCAGGGTGGTTCGGCGACCACTTCGGGCACGGCCATATTCAACGTCGCCAACCTCGAACCGGGATCCGCGGCCACGACCCAGTGCATCGGCGTCGACATCTCCGGTACGGCCACCACGTCCAGCCTGACTCTGACGGCTGCGTTGGGCGGCGCCGGTCAAGCGACCCTGCAGGGACAGCTGACCATGAACACGGCGACGCTCAACACAAGTGGCGCGGTGGCGGTGACTCCCGGCACCAATACCAACAGTGGATCCTGTACGAACTATCCGGCGGGTGGTACCAACACGAACGTCGGGACCCAGGGCGCCACCTTGTCGGGATGGTCGACGGCCTCTCCGTACACCATCTCCAGTCCGGTCACCAACACCTGGTACAAATTCACCGTGAGCGGCTTGCCGGCCGGTGACAGCAGCTGCGCCACGTACTGCAACCAGACCATCACGATCAGCCTGACATGGACCCTGACCACAACGTGATGACCCTCGACGTCCCAGACCTGTCAGTGACGCCCCTTCCTTCGGGGGAAACGGCGAGCATCCGACGGGGTCGACCTGACGACCGTCCACGTGGTAGCGGTCTTCTGAGTCGAATGGCGAGTACAACCGGGACCGGAATGCTGTGCCTCATCGCCGTCGTCCTCGTCGGTGTCGTCGCCGGCGCGGCACTCGGATACCGACCACTCGTCATCAAGAGCGGTTCGATGGCGCCAACCATCGGAGTCGGCTCCGTCGTCGTGAGCGTCTCCGTTCACCCGTTGCAGGTGCGGCCCGGGACCATCGTGACCTTCCGCGACCCCGCACTCGGCCAACAACTTGTCACCCACCGCGTGGTGCGGATGCAACGCGCCGGCCAGACCGTCGACTTCGTCACCAAGGGCGACGCCAACCACACGGCCGAGCATTGGACCGTCCCGGTCTCCGGCACCATCGGTCGGGAGGTACTGGTCATTCCTTCAGTCGGCCGCTGGCTGACGATGCTGAACCTTCCTCTGGCCCGCGTCATCGAGATCCTCGGCACGATGGTTCTCCTCGCCTTCCTCCTGCTTCACTGGATCTGGTTTACGCCGGAACCGGCACGGGCCCGAAGACGTTCGCCGGATAGTGACCGGCGCCCGGAGTACCCAGCAGCCGTGTGAGCACGCCTTCGGGTGGGGTGTTCGCACCGGAGACGGTGTCTTTGAGGTCTTCGAGCACGCCGGCGGATTCCCGACGACGGTCCCGGAAATGGTGAATGCGGTGACGAAGAGACGGCGCGGTCGCAAAGCCAATTGGCGGCGCGTGGCGTTGGTCGTTGCCCTCGTGGTTCTGGCGGGAGCGGCGGTCCCTGTGCTGTCTTCTGAGGCCGCGTGGGTCGTCTCCGATGCCCAGACGAACCAATTCCATACCGTCACCTGGCCGCTGGCGAACTCGACCTTCTACTACGACTGCTCGCATCAACAGGCGAGCGCCGTGGCGGTGCCGACGGGAGCGGTCGACGTGGCCGTGGTCATCGGCGGCAGCGCCGGGCAGACCGAGAGCGCAACGGGAGCGGCGGGGACGGTCATCGCGGCGGTACTGCCGGTGAACTCGACGTCGTTCCCCGACGTGGCGGTGACGGTGGGTTGCCAGGGCACGGGCTCGACCAACACCGGGGCCGCCGGCTACGGAAAAGGTGGGGCCGGCGGTGCCGGCTCGGCCGGAACAGGCGGGGCCGGGGGCGGTTCCACCGGTGTGTGTGGCGCGACCAGCACCTCCAATGGTTGCACCACGGCCAGCTCGAGCGTCTTGGCCGTGGCCGGCGGGGGTGGTGCCGGCGGGTACCTCACGGTCGATACCGCGGGCGCGGGCGGGGCGGCGGGCATCGGGAGCGCCACGGGCAGCGCGCTCGGAGCCGCCACCGAATACGCCGGGACCAACGGCAGCGCGGCGAGCGGTGGGGCGTGCACCTCTTTCCCCCAGGGTGGGAAGGGAGGTTCGGCGGGCGCGGGCGGTGCCGGTGGCGCGAAGTGCGCGGGCGGTGGTGAGGCGGGAGCCGTCGTCGGGTCGGCCGGAACGGCGCACACCAGTGGGAGTGCAACCAGCGGAGCCGGCGGGGCGGGGGGTGCCTACGCGAGCGGCGGCGCCGGTGGTGGCGGTGGCGGTGGATACGACGGAGCCGGGGGTGGGGCGAGCGGCTGCAGTATCTGCGCGGGGGCCGGTGGTGGGGGCGGTTCGTCGTACCTCGAGATCTCGGCCGTCCCGCAAAAGTGGTCGACGAACAGTACGAGCACGGGTTGGGCATTCATCCAATTCCTGACCGTCGCCGAGGCGAGCTACGGCACGCTCGCCTACAACTGCGTCGGCCTCGGACAACAGGCGAGCGCTGTGGCGGTGCCGACGGGAGCGGCCGACGTGGCCGTTGTCATGGCCGGCAGCGCCGGGCAGAGCGAGAGCGGAACCGGAGCGGCGGGGACGGTCATCGCGGCGGTGCTGCCGGTGAACTCGACGTCGTTCCCCGACGTTGCGGTGACGGTGGGTTGCCAGGGCACCGGCTCGGCCAACACCGGGTCCGCCGGCTACGGACAGGGTGGGGCCGGGGGCGCCGGCTCGGCCGGAACGGGCGGGGCCGGGGGCGGTTCCACCGGTGTCTGTGGGGCGACCAGTACCTCCAATAATTGCACCACGGCCAGCTCGAGCGTCTTGGCGGTGGCCGGCGGGGGTGGCGCCGGCGGGTACCTCACGGTCGACACCGCGGGCGCGGGCGGGGCGGCGGGCATCGGGAGCGCCACGGGCAGCGCGCTGGGATCCGCGACCGAGTACGCGGGGACCAACGGCAGCGCGGCGAGCGGTGGGGCTTGTACGTCTTTGCCCCAGGGCGGAAAGGCGGGTTCGGCGGGCGCGGGCGGTTCCGGTGGCGCGGCGTGCTCAGGCGGGGGTGAGGCAGGGGCCGTCGTCGGGTCGGCGGGAACCGCGCACACCAGTGGCAGTGCAACCAGTGGAGCAGGAGGGGCGGGGGGGAGCTACGCCAGCGGCGGCGCCGGTGGTGGCGGTGGCGGTGGATACGACGGAGCCGGCGGTGGGGCGAGCGGCTGCAGTATCTGCGCGGGGGCCGGTGGCGGGGGCGGTTCGTCCTACCTCGAGATCTCGGCCATCCCCCAAAAGTGGGAAACGGCGTCGGGTACGTCGGGGTGGGCTTACGTCATCTTTCTCT
>Ga0182024_10002561_pt1 | contig 44813 bp, 38 predicted proteins | sample P32metaG_FD_120480 | JGI IMG/M metagenome (GOLD analysis project Ga0182024, IMG submission 120480) | Permafrost microbial communities from Stordalen Mire, Sweden - P3-2 metaG (Illumina Assembly) | ecosystem: Environmental > Terrestrial > Soil > Wetlands > Permafrost | place: Sweden: Stordalen... | reverse complement strand
CGCCGCCCCCAGTGCCGCCGAATCCGGAAGAGGTACTCGATCCGAATGAGGTGCTTTGACTGAGGGAGCTGCTGGTCTGGCTCACGTTGGTCTGTTGGAACAGCCCATTGAGCGTGTTCATCATGTCGACGGCCTGGCCGTTCTTTACGCGGTAAAGGAAGAACGTGGCCTCGGTGCCTGCCGTGTCGACTTGCTTGACCATATTAGCAACGACTTCGACCTGGTCCGGCGGCCCAGTGATAACAACCGTGTTGGTTCGTGTGTCGGAGCCAGCATTGATCTTTGCTTGTGAGCCTTCGTCTTGTTGAGCACCGCCACCGCCGCCAAATAGAGCACCGAACGGCCCGCCCCCGCCGCCACCGAACGGTCCACCACCTCCACCCCCGCGACCACCGCCCCCGCCCCCCCCACGACCACCACCGCCACCAAAGTTAAAGCGACCGCCACCAAGTGGATTCTGGCCGTTCTGACCCGTGGTCGGATTGAAAAGTGTCATGATCAGCTTCGCGGTCGCATCGGCATCAGCGAACTTCAACTGAATGACTCGCACAATGGACTGGTCAACCTTGCGGTCGTTCATCGCGTTTAGAATCTTGGCGATGCGACGAATGTTGTTGCTGGTGTCAGTCATCACGAGGGAGTTGCTCGACGCGTTGGCGGCGAGCGTCCCGTCCGAGGAATTGATCAGAGGCGTGAGGTCAGTTCGCAATTTCACGGCGTCGAGCGCGCCAACCGACATGACCTGTGTGCGAACATCATCGTTTTCTGGAATCGTCTCAAGGTCGGTCCCACTAAAAACGGGCGCCTGAGTGCCGGCGTGCATTTTGCTGAACACCTTCAGGATCCTGCCCGTTCGAATGATCACATAGCCCTTGGACTTGAGAGCCGCGTTCAGGAGTGATATCGCCTCCTCGGCAGTGATCGGCGGCACACTGATTACCTGGACGCGGGTATCCGTTGCTTCGTTCAGCGCGATTTCAAATCCATAGTCGGACGATAGCTTGTCGAGCACTGAAATGACTGGCACGTTGTCGAACTTCAACGACACGCGTGTGGCCGCCTGTGTTGTCGCCGGCTGGGTGGTTGAGCCGAAGACTTGCGCGACCGCAACGTGCGCGACTTGCATCGCCGCGACACAGGTCATGGTAGACAGCAGCATCCGCAACGAGCGGCGGCGTTCCCTCTGCACTGGCATGGTAGAGCCTTTCTAAGCCCGTGAAGTGCCCCGCGTGGTGACGAAGGGCCGACTGTTTTAGACCGGAGATAACCGCGGCGCGTCCTCTGCTGCGCTGACGGTTACCTTATTGTTCGACGGAATCAGGATGCGTTTCGACGCAAACGTCACCGGGCGCGCCATTACTGGCCCAGCTCCTGCACGCGTCGGCGTTTCATCATTTCGGCAACATCTTCATCACTGGCGGTGCCCGTCGTGGAAGCGGTGACCGCATTCGGCGTGGCAGCACCGTTGGGTCGAGCGCTGGGCGTCGTGGCATTGGACGGCACGGCTGGCGCCGCGCTAGCGCCCGAATTCAGCGACGCCGAGGCTGGCGGGCTTGGAAGCCGGGTACCCGAATCCAGGTTCTCGCCGACGGCAATCTGCCGAACCGTTCCGCTCTTTTCGACCACAATGTAATCAAGTGTAATGTCGTTGATTTGAGCGCCATTAGCAGTCAACAATTGCCCGATGCTGACCAACTGCGGCGGCCGAGAGCCGGCGGAGTCTTCGATGAATGCAACATAATGATTACCATCGCCCTCGCGCATCGCGCCGCGGAAAATCAGTTTCTCCACGGCCGACGTAAAGACCGGTGCGGCATTCGAGCGATCGCTGGCCTCGGCAACGGCGCGGTGATCGCGCGAGAAAATGCTTCGCGACTTGAGGATCATCAAGTCGGCTGGAAGCGGCTTGGCGGTGAAAGCGCCCGAACTTTTGGGAGCCGCCATCGGTTGCTGAACCCGATTTGACGAGCGGGAACCGGCATCGCGCGAGCCAAAAGATGACTGACCAGAGCCGGAGCCATTGTCGCGCGATCCCGAATCGCGACGGCCATAACCGGATGAGTCGGACTGCGATCCCGAATCTGACCGGCCGGCGAACGACGAGTCGCCGGATCGTTGGCGGAAATCCTGGCCCATCGCCGCAGCAGCGGGAAGGGATGTAAGCAGGAGAGCCGCGGTGATCTTGAGAATGCTGAGCATGTTTAAGAAAACTCCACCATCTGCGTCGGATCAGCCGATTGAATCGACCTACCGATGTTTATCGGGCGACGGACAGCCATCGACCTCAATTGAGCAAGCCGAACGTCACGAGAACGGCTTCCTGCCGCGCCGTGAGAATATCGCGCAGGTCGTCCTGCGCCTTTGTGAGCTCCGCCAGGGCCTGGGCACGCGCCTCACGTAAGGCTGCAAGCCGGGCCTTGAGCTCCTGAGGCTTTGTGTCCTTGTTATTCAACGCTTCCTGAAGTTGCTGTGAAGCCGTTTGCAATTCTGTCTGATCTGTTGCCGGCGCCCGTGTCGGCGCGCCCGGCGAAGCCAATGCGTTATTGGGATTTCCGCGCCGCGTACGATTGCCAAAGCGCGAACCTTGTATCGCCCGGCGAATTGATTCGATTTTTTCAATTCGCGGCTCGATCACCTTCCACTCATCATCCGAGGCCTGCAGAGCCTCCTGGACGCGCTGCATCTGCGTTTGACTGAAATTACGACCGCGTGCTGCGCCGCGATCAGCAGCTCGCGATTCCGATACCGCCGCGACATCGGCGCCAGCCGGTTGCGTGCTGGGTGTTTGAGCTTGCGCCGTGAGGCACAGCCCTAGTACAGCTGTAGCGAAAATGTACTTGATCTCAGGCAACGGCTAACTTGCTCCAGCAACTGTACGTTTTATAACCAATGGCCGTTCGGTCACTTGCAATTCACCAAAACTCCGCGACCGCCGACTTGTCCGCCGCAGGTTAGTAGCGCCACCCCAACGGATTCTTCCCAAAACGATTGTTACCTGTCGATTCTCCGTGAACTACACCGGGCGCGACCGTGCGCTGTCGGCGCAACGCCATTTCGCATGAAAAACTTCAACAAGTTTTTATCGGAAGTTCAACGTAAGCCATTGGTACTAACTTGACGAGCGCAATGCGGAGTCACATGTCGGTTGGCTCGAAGTCGCATTTCGATTGGGGCAGCGAATATGGTGAGCATGGCGACTGACCTCGTGGATCGCGCTCGCCGGGAGGAGCCCGGGGCGTTTGCCGAACTGGTACGGCTGCATGAGCGAATGGCACGAGCTGTCGCCTATGGCGTTTTAGGTGATCCCTGGGCCGCGCACGATGTCACGCAGGATGCGTTTATTCGCGCCTGGCAACGCCTGGCGGACTTGCGTGAATCTCATCGGTTCGGCACGTGGTTGTGCGGAATTGTGCGTAATCTGTCGGTCGATCGGCTCCGACGTCACCGCCGAACCAAGTCACTTGGCCCCTCCACACCCGCGGCCCACGAGCATCGCTTCACCCACGATCCCATGGATGACGTCTGTCGTCGTGAATCGAGCGACTTGATCGCCGATGCCTTGGACAACCTGGACGACGTGGCCCGCATGGCTATCAAGATGCGCTATTACGACGATCTGCCGAGCAAACAGATCGCCACGGCGTTGGGCATCTCGGCCGATGCAGTTGACATGCGCCTGATCCGTGCCCGAAAACGATTACGCGAGGCATTGCCGGCACTTACGGCTTAGTATCGCGATCCTGCGATTTGAATTCGCTCATCCACGTTTCTGATTCTCCGGTGTAAAATTAAGTCCTATGGCAGTGGTTTATATGGATGAGTGTCGCTGGGATGATGTCAGCGATGGAATGATTTTTCAGTTCATTGACCCGGACGACAACGTCTTGGCTGAGGTCGCGCTGATGGACTCGCAGGCGAACCTCTGGAAGTTTCAAGTTAACCTCCCGTCTCGAAATCAAGTAGATGGCATCAACCCCGCCGCCATCGTGGCAACGCAGGTTTCCGCACGGCGTATCGCAGAGACCATCCTGCTCAGCACGATCGTGACGCGGTAATCCCGGCGGCCAGAGCGCGCCGGCGTGGACGACGCGATTGATCGCGCGGAAGTGGCTGGCCGTGTGCGTAGCCGCCGCTATTTCGGAGAATCAACGTCGATGCGCGGCAAGCCAAGCGACGCGCGCGCGTCATTTGCGGAATTGACCCGCGCGGTTAGATCGCTGGCGGCCAAAGCCCGAGTTCTTCCACTGTCGGACATGGCTTTGTAGACGACGAGCCATTGCCGAAGCGGTGGTGTTGGCCTGCGAAACCAGAGGATGATGCGATCGTCGCTGTTTGCGCGGGTAATACCGGAGCCGACATAAACGTACTCTTCAAGATCGTCGGGCACATTCATCCCGTTCCCGTAGAGCCAATCGCGAAGCGTGTGGACATCCGCCGGGTATCGGCCGCCGTGCGAGTCGGCGTAGTCGTCGCACTGGGTCGCCAGCACTTCGGCATTGACAATTGAGGACGTTGCCCTTGACGACAAAACATGCGCGCTGCGCTGCAAAATCGCCGTGGCCGCAATGGACGCGGCTGAATAATCAGCCCTGACCCGCCAGACGGATAACGCCGCCATCGCGATCGTCAGCAACACCAGGAGAACCGCCCACGCAAGCACGATCAATCTGCCGGTTCGCGATGATCGACGTGGACCCGTCCCTGCCGTGGGAGTTGGCATGCCAGGTTACAATATCTACGGCCCACATCGATTGACAACGTGAATCATTTGGCGTCGTATTCCAGACATCTCCGGAGGCAACTCATGAACCGTTACCTGGCCCTGTCGGCGGCACTTCTCGTCTCGTTGCTCGCGACATTCACGTACGCTCAAGCCACACGTCCAGCGGTGCCGAAGATCGACGCCGAGCAGTTTGACAAGATGCGCCAACAGCCGAACGTCGTGGTGTTGGATGTGCGAACGCCACACGAGTTTGCCGCCGGGCATGTGCCGGACGCGGTGAACATGGATATCAGCGATCCCAAGTTCCGCAAGAATCTCGAGTCACTCGACAAATCCAAAACGTACTTGGTCCACTGCGCCCGCGGCGTGCGCAGCAACCGAGCCGTAAACCTGATGGCATCCCTCGGCGTGGCCGGCCTGTTCGACTACCACGGCGGCTTCGACGACTGGAAGAAGCTGGGAAAGCCGGTGGCGAAATAGGCTGGCACGTGGAGGGAAATTGCCGCCTGGGGCAAGCGGATATCATCTGGCGAAATCTGATCTCGCGCGCCGTGGCGGATATGCAGCACATGAAATGATTGCGGCCTCGGGGGCTGTCAGCAGGCAATCGCGCTCCGCGGCAAGCGCAGGTCCGATAATCATTCCGATGCCAGTGCCACGGCGCTCGTCCGAGAAGTGTAAAGTCAGCCCAGATTCAATCCGATGTCTTGTTCGGCCAGGCTGTGTGATGGTTTCGAAAAGTGTGAGCGATCGCGACTTACCCTGACTCGTACATGGAGGTCGTGCTCATGCGATGCATAGCTTTTGCCGCGATTTGTGGCGCCGCTTTGATCAGTGTTGGCTGCAACGGGACGAACGTCGCCGTGGATGCCAAAAGCCCGACGGTGGCCGAATACGCCACGCATATCGGAACGGTCAACAGCGCGAAATTCGAGCTCGGCGATATCGTTGCCGTCAATTCCAAGAAGCATGAAACCTGGCGGATCGCCAGCGCGCAGTTTGATCCGCGCGAAGTCGCGATTACGCCGGCGAAGGACGCTGCAATCGAGCCGGTGACGGCGCCGTTTGACCTGGCGTTCAGCCGGCAGGTGGCGGCTCCGGTGACCAACACCGTGGAATCGACCGTCGCCAGTGGAACGGCAATTCACGTGGAGAATTATTTCAGCCGTGGTTTCAAGAGCCCGGCGCTGTTCGTCGCCGGCAGTCGCGACGTGACGCGCGCGGTGCGGGCGATGCATGAGAAAGACCCGGAAGCGCAGTGCTTTCTGGTGTCGTCGGTCACGTCGGCCGATCGCGTTTACCTGAAGCTCGATTCGTCGCCGACCGGGGCGATCGAGGCCGGGAAAATGACGGCGCACGTGAGCTATCCGCAGAACGAGCAGCTCAAACAACTGGCCCAGGATCGGCCGGCGTTCTTCAGCCTGACGCCGCTGAAGTGCGTCGAGCAGGACGACCAGCAAGTCGTGCTTGCGGAATAGCGCAGGGCGGATTCGCAGCCCGCGTTGCGGCGATTACGCTTCGCGGATCTCGCATTGGACTAAAGCTTCCTTCCGGCCCTGCGCCTCTGGCGGGGCTGGAAGGAAAAGGTCTCGTAACGCGCGCATCGCGGGCTGCTCGGCCGCATCATCGCACTCCCTCAAATCTTGAGAAGCAATTTGAAGAAAGCCGCGACATCGAAAATCCGCGTTTGGAATAGAATTTTATTGAACGCTTCTTATGTTTTCGGACTCAACCAAACGCGTAGCTCTTGCCGAATAGCATGGTGCAGGAGGCTGTTGCCGTGTCTACAACGCTTTGGTCTGGAATCTTGCCTTGGATGATTCGCCGCAAATCCGACGATGGCGCTGCGCCATCGCGCTGGCGAGAATTGAAGCGCCCGCGGCGGCACGTCGGGCCGCGATGGATGCGCGTGAAAGTCGATATTTCGCAGCTGCGCCGACACCTCGGGCCGGACGCGAACCTGGATGAAACGCATCTGCGGCGCTGGCTAGAACGCTCCGGCTTCAAGCCGCAGGGGGATTGGTGGATCGTCGAGGAATCCAAGCTCGGCCAGCTTGCGCCCAGCGAAGTTGCCGAGGCTGAGCCGGTTGATGACCAGGATTGATACGGATTCCATTTAATTTCCGCGCTCTTCGCAGAAACGCGCGTCGCAAGCGACCCGGCTACTGAGTACGGGATTGACAAAGCGCAGCGGGAATGAGCTGGGCAATAAAAGCGTCCGTGACATGGGCTTCCAGCCCATGCAAGCATTTTCCATTTTTCAAATGACGCGCCCAACCAACGAATCCAAGCTCGCCGCTCGCGGTGTCAGCATACCTTCGGGCCGCGAGCGATGTCGGCAAAGCGCTACGCTTCGGGCTGGGTTGCTCGGGCCAGGAACGCAAGCTGAAGATGAAAATCGCTCGGCATGGGCTGGAAGCCCATGTCACAGACGCATTGCGGTGCGCATTATCAATCCCGCACTCAGTAAGCGGCAGAAGTTTCGCGAGCTATCGCTGCGGCGTTGCCTCGGATTTCAGACCGACGCTGTTTACCGTGATTACCGAATACGTGTTCTGCTCGGCTGGTTTTGCGCCCTCATCAACATATCGCATCTTCGGCAGCGGCTGGCTGGGCGTGTCGTGATACGTCATCGACTGGAACAACGGCCGGCCGAATTTGCCGATCGGCTTCTCGGGGACTTTCGCCAATTCCTTCCCATCTCGAAGAATGATGAATTGCCCGATGCCGCTTTCGAAATCGGCGCGGGCATCCCAGGTGACGATCGTGCCGGAATCCTTTGACTCAACCGATACCGAAATCGGCGCGGGCGGCGGCGTGGTGTCGCCGACGGCTCCGGTCTTCACGTATTCCATCCACGCCTTGGCGACCGCTTCATTGGGAAGCCAGACGGCTTGCTTCGCATCGCCCTTGTATTCAGACGCGGGTACCGCGGTGTCACTCAAAGGCTCGGCGAGCCAGGCGCCGTCCATCGAAACCGGCTTGAGCTTTTGATCGGCGCTGTCTTTGTCAGGCAATCGCATCGCCATGCAGGCGTCGAGAAACGGAATCGCGAGGTATCGGCTGTCGCCGCATTCGTGGCCGGTGCGGGGATCGGGGGCCAGGCCGATCGGCGCGCCGTGAGCGCGGAATTCCTCGAAGGTTGTTTTTGATCCGATGAACGGCCCGCGGCCTTTTTCTTTGACGCCGGGGTTGGCCATGGTGGGGATCGTGTATTCCCCGTCGGGAACTGTCGGCTGCGGAAATTCCGGCTTGGTGCGGAACATGGAAGCAGTGCCCGAGCGCAGCCACATCGCGGCGACGCGATCGGGGTGGAGCGACGCCATCACATCCGACCAGATGCCGCCGCCGGAGTGACCCCAGAGAATCCACGGCACCGTTTCCATCTCCGGATGGTTCGACTTTTCGCCGAGTTCGTGCAGGGCGCGCAGGAAGGTTTTTTCTGAGCCATGCCGCGGATCGAACCAAAGCTCGGAGCCGCCCGGCGAGAGATCGATCTTCTCGTTGGTCACGTGATATGAGGGGCCGAGCAGCGCGCAATCCCATTTACGGGCCAGCGCCTGCCACTGCAGGTCATAGGCGGCAGTCGATCCTTCAATTGAGGCGGTCGTTCCCGCTCCATGCTGATGCACGATGACCCCGCGGAGCTTCTTCACGCCATCCGGAATCCAGAGGACGTAGGTGACCGGTGTCTGCAACTCGTCCGGTGATTTCGACGCCGGGTAATCAACCTTCACGTATTCATCCGCGGCTGGAGCGAAGGGCGCCATGTAAAGCGTACCGATAGCGAAAGCAGCGAGTGAACGACGAAGCGTCTTCGAGTTGCGCACGGTGGTTCTCCTCATTCAGGGCCGCGTTGTCGGCGGCGATTTCATGTCGAGCAATTCCTGCAACGTGTAGGGCTTATTTCGCGACGCGGTTTCTTTGCGAATCTCGGCGAGCTTTTGCGGCGTCAGCATTTGGCCATGATTGCCAAAGGCATTGCGGGCGTAGGTCACGACGCTGGTGAGCCATTCGTCGTCGGCCCAGGGGAAGCCGGCCATTTCGCCGGGATAGATTTTGCCGCCGTCGTTCGGACCGACGAGTCCGTGCAGGACGATGCGAGAGGTGATCGCGTCATCGCCGACCAATCGCTTCGAACCCTTGAGCGGCGGCGCGAGCGTCACGCCCTCGGCGGCGCCAGGAACGGGCGCGCCTTTTCCATCGATTCCATGGCATGCAATACACGTTTGCAGAAAAATCTCGTGACCTTTCGTCCAGGTTTTAGCCAGCTTCGGATTTCTCTGAATCAGCGCTCGTCCCAACGCCGCGTCGGCTTCGGCGCGAACCAGTGAATCGCGATAGCCGTTGACGATCTCCGGCGTCGCATCGTTGGCGTGCTGCTTCAGCAAATCATGCACCACCGCCGCCCCATAGGGTGCGTCGGTGTGCAGCAGCGAGATGCAGAATTGGATCGCCACCGACGGGTCCGGCTCGTCTTCCAGCGCCTTTCGCGCCTTGGCGATTTTCTGCGAACCCGCCTTGAGCAGCGGCTCGGCGATGCGGATCGCCGCGGCGCGGATACGCGGGTCGACATCCCGCATCTTCTCGGCCAGCAGCTTCGGCTGAACCGAATCGAGGCCGTCGAGCGTCCAAAGCGCGTGAAGTCGCGCGAGAACGTTGTCGCTGGTGCGGGTCATCTCCTCGAGCGCGGGAACGACGGACTTATCGCCGCGAAGGATGATGAGCTTTTGTGCAGTGTCGCGCCACCAGCCGTTGGCGTCGGTCAGATGCGTGACGAGCTGCGCTGGCGTCTCATCCAGCATGTGCGGCTGCGAGTGGCGTTTCATGCCGTCGTAAACGAGTCGGTAAATGCGGCCGGCGTTGATGTTCTTGTCGAGGCCGTATTTCTGGATATGCGGGCGAAGGTACGACCCCTCGTTGGTCCAGTTCGATTCCTGGATGATGCCGTGATACATGTCGCAGATGTAGAGGCATCCATCCGGGCCGGTCGCGGTGTACACGGGGCGAAAGTTGGCGTCGCCGGAGACCATGAACTCGGCGTGGTCGTAGGCGTTTTTCAGGACGATCTTGCCGCCCTCGTTGACGAGCTTCGCGCGGCGCATCAGGCGGCCGACGGGTTCGGGAAGGAGGTAATCTCCTTCAAGATCAGCAGGCAGCGCGTCGCCGCGATAGATGCTGCCGCCGGCGCACCCGGTGAAATGATTCAAGCCGCCGCCCGGCCAAAGGCGCTGCGGGCCGCCCTGCACGTCGGTGAACTTCAGCAGCGGGAAGACCTGGACGAATCCATCGGCCAGTTCACCCCGGGCATCGAACTCGGCATAAACCGGATTGAATTGAAAGCCCAGCCCCGGATTCTCTCCGCCGGCGGTGTTGAAGATCAGCCGCCCGGTGTCGTCGGCGGCGATGCCCCACTGGCCGTAGTGAGCTTTAAGCGGCTCGGTCTCGACCTTGCCGCGCGTAAAACGATAGCGCGTCGCCTCGACGGTCGTGTACATGTAGTTGTCGATGTTCCACATCAGGCCCGACGCCTGGTGTTCGAGATTGCCGCTGGCGGGTCCGCCTTTGAAAAAGATCGTTTTCTCGTCGGCGCTGCCGGTGCCTTTGGTGTCGCGATAGGAATAGATGTCGCGGGTGTTGGTTTCGCGAATGAGAATGCGGTCATCGAGCGGCAGGATCATTCGCGGCAGCAGCAGGTGATCGGCAAAGACGGTGATCTTGTCGTACTTGCCGTCGCCGTGCGTGTCTTCCAGACGAAGGACCTGGCTGACTTTCGCCATCTCCTTGGAGCCGTTGATGTCGAGCATGTACGACTTCATCTCAGCGACGTACATGCGACCGTTGCCGTCCCAGGTGCAGACGACCGGCGCCATGATGTCCGGCTCCGACGCCACCAGTTCCAGGTGATAGCCCGGCTGGAGATGAATCATCGAAATCGTCTCTTCGGGAGATCGCATCTTGCTGGCTTCGAGATCTTCCGGCGATGCCTGGGTTGAGGGCTGCCCGACGAATCGGCGCGGCCGGAATGATCCGCCGTCGGCGGGACGCGTGGTTTGCGCGTCGAGGCGCGCCGCGGCAACAGTAAGCAGAGCGGCGGCAAGCACCGCGAGTTTTCGTTGAAACTTCATGGGAGTTCAGACCTGAATTAAACTTTGGGACGCAGTACGAATAACCCGGCTGCCGACATCGCGTTGAAAACCGCCCGCCGGCGCATGCGGCCACCCTCTCGCGCCGGGGGCTGAAGGTAACCTGCAACTGCCCCTGGTCTCTTGTGTTACAGCGTCAGAATTTGTGCTGAAAGCGGCACTACAGCGATTGCCCGGCTGCGTCCGATAAGCTCTATGGAAGTCCGTTTTTGTGCTGAAAATGAGTAGCTCCGCCCCATGCCAAAATCCAAGAAAGCCAAGCCGGCCAAAAAACCTCGCCAACCGATGAATCCTGAGCGCAAGCGGAAGCTGATTAAGATCAGCATCCACCTGACGTTGGCGGTGACACTCCTGGGCGGTCTCGGAGCCGGGTATTTCTACGCGGATCGTTTTGTGGATCAAAGGGTCGCCTTTAACGCGCAGCCGTTGATCATCGTCGTGAAAAACCGGCCACCGTGGATGAACCGGTTTCTGGTCGAGCAGATCGCCGCGATTGCCCGGCCCGTTGGCGCGCATTCGTCGTTCGATCATCAGATGCTCGTCGAAACCGCGGAGCTGCTGGCGCGCAACCCATGGATCAGCGACGTGCGCAGCGTGCGTCGCGCCTATACGCACAAGCCCGGCGACACGCTGGAGATCGACTGCGATTACCGTGCTCCCGTCGCGCTCGTGAAATACGGCGCGTTCTATTGGCTGGTCGATGAGAAGGGCGTTCGCCTTTCAGATCGATTCACCGACCAGGATGTCCCGAACATTCAGTTCGATCCGGAAGGGCACACGCGCATTCGTGTGATCGAAGGCGTGCAGCAGACGGTTCCGCAACTGGCCGGCGATCCGTGGCGGGGGGCCGACCTGCGGGCCGGATTGCAAATGATCGGTTATTTGTTTGATAAGCCGTATGCCGAGCAGATTCTTCGCGTGAATGTGGCAAACTATGGCGGGCGGGTTGACTCAAAGGATCCGCGCCTGGTGCTTGGCACCAGTTTCGGCACGCAGATCTGGTGGGGGCGTCAGCCGGGCGACGACGTGGATTCATTTATTGAGGTAAGCACGGCCCGAAAGTTCTATTATCTGCGCACGATCTTCGATCAGACTGGCCGCGTGGACGGCAAACATAAATGGATCGACGTTCGCTTTGACAAACCAACATGCCCTCCCGACGAGGATCCACAGCCGGCAGCGCCCGTGAGCAAGACGAGCCGCGCAACGCACTGAAGTCGCGCGCCGCCCTGAATTCGCTCGGCGCACTGCATGCCGGGCCGCTATTCACGTGGGCCATCTTGCAGGTAGTCGCGATCGGCCTCGCCGCGGCGCGGGTTCCGCTGGCGGCGCAGTATCCGGTGATCGGCGAGTTTCACGCGTCGCAAGTGCTTCTGGCCGTGCAGTTGCCGCTGGCGGCGATGTTGATGCCGGTGCTGCTGACGAACTGGCGGTCGACGCTCGCCGCGTCGTTGCTGGCGGGACTGCTTCAATCGATCGCTTCACTTCTGACTGATGTTCCGCCAGCACAAACAATACCTTGCGTGATTTACATCGTACTGTGGGTGGCCGCGATGGGCGTGATGTGCGGGGCGATGCGCGATTCCGGAGCACTGCTTTCAACAGGTGGCGGCATGAGCGCATTAGTCGCCGGCGGACCGCTGCTGATTTATCTGGGAGCCGATCTTTCCTCGCGCGCAACGGTAAGGGATATCGGTGGGCCGGTGCTTCCGATGCTTCAGAATTGGCCGAGCGTTCCGCTGTCGGCGTGGATTTGGCTTGCGGTCGTAATGTGCAGCGGTATCGGAATTCGCCTGGTTTTTCAGGCGTTTTTGACGCGCTCGCGCGATGCGAGCACAGAGTGTAAACCCTGAGCGCCAAATTCAGTTTCTTCCGCGACAGCTTGCCAACAACTTTTCCACTTTTCCCTGTTCGCTCAGCTTGTATTTTCAGCGCGCTATGCGACATTCATTGAGCAATTCATCCGTATCGGTCACTTGGACATTCAAAATGCAGCGAAAAGCATTTTTAACTTTGACATGGTGGGGCAATGTGGTAGAAATTCCCTGTCGAGAGAGCCGAAATGGAGCGATGACCCTTGCGGCGACTGTTGCTCATCGGGGAATACGAGAACTTGATGGTCGACGAAAAAGGTCGACTCACCATCCCCGCTGAGGTCCGCAAGTCGATCGTTCCCGAGCGTGATGGCGACGGATTCTATGTGGTACTGGGCTTGAACGGGCGCCCCTGGCTCTATCCGGAGCAGGTTTACGAAGAGATGGTCTTCCAGCAGGGAGATGAAATCTCTCCGGGGCTCGAGCAACTTGATTTTGCCCACGCGAATTTTGCGTTGGCGCATCGGGTTTCGATTGACAGCCAGGGCCGTGCCTCGAATCTTGAGAAGACGCTGCGTCGAACGAGGACCGGGCGAGAGGTGACGCTGATCGGCGCCGGGAATCACCTGGAGATTTGGAACAAAGCGGATTGGGACAAGCGGCGTGACGATGAGTTGGTGCCGCAGATTCGGGAAGTGGCGATCCGAGCCAAGAATGCTCGGCAACAGGGTCGGGTCACTCCGCCTCCGCCCCCGATAAACGGAAACGGATAACTATCCAACGGAATAACAAGTCGGGCCAGCGGCGCGATCCAAAGAATTGCAGGATGCGGCACGACATTGGATCGCCAGAGCATGCGACCAAGTCGCGATGACTCTGCTCTAAAAAAAACGGGCGTGAACTGCCCGCGCTTGATGGGAGACTCGGCTGACTGCGGTGGGATCCGCGTCAGTCAGGGAATATAGGGCCAATTCCACGGACGGGAAGGCTACGAACAAAATTTGGGATGTTGTACGAAACGGCCGACTCGCAGCGACCGCAAAGAAGGATTCTCCGCGCTCGCTGAACGACCCACGCAACCAGCATGGATGTTGGATGCGCGGTGCACCGAGTCTGAGCTTGCAAGGACGCAGGCCGGCCGTCAGGGAGATGCCCTACCCCGGCGTAGGTTGTGAGCCGAGGTTTGGCATTGCCTGAAGTCTGTGGCAGGGCCGTCGTACGGTTGCCGGAATCATGGCGTCGGAGACGCTACCGGAGATCGCACGACGGCCTATTCCGCAGTCCCTTGTGCCCGCCCTGGCCAACTGCGGCACTTCAGCCGCGGGCGTCGCGCAGACAGTTTGCGCGAGGTATTGCCGTGCGGGCCGCGCAAAAAGATGCGCCGGCGAATCCTCCGCAGGTTTCGCCAGCGCGCTGATGACGAGCAAAGCCGCCCGTGAAATCACCGGCGGAGACGGAAAATGTATCGCGCAAAAGCGGCCAACCAGCCGCGATTGGCATCGAACCGCGATTGGCATCGAACTCTGTAGCGATGCTGCGAAGAGCCTCATAGATGGGGCCCGCGAGCCTGCAAAACTCGAGGAGGGCATGGAGCCCAACTTCGCGGCGTCGTATATGCGAGCGCCATAACGAGCTGTAACGCGTGACACAAATGCGGGCGGCCTCGCCGATCCCGCGACCCTATCAGAACAGAAACCGATCTGCCAAAGTCTCCGATTTTCGCAACCACTCTGCCCGATGACAACATCTTTGGGCAGATAGGTATTCATCTCGAACGAACATCAGCCGAACATAGTCATTATGCCATGATTCTTTATCGTTGCAAGAAGAGTTTTTGAAAGTTCGATGTCGCCGATGTCCCCGACTTTAAATCCCAACGTCCGTTTTTCCCCTCGAAACATCGGAACGTGAGTCGAGCGATTCAATGGATTCGAGAGAGGTTCAATGCTTGTCCAGCGTGGATCGAATTCCCGATGGGGCCGTGTCGTCAACGCGCGAGACGCTCAGGTGGACGAGCTGCCAGTTGTCGGCGCTGTGGTGCCAGGTGAACTGCCAATCGCTGTCGACGGGTTGACCGCCGGTGGCGTCACTTGAGATCCAGCAAACGCAATCGACTGTATAATCGCCACCCGCCTCGGTTACTCGCGGCTGCTTCACCACCGCTGAATGCATTCCAGAGTTCTTCACGACCATCCTGGCCCCGGTAAGTACGTCCGGCGCGCCGTCAGCATGCCAAGGCTGCCCCGGCCACTCCCACCGGACTTGCGGGTCAAGCAGTTGCTGCACATCACTCCATCGTTCGGATGAAACCGCATCCACGAACTGTCGGGTTGCTCGCTCAACGGCCTTCCGCGGCGAATCGAGCACAAAACCGAGAATTCCAATCAACAACCCAAGCACGATGATGGCCGCGCCGCCGTTACGCATGGCGCTGTTCTGCCGGTTGTTCCCCGCCAACAGTACGGCAACGCCGGCAATAGCAATAATCAGTGCAACCCACCAGGGTGCGTCGGCGATGAAACTCATCAGCGTCTCCTGCCGTCAAATGCAAAGCGATTTGCAGTTCGCGCATTTGATCCGACTTTCGCCGCGAACGCGAGCAACAGGGAAGTTCATTGATTTGATGGGGTTGTGCGCTTGACGGAATCCCGATGCGGTCGCTTTAATGGCCGACCCCGGCAACAGGGAAGGTGAATGCCAGTATCGCGCAAACGCTCAATCATTCGTTCGATCTACACCGCTTGTGTCGCAACCGCGTGCATCGCGGCCGTCGCAGGTTGTTCCGTTCATGGCCCCTCGGGCGGTGGCGGGCAGGCGCTCTGGGACGGCCAGCGCCACGTCAGCGTCGCCGACGTCTGGCTGCCGCCGGGATACAAGATTGAACCCGTCGTCATCGGGCTGAACTTCCCGACCGGCGTCACCTTTGACGACGCGGGCAAGGTTTACGTCACCGAGTCGGGCTACAGCTACGGCGAGATCTGGTCAGAACCCCGCCTCGTTCGCGTTGACGCCAAAGACGCCGTCGTCGTCATCGCCCGCGGCAGCAATGGGCCATGGAACGGCGCTACGTTTCATGATGGCAACTTCTATGTTGCCGAGGGTGGCGAAGCGCGCGGCGGAAGCATTCTGAAGATCGACCGCGACGGCAACACCACCGCACTCGTTCAGGATCTTCCCAGCACCGGCGATCACCACACCAACGGCCCCGTGATTGGCCCCGACGGCTATCTTTACTTCGGCCAGGGCACCGCCACCAACAGCGGCATCGTGGGCGTCGACAACTATCAATACGGGTGGCTTCAGCGCTACCCCCAGTTCCACGATATTCCGGCCAAGGATGTCACCCTCGCCGGCGTGAATTACGAGTCGCGCGATCCGTTCAGCGCCGCGCCGAAACTGGCGCGATATCAGCGTTGGTTTCCGATCTTCGCACCATCGCCGCGACTGGTGTTGACTGGTGCGTACAGCTCATTTGGAACGCCTACCAAGCCCGGCCAGGTGGTGCCGGGGCAGATCCCGTTCACCGGCGGCATCATGCGGATTCCACTCGCGGGGGGTCAGCCGGAGATGGTTGCCTGGGGCATGCGAAACCCATTCGGCCTGGCATTCGCGCCCGATGGGAAGCTCTTCGCGACTGACAATGAATACGACGTGCGCGGCAGCCGGCCTGTTTGGGGCACCGGCGACGTGCTATGGGAAGTGACCCCCGGCAAGTGGTATGGCTGGCCGGATTATTTCGCGGGGCAGCCGATAAACAACGCGGATCGCTTCGGCGCGCCAGACGCGCCGGTACCGCGTCGTCTGCTTGCTTCCACGCCCAACAAGCCGCCGTTGCCCGCGGCGAAGTTTGCCGTACACGCGTCGGCCGACGGCCTCGATTTCTCTCGCGATGACGGATTTGGATTCGTAGGCGATGCTTTCGTCGCCGAGTTCGGCGACATGGCTCCCACGACGGGCACGGTGCAGGATCCGGTCGGGTTCCGCGTGGTTCGCGTCGAACGAGCCGGCGGAATCGTGCATGCCTTCGCGTTCAACCGCGGTCGGGCAAATGCGCCGGCCTCGAAGACCAACGGTGGGGGACTCGAACGGCCCGTCGCCGCTCGATTCGATCCATCGGGCAACGCGCTCTACATCGTCGACTTCGGTGTCATGTTGACCGATGCCCGCGGCGTACATCCGGCCGAGAACACCGGCGTGCTCTGGAAAATCACGCGGGAGGACACGAAGTGATTCGCCGAATGACTTTGGCCGCTCTGGCTTTCTCATCCCTGGGCATCGCAGCCTTCACGGCAGTTGGATGTTCCACTCAGCGCGAGCGCTCCGCCACGATTTCCACCGCCGACTTGCGCGTCGACCCGCGCCTCGCCGAAGGCCAGCGGGTGTTCATGGCGCAGTGCAACCAGTGCCACGTCGGCGGCGCCGGCGGTCTTGGGCCGTCACTTAACGACAAGTGTATTCCATCGTTTCTGATCAAATTCCAGGTCCGCCATGCGCCGGGAACGATGCCCAAGTTCTCGCGCGGAATTATCAGCGACGCGCAGCTTGACGACGTCATCATCTACCTGAAATTTCTGCGAAGCCACCCCGACGGCGAGATCTAGTCGCCAGCGTTAGGCTGCTGATCAGAAGTTCCCGATCACCACTGCGCCTCTTCAAACGGATTGCTCAACGGCTTGGCTTTCGCCTTCGGCAACAAATTCATCATCGCGCGCACCTGACTTGCATCCCCGGCTCCGCGAATTCGTTCGTTGAGCGGTGATCCCTTGATCAGCTTTGCAATCGACAGCGGCAGCGGCTCTCCGCGCCCGACCGTCGCCTGAAACTGCTGCTTCGACAGCATCTGCGGTGTCTGAAGCTGCACAAACTCGTCCGCCGGCCAGTGATGCAGGGCATTGCCGGCGTCATCAATCTGAATCAGCGGTGATCGCACCGGCGACGTCAACGCGACCACTTCATTGTGCTCGGCGGCTTCGAACAATGCGTCAATGTCCGAATAAGGCACGGCCGGCCGAGCCGCGTCATGCACCACCACATGCGTGGCTTCTTCGGCAATCTTTGCGCCAGCGGCTTTCAGTTGGTCGGCCCAGCGCGGTCCGCCGCTCACCAGCTTGACGCCGGAAAAGCTCAGGTGCGGGCCGTACTTTCGCTTGGCCTCTTCCAGGTCATCCGGCTGCACGACGAGCTGGATTTGTTTCACCGGGTCGCGGTTCAAGAACAGCTCGATGCTTTTGAGCAACGCCTCGCGGCCATCGATTTTAACGAACGCGCCGCCAGCCTCGCCGGCCTGGCCGCTGGGGGCGGCAGTGAGAATTACAACGCTGAACGTAGGCATAATTCAGTTTCCATCGTACAGTCGGGTCAACGAATATAATCCGCCTCGGGAGACACAATGTCCAACCGCCTGATCGAAAAACAAGTAATCTACGACGGCTCCAAAGTTCGCCTGGAACTGCACCACCTGCAGAATGAAGAAACTGGCCGCCGATACAAGCGCGAAGTGGTCGCCCATCCCGGGGCGGTGGTGATTCTCGGAATGCTGCCCGAGGACAAAGTTGTGCTGATTCGCAACCGGCGCTACGCCGTCAACGAGATCCTGCTGGAGCTGCCGGCAGGGACGCTGGAAAAGGGTGAGGATCCGATGAACTGCGCCGGCCGCGAGCTTTTGGAAGAAACCGGATATTTAGCGCATCGAATTAAGTCGCTGGGCTGGTATTACACATCCCCGGGAATTCTCAGCGAGAAGATGTATGCTTTTGCCGCCTACGATCTGGAGAAGCAGAAAACCGCGCTCGAAGAAGGCGAAGAGATAGAGACAGGACCAACCGCGCTCAGCGAGGCGCTGGCGATGACGTGCGACGGCCGTATCGTCGACGCCAAGACAATCGCCACGCTCTTGATGTTCGAACGTCTGCACACACGTTCTTAGCCGCGATAGCGGCAGGAGCCGAAACCGGCCATGGCTTGGCAGGATCGTTCCTATTACCGCGATGATCGTCCGGGTTCCCGCAACCCGCTGCTCTGGCTGTTGAGCGGTTCCATCCCGTTGTTTACCGTCTTTGGCATCCGCGTGCGCATGCACGTCACGCTGCTGCTGCTGGGCGTCTGGTGTTTTCTCGACGCCGTGCTGCCGAAGGGCATCGGGTGGCAAAACGCCGCGATGATCTACGGGACAATCTTCACCATCGTGCTGCTGCACGAATTCGGACATTGCTTTGCCGCGCGCAGAGTGGGCGGGGATGCGAATCAGATCATTCTTTGGCCGCTCGGCGGTCTGGCGCTGGCTGATGCGCCGCATCGTGCCTGGCCGCAGTTGGTGACGACGGTCGGTGGGCCGCTGGTGAATGTGATCATCTGCATCATCACCGGTGTTGCGCTGCTGGTGCTGGCGTCGTTCGAGCATCAGGCGATTCAGTGGAATCCGGTTTCAAGCAGCTACATTCCGCCGCACGGAATCGCGGCGTTCATCATCTGGTATGTCTTCATCGTGAGCTGGGGTTTGTTGCTGTTTAACCTGCTGCCGATCTTCCCGCTCGACGGCGGCCGTATGCTGCAGGAACTGCTTTGGTTCAAGCTCGGCTACTACCGCGCCACGATCATCGCCTGCAATGTCGGCATGGTTGGCGCCGGCTTGATGGCCGTTTCCGGCCTTTACAAGATCGGCTCGTGGTACGGATTGGTGCTGGTCTTCCTCGGCGTATCGTGCTTCCTCACGTGCTATCAAACGCGAGCGATGCTCAAGGCCGAAGGGCCGTGGGGATTCCAGGAAGATTCCACCGACTACAGCGCCGCGATGTGGCAGCCCGAATCACCGGCGCCCCGGCGCAGGAAGCTCAGCCGCCGGGCGGTGCGGAAACTCAGGCGTCTGGCGCAAGCCGAGGAATCAGAGCAACGGCGGATCGACGACATCCTGAAAAAAGTTTCTGCCCAGGGGATGGCCAGTCTCACGTGGACCGAACGCCGCGAACTTCGCAAGGCAACCGAACGACAGCGCGACATCGAAGTCCCCACCGACGCCGAGCCCCGCTTATAAGAGATCGCGAATCTCCAATTTGATATTTGAGATTTCCGCTTTGAGAATGGCGGCACCGCCTTGAGCGGCGCCCGTTGCGGAATCTGACATCTGAAATCTGAGATTTGAAATATCCATGACTTGGGAATCCTTCGAGCGCTATCGCCAGAAAGGTCTCGACGCCCGTCGAGCCGGCCAATGGGAGCCGGCGCGCGTCTACCTGCTGGAAGCCGCCCGGACGATGGCGGGTCTGAGCAAGGAAGCCCAGGGCGAAGAGCTTCGCGAAGGGCGCCGGCAGATCGCCGAGCGGCTGCTGGAATTGGCCAAAGACTGCACCATCGCCGCCCAGGAGAATCGCAAAGCGACGGTGCCGACCCGTCGCAAGCCCGCCGGCAACGAAAACTCGGCCCCCGAAGCCGACGGCGGCGCGAACGCCAAAGACTGGATCATCCGAGACAAGCCGAATCTGCGGTTTGCCGACGTCTCCGGCCTCGAAGACGTCAAGCAGGACATCCGCCTGAAGATGATCTACCCGTTCGAGCACGCCGATCTCGCTCAGAAATTCGGCATCCGCGCCGGCGGCGGCATCCTGCTTTACGGCCCGCCCGGCACCGGCAAAACGATGCTCGCCAAAGCCACCGCTGGCGAGATCGACGCGACGTTCTTCCGCATTTCGCCGGCTGACGTTCTGAGCAAATGGGTTGGCGAAGCCGAGCAGAACATCAAGAAGCTTTTCGATGCCGCCGCCGCTGAACCGCGCAGCATCATCTTCATCGATGAAATCGAAGCCCTCGTCCCCGCGCGGAAAGACGAAGGATCGAGCGTCATGCAGCGCGTCGTGCCGCAGATTCTTCAGGCCGTGGAAGGGTTCGACAAAAAATCGGGCCGGCCGATCCTGTTGATGGGCGCAACCAACGTTCCCTGGCAGCTCGATCCCGCGATGCTTCGCCCCGGCCGCTTCGACGAGAAGGTCTACATCCCGCTTCCCGACGAGCCGGCCCGGCGTCACATGCTCGGCCAATACATGTCGCATCGTCCGCTGTCTGATGACGTGAATCTCGATGCGCTGGCCGCGAAGCTCGAAGGCTTCAGCGGCGCTGACATCAACTACATCTGCGACCGCGCCGCCGTCGTTCCGTTCCTGCAAAGTGTTGCGTCCGGCCTGGACGGAAACATCACGCCGCAGATCATCGACGACGTGATTCATGACACGTCAAAGTCGGTTACGGCCGAGATGCTGAATCGTTTCGTGCAGTGGGCGAAAGCGGGGACATGACCAACATCGTTTAGCCGCGAGGCAACGCCGAGCGCGAATCGCGGACGATTCATGCGCCCAGAATACGCGATCAGCGTTGCTTCGCGGCTAAACGGGTTCCGATTTCACCTCTGCGGCTGCCGGCGTTTCCTTCGTGGAAACGACTTCTCCTCCTGATTCTCCAACCGAAGATCGCGCGAAATTTCCGCCAACTGGCTATGCACATCTTCCCACTCGCGCAAGCGCACGAACGACAGGAAATTCTCCTGGCACCACTTGCGAAGCTTCGCCTGCGAGAGCTGCTTGCGCTCGGCCTGGAAATATCCCCAGAGCTTCAGCAGCGTCAAAAAATCGCTGCCGGGATGGCGGAACTTTTCCTGGGCGGCGTCGGCCGCTTCCGCTTTGTCCATCGGCCGTTCGCGCGGATCCTGAATGCTCAGCGCCGCCGCGATGATCAGCACTTCCTTCAACACGCCCTCGCTGCCGGCGGCGATGATCATGCGCGCGATGCGCGGGTCGATCGGCAGCCGGGCAAGCTGGCGCCCGATCTGCGTGATTTGATTGTCTTCGTCGATCGCGGCCAGTTCGTGCAGTGTCTGATAGCCGTCGCGAATCTGCCGATAGTCCGGCGGATCTAGAAACGGAAAATCCTCCAGCTCGCCCAGCCCAAACGCCTTCATCTGCAGGATGACACTGGCGAGATTCGTACGAAGAATCTCCGGATCGGTGAATGTCGCCCGCGATGCGAAATCGGCTTCGGAATAGAGCCGAATGCAGATGCCTTCGCTCACACGGCCGCAGCGTCCTTTTCGCTGATCGGCTGACGCTTTGCTGATCTTCTCGATCGGCAGCCGCTGCACCTTAGTGCGCGTGCTGTACCGACTGAGTCGGGCGAATCCGGGATCAATTACATATCGAATCCCCGGCACCGTCAACGATGTCTCTGCGACGTTCGTGGCCAGCACGATTCGCGATTTGGAATGCGGCGCGAAGATGCGCTGCTGCTCTTCACCGCTCAAGCGCGCATACAGCGGGAGAATCTCCACGCCCGGCGGATGATGCTTCCGCAGCGCCTCGGCGGTGTCGCGAATCTCGCGCTCGCCGGACAGGAAGATCAGCACATCCCCACGCTGCTCTCGCCACAGTTCATCGACGGCGTGGACGATTGCCACCACCGGATCGTAATCGTCGTCGGATTCTTCCGGAGCCGGCCGATAACGCGTCTCAACCGGATAGGTACGTCCGGAGACTTCGATAATCGGCGCATCGCCAAAATGCTTGCTGAAGCGCTGCGGGTCGATCGTGGCAGACGTGATGATCAATTTCAGATCGGGTCGACGCGGCAGCAGCCGATGCAGGTGACCGAGCAGAAAGTCGATGTTCAAGCTGCGCTCGTGAGCCTCATCGATGATGATCGTGTCGTATTGATCGAGAAGCCGATCGCTCTGCGTCTCGGCCAGAAGAATTCCGTCAGTCATTAGCTTGATGTACGTCTCGGGGCCGACGTGATCGCCGAAGCGAACCTTGTAGCCGACGGCTCGAGTCGATTGCGTCTGAAGCTCTTGAGAAATTCGTGATGCGACCGCGCGGGCGGCGATTCTTCGCGGCTGCGTGTGCCCGATCATCCCGCCGATGCCGCGACCCAGATCGAGGCAGATTTTCGGCAATTGCGTCGTCTTTCCCGAACCCGTTTCACCACACAGGACCACCACCTGATTTTCCGAAATCAACCGGCTGATTTCTTCCCGGCGCTGCACGACCGGAAGTTCCAGTGGGAATGTTGGCGTTGGGCGATTCGCCAGCCGGCGATCGAATTTCGCGCGCGATCGCGCAATCTCGTCGGCGATTTGCTTTAGTGAGTTCTCATCCCGCCGCGATTCGATCCGTCGGCGCAGGCGCCACCGATCGACCTGCATGCAACGGTCGAGCTCAGCCAGCAATGAATCAACGGTCGGCGCCATCGGCAAATTGTAGGGGATGAATCGCGAATCGAGCTATTGCAGTTGCGTCGAGGCTCGCTCGGTATCGCGTTGCAGGAAGCGCGCGCCGAACAGCCAGATCACGCCGCCCAGCGCCATGATCCACGCCATGAACGTGAAGCCGGCGTTGATGCCGCGCTTGTCGGCGATCCAGCCGACGATCGTCGGGGAAATCGCGTCGCCGAGCAGGTGAATCAGAAAGATGTTGACGGCAAATCCCGTCGCCCGAATCGAAGGATGCGTGACATTCGCCAGGATCGCGTTGCTCGGCCCGGTGTTGAAGAACAGGCAGAAGCACGCGAAGAAAACCACGATCCACGCCTTGGGAAACGGCGTATGCAGCATCATCACAATCAGCGGCGCGCCCACGAGCAATCCCGCCGCCGATACCAGGAAGTACGAGCCGCTGAAGCGCTTTCGCAATGCATCTCCAGCGATGCCGCCGAGGAGTGTCGCTGCGAGGCCTGCGAACGCGGTCGCCGCGCCGAAGAGCAATCGCGGGCTGAGGCCGTGAACGCCGGGCACCTTGTGCTGCTCCATGTATTCCGGCATCCAGTAGCCGACGCCCATGATCGCGAACGTCATTGCGGCCATGCCCAGCGTGTCGAGGACATAGGAAGGCGTTTTGAAGAGCACGAGGTAATCGCTGAACTTCGGCCGATGCGCGGGCTTCGCGCTCAAGTCGGAGGCGCCGATGCGAACTTCCTTCATGAAGAAGCAAATCGCTCCAAGCAGCAATCCCGGCGGCACGACCGCATAAAATCCCCAGCGCCAGCCGAGCGATGATTGCGCCAGCTGTCCGCCGAGCGCGTAACCCAGCGCGCTGCCGACGGGAATCGCCATGTAGAACCACGAGAGCACACGGCCACGACTTCGAACGGGATAGAGATCGGAAATCACCGTCGGCGCGCTCGGCCCATACGCGGCTTCACCGATGCCGACAAAACAGCGTGTCGCGAGGAGCATGCCAAAGCCAGTCGCCAGTCCTGAAGCGCCGCTGGCCAGTGACCAGATGATGACGCCGATGCCGATCAACCACCATCGCGATTTTCGCTCGGCCAGCACGCCAAAAATCGGAGCGGCAATCATGTAGGTGACGGTGAACGCACCTGAAAGCCATCCCATCTTGGCTTTGGCCGAGAGATCGTTTGGGAGCAGCGCCCGGCGCACGTCCGGCTCCACTGCCGCCAGCACCTGGCGGTCGATATAGTTGAACATGTTGATCGCCAGGAGCAGCAGCAGGGCGATCCACGCGCCCTTGATCGGTTGGTCCTTCTCGGTGGGAAGCGATGAGTCAATCGCCATCGGAGACTGCATGGCGGGATGATGACTGCCGGCGCGTCACTTCGCAATCAGCGGATGATCGTTTGCAGCAAGCCGCGCCGCCGCGGCGTTCGATTCGACTTGCGCGACGCTCTTGCACCCCGGAATCACGCACGCCACGGCGTCGTGTCTCAAACACCACGCCAGCGCCCACTGCGCCATATCCACGCCGGGCGGGACTTCCGTCTGCCGAATTCGCTGCGCCTCGGCGAGCTTCTCATCGTTCTTCTTCTGGTCGTGCGAGCCGCGCACGTCCGCATTGTCGAACTTTGCCCCGGGTTTGTATTTTCCCGAGAGGAATCCGCTGGCCAGCGGAACCCGCGCCAGTACGCCGAGATCTTGTCGCTGACATGATGCGAACAAACCCTGCTCGGGCTTGCGATCGAGCCGGTTGTAAACGACTTGTACCGCCGACGCGCCAACTTCCGTAGCGCGATCGATTTGGAAAAGGTTGTCGTTCGGACTCACCGAAATTCCGAGATGTCGAACCTTGCCCGACTTCACTAACCCGCGCAGCGCATCCCACAACCCCGGCGTCTGAAACATCTCGTTATTGCCGGAGTGGAACTGATAAAGATCGACGTGATTGGTTCGCAGCGCTTTCAGCGAAGCCTCGAGTTGTTTGCGAACGTCATCCGGATCGTAGTTATTTGTGCGATTGAGATGCCCGTGGAAATGATGGCCAAACTTGGTCGCCACGATCCATTTGTCGCGCGACCCGTGGATCGCATTGCCGACAAATTGCTCCGAGGTGTGATCGCCGTAGCACTCGGCGGTGTCGACCAGGTTAATGCCAAGCTGAGCGCCGCGATCAAACATCTGATCGACTTCGCGCTGCTCGAAGTTCTTTCCCCACTCCCCGCCGAACTGCCAGGTGCCGATGCCGACGACGGAGACATTCAAGTTGGTTTTGCCGAGTCTGCGGTATTGCATGGCGCAACTGTACGCGCGCGATCGGATCAGGTGAAGGAGTGATTGCCAAGCCGCGTTTCAGCGGAGCCCGGCAAGAAGCGGTCCGCGGCACATCGAAGCGTATTCCCAACCCGCCCGGCTTCAATTCCGGTTCATGTCGTGCTATATGGCTTCGCATATAACCATGCTGATTTTACTGACCAACGACGACGGCATCCGCGCACCCGGCCTGGTGGCAATCTATCGGGAGCTTACGCACTTCGGTGAAGTTCACGTGGTGGCGCCGGAAACCGTGCAGAGCGCGACCGGCCACGGCATTACCCTCAACACGCCGTTGCTGACGCAGCAGGTAACCGTCGAGGACACGTTCACCGGCACGGCCGTCGATGGACGCCCGGCGGATTGCGTGAAGCTGGCCGTGACGCAGATTCTCCCGCGAAAGCCCGACTTGGTCGTCAGCGGGATTAATTCCGGCGCCAACGTCGGCATCAACGTCCTATACAGCGGAACGGTCGCCGCCGCGATTGAAGGGGCGTTTCTCGGGTTGCCGAGCATCGCGCTGTCGCTCTATCTGCGGAGCGAGATTCCGATCAACTACGCGCGCACCGCGCAGTACGCGATTCGCGTGATCCGCCAGATTCTCGATGCGGGTTTGCACGGCGGGCAGGTCGTCACCGTCAACCTTCCGCCGTTGCGAGCCAACGAAGTGCCCACGGGAGTCCGCGTCGTCCGCCAATGCACTCATGCGTGGCTCGACACGTACGAACAGCGCACAGATCCAAGGGGCCGGCGGTATTATTGGAACAACACGGTCTTCACGCTGGGAAACACGGATAACGACACCGACGTAGCCGCTCTCAGAGACGGCTACATCACGGTCACGCCGCTTCAGTTTGACCTGACGCACTATCCGATGATGCGCGAATGGAAAGACCGCGAATGGCGCGTTTAGCTCAGGTCCGCGCGACCCTTCTGTAAACGAGTCTACGGCCATTCGTCCGGGAATAATGCCCACGTTGAGCGCCGAGCGTTTCATGCGTTTGAGGTGGGTGTTGTTGGCGATGGGTGAAACCCCGGCCAAACTTAACTCGCCTCTGAACTATGTCGAAGAATTGAGGGCGACCTTGCGCCCGGACTGGCCGGAGCACCGTCGTTGCGAGCGTCGCCGCCCCGGGAAAGCAGTGGCCGGGTGGGTTTATCGAATGCGCCATGCTACGGAGATAACGTGATGATTCCCGCAAACGCGGACAGATTTGCGATCGGTCGCCGCTTGGCGGCGCGCTGTCGTCGTAGTGGAAACAGCACGCTGGAAATGTGCCTGGTGCTGCCGGTTCTGCTGGCAATCGGCTTCGGGGTTGTTGAGTTCGGGCAATACCTGTACGTGAAGCATTGCTTTGAATCGGCCGCTCGTGACGCGGCTCGAGTCGCTGTCCTCGCGACCTCGACGCAGGCACAGGTGACCGCCGTGCTCACCAGCACGCTCGCACAGGCGAACGTCACATACAGCTCGTCCTGGCTCACCATCACCGATTTGGGTCCCAGCGGCTCGGGAACGGTTTCCAACGTCGCGAGCGTGGCCGCCGGGGATGAGATTCAGTTGACCCTGTCGACGAACTACAGCGCCATTCCCAATGTCGTGCGCCCGCTGTCATCCTTCACCGGCATCGGCGTGAAATCGACCACGAACGTGGTCGGCATGTGCACGATGGTCAAGGAGTAGCGATCTTGCCGCGAATTCGTTCTGGAGGGTGGCGATGCCACTGATGAATGCCATGAAATCGAACAGGCAAATGATCCGTCCGCGTGGGGCCGTGCTCATCTATGTGGTTGTCCTGTTGACCCTGTTGACTGCCATCTGCACCCTGGCGGTTGACTACGGCCATGTCCAACTGATCAAAAGCGAGATGCAGCGTACCGCCGACGTCACGGCGCGCGGTTACATGGAGCTTTATACTGTCTACGGCAAGAGCTACGCCGATGCTCACATCAGCCAGTTGTACGCGACATCGAAAAATCCGGTGGACGGCAATTCCAACATAACGCCGACTGTCAACGTCCAGTTTGGTTCCTGGACGACCGCCAGCAGCTCGTTCAGCTCGTCAGCGGGAACCATCCCGGCGGTGAAGGTGACGGTCACCCGAACCCAGGCGAATGGCAATGGGGTCTCGCTGACGTGGGGAATGTTGATCGGCTTCAACTCGATCGACGTGCATGCGTCGGCGACCGCGGCGCTGATGGGTGGAAATACTGCCAATGTCAACATACCGGCTACTTCGGATCTTTATTTCTCGGGCATGCCAAATACTACCACCGATGTGTGGGGCGCCAACTTTGCGAATAACGCCCCCTATCAAGTTACGAGCATTCCGGTGACACCCGGCACGTACCTCACATTTACCAATCTGGGCGGAACGTCCAGCGTGGTGCCCGGCACCGTGCCCTCCACGGGGCCCGGCGGCAGCTCGACCTACATCGTGTCTCATGGCCAGAATTATGATGGAACCATGTATTATCCCGGCTCGGAAAACGGGATCGCCGATGCCAAGATGCCCGAAGATGCGATGGAGGGTCTGTTTCTGACCAACAACGCGCCGAATCTGACAACTGCCCCGGCGGGCCAGGTCGATTGGACGTCGGCCGCGCAGTCCAATCAGGCCACCTACTCGAATATTGTCGTACAGCAGCCGTTTATGATCGGAACCGGAGAGACAACCGGCGGCACGGTCAAACAGTTCCTCGTTCCGCCTGGAGCGACGCGCTTCTACATGGCGATCTGGGACGGCGTCGACTACACCAACAACGCCGGCTCAGTGACCGGAACCGTGACGGTGCAGACGTATGTGCAGCTCGTGCAGTAGAGCATTGAGCCATCGCCACAAGCGCTTCAAGCCGCTTCGAATATTTTTGAAGCTATCCGACACCGGCAACCCAACCAATGCCTCGAAGCCCTCCGAGTCGATCGGCTACTGCAAAAACCCACTGGCGCGAAGGATTGGCTGAATAACCGTCTCGTTTGGCGCTCCGGCGTCACACGATCGAGTTGATAAGGGCAACGCAATGACATCGTTAGCCCAAGTTCCGCGGAGAATCGCGCTGGCGTTAAACGTGGGCATGGAAAAGCATGATCGCCTTGTCCGGCGGACTCGTCATTCCGTGGGCGGTGCTGATTGTCGCTCGACAACCCGCCGCCGCTTGTGCTGAAAGTCAGGCCGGATACAGTAGCACCCCCTGATGGCGGCCAAAGATTCGCATACTGCTTCTCCTGCCCTGGTTGCGATTGCCGGGTGGCTTGTTCCGGGCGCTGGCTACTGGCTGCTCCGGGAGCGCTGCCGCGCCGTCACCATTGGCTTCTGTGTCGTCCTGCTTTATCTCACCGGCATCTGCATTGGTGGCGTGCGCGTGGTGGACGTGCCAGGCTATGGAGATCACGGCCGGCCACTGATGGCCGTGCATGGACGATCCGCAAACGACGGTGATTCGAGCGACCAGGCTACCGAAGACCCGCCGGCCGGAGCGACGGGTTGGGTGATGCTCGTTCATCCGCTGGACGAGATTCGCAATAAGCCGTGGTCGATTGCACAGATTCTTGCCGGGCCCCTGGATATCGCGACGTCGGCTGCCAGCGTTTGGGCGTCGCAACCGCCGGCGGGGTCGTCCATCGCGCGCGGAGCCCGGTCTCATGCCCGAACCGCCGAGCTTGGCGTTCTCTACACCGCCGTCGCGGGAATGCTCAATCTGCTGGCGATCATCGATTCAACCTACAGATCCGTGGAGCCCGGGGAGGATGAATCGTGAGCTTGTCGCTGCACATCCTCGCGTGGATTCCATTTTTGAATCCGCTGCCCGTCTGGTCGGATCGCGTCTGGCCCTGGCTGCTGCTGCCACTGGCGGCGGCGGTGTCGGTGGTCTACAAATCGATCAAGTGCCGCCAAATGCGCGAGGTGCCCAAGGAAGCCGCCGTTATCCTGAGCATGATTGTGCTGTCGATGGTGGCTGCGGCGGTGGTGCTCGTGGTTGTCGTGGAGACAATGGATAAGTGGTAAGGCGGCTTCTGCTGCTTTCGACACTGCTGGCCTTCGGCTGTCAGGCCGATGATCCAGCTCCTACCCAAAAATCTCACGCACTGCCACGAATTCACCTCAGTTCAGATAAGAAGCATTTCGCCGTCGACGCGGACGCGCGCTTCGAATTGTGGGGCTTCAACTACGATCATGACGAGAAGGGTCGACTGCTTGAAGACTACTGGGCGGTAGAATGGGAAAAAGTCCGCCGCGATTTTGTGGAGATGAAATCGCTCGGCGGAAATGTCATCCGTATTCATCTGCAAGTGGCGAAGTTCATGAACGCGGCGGATAAGCCGAACGCCCAGAGCCTCGTACAACTCGGTCGCTTAGTGAAACTCGCTGAAGAAACCGGCCTTTATCTCGATATCACGGGTCTGGCCTGTTATCGCAAAGGCGATGTGCCAGCGTGGTATTCGTCCCTTGATGAATCACATCGTTGGGATGTGCAGTGCCGGTTCTGGAAAGCCGTCGCCGGCGTCTGCAAAACAAGTCCGGCGATCTTCTGCTACGACCTGATGAACGAGCCGATCATCGGCGGGGGTGATCAGAAGAGCGATTGGCTGCCCGGGACGCCGCTTGGCGGGATGAACTACGTCCAGCGATTGACGCTCGATCCGCATGGTCGCAGTGACAAGCAGATCGCCAGGGCGTGGGTTGAAAAGCTTTCAACCGCGATTCGATCCGTCGATAAGCGGCACATGATCACGGTCGGCGTCATCCCGTGGGTGCAGGTCTTCAAAGGCGGCAGTCCGCTCTTCTATTCACCCGAAGTGAGCGGCCCGCTCGATTTCGCGAGCATCCATTTTTATCCGAAGGCCGTGCCGGTTGAGGAATCACTGAAGTACTTGCGGGCGTATGAAATCGGCAAGCCGCTGGTGATCGAAGAGATTTTTCCGCTCGATGCGGGCATCGACAAGACCGCCGCGTTCATCAACGCATCACGCAACGAAGTCGATGGCTACGTCAGCTTCTACTGGGGCGAAACGATCGAGCAGAATAAGCAAAAGCACGACCTCGGCGGGGCGATCCAAGGCGATTGGCTGCAGAAGTTCGAAGAGCTGGCGCCACGCCAATGAACGAAGAGCATCCCGCAATAAGATGATAAATGTCCCGGTCCCACCTTCAGAAAGGGACATTTTGGGACATTTGCCCTTGATATCTAAGCCGAAGCCGAAGCCGGATGCAGGGGGCGTCGCTCGGTGTACTTCGCAAGTCCACGCCACTTTGAGAGCGGAATGAGGCCTAAGCCAATGATTCCGACGTTGACGAGCATCCACACCACCAATGTCGTGGCGGCTCCGTCCATGAAGCCGTAGGAGTGCAGGCCGATCCCGAGCAGATTAGTTCCGAACCACGACCAGGCGGTGACGATGTTTCCACCGATGGCCAGCAGCATCATTCCGCGTTCGCGGACGAGGCCGCCCCAGCGGGCGTGAAGGATGATTGCGTTCCAAAGCACGATCAGGATCGCGCCGTTCTCTTTTGGATCCCACCCCCAGAACCTGCCCCAGGAATAGTCGGCCCAGATCCCGCCGAGGATGGTGCCGACGAAGCTGAAAAAGATCGCGAAGCACGTGATGGCGTACACCATCCGTGCGAGCGCTTTTCGATGGGGTTCACTGAGAATGGTGGTGGAGACGCCGAGCAGGACATACGCGACGGCCATCATCCCCGAGAGGAATGTGGCGGCGTATCCCGCGGTTACACACGGCACGTGCGTCCAGAGCCAGAAATTCGTTGCCAGCACGGCGACGACCGGCTTCATGGTGTCGCCGTCGTTGCCAAGGTAGTGCGCGATGAGCAGCGTCATGAAACCGATCAGCGATGCGATGGCCGCGCCGAGCCCATTACGGAAAAAGAACTCGAGTCCGATCGCGAGCAACACAACAGCCCAGCCAATATATATTGCCGATGCGTAGAGATTGGTGATGGGCCCGCGCTCGGTGAGGTAAACGCGCGCGCCGATGCCGAAGGTATGCAGCAGCGCGGTGACGACCAGCATGCCGATCGCGGCCGGCCAGAAGATGTTGCGCCAGCCCATCCACGAGAAGACCGCGAGCAGGAAGATCGCGGAGTAGAGAAAGATCGCCCGGTAGAACGGCGCGAAGCGATCGAAGAACGTTTCGAATTCGACTCGATTGGTTGTGTTGGGCAGCGTCTTGGCGACGGCCGCGCGCTGCTCAGCCACCAGACGATTGAATTCGCGCGTCTCACCCTGGTGATACGCCTGAAGGATCGCGACAAAGTTTTCAGCGCCCGGCGTGAGCTTGCCGTCGGCGGTCGCAAGGGGAAGCCACTGGCCGTTCTCGTGGTCCGGCGGCACGATCTTCAGGTCTCCGATGCGCTGCAATTGAACGAACAGCATCATGTGCTGAGCCAGCTCCAGCACCTTCTTCTGATAGAGGTCGCGTTTTTTCTCGTCGGTCTGATCGGCCAGATCAACCTGCTTTTGGATCGTCGGGAAATGTTCGCGCAGATCCGCGATTGAGAAGTATTTCTCATCCGGGCTCAATCCAAATTGGCTGAGGATATCAGGGTGATCGATGCGGACCACCTTGTAGTCGTTGGCGGCGGGCATGACCGCCAGCGTATCGGCGAGCCAGCGAATTGCCGGATGCGACTCCTTGTTGCTGTCGAGGAACGATGCACGGCCGCGAAGCACCGTCAGGGCGTTGTCGGCCATGCTCTCCAGCGGCATGACGCGACCATCCTGAAAGATCGGCAATGTGCCGAACGCACCCAAATCAAATCCGTCTTCCACCGGAGGGGCCGTGAGAGCAGTTCCGAAGATGATCGTCGCGCAGACGGCGGCAGCGCCGAAGCCGATCACCCACGGCAACAGCCGGCTTCGCGGTTCCAGCGAGTAGGCGCTGACTGGATCGGCCACGTATGACTCCGCGACGGCCAGCCGTGCCTTGTCGCGCGAGCTGGCCTCCACCGCAACTGATCGGCGGTGCAGAAAGCCGACGAGGTGCATCGTGAAATGCACCAGCATTCCGACCAATCCCATGGCTAAACCGATATAAGGGAGCAGCCAGCCGGGGTTATGCGTCACCTGAAGGATTGAGGTTTGATCGCCGGGCAGGAAGCTCTGTTGGTAGAACGTTTCTCCTTGATACGTCAGCGGATGATTCATCCAGATCAGCACTTCGCGATCGACGTGGCGGGACGGATCGACAAGACGTACCCGACTGGAAAAATTGCTGTCGATGGCAGTGCCGGCATAGTGATCGTGCGAGAACTTCATCAGCGTGATCGAATACGGCTTGTAGTATCGGCGGTAACGGAGCTCCATTCGATAAAGCTTGCCGTTGACGGGTATGACCTCCGGCTGGGCGAATGAAATCTGGCTCAAAAGGTAAGTGCCAAGTTGCCTGCCGTCGGCCAAGACGCTGATGAACGCCGACGCCTGATCGACTTCCTGTTCCAGGCCGGATGCTTTCGCCGCGGGTAGCACCTTCAGCGGCTTGTTCACCCCGGCCGTCGCGTCCTGCACTGCACCCGGAGTTTGCTGCATCGGGCCGAGTATGTTGGAATTCGGATAATAGTTCTCAACGCGAACCGAAAATGGCAAATCAGCGGGCTTGAATTCCGCGCCCGGCTTCAGGGCGGCACCATCGATCACCGTCACCTGATCGTGATCCGGCGACGACGGATCAATCAGCGCGAGCTCCACATGGCGGATATCCTGCGAATATTGGATCGTCTGCCCCTGCCCGATCATCATCTGGCTTTCGACCGACGTGAAGCTGGTCAGCAACTCGCCGACCAGCATGATGATCAGGCCCAGGTGAATCGCGATGATGCCGGATCGCTTCCAGCTCAGCTTAAATCGGACGGAATGGGCTGCGAGCAGATTTACCAGCAGCAAGGCGATCAGCGTGTAGCCGCCGACGAACCAGAACCCGCCGGGGATCGCTGTCGTGCCAGATGGTGCGAAGGGGCGAAGCGCCGGGTCGAGTGAAATCCACGAGATCCAGCTGTGGAAGAACTGCTTTTGGACGTCCTGAATATCCATCGTCTTCTGGACCGTGGTGCCGGCGTAGATCAACACCATCGCCATCACGAGCAGCGCGACTGTGAGGTAAAGCGAAGCGATCGGCTTCAGGATCTTTTTGAGTGTGCTGTTCACTTGGATTCAATCTTCACTTGGACTCGGGGGAAAACTTCAGCGAGTTCACGAACTGACGGAACGCATCCTGCTGGGCCGTCACGGTTGATTGGGGGCCCAATAATTTGATGAACCAGTCGTCAGCGCCGACGATGGTCATGGCGACAAGCACCTGTTTGGGCGCGGCGCCATCCGCTGCCGGGCCGGTGTAGCTGACGAACATTCCGGGTTGGCCGGCGACGGAGCCGTATTGCATGCCGCCATCGGATTCGGATTCAATCGGATCGAGACCGACTTGTCCTCGCCAGCGGTTGAAGTTGCTGACCAGACTGCCGGCTTGGCCTTGGCGAATGCGGGAGACGATGACTTCTGCCGAATCCGCGCCGGAACCGATGCGGAATGAGGTCACGCGCATCTCGTTGGAACCCGGCTGCTCCACCCAACCCGACGGCGTCTGATACGAGTCAAGCTTGAACCGCTGACCAGACGATGTGCCGTTGCCAGCATCCGGCTGCACCGGGACCGCGCTGGTTTGGGCGGGGACCACGCCGGCATCATGAAATTGAATCGAGTGAATGAGCGACTCGAAGTTCGCTTTCTGCGACTCCACCAGCGGAGCGGCGGCTTTCAGGGTGAAGAACCACGTCGCGCCAGCGTGCGGAACGATCGCCGCCAGCAGCCGTGTCGGCGGGTTTCCCGTGTCGGCCGAGCCGGTCAGATCTACGATTTGAGCGGGCTCGCCCGATACCTGAGTTGGCGTCACGTATTTGGGATAATCGGCTTCAGGAATGGCCGGCAGCTTCAGTTGACCGGACCAGCGTGAGAGGTTTCCACCCAAACCGGCAGCCTCGGCTGGAAGCGGAACGACCGTCAATTCGGCCTTGGGGTCGTCCGCAGCCACCAGAATCGTGGCAAAACGCATTGAAGATCCCGGAAGCTGCTTCCACCCCGCAGGCAATGTCCAACTGATTGGCGGAGCACTGGCGCTGGCTTCTGGAGCGGTAGAAACGTCCGCCGCAGCCCGCATGGCTCCAGTGTCCATCGAGGGTGGCGGCGCAGGGGTATCCTTGGGCGCAGCGTAACTTCGAACGAGCGATTCGCGTCGATCACACCCGAAACTGCTTGCAGCCGCTGATATTAAGAACAGGGCAAGGAGAAAACGCTGAGTCACAGTCATAGATACTGTAGTCAACGCCCGCATGTTTGCCACGGCAGCTCGATTGCCGAACTTTCAATTCTTTCAATAATGCGCGGCGCGATGGCCGGTTGAATAAGCGGTTGTGGTTATAATTGTTATGCAGCTATCGGTAACCGATCCTACGCATCGCGAACCCGAGGCGGGGTCATGATGGAATTTGATGGCTTAGTTGTGATTGTGACGGTTGTGGTCATTCTCGTGATCATCGGCTTTGGCCAGGGCCGGCGGAGCCTGTCGCGCCGGCAGGGCCGCGTTTGCCAGGGCTGCGGCACGCCGCATCCGCCGTTTGCTCAGTTCTGCCGCCGATGCGGCCAGCGTCTATAACCTGCTTCGTGGTTGAATCGTCTGGGGCAGGCTCTTGTTTTGACAATTCGGGAGGTGTCGTGATGACAGGTTCTTCGACATCAACTCCGCAGCAACGGGCTGGCGGGGGCGGGCGCTTTGTTCGGCCCAGCATTCCCAACTTTGGCGGGTTCTTCTCGCCGTCGGGAATCTTCTCGCTGATCCTCGCCGCGCTGGTGATCTACCTCGGATATTTCTGGCTCGAGCGGCGCGTGGTCGTTCACCAGGGCCAGGTGCTGGTCCTGATTCGCAAAGACGGCTCGCGCAGCCTGCCGGGCAATCAGGTTGTCGTGCCAAGGCCACCGGCGCGCGATAATCAAGTCGCGTATGCCGCATGGGAAAAGGAATACGGCGACTGCAACGGCATCCTCGAACAAGTCTACTCCGAAGGCACCTACTTCGGATTCAGCCCCTTCGACTACGAAAGACAAGTAGTCGATATCGGGAATGCCAGCATTCCCAGCGATAAGATCGGGCTGGTCGTTCGCAAATTTGGAAATCCGTTGCCAGCCGGCCAGGTGATGGCCGACCCGGCGCTGAACCAGCGCGGCCCACTGCCGTTGATTTTGCAGCCTGGTACGCGAAATAATGACTACGCCAATCCATACGCGTATGAGATCAAACTTGTCTCGCCGGTGCAGGTCGATCCCGGTCATCGCGGGGTTGTCACGGTGATGGCGGGAAAGCCGTCGGCGACGCCCAATCAGTATTTGGTTTCAGATGGCGAGCAAGGGGTGCAACGCGAGACGGAGCCGGAAGGGTTGCGATATGTCAATCTCTACGCCAAGCGGATCAAGCCGGTCAGCATCCAATCTCAGCGATTTGAGATGAAGGGGGACGACATCATCATGTTTCCCTCGGCCGACAGCTTCGATATCAAGCTCGAAGGGTTTGTCGAATGGTCGATCATTCCCAATGAGCTGCCGCTCCGATATGTGCAATACGGAATGGGCGGCGACTTGATCCCCTACATGGAAAACACGGTGATTCTGCCCTACGCCCGCAGTTTCTGCCGGCTAATCGGGAGCAAATACACCGCCCGCGACTTCATCAGCGGCGACACCAAGCTGAAATTCCAGGCCGAGTTCGAAACGAAGCTGCGGGAAGAGTGCCGCAAGCAGGGAATTGAGGTTCTGCAGGCGCTGGTTCGCGACATCGTTCCGCCGGATGCGATCAAGGAGCCGATCAACGAACGGGAGATCGCCAAGCAGCAGATCAACATGATCCAGCAGCAGATTCTGGTAGCGAAAAGCCAGGCCGATCTCGCAACGCAAACGGAGACGGCTACACAGAATCAGGCGATCGGCGAAGAGAACAAAGACGTCGTCGGAATCGTCAATCAAGCCGAGCAGGATCGCGACGTGGCGGTGACCAAAGCGAAGCAGGAACTGGCGGTCGCCAAGTTGCAATTGCAGGCGGCACAGCAACAGGCCGACGCGATCATCGCCCAGGGGCAGGCCGAAGCGAACGTCACGCTGCTACAGAAACAGGCCGAGGCTGAGCCGTTGCGGCGGCAGGTGGCGGCGTTCGGTGATGGCAACGCTTACGCCCAATATTTCTTCTATCAAAAGCTCGCGCCGTCGGTGAAGTCGATTCTCACCAGCACCGACGGGCCGTTCGCCGACCTGTTTCGACAGCTCACGGCGCCGGTCAAATCGCAGCCAAGTTCTGCCGGCGAGAAGTTGACGGGGGTGAACAATGAGTCGCATTAAAGCTCTGATCGCGAAGTTACTGATCGGCGTGCTGGCGCTGTTCATCTTGTGGACCGGGTTCAAGTGGACCGCGATGCGCGTCTTCGTTGGCCCTGACGAGGCGCTGGTGCTGACCAGCAAATTCGGCTCTCCGTTGCCGGCCGACTATGTCGTTGCTCCGGTTGGGACGGGTTACAAAGGTGTTCAGGAAGAAGTCCTGGGGCCCGGGCGCTACTTTTTTGATCCGGTAGAATACGAATGGCAGGTTGTCAAACAAGTTGAAGTTCCCGCCGGCAATCCCGACGCCTGGGATTGGGACGACGAGGGAAATCTGAAAGATCCCAGCGCGGCGCCCATGGTGGCGGTGATTTCGCTGAAGCAGTCGTTGAAATCCGGGACTGTCGCCGGCGAGGATTCAGAAGTAGTGCCCGACGGCTACAAGGGCGTGCAGCAGACTGTGCTGACGCCGGGAACGTATAAGCTGAACCCAGCCCTGATGACCTGGACGCTGGCTCCGGCGGTGGTAGTTCCGCCGGGATCAGTTGGGGTGGTCACGCGGCTGGTCGGGGATGTGGGGGCCGTGACCAGTGCAAGCCTGACGGAAATTCGCGAAGCGGCATCGCAGCCTTCCTCGAATGCCCCGGCGCCAACACGGCTGGTCGTCGGCGCGAACCAGCGCGGTATTTTGAAGAACGTCTTGCAGCCCGGGATTTACTATCTGAATCCGAAATTGATGAAAGTGACCAACGTTCCGGTTGGCTATGACCAGATCACGCTGGATCATCAGACCGGCTCGGCGGTGCGATTTTATAGCTATGACGGGTATCAGGTTGAAGCGGACTTCACGGTTGTCTGGGGCCGGGCGCCCGATGACGCTCCGGACATCGTGGCCAACATCGGCAGCGTCGCCAAGGTTCGGGGCAACGTCATCGAGCCGGCAATGAAAGCCGCTTGCCAGAACGAAGGGGCCAAATACACCGCCAAGGAATTGATCCAGGGCGACACGCGATCCAAGTTTCAGGATGATTTGTCCAACGCCTTGGAGAAGCATATTGAGGCGCGCAACATCCACATCCTGCTGGTGCTGATTCGCAATATCGCGATCAAGGACACGAGCGGCCATGATCAGACTAACGGATTGCTGGGAACGATTCAGCGGGCCAACATCGAGGTTGAGCGCGATCTGACGTTCAAGCAGCAAACGCAGACGGCTGTCGTGCAGGCGGAGTTGGAGCAGGCTAACAAGCTGGTTGATGTCAGCCGCGAGACGGTTTCGTCGGAGACGAAAGTCAAAGTCGCCAACATTCTCGCCGATGGCCAAAAGAAGGCGGCGGAAATTGACGCCGACCGCGATCTGCAGATTGCGGCAATCAAGCTTGAAGCATCGCGGCTCAATGCCCAGCGCGTCGAGATCCTCGGCAAGGCGTCGGCTGACGTTGAACAGATGAAGCGCGACGCCGAGGCCAAGGGCGCCAAGATGATGGTCGACGCGCTCGGATCACCCGAGGCGTACAACCGGTACATCTTTGCCAAGGGCTTCGAGCCGGAAAGCGTTCGGCTGATCTTCTCTGGGCCGGGAACGTTCTGGACCGACCTCAAGAGTTTCGAGCAGATCGGCGCGACGAAGTTGATGCAGACGCCGCCGAAGCCAGCGCAATAACCTGCCAGTTCAACAGTCATAAGTTGCCCGTTGCCATTTCGGCAGCGGGCGTTCTTATGCGCTCGGACGTCGTAAAAATCGCGTCTTGTAAGTATCCCCAACTATTGAATTTACACCGCTGTTTCGGCGGCTTCTGCTGCCGTGAAGTGGTCCGATCTTTGCATTGATTGGGTTTTGACAGGGCAAGTGCGCTCTGTTGGAAGGACCTATTACATGCGATTAGACCAATTCACAGTGAAAGCCCAGGAAGCCGTTGCGCGAGCGCAGGAGATCGCGCAGCGACGTGACAATGCTGAGATTCTTCCCCTGCATGTGCTCGCCGCGTTGCTGGCGGAAAAGGATGGCGTCGTTCAGCCGCTGTTGCAGAAGCTCGGCGCTCACAGTGATCAGCTTCAGCAGCAGATCGATGACCAACTTGATCGGCTTCCATCCGCCACCGGCACTCAGCTTGGCATGAACCGCACGACCCAGGATGTCTTCAGCGATGCCCAAAAGGAAGCGGATCGGCTTAAGGACGAATACGTTTCAACCGAGCACCTGATGCTCGCGCTGGCCAAGGTGAAGAGTGAAGCGCGCGATCTGCTTAGCGCTGTCGGCGCAAAATATGACGCGATCCTGAACGCCCTCAAGAGTGTTCGCGGCGGGCAGCGCGTCACCGATCAGAATCCCGAACAGAAATATCAGGCTTTGGAAAAATACGGCCGCGACCTGGTGGAGCTGGCTCGCCTGGGGAAGCTCGATCCGGTCATAGGCCGCGATGATGAAATCCGACGGACGATGCAGGTGCTGGCTCGGCGTACGAAGAATAATCCGGTTCTCATCGGCGAGCCGGGCGTGGGCAAAACCGCGATCGTTGAAGGTCTCGCGATTCGCATCCTTAACGGCGACGTGCCGGATGTGCTGAAAAACAAGAAGCTCATCGCGCTCGATATGGGCGCGCTGATCGCCGGCGCTAAATACCGCGGCGAGTTTGAAGACCGGCTTAAAGCTGTCATCAAGGAGGTCACGCAAAGCGAAGGGCAGATTATTCTGTTTATCGATGAGCTGCATACCGTCGTCGGCGCCGGCAAGGCCGAGGGATCGATGGATGCCGGCAACTTGCTGAAGCCGGCCCTGGCGCGGGGCGAACTCCGCACCATCGGCGCGACGACGCTCGACGAATACAAGAAGAACATTGAAAAAGACCCGGCCCTCGAACGGCGGTTTCAGCCGATTCTGGTCGGCCAGCCGAGTGTCGAAGACACGATCGCGATTCTTCGCGGCCTTAAGCAGCGCTACGAGACGCACCACGGCGTGCGCATCACCGACGGCGCGATTGTTGCGGCTGCGGTCCTCAGCGATCGCTACATCACCGAGCGATTCCTGCCGGATAAAGCGATCGATCTGATCGATGAAGCCGCCGCACGGCTGCGTATCGAGAACGATTCGATGCCTGCCGAATTGGATGAAATCCGGCGGCGAATGATGCAGCTTCAGATCGAAGTTGAAGCGTTGCGCCGTGAAAAAGACGCCGCGGCAAAAACGCAGCTCGAAAAAGCGCAGCGCGAACTCGCCGAGTTGCAGGAAAAGAATTCGCAGCTCACCGCCCGTTGGGAAAACGAAGTCGGCGCCATGCGGAACATCAAGCAGCTTCAGGAAAAGCTCGATCAGAAAAAGGTTGAACTGGAGCAAGCGCAACGCCAGGGTAACTGGGAAGTCGCCGCCCGCATCCAGTACGGCGAGCTGCGCGAAATTGCCGCGCAAATCGAAGCCGCGCAGAAGAAGCTTCACGATTTAGCCAACGACGGAAACGCTCTGGTGAAGGAAGAAGTGACCGCCGACGAGATTGCGTACGTTGTCAGCCGCTGGACCGGCGTTCCTGTCACGCGCATGCTCGAAGGAGAACGCGAAAAGCTGCTTAAGATGGAAGATCGTCTCGAGCATCGCGTGATCGGCCAAGCCGCCGCGGTGCGAGCGGTGTCTGACGCGGTTCGGCGCAACCGCGCCGGACTCGGAGATCCGAATCGTCCGATCGGCTCGTTTATGTTCCTCGGGCCAACCGGCGTCGGCAAAACCGAGTTGTGCAAGGCACTGGCGGAGTTCCTGTTCGACGATGAGAACGCGATGGTTCGCATCGACATGAGCGAGTTTATGGAGCAGCACTCGGTTGCTCGACTGATCGGCGCACCTCCGGGTTACGTGGGGTATGAAGAGGGTGGCCGGCTAACGGAAGCTGTCCGACGTCGCCCGTATTGCGTGATCCTTTTCGACGAAATCGAGAAGGCCCATCGCGATGTATTCAACGTGCTGCTGCAAGTGCTCGACGACGGTCGCCTGACCGACGGCCAAGGCCGCACGGTGAATTTCAAGAACGCCGTCATCGTGATGACCAGCAACATCGGCTCTCACGAGATTCAGAAGCTGGCGACCCATGAAGCTCCAGAATGGGAAGTCGAAGCCGCGGTGAAGGAGTTGCTCAAGCAGCACTTCCGACCCGAGTTTCTCAACCGCATCGACGAAGTGATCATCTTCCATTCGCTGACGCGCGACCAACTGACGCGAATCGTCGATGTTCAACTTCGCTGGTTGGAAAAGCGTCTGGCAACTCGCGGCATCCATCTGGACGTTTCGAGTGCGGCGCGCCAACTGCTAGCCCAGGAAGGCTACGACCCGACGTTCGGCGCCCGGCCGCTGAAGCGCGTGATTCAGCAGCGGATCGAAAATCCGCTGGCGTCACGAATTCTGCGCGGTGAATTTGCAGAGGGCGAGACGATCCACATCGATGTGGACGCCGCCCGGCATGAGTTCACGTTTAGCAATGCGGGTGCGGCGTCGTCAAGAGCCAAGCCCAAGCCAGCCGCAGTGTAAGCAATCGACGAGAGAGCTTTCGCTGATTCGTTTTTGCGGCGGCTGGAGCGGATTTCATAACCGTGCACACAGTCGCGGCCCAGTTCGGAAGCGAAGCGCATCTGGAGATCGTCTGTGACATGGGCTTCCAGCCCATGCAGACGGCGCTGAAATCGCGGTTATCGCACGATTTCAAAAATCCCCGTTCGAAGCGCAGCGCGCATTTGCTTTCCACTCCATTCTGGAAGCAATCGAACACTGCGAGCGGCGAACCTGGATTTCTGACTTGGAACGACGTCTTCACTTTGAAAGTCGCTTGCATGGGCTGGAAGCCCATGTCACAGACGCGTTGTCGTCGGCTGTCGAGTCGACGCGATATCGACACTTGTGTGCAGCGGCGTGAAAGCCGCTCTACGCGCCGGAAATGCGAGCCTGTGGCTCAATGGTGGTCTCGCCCTCTAGCGTCTTAACTTTGCCCAGAACTTTCGCCGTCGAGTCAATATAAAGCCGGCCGCCCTGATTCAGCGCGTCGCCGCCGAGGGTGCCGCTGTGGATGACTTTCGTTTTCTCGACGAGGGTGAGGTTTCCGCTGACATTGCCGAAGACATGCACGCGACCGCCGCGGAGAACGTTCAAGTTCCCATAAATCGCGCCGCGCATGTAGAATTTGCCGCCTTTTCCGACGCTGACGGTGCCGGCGATCGATCCCCACAAGGTGTACGGCTCGTTAATCTGGATGTTTCCCGCCAGATGTCCGCGCTCTTCACGCATCAGTCGCTCGATTTCCTGCCGGCCCGGCGGCGGCGCCAGTCTCTACAACGTTAATCTCGACCTCGCCAAGCGCGAACTTAAGTCCGCGGCTGCTGCGTGCTTGCACCATGAGCAGGATAATAATGGCCACAACCGGCCAACCGACGAACCGCCCCCAGCCGAGGATCGCCGCGGTAAGCGGGTCGGTGCGGAAGTGGGCGTGGTGCTGCAACTCGGGCCAGGTGTATAGGACACCCGGCAGGCCAAAGCGGGGACCGACGAGCGTGTCTTCGACCGGTGTCGGGTCCGTTTGCAACGTTCCGGCCGCCGGGTAATTCCAGATCGATTGCCATGGGAACAGCACGACCATCAGCAGCACCGATCCGATGAACGCCCGCGTCACATGGGTCACGCCAACCAGTCGGCCCACCAGCATGATTCCCATGATCAGCAGCATCACCACCGTCAGCACGGCAACCGCGATGATTGCCAGGAAATCAGTTGTGTTAATCAGCCAGTACAACTGTGAAGTCAGATCCTGTCCCGAGAGGATCGCGGGCTGCGTCGCGCCAGTGAGCTGGGTGACCCCGGCTTCCGTATGCGTGTGAAACCGCACCACGAAGAAGACCGCGATCTGAATCAGCAGCATCACGAAAAGGGCCAGGAACAGGAGGTTTTTCCAGAACCGGGCCACGAGCATGGCGTCAGCATAATCAGCGGCGACGGCGAGGTTGCTTCGAGTCATGTCGGTTGGGCTCCTAACGGCGAACTGTTCTCACTGTTAACGAAAACGCGCCAATCTGGCAATTGGCCAATCTGGCAATTGGTTAGTCGAGACCCTGTCCGTTTTCCTGCTCAGTTGTGCGATTCCGCACCCAGATTCGCGATGAAGAATTCCATCATGCGATCAGTGTTGAGTCCGGAGTGGCCGCGATCGGGACCGACTTGCAGATCAAAACTCTTGCCAGCTTGCTGCAATGCCGCCACAAGCTGCATGGTGTTATTGGGATGCACGTTGTTGTCGGCGGTGCCGTAGTAGAGCATCAATCGGCCTCGCAAACGCGAAACGTAGGTGAGCAGGCTCGCCTTGCGGTATCCCTCGACGTTATCCATGGGCAGGCCCATGTAACGCTCGGTATAAATGCTGTCGTAGTCGCGAAAATCCGTCACCGGCGACGAACTGCTCGCGGCGGCAAAGACCTCCGGATATCGCAGCAGGCACATCGCTGATGCGTATCCGCCATAAGATGTGCCAAAGATGCCGACGCGATTCCGATCGACATAACGCCGGTCCCACAGCGATTTCACGCCCGCCGCCTGGTCGTCAATCTCTGTTTGCCCGAAATTGCGGTAGATTGCATCCGTCAAATTCTTTCCATATCCGGCCGCGCTTCGCGAATCGAACGCCGCCACAAGAAATCCAAGCTCAGTGAGCGCTGATGGGGGCACAAATGTTTCGCGGGCCGCGTTGGTGTTCGGTCCGGCATAGATGCTTACCAGCAATGGGTACTTCCGACCCGGATCGAAATGACTCGGTTTGTGCAACAGGCCAGACAAATCGGTGCTGCCATCCGCGGATTTGAACTTCAATAGTTCGACCGGCCGCAGGCCGGCTTCGGTCAGTTTATCGATGCTGTTCTTGGCCAGTTCGCGAATTATCTTGCCACTGGCGTCACACAATCGTGTCGCTGGCGGCGTGTCATGCGTCTGGATCGTGTCGACGAAGTGGTTCCCATCCGGGGCGACGCTGACGGTGTGATGAAACGCCGGGTCAGTCAGGCGCGTGTCGTTCGATCCATCAAGACCGACACGATGCAGTTGGATTTTCATTGGGTTGTCGCCGTCGTGGGCGAGATAGAACAGCATGCTGTCTTTCTCGGTCACGGTACTGACGTCCTCAACGTCAAACGCATTTGCCGTAAGTGTGATTGGCTCTGATTTGTCGAGGCTGCACAGCTTCAGATTCTTGAATCCGGTCTCTTGTGATGACCAGATGAATCGCTGGCCGTCTTTGAGGAAATAGATGATTGGAATCGTCTCGACCCAGCTCTTGGCCGATTGCTCGCTGACGACCACCTGGCACTTGCCGCTGTGCGGGTCGGCGGCGACGAACTCAAGATGGTTCTGCAACCGATTCGCACGCAGAAACGTCAGCGATTTGGAATCCGCCGACCAGGCAACGTGATAAATGTAGTGGCCATTACCCGCGCTAAACTCTTTGCCGTTGCGTGCATCGATCTTCAGCGTGCGATGATCCGACACGTGATAGACAAACAGTTCCGCCTTCGGATTCGTCTCGCCGGGCAGCGGATACGCTTCGGTATCGATCCGGCTGTGCAGCGTCGTTTGCTGAAGCTGCAGGAAGTAATCCGGCACGCCGGTCTCGTCAAAGCGGTAGTAGGCGAGCATCGTGCTGTCGGGCGACCACCACATGGCCGTCGTCTGATCGAGTTCTTCCCCGTAGACCCAGCTTGCCGAGCCGTTCTTAATGCGACCGGCGATGCTTCCATCGGCGGTTATCGGTGTTTCCTTGTCGCCGTTCGTTACGTCAATCAGCACGATGTTTCGATCACGGTAGACTGCGCGGAAGTGCCCGTTCGGCGACACCGCCGACGTGAACTGGCGTCCGCGTACCGGGCCGCGTCCGCGCGCGGCACGGCCTCTGGCCGGCTGAGACGCAGGCGCGCGCAACGTCGGCGCGGCGATCTCCGAATTCTCGTTTTGCGCGATGTCTAGGTGATGCCACTTGCCATCGGTCCGATATTCCAGCGCCGATCCATCGCTCGACCAGATCGGGTCCGGCGATTCGAATCGCGTTCCTGATTCAATCCGCGTCCGCATCTGAAGGTAATGTGGATAGATCGGCATCGCCTTCAGGCGATCTTGCGCGGAAGCAATCGAGGCAACGGTCATCACCAGGGCCGAGGCGCGCAAAGCGGCGTGAAAGCGCATGATCAGGCGTCCTTTTATAAGACGGGCGATTCGAGTCAGGAGGTTATATCGCGCGCGG
>Ga0182024_10002560_pt1 | contig 44845 bp, 35 predicted proteins | sample P32metaG_FD_120480 | JGI IMG/M metagenome (GOLD analysis project Ga0182024, IMG submission 120480) | Permafrost microbial communities from Stordalen Mire, Sweden - P3-2 metaG (Illumina Assembly) | ecosystem: Environmental > Terrestrial > Soil > Wetlands > Permafrost | place: Sweden: Stordalen... | reverse complement strand
GCAACCGCGCCGCATACCGGTACATCTTGTTCGGCGGCGGCAGATGCCACGCTGTTCAGAAACGTCGAGCTGTCATCGATCGCTTCCATCGATAGATTAGCGGCGCGCCGCGGGGGGCCTGCCCGTCCCGGCAGCGCTGCGAGCTGGATCCCGCCGTCCGCCGCGCGGCGTGGATCGAGCAGATAAAACTCAAGCTCGCAGGCGACGACCGGATGCACGCCCGCCCGCCGGCACTGCGAGCTGACATCGGCTAGAAGGACTCGGGGGTCGAACCACAGATTCTCATGCGTGTCGCAGTGACGCATGCTGCAAAGAACCTGTGCGAGCGGCGTCCTCGACCACGGAACAAGATGCAGGGTGCCCGAGATCGGCACGGCAGTCCCGTCGGGGTCGCCGTCGGATGCGCCCATTCCCTGCACATTGTGGCCCAAGCCGCGCACATCCGCGATGAGTGCGCAGGAGGAGAATTGCACGCCACCGACAAACACCTGGTGAGCATCCTCCACCGCCAAACGCTTGCCGAGCGTATTGCCGTTTACGTCCATGATGAATGCATCAAGACTCTGTACATCAGGGTGTGCAGCCAGAAACTCCTGCCACTCCTCTCGCGACGCTCTGCTGGAATCCGTCTCGGTCATGTTGAGGCTCGCATCAAATGAAAAGTGTGGCGTCTAGAGCCGGTCGCGCAGCGCATAGAGCGACATGGCCGCGACCAGCGTCGGCCACCGCAATGCCGGACCGCCCGGAAATCGCGGCACCGGCACGCGGGCAAACGCCTCGAATGCGTGCCGCTCGCCGGCAATGGCGTCGGCGACAATCTTGCCCGCGTAGGGCGCGAGCACGACGCCAAGACCTGAGAAGCCGCTCGCGTTGTAAAACCCAGGTTCAATCTCGCGGATGAAGGGCATGCGCGTGGGAGTGATCGCCAGAGTGCCGCCCCACGCATAGTCGATGCGCACGGCGCTCAACTGCGGAAACACCTTGAGCAGGTGGGGACGGACGAAGGCTGCGATGTCCTTGGGAAAGCGGTAGCTATAGTTCTCGCCGCCGCCGAAGAGCAGCCGATGATCCACCGTCGTGCGGTAGTAGTTGACGACGAAGCGCGAGTCGGCCACCGCATAGCCGTGCTTCACAACCGCGGCAGCGCGCTCGGCGCCGAGCGGCTCCGTAACGGCGATGAAGTTGTTGATGGGCATCACGTGCGCTTCGACTTCGCGCGAGATGCCGCGCAGGTAGCCGTTGCAGGCGAGGATGACCTGGCTTGCGCGCACTTGGGCTTGCGCCGTCGTGACGACAAACGCGCCGCCCGTGCGCTCGATCCGCAGAACCTCGGCGCCCTCGTGTAGCTGTGCCCCATGGCTTTGGGCGCCGCGTGCAATGCCGAGCACGAAATTGAGCGGATGCAGATGTCCGCCGCGCGCATCAAAGGACGCACCGTAGTAGCCGTCGGTGGCTACGAGCGCGCGGATTTCCTCCTGGTTGACGTAGCGAATGTGCGCATAACCGTACGCCTCTTGCAGGTGGGCGACATAACGGCGCGTAGCGCGCGTATAGCGGGCCTTATGGTCCGCGTGCAGCAGCCCGGGACGGTAGTCACATTCGATGCCGTAGGCCTCAATGAGCGCGTCCAAGTGCGCGCGCGCCGCGAGCGCAAGCTCCCAGAGCTTGTGAGCGTCACTCGCGCCGAGCTTGCCTTCGAGCCATTCCTGGTCGCGCCGCAGGCCCACATGCACCTGGCCGCCATTGCGCCCCGACGCACCCCATCCGAGCCGCGACTGTTCCAGAAGTTTGACTTTGATGCCGCGCCGCGCCAGATGCAGCGCGGCCGCGCAGCCTGTAAAGCCACCGCCAACGATGCAGACATCGCAGGCATGCGCGCCATCGAGAGGGGATGCGGCAACGGCGTGCGCCACGCTCGCCGCATAGTAGGAGGGCGCGTGGGTGGTGCTCGGAGCGAGCGCGTTGGCAGATTGACGGCTTGGCATGGGACGATTCCGCGCCATGGCGCGGCGAGGTCGGCCTGCGGCCGCCTAAAAGTGTGATCACAGATTGCGGGACGCAAGGATACACCAAGAGGCACATCACCGCCAAGCTCACGAATCTCCGGTAGTCGTCGCCGAGGCTGGCAATTTCGGTCGGTTTGCACAAGCTGGAACGGCAGGTTCGGGGAGAGTCGTCAGCCCAATGCCGCTCTTGGACGGTCAGCGACCGCCAATCCCGGGGCCATCAGCAAAGGACCCTTGCTGAGCCACTGCTCGAGTTCGAAGATTGCGAGAGCAATCAGACGCTGGGGTCCGCGAGGACCTTCGTAGGACCGGTGCGCCGGTGTAGGTTGAAGTTTTGTGTTTTCTGTAGGTCGATCTTTCGTCTGCGAGGGCGGCGAGAAATGGAAAAGTGCGCCAAATCGCTCTAAATTCCTGGTTCGTTGGCCTGCCGTAAGCGGCGAATGATTGCTTTGCGGAAAGCAATTTGACTGCCTGTATGACGGCTCTTGGGCCGTCAGGGGGCCATTGTCAAACTGAGAAGCTACCGGATCTTCTACGGCGCATCGAGGCCGCTCGCGCCAATCAAACCCATGCCGTCGCGAATATCGGCGACGAGCGCGCGCTTCAGGCCTGCGGCATCCTGCCTGCGCAGTGCGCGGATCATGAGCTCGTGCTGATCGGTGAGATTGACGGTGCCAAAGCGACCATAGACGACCCGCATGAACGGGCCGAATTGCAGCCACAGTGTCTCAATGAGCTGCAGCAGCGTGCGTCGCGGCTGTGCGGAGTAGATGAGAAAGTGAAAATTGAAATTGCCTTCCATGTAGGCATTGACGTCGCCCGTCTTGAGCGCTCGCCCGACGGAATCATCGGCGGCCTTGAGCTTCTTGAGGCACGTCTTGTCGATCATCGGCAGCGCCGCAAGCGCCGCTTCCGGTTCAAGCAGCTCGCGGCAGCGCAACAGATCGCGAAATCGGTCCGCCGTCATCGGCGGCACGACAATCTTGCGTTTGGAGCGTATCTGCACCGCTCCTTCCGCCGCAAGGCGGCTCAGCGCCTCACGCACCGGCGTCTGGCTCACGCCGAGCTCCTGTGCGAGGCCCCGGGTGGAGAGCGTGCTGCCGGGCATGATCTTGCCGGTGACGAACCGTCGACGCAGCTCCTGGTGCACGTTCGCGTGCAGCAGCGAGCCGGAGATCTTTCGTTGAGGCGGCAACGAGTCTAGGCCGCGGCGGCTAAGGTGCGCAGTTCGGCGTGTGCCTCGGTCAGCGAGCGTCCGAGAATATCCACCAGCTGATCGATCTCGGCAGGCGTGATGATGAGCGGCGGACACATGACGATCGAATCGCGAATCGCCCGCACCATGAGGCCGTTCTTGATGCAGGCATCGCGCACGACAGGACCGGCCGTGCCTTCCTTGCCGCAGAATCTCTCGTTCGTGCCTTTGCGCGCGACGATCTCAACCGCCCCGATCAGTCCGAGCGAGCGGGTCTCGCCCACGATGGGATGGCCATTCAGGGTGGCGAGAGAGCGCGCAAGATAGGGACCGACGTCTTGCGCCACGCGCTCGACGAGCTTCTCACGCGCGATGATCTCGAGATTCTTTAACGCGACCGCCGCCGCCGTGGGATGACCGGAATACGTGTAGCCGTGCATGAAGTCGCCGCCCAAGCGCTTCAGCTCCGCGACGATGGGCGCGGACACGGCCGTGGCGGAGATGGGCAGGTACCCTGACGACAATCCCTTCGCCATCGACACGATGTCGGGCTTGATGCCGTAGTGCTGAAAGCCGAACCAGCGCCCCAGGCGCCCGAATCCGCAGATCACTTCGTCGATGATCAGCAGGACGCCGTATTTTCTGCAGATGGCCGCAACGCGCGGCCAATACCCTTCAGGAGGAATGATGACGCCGCCGGCGCCCTGCACCGGCTCGCCGATGAAAGCGGCCACGTTTTCCGGGCCGACTTCGAGGATGCGAGCCTCGATCGCGCCGGCCGCGCGCGCGGCGAACTGCGCCGCGTCTTCGCCGAATCCCTCGCCGAACCCGTACGGCTGCATGACGTGCTCGATGCCGGCGATGGGGAGCTTGCCCTGTGCATGCATGAGTTTCATGCCGCCTAAGCTTGCGCCCGCGACTGTGGAGCCGTGATATGCATTCCAGCGGCTGATGAAGATCTGCCGCTGCGGCTCACCGCGCAATGCCCAAAAGTGGCGGGCGAGCCGGAATGCGGTGTCATTCGCCTCGGATCCGGAGTTATTGAAGAATATGTGGGTAAGGTCGTGACCCAAGCGCGACGCAAGCTCGGCGGCCAAACGAATCGCCGGCGCCGTCGCGGTCTTGAAGAACGTATTGTAGAAAGGCAGCTGCAGCATCTGTTCGTAGGCAGCACGCGCCAGCTCCTCCCGGCCGTAGCCGACGTTCACGCACCACAGACCCGCCATGCCATCCAGCATGGAGTGCCCCTCAGCATCGTGAATCGTGCAGCCCTCAGCTCGCACGATAATCCGGCTGCCGCCCTGTTCCGCCTGCAGTTTATAGTCGCTCTGCGCCGGCAGATGATGCGCCACATCCAGGCGCCGCAGCTCGGCGAGATCCGCGCTCGACAGTTGCGATTTCATGCCGAGCAAACTACCGGCATGCGCGCGCCGCGTCAAGAATCTGTGATCACACTCGCCTATTGCTGCGGCGTGTTTACCGGGAAAATGGGATTTTCCTCATCGTATAAGTCCGGAGGCAGCGCTATCCGCGATCGTTCAAGCCCGATGTGCGCGACGGCCGCCGTGCGACCCATGCTGATTGGATTGGACGTCACACCTTTGGGCCGTGCCAAGACGACCTTTCTTCACGCGCGATTAGTCGCACTAGTAGCGGTCGCGGCTACGCTTCTCTTGCTGTGGCCCAGTAATTGGGTGAACTCCCAAGCTCCCACTGGCGGACTGAATAAGTAGCCCTGCCCAACGGGGCAGTCGTGCTTCTGGAGGAACTCGAGTTGTTCCCGTGTTTCTACGCCCTCCGCCACGACATGCATATGGAGGCTTTTCCCCATGCTAATCACGGCGCTGACGATACTCGCATCGTCCGCATCTGTAACAAGATCGCGCACGAACGACTGATCGATTTTTAAGGTATCGATTGGAAAGCGTTTTACATAGCTTAAGCTCGAATAACCGGTACCGAAGTCATCCAGGGCGAGGTGCACACCGAGAACTTTGAGGTCGTTCAGGACGCTGACAGTAGACTTCGAATCCTCCATGAGAAACGTTTCCGTGAGTTCAAGCTCCAAACAACCCGGCTCAAGTCCACTCTCCGCCAGGATGTCGCGCACTCCGGCGACGAAATCTTTGGCATGCAATTCAACAGCGGAGATATTAATCGCGACACGCAGCGCCGGCACTCCTCTTTCCTGCCAAATGCTGGCTTGGCGGCACGCCTCGCGCAGCACCCACCGGCCTATGGGCACGATGAAGCCACACTCCTCTGCGACGGGTATGAACTGCGCCGGAGGCACGAGGCCGCGCTGCGGATGACGCCAACGGATGAGCGCCTCGACCCCGATAATCAAACCGGTCTCCAAATTAATCTTCGGCTGATAGTGCAGTACAAACTCCTGTCGCTCTAGAGCGTGGCGCAGACCGTCTTCGAGGGACTGTCGCTCGACCGCGCGAACGTTCATCTCGGGCTTGAAGAATTGATAGTTATTGCGTCCCGCGTCCTTGGCATGGTACATCGCAAAATCTGCGTTCTTCATCAACGTCTCCGGCTCCGTCCCGTCATCGGGATAGATGACGATGCCGATGCTCGCAGTGACGTGCAGCTCGTGCTCGTCGATGCTGTGAGGCGCGGCGAGTGTCGACAGAATCTTTTCCGCAATGACGATGGCATCCTTTGCGCGATTCATCTCCGATACCAGGACGACGAATTCATCGCCTCCTTGCCGGCTGATCGTGTCTGAAGTGCGAACGCACGCCACTAGACGACTTGCCACCGACTGCAGCAAGCGGTCGCCGACCGCGTGGCCTAGGGAGTCGTTGATGTGTTTGAAACGGTCCACGTCCAGGAATAGCAGCGCCAGTTTTTTCTGGTGACGGTGGGCTAGAGCTATCGCCTGCGTCAGTCGATCGTTCAATAATATTCTGTTGGGTAAATCGGTGAGGCTGTCGTGCTGGGCGAGATAAGACATCCTGAGCGAAAGCGCCCGGGCGCTGCTCGCGTCGTGAAACACCATCACAGCGCCGGTTACGCCCCCGCGACGATCGTGGATAGGTGCCGCCGAATCTTCGATTGCGGCTTCATGGCCGTCGCGTCGGATCAGGACGCAATTCGGCGTGAGGCCTACAGTCTTGTTTTCCCGGATCGCAGCCGCCATGGGATTCGGCGCCGGCTTGCGAGTCGTGCCATCGATTATGTGGAATACTTCCTCAACGGGATGACCTGCTGCGTCCGCGAGCGACCAACCTGTCAGATTTTCAGCGACTGCGTTGAGATAAGTTATTTGGCACCAGATGTCAGTGCTCATGACCGCGTCGCCGATGGAGTTGAGCGTGACTTGGGCGCGTTCTTTCTCTTCGAACAACGCCTCAGCGTTGGCCGCCCGCCCGATCATGCTAGCTAAGGCCTTCGGCAATAAGTAACTGTCGAGGCGCGCCTTTAAGAGGTAGTCCTGCGCACCACGCTGGACGGCCAATTTGGCAATATCCTCATCCTGTGACCCTGTGAGGACCAGGATCGGTATCTGCGGCGCGGCGTGAAAGAGCTTATCGAACGTCTCGATCCCATGACTGTCGGGCAGAAAGAGGTCGGCCAAAATGGCCGCTATTCGATCCCCTCTTTGGTTCCCTTCTCGTGCCAGTCGATCCAAGCCCTCTTTGCACCCTCTGATCCATTCGACTTTGAAGCACCCATCGATTGAGTTACTGAGTGCCTCGCCCACGGCCTTGGCGTCGGCTGGATCTTCCTGAATCAGCAGTATAATTTGTTGAGACAAAACGCCATCCTATGCAGCAAACCCTCGCCGACCGTAGTTAGCAGGGCCAGCGCGCGCCGGACAGTGCGCTAGCGAACGTAGTGGAGGTAATCATTTGTCAAATTGGGACTTACTTCACATGCCGGACGTCGCCAGCCGTCATGATCAAGAGCCGCGCATGCCGACCGGGTTCTTTACGCGCGCAGTTCAAACTGACAATTCTCTTTCGGCCTATGCCGCACCCGAGAAATCGTCGTAACGTTCCTGAGCTCGATCCACTGGCTGACGCGCGGCTCGCCTCCCGAGGTTATGTGCGGCAACGCCCCCAACAGGTTGACTCTACGCGTGCTCTGATGATGCCTAAGATGGATTATCGGAGATCCCTATGTACATCGGCGGTGGGTTACTAGGAACCCTTCTCGTCATCGCCTCATCGTCTTCTTGATGCGCAGAGCCTGAGCCGTCTGCGACGGCAGCCCCACGGGGAATACTTTGACCGAACCGCAGCGACCGAATATGAACGACCGCTCTGAGAAGGCAAAGGCAGAGCCCAAAAATCAGCAGGCAGAAGGAAGCCAACCCAGTGCTTCCGCTGCGCAGAATAAAGTCAAGAGTTCGGGCAGGCTGCCACTTTTCAGAAAATAAAGGCGCACATCACTGCTCAGCGATCAGTACTGACTTGCGAGGTAGAGACCTCGGTAATTGTCGAGTCCACCGCTGCCGCTTGGTCGGCTGTGGCGATGCTCCACACCGATGAAGCAACGATCCGAACTCAGACCCGGTCAGGTCGTCACGGTCCGTTTGAAGATGCGTCAGTGACATCTCCGCTCTCGCGGGCGTACAAAAGTGAAAGCTTAGAGTTGGTCCCCAGGGCGCCAAAACCTCGCAAGTCGCTCCCAAAGCCGCCTCCAGGGTCTCTGCACTGTAAGGCATCAATGCAAAAGACGACTTACATCGCCAATTTTGAAATGCCTATATCTTACTCATGGATTTGGGACAACTCCGACGCACGCAGCGCGCTCGAGCGATGCGCAGAGCGGTCCAGCAAAATGGCACGGGTGGAATTGAACCGACACGCGGATTTCATATCTGGTCCGCCAAAGTGAGAGAAACCTGGCGCTGCTCGCTCCCGCGTGCGACCGTCAGGGTCACAACGCTGCCGGGCTTGTCGTCGCGCAGCCGCCGACGTGCGTCGGAGAGACTGATTGAGGATGCCGCAACGCCGTCTATCGCGGTGATGTCGTCGCCCGTTTTCAGTCCAGCCGTCTCCGCAGGGCCGCCGGCGGTTAGGTCGGCGATCTTGAAGCCCATGGGTGATGCATTGATCCAGAACCCCGCACGATCGAAGGTCCCGACGTCGGGCACCGGCGCCGGCAGCGCTTTCAGATACATGATCTGATGGTCGTAATCGAAAGTGACGATGAAGCGCTTCAAGAGTGCCGTGCCCACGTTGCCCTGATAGTTTGAATCGGAGAAGGCTCCTTTGCCCTGCGTCGCGAGGCCGACGACAAGATGGTCTATCTTGACTGACCCAAGAGTGAGTTCCGCGCCACGCGTCATGTAGTCAATAGAACGCCCACCAACTCCCCAGCCGTCGACGGCTGCCACGCCCTTGGGGTGTTTGGCGATGAGATGGCTGGCATCGACGAAAGGCTTGGTGAGAGTGAGTTCGACGCGCGAGCCCGTGTCGATATCGAACTTGCCAGCTTTGCCCTCGAAGCTGCCGTCGACCTGCGGCAATTGGTTATAGAACACGAAAGGCACGGCGGTTCCCGATCCTTGCGGATCGAACCGCGCCGGATCGATAAACGTCAGCGTCTTGCTCCCGTAGTCGATCACCGTGACGAACCGGCGAAACACGTCGAAGCCGACCATGCCTCGTTCCTCAAAGCCCTCGACCTCACGGCTGGTGATCGGCAGCACCGCGATCGCTTGATTTTTGATGACGAGGTCCCCGATCCTAAAAGTCACGTCGCGTGTGAACCCCGTGCTCACGACGGCTTCACCCGCGCCGGTGCCGGGGGAGGCGCCCTCGACCGTGAGCGCAAGCGTTTTGGCCGTGGCAGGCATCAATAGATCGTGCCCGCCGGTATCGAAAATGCAGAGGAACGGCCCTTTGCCATTCACCAGGACGTTGGCATAGACGTGATTGTTGAGAAGCTGGAAGGGCACGGTGGTGCGGCCGGAGCCGTTCATGATGCGCGCGTCGGTGAGCCTCACAGTCGGCGCGGCGTACGCTACGAGTGCTTGGCTGGGAATGAAACGGGCGCTGGTGAGGGTAAAGGTCTGACGGTACTGCTCGCCTGTGCCGTCATCGACGAGCTGCTTAGCGGCGATCCGAACGCCGTCGACGGATCGGTAATTGCTGAAATATGTAGTGATTGTCTGGAACCCCTGCATCTCGATCGTGCGCGCAAGGAGACGGGTCCTGGAGTCGAACCAGGCATCGAACGGCTTGCCGCCCCGCGGCGCGACCGTCAGCACGTCGTAGCTTGCGCCCGCCTCGATGCGTGCGCCGCGAGAACTGACGCTGCCACCGCCCCGGTCCGGCCGCCACCACAGATTCGCGTCGCGATAAGCTTCGTTTATGGCGAGTTGCCGCGTGTCGCCGCCCGCCTCGGGCGTCACGGCGCCGGACATGTCCTGTGCCCAGGCCTCCTTGGTATCGAAGCCGTTGGCGCCCTTTATGGGGCCGATGTCAAAAGTATCCACGAAGGCGCCGACGCGCAGGTCATAGGTCGACGCGGTCGTACCCCTCATCCCCTGGCCCGAATAGGCGTATTTCACCGCCAATGCCGCCTTGCCCGACCAGGCCGCGCCGCCCGCTGCCGTCTCGTTCTCTTGCAGTACGGCGCTTGCGTCCTGCGCGCGGGCCGTGCCGGCGGCGAGAACCATGCCGGTCGCTAATATCGCTATATATCGCATGAGATGTTGACCGCTATCGTAGTTCGACAATATTAATGCTTTGCCGGGGCGCCATCAGCGGTGTTCGACCCACGCCAGCCTCCGCCCACCGCTTTGTAGAGAGCAATCCGCGCCTGTGCAAGCGCCTGACGGCTCTGCACCAGCGCATCACGCGCGTCGAGCTCGGCGTCTGCGGCGCCGAGCACGGTTGTGAAGTCGACGATGCCGTTGCGATACTCATCCGCGGCGATATGCGATGTGGAGCTCGCCGCACTGACATAGCTCTGCAGCAACCCAAGCCGGCGCTCTTCGGTTGTGCAGCGGATAATGGCGGTCTCCGCATCCCGCAGGGCTGCGAGAACTGAGCTTTGGTAGGCGAAATAGGCCTGGGCGCGCTCTTCTTCGGTGGCGCGCAGATTCGCCTGTAATCGGCCGCCAGCAAACACAGGCCACATGACATCGCCGATCCCGAGCGCTGCGAAATTGCGCACGGAGAGAAGATTTGGCAGCGAGCTGCTCGCAAGCGAGGCTGCCCCGATGAGATCAAAGCTGGGATAGAGCTTCGCGACGGCGACGCCGACTTCGTCGGTGGCCGCGGCGAGACGGCGCTCGGCCAAGCGCACATCAGGTCGGCGGCGCAAGAGATCCGACGGCAGCCCTGCGGGTAGCGCTTGGCCGACTTCAGGGGTGGCGTCTGTTATCGCTGGCATCGACGCCAGCTCATCCTGCATCGTCTCGGGCGTCTCGCCCAGGAGCACGGCGAGCGCGTTGGTCGTGGCGCCAGCCTGCTCGTCGAGCTGTGGAAGCTGCGCTTGGTCGCGAGCGAGCTGCGTGCGCTCCTGGTTCACGTCAAGTTCATTGGCAAGACCTGCGCTCTGGCGCGCCGTTGCGAGCTGCAGCAGCTCATCTTCGTGGTCGATGGACGCGGCTATCACGGCGCGGCGCGCCTGCAGCGCGCGCAACGTAAGATAGTCGTTCGCCACTTCGGCGCTCAGACTGACTTCGCCATCGCGCAACTGCCACTCCTGCGCCTCCGTGTTGGCGTGCGCGGCCTCGACGGCGCTGCGCACTCCGCCGAACAGGTCGATTTCCCAGCTCGCGTCCAGCGCGAGCGCATAGACATGCAGGTTCGTGCTGGAATCTGCGCTTGCCGGCGCGCCGGCGCCCGTAAGACCTGCCAGCGGATTCGACTTGGAGTACAGCCGCACGCCCGCGCCCGATGCGCCGACGGAGGGCAATCCGGCCGCGGCGGCGATCACTTCCTGCTCGCGGGCCTGGCGGATCTTTGATACCGCGCTCTTAAGATCAAGGTTCGATTGCAGCGCCTTCGCGACGAGCTGCGTGAGCTCGGGATCGGCAAATCCCTGCCACCACTCATCGAGGTTCGGCTCTTCAGATGTGGGCGCGGCTTGAAAATGCTCAGGGACCGGCACATCGGGCTTTTTGTAGCGCGTCGCCACGGTGCAGCCTGATGAAGTCAGCACCAGCACCAGCACCCCGAGCGTGACGAGGGCGCGCTGCAGATGGTTGCGCGGCTCGCTGTTCATGCCACAGCCTTAGCGGGCGCGCCCGACTTGGAATCACGCCGAAAGAGGAAAATCGTCGGCGTGATAACCGCCACGAACACCATGAGCACCCAGAAGCAGTCAATGAATGCCAGCATGCTCGCCTGCTTCAAGAGCGCCTGATAGACAAGCCCCACGGCCATTTGAGCCGCCTGGAGCTGCGACTGGCCGCGACCGACGAGCTCGCGGGTAATGTGATCGATCCCGGAGCTGTACACGGGGTTCAATGGATTGAGGGTTTCTGTGAAACGCGCCTGGTAGAACTGCTGTCGCGTGGCGAGAAACGCTTGCACCGCCGAAATGCCGATGCTGCCGCCGATATTGCGTCCGACATTGAGGAGCGCCGAGGCTTGGCTCGAGGCACTGCGCGGCAGGCCGATATAGGCGATAGTCGTGAGCGGAACGAACATGAATGGAATGCCGAGCGCCTGCCACATGCGGGCCATTGCCGCGTCCTCGAAGGACATCTGTGTGTCAAGACGCGTCATGTTCCACAGTGCGAACGCCTCCACGACGAGCGCGAAGCCAAGAAGATAGCGCGCCGGGACGCGGTTCGAGAGGACGCCAGCGATCGGCATGGCGAGGAGCGTGACGGCACCTCCCGCGGTCATCGCCATCCCCGCCGACGTGGCCGTGTAACCGAGCACCTGCTGCAGGAGCTGCGGCATGAACTGCGTGGTGCCAAAGAGAATGACGCCCACGATCATGATGATGAACGTCGCAGCGGCGAAGTTGCGGTTCTTGAAAAGTCTTAAATCGAGCAGAGGCTCGCGGTCGGAGAGTTCCCAAATGACGAATGTTAGGAGGCCCGCTCCCGCGACGATGGCGGTGAGCCAGATGAACGGACTTTGAAACCAGTCCTCGCGCTCGCCCCGGTCCATCGTGATCTCGAGAGCCCCGAGCCCCACCGCGATCAACATAAATCCGACCGAATCGAGCCGGATGCCGCGCCGCCAGCGTTGCTCGCGCTCCTCCACGAGCACCTTGGGCTCGTCGACGAAGGCCTGCACGAGCACCAGGGAGAGCGCGCCGACCGGTACATTGATGAGAAAGATCCAGTGCCACGAGAAATGATCGGTGATGAAGCCGCCCAGCACCGGGCCGATCGTAGGCGCGAGGATCACCGTGAATCCAAACATGGCCATCGCCTGCCCGCGCTTCTGGGGCGGAAAGGTGTCCACCAGCATGGATTGGGTCGAGGGCTGAAGACCGCCGCCCGCGAGCCCCTGCACGATGCGCGCCCCGATGAGAAACGGAAGATTGGGCGCAAGGCCGCAACACAAGGACGCGAGCGAGAAGAGCGCGACGCTCGCCATGTAGTAGCGCTTGCGCCCGAAGGTGTTTGACAGCCAGCTGCTGAGCGGAATCACGATGGCATTGGCGACGAGATAGCTCGTGAGCACCCATGTCGCCTGATCGTAGGTCGAGGAAGTTGCGCCCGCGATGTGCCGCAACGACACGTTGGCAATCGCCGTATCGAGCACTTCCATGAACGCCGAAATGGAGATGACGGTTGCGATCAGCCACGGATTGCGATCACCCGCCGCCGAGCGTTCGCCCGTCCAGCCTTCCTGGCCCGCGCCGCCGCTCTGTTTTGCCTCCGCCACGTCAAATGCCCGTCCAGATCAGCGCACCTGGACCTTCGGTTCCACGGACATTCCCGGGCCGAGGACACAGTCGCGTGGTACGCGGTCGAGGATGATCTTTACCGGGACGCGCTGCACGACTTTGACGAAATTGCCCGTAGCATTCTCAGCGGGCAGCAGCGCGAACGCCTGCCCGGATCCGCGCTGAATCGAGTCCACGTGCCCGGCCAGCTTCACTTTCGGGCAGGCATCCACGGCGACCTCAACAGGTTGCGAGGGCCGCATGAGCGCGAGCTGTGTCTCTTTAAAATTCGCTGTCACCCACAGATCCACCGGGACGATTGCCATCAACTCCTGCCCCGGCGCCACGTAACTGCCAAGAGCAACGGACTTTTGCGTCACGTGCCCGGCAAAGGGCGCGACGAGCCGCGTATAGCCGACGTTGAGCTGCGCCTCTTCAACCTGAGCCTGCAGGGTCTTCAAGCGCGCTTCGGCGCCGACAATCTGCACGCGCGTGACATCCATCTGCGCTGCAGCACTGCGCACCTGCTCTGCGGCTGCCTCGCGTTGGGCTTTTGCGTTGTCGGCCGCCGTGACGATCTGATCGAGCTGGGTCTGGGAGACGGCCTTGGGGTTCGCTTGGTGCAGCGATTGATACCGCTCAAGATCACGCAGCGCCTTGGCGGCCTGCGCCCGCGCTGCAGAGGCATTCGCAAGCGCCCCGCCATAGGCGGCTTCGCTTGCCGGAAGCTGCGCATTCGCCTGCGCGAGTTGCGTTTGCGCTTCCACCCGTTGCGATGTCACTTGGCTTAGGCGCGATTCAGGATCGGCGCGATCGATTTCGACCAGCAGATCGCCTGTGGCGACGAGCTGATTGTCGTGCACCAGTATGCGTGCAACCTGTCCCGCGATGCGCGGCGCGATGCGCACGACATGCGCATCGATGAACGCATCGTCAGTGCTCTCGTAATTGCGCGCGCGCAGCCACCAGAGAATCGCGATGACCGCCAATACGCAGGCGAGCACAGCCCCGACAATGAGCGCCACCTTACGATTCAGGGGTTTGCGCTTGGGACTTTTCTCGGTCGCGGATTCACCAGTTGCAGGCTTGCCGGTTGCAGGCTCACCGTCGGTTTGCTTTTTCTCTTCGTCTGCCATTCAGATGCAACGGATTTGAGTCCAGGGCGCGTACCGGCGCGAGTTATCAGCAAAGCTTGTGCACAAGCTTAGCGTACGGGCAAAAAACGGTCCCTGCAGGGATAGGGGACTCTAAGGATATCCGCTTACCAAGGGAGTGTCGCGCGTATGACCGGCGCGCACGAGGTCAACAATTCGCGCTAAGACGCGATCTTGAACGCGCAGTCTCCAAAACACGCGGGGCCCCATCGGGGCCCCACGATTTCGCGCTGATGTCTTGGATGGCGCTTAGTTACTCGGATCGGTGCCGGTGAAATACGCGAGGACGTAGGCGCTCAGACTACCGTTCACCTGAGGTATGCCATAGACCTTCACCTTTGCACCGACCGCAAGCCCGGCGGCCAGTGAGGCCATCCCGCTTGCGGTGGTGACATCGATCGCACTCACAGTGACCACGTTGCCGGTCCGGTCGACCTGATATACAAGCGTGGCGGAGCCGGAAGCCGTGCTGACATCGACGACAGCGGGCGTCACACCTCCGGCAACCGTCATGGCAAACGTGCCACTAGCGAAGGCGGTCGCGACCGTGCCCAGCGGGACCGGAGTCGGCAGGAGCACCGCCCATGGCACCGACCATTCCGCTGCATTCGCGGGATCCTCCCAGCGCGCAGCGGACAGGCCCCACGCGGGTACCGTGCCGGCAACTCCGCCGAAGTTCACCGCACCATTGGTCGTAGTGACAAAGTCGGCGATCGCGCCCGTCCCACTCGTAACCAGGGTTGGGTATGCGAAGTCCCAGAACTTGAATCCCGTGATCGGGTTACCGTCCGAGTCGTCGCCGTTGGCGGATGCGCTCGCGATGTAGTCGAGATTGACCATGTAATCGTCCGACGCGGTTCGATATGAATGCTTATAGGTAAAGCCCGTATCGTTCGCGGCGGAGATCCTTCCGGAGTATTCCGCCGTTTCGATGTCGACCGTCTGCGCGACGAGCGGCGTCGCCAGCGGGTCAACCACGGTCGCGTGCACCTTGAAGCCGCGCACCAAATCGTCTTCTGTCAGAAAACCCGTTCCGGTGGCGATGGGAACCGCATCAGCTGCACCGTCAGCCGGCCTTCTGAAGAAAAACTTCGTATTGGCATCGACGGTCAATGGCACGGCCTCGCCGGACTCATTCGACACGGTGATCACATCGCTCGTCGTGTCCACATGCAGAACGTGGCCTTCGGGGCTCTTCCAGACGTCGTCGAATTGGCTGCTGGCCCAGATGCGCACCGCGACCAGCGATCCATCCTCCTGGTAGCGAGCGGCAACGCGCACGTATTTGCCGTCGAGGGTTGCAGACAGTGTCGAGAAGTCCATGATCGTCGTGCTGGTCTTTGCGTCGACGTCATAGAAGATCGTTCCATTGACGGCGTCGGCCAGAATCTGCAACGACAGCGCAGTCGCGACCGGCGTCTCCGGATTCGCGATGGGCACGAGCGGCAGGTCCTTGGTGATCGTAATCGACGCATTGTTAGAGGCGACGGCCGTCACGTTGCCGTACATGTGCCTGAGCACGAGATGCGTAATATCGTCGATGGGGTGGCGCCTTATGGGCCAACGGAAATCGACGGACCAAATCGTCATGCCGGCACCGGGAGGCTGGTGCGCGATGATGAACGCCGGGTGGGCAAGATTGAATTCGAGATCGAGCGCATTGCTTTGACTTGCGCTCACGACGAGCGGCGAATCAAACGTCACCTTTACGGGCACGGTCAAACTTCCGGTCGCACCCTGCGTGGCCTGGATCTGAATCTGATCAGCTGCAATCACAGCGCCGGCGTCTGCCGCGAATCCTACGGTCGGATCGGCCGAAGCCGTCAGGGAGACATCGCCGGGATTGGCGCTCAGCGTCAAAGTTGCCCCGGTGTAGGTGCCTACCGGCACCGCGGTATTGGCAAGGATTTCGCTAATCTGGTCGAGCTCCACGAGATTGACCATTGCTGGCTGCGCCGGCGCGTAGACCGCCACTGGGGAGCCGCCGCCTTGCGGGATGAGCGCAATGCTTTGGACCTCAACGCCGATTGTGGCCCAGTCATCCGAGGAGGCGTCGCTCATCATCACCGCCATCTGCGGCGAACTTGAAGTCGTTGTGCTCGTGGTGGACGTGGAACTCGCAGCAGAGCCCGAACTGCCACCGCCTCCGCAAGCTGCCAGGCTTGCGGTAAATCCTGCGACCAGCGCAGTGCGCACGGCGCGCCTCAATAAATGATTCTGCATATCCATATCCTCCTGGGGACTGTCATGAATTGGTTCGGCGTCGCTTGCCGCTGTTTCCGCAAACGTGCGTTACGCCACATGGTTGACACACTGGCAACCGAACTCCTGCGATCAATCGCGCAGCTTTTGCGTTGCATTTGACATACAGCAGTTGTATGTATCAATTCGCAGACATTGGTGGAAAAGCACCAAGCGGAACTCCTTGGCCGAGTGGCGCTCGAGATTGCGCAACGTGCGCACGCACCGCGGCATGGGCCGATCAATAACCAATGCAGTAGAACTGAAGATAATCCACTCTTCGAAGCTCAAATAATGAATACGCTCACTGCATCGCACTCCGCAGCAGTCACGATCAAGTTCGTGATTCAAATATTCTCTGCAGAGTTTGTGCATGCGCGAAACGCGCATTCGCGGTGAACTCGTCCGTTTGACAATCCGCGAACAATGTGGAAGCCGCCGCTGCAGATCCGGCGCGATCGAATTAGAAGACGGATCCTGGCGAAGCCAAAGCGCGGCGGTTCGACGGCAATTGCAGAAAAAGAAAAAGCGCTCAGCCGACGCTAATCGGCGGAGCGCTCTTAGTTTCGATCACAAACTCAGGGCGCGCAGAATTCTTGCGCCCGGTTGCGTAGTCAGCTATTCGCTCGGTTCATCGTAAACGACGGAGTCCGGCGACGGATCGGCGCCTCGATCCAGTACGCTTGGCGCACCTCACCCTCGCCATCGTCGTGCTCCGGATAAATCGGCGGATCGCGCATCGGCTCAGGCTCGCGCGGATCCTCGGGCGTGGGACCTGGTGGCGGATCGGACGACGTTCGAGACTGGCCAAAGCCTGGCACCAGCTTGGGGTTGGTCATGAAATTTCTCCGTTACTGTACCCGGACAACATAGACGATGCGGCGCAGGCATCCTGTCGGTGAGGCGCGCTTCTTTGCGCGGCGAACACCGCCGTGTTCTGTCAGCGCCGTCTGACAAAGAAACTTTTCGCACCACGAAGTAGGCGTGCCCCGCACTCGCGGAGCACGCCCTAAAACTTCAGCTCCCGTTAAAGGAGAACTGTCGGATTCCATTACTCCGGTTTGATGGTCAGGTCATTCTCGACGTGCGAAACGCCTTTGATGCCGCTAGCGTCCTGCTCAGCCTTCTGCTTCTCCATGTCGGATGCCACCATGCCCTTCAACATGACGGTGCCGTCCTTCGTTGTCACATGAATGTGCCTGGCCTTGGTCGTGCTGTCTTTTGCGAGCTCGGCCTTGACCTTACTAGTAATATAAGAATCCGTTACCGGCTGGTCGCTCTTCATGCTTGTGTCGTCGGCGAAAACCGCGCCGGCCACGAACCCCAAGCTCACGATGCTCGCCGCACCCCAAATCTTCTTGCCGCGCATACATATACCTCTTAAAAAAGAACCGATCCCTGATAAAACCCGCGAACGGCCCCCGAGTTCCTCCCGCGAGGAAACGTACGGTAAGCCTTTGATTGCTATTGTCTTTTCAAAAATAAGCTAGAAATGAAGCCGCAGAAATCTGCGCTCGACTGGCGGAACTCTTCGGCCTCGCGCACGCTTGCGCGCTTTCTGGACGGTAGATCATGAGTAGCGCCATCCACTTGCATCCCGACGCTCAGGAACTTGACCTCCGCGCCCTGTGGATGCCATTTACCCATAACCGCTATTTCAAGAAGCATCCGCTTCTGGTCACGGGCGCGCGCGGCTGCCACTACACCTTGGCCGATGGCCGCAGTGTGTTTGATTGCCTGTCGGGGCTTTGGTGCTCGCCGCTCGGGCACGCGCACCCCGCGCTCGTCGCTGCGGTCCAGCGGCAAGTGGAGACCCTCGACTACAGCCCGGGCTTTCAGCTGGGTCACGAGGCGGCGTTCACCTTGGCCGCGAGAATAGCTGCGCTCGCCGGCCGGCCAGACGATCAGGTGTTTTTCGTCAACTCCGGCTCCGAAGCCGTCGATACGGCCATGAAGATTGCGGTTGGCTACCATCGCATTCGCAGAGAGGCCTCCCGGACGCGCTTCATCGGCCGTGAGCGCGCATACCACGGCGTGGGCTTGGGCGGCATCTCGATCGGAGGAATCGCATCCAATCGCAAGATGTTTGGGTCTCTCATGGTCGCAGGCGTCGATCATCTGCCCCACACCTGGAACCCCAGGCATATGGCGTACAGCCGCGGGCAGCCCGAATGGGGCGCCCATCTGGCGGAGGAGCTCGAGCGACTCGTCGCGCTGCACGACGCCTCAAACATTGCTGCCGTTGTCGTCGAGCCGATGCAGGGTTCGACCGGCGGCATCGTGCCGCCCAAAGGGTATCTCGAACGGCTGCGGCAGATCTGCACGCAGCACGGCATTTTATTGATCTTTGACGAAGTCATCACTGGATTCGGCCGCTTGGGCAAACCGTTTGCGGCGGACTATTTCGGCGTGCTGCCGGATATGATCACCTTCGCGAAGGCCGTCAGCAACGGCGTGGTTCCCTTAGGCGGCGTGCTCGTGCGCGCGGAGATCTATCAAGCTTTCATGACGGGCCCTGCGCACGCCATCGAGCTTTTTCACGGCTACACCTACTCCGGCCATCCGCTTGCGGTGGCCGCAGGTCATGCGGCGCTCGAGACGATGGCCGGTGGGCGCCTGTTTGATCGCGCCGCCGAGCTCGCGCTGGTTCTGGAGAACGCCATGCATTCGCTCAGGGGCGAGCCGCATGTGACAGATATTCGCAACCTCGGTCTTGCGGCTGCGCTTGAGTGTGCGCCGATTGCCGGCCAACCGGGACTCGCGGCCATGCAGGTGTTCGAGAAGGCGCTTGATGAAGGACTGCTGGTGCGCCTCTCCGGGGATACTATTGCTGTGGCTCCGCCCTTCATCTGCAGTGAGAACGACATTCGAGCCATGGTGGAAGGCCTGCGGCGCGCTCTGCGCGCCGTGCCGACACCCTAAGGAGTATTTTTGTGAACGCTGCCCAGCTATCGACACTTGGCTCAACCAACCCGCTCGTCACGCATTGGATCGGCGGCCGACCCGCGACCCCGCTCGGGCGGCGCGCCCCGGTATTCAATCCTGCACAAGGACGGCAGGTGCGCGAAGTCGCCCTTGCAACGGCCGCGGAGGTTGACACCGTGGTTCAATGCGCAGCGAACGCGTTCCGGGCGTGGGCCGATGTCCCGCCGCCGCGGCGCGCGCGTGTCATGTTCCGCTTTCAGGAGCTCCTCAGTCAGAACGTGAAAAGGATCGCGCGCGCCTTGAGCGAAGAGCACGGCAAGACGCTCCCCGACGCCGAGGCCGAGGTGGCACGAGGCCTCGAAGTAGTGGAGTTTGCCTGCGGCGCACCTCAACTCCTGAAAGGCGAATTCAGCGACAGCGTCGGCACCGGCGTGGACAGCTATTCCCTGCGGCAGCCGCTGGGAGTGGTTGCCGGCATCACGCCGTTCAATTTTCCGGCGATGGTGCCGATGTGGATGTTCCCACTTGCGCTTGTTTGCGGAAACGCCTTCATATTGAAGCCCTCCGAGCGTGATCCGTCGGTCTCCATCCTGCTCGCCGAATTACTGAAGGACGCTGGACTTCCGGACGGAGTGTTCAACGTGATCCAGGGCGATAAGGTTGCCGTCGATGCGCTCCTGCAACATCCGCTCGTCGCCGCGGTGAGCTTTGTCGGCTCGACTCCCGTCGCGCGCTATATCCACTCGGAAGGCACTGCGCATGGCAAACGCGTACAGGCATTGGGTGGCGCCAAGAACCACATGGTCATCATGCCCGATGCGGATCTGCAGGCAGCAACTGAAGCTCTCACTGGCGCAGCTTATGTATCGGCGGGCGAGCGCTGCATGGCGATCTCGGTGGCAGTCGCCGTTGGAGATGCAACGACGGACGCGCTGATCGAGCGGCTGCGCGCGCGCGCGCGGCATCTCAAAGTTGGGCCGCCTGATGCGGCGGGAATCGAGATGGGGCCGTTGGTGACGCAGGCGCACCTGGAAAGGGTACGCGGCTACATCGAGCTCGGTGTGCAGGAAGGCGCGCGCCTCGTGCTCGATGGGCGCGACTTGAAGATCGCAGGTCACGAGACGGGCTTCTTTTTGGGACCCACGCTGTTTGACGGCGTTCGTGCCGACATGCGCATCTATAAAGAGGAGATCTTCGGGCCGGTGCTGTGTGTCGTGCGCGTGAGCGACCGCGCGGCGGCGGTGCGCCTCATCAATGCTCATGAGTTTGCCAATGGAACGGCCATATTCACGCGCAGCGGTGAAGCCGCACGCGACTTCGCTCGCGAGATTGAAGTGGGCATGGTGGGCGTCAACGTTCCCATTCCCGTGCCAATGGCTTTCCATAGTTTTGGCGGGTGGCGCAGTTCGCTGTTCGGCGATCACAGCATTCACGGCGCCGAGGGCGTGCGTTTCTACACGCGCCTGAAGACCGTCACGCAGCGTTGGCCGGGAACTCACGGGGTCGCGGCTGACTTTGCGCTGCCAGCCAAACAATAGCGGCTGCGATGGCCCGTTGTGCTCAGCGGCGTGAGCCTCAGCCGCTGCAATCCTGGTGCTCCAAACATAAGGCCGTACTCAAGAGAGCCGTGGATGCGTGGGCGAGTCTATTTGACGCGCGCAACAAATTGAGTACGCGCACTTGCGAGGGAAGTTGACCATCCAGCCGCGGAATGTGAAGTAACGCACAAAGCGGATGTAGCTCGCACCACTTTTGAGCAGCGCTCAGCAGCCTCGCACGTAAATGGGGCCCAATTTCATTCAACGAGACGCTGAATAATCATCGTTTGTCGCCGTCCTGGATCGCATGCATCTTCGCGCTTCGCAAAGAGCGGTGCACCCGCAAGGAGAGCGACAAATGTATGACACCGAAAGAAATACCACGCCGGCGGACGAGGCGCGGGCGAGCGCGACCCCATCGTTGCGTGCGCGCACGCGGCGTCGCGGGGCGCACGCCGCAGCGACCCAGGTCCCGCCCGAGCACGCACCCGCTGCTGGCCGATCTTATCCGCGTACTCGCGCTCGAGCGACTCGAGCGCGATCTGTTTCGCGGCGAGAGTCGCGATATTGGGACAGCGCAGGTCTTTGGCGGCCAGGTCATCGCACAGGCGCTCGGGGCGGCTTGTCAAACAGTCGATGAGCGCACGGTGCATTCCCTGCACGCCTACTTTCTGCGCCGTGGTGACGTCAACGCGCCCATCGTCTATCAGGTCGAGCGCGCCCGGGACGGCGCCAGTTTCTCGAGCCGCCGGGTGAGTGCCACCCAGCATGGCGAAGAGATTCTGAATATGGCAGTTTCATTTCAGCGCCCCGAGCAAGGATTCGAGCATCAGTTCGACATGCCCGACGTCCCCCCACCCGAGCGCTTGCCGAGCGCGCACATTCTGGCCGCAGACGCTGACCTGCACATGCCGGCAAGGTTGAGAAAAGTGCTCGCGCGCGAGAAGCCGTTTGAGTTCCGTTTTGCCGATCCGTTGCATTTCATGCTCGCGGTGGATGCACAATGCGTGCAGCATTTGTGGTTCCGGGCGATCAGTCGCCTGCCCGATGATCCGTACCTGCACCACTGCCTCCTAGCCTACGTCTCGGACTACTATCTCCTCTCAACTGCTGTCCGGCCGCACGGTCTGGATTTGGGACGCGCGGCTGCGCTTGCGATCAGTGTCGATCACGCGGTGTGGTTCCATCGACCGGCGCGTGTCGACGAATGGCTGCTCTACGCCATCGACAGTCCGAGCGCTTCGGGCGCGCGCGGGTTTACGCGCGCCAGCATTTTCACGCGCGACGGACGGCTGATTGCGAGCACGGCCCAGGAAGGCCTGATGCGTGCCGTGCCATCTGCACCATTGGAGCGCAGCGGATAAGGCATGGGTCTTGCATGATACGGTGTATCCTCACCGCCCCATGGAACCAATGCGTTTATCCCGAGCACCGCCGCTGCGCAACCTGCGTGCTTTCTGCATAGCTGCGCGCCATAAGAGCTTCAAAGCTGCGGCGGATGAGCTTGCTCTCACGCCATCGGCGGTGAGCCATCAAATGAAGGAGCTCGAGGAGGTGATGGGAGTGCGCCTCTTTGAGAGGAAGACGCGTGCCTTAGCGCTGACGACAGCCGGGCACACGCTCCTTGATGAGATAGCGCCCCTCCTCGATATGATGGATCGCAGCCTTGCACAGTTCTCGCGCCGCAATCGCCGGCGTAACGTGCGCGTGCTGCTGCCGCCGTTCTTCGCAAGCGAACTCTTTGTGCCGCGGCTCGAGAGCTTCTTCGCGCTGCACCCGGGCATCGACATCCAAGTCGATACGGTCGACCCGTGGCCGTCCGATCACCCCCTAAGCGCAGACGTCTCGATCGTGCTCACGAACGCCGAGCCACGGGGAGTCAAATCCGTGCGCTTGTTCCCTGTGAAACTCGCGGCGGTGTGCGCCAAAGACTTTGCCGCGTCGGTTGCGCGCCTCGGACGCGAGGCGTTTCGCGAAACCGCGCTGATCGTGCAGAAGGCACGCCCCTTCGCCTGGGCCCACTGGGCGAATGAGATCGGGCTCGACACGCCCGAGCCGCGCAACATTATTGAGCTCGACACGATGTTCTCGGTGGTGCGCGCGGCCGAGCGCGGCGTCGGCATCGCACTCGTGCCCGAAATTCTGTGTGAGGCGTGGTTCCGCTCCGGGGCACTGGTACGCCTCTTTTCCCTGCAACTTGAAACCGACGACTCCTATTTTCTCGTGAGCCGATTCCAGGATGCAGGCAAGCCTGAGGTCACAGCGATCACCGACTGGACGCTCGATCAGTTTTGCCGCGACGCCAAGGTAGGAGCGCAGCAGGCTTGCGCTTCGTGACCATGGCGCCGTAAAGCGCCGGCACGGGCGCGCAAGAGCTACAGCTTCGCAAATTCTTCGGGCGTGTCGACATCCATGAGCGCGCCAAGCGGCCAGTCAACGTAGAGCGCATGTTCGCGATGATGCTCCACGACTGCCTTGCCGCAGCCTTCGCCCGTTGAGGCAAGAAGCTCGCCAAAGAGCGCGCGCCGGAAGAGCACGGGCGGCGCGAGCGTCTCTGCGTAGCGCGAGGACACGAGCAGCGCCGCGCTTGTTTGCGCCGCGACCACAAGAGCTCGCACCATATGCTCCGTCACATTGACCATGTCAGCGAGCATGATGACGGCCGCCTCCACGTCGGCGGGCAGGCCTTCGAGTCCGCGGTGCAACGAGCTACTCATGGGGCCGCTCAAATCGGCGTTGAACGCGAAGCGACAGTCAAGCCCCGCAAGCGCTTCTCGCACGCGCTCGGACTCATGGCCCAGCACGACGATAAGCGGATGAAGTCCAGCGGCAAGGGCGCGCCGGCAGGCGCGGCGCACGAGCGGCTCGCCCGCAAGGGGCAGGAGGAGCTTATTGGTGCCCATGCGCCGCGATTCGCCGGCGGCGAGCACGATGCCGGCAATCCGCGCTGCCGCGCTGTGCGCCGTCATCGCGTATCCAGCCGCGTAAAATCAAGACTCACGGCGGCATCTCAGGTACGCTGCGCTCGCTTTGGAAGTCGGCTCAACAGAAGGGGACATGCATGAAGCTTTCGATGTATCAGGCCTCGGTCACCGCGTTCATCCGCCAGCTCAATAACTTGGCTGCGATTCTCGAGAAAGGGGCGGCGCACGCGGATGCGAAGAAAATTGATCCCAAAGTATTGATCAATAGCCGGCTCTTTCCGGACATGTTTCCACTTGCGCGTCAGGTGCAGATCGCAACTGATACCGCTCGCGCCGGCGCAGCCCGCCTCGCCACGGTCGAGGTCCCGGCACAGGAAGATAATGAAACGACATTTGCCGAGCTCGTGACGCGGGTTCGCAAAACGATCTCCTATCTTGAAACGCTCAAGGCGGAGCAGTTTGAAGGCTCCGAGGACCGCACCGTGACCTGGCAGACGCGCAGCAGCACCAAGACGATGCAGGGCATGCCCTATCTGCAAAACCACCTCCTGCCGAACCTGTATTTCCACATTACGACGACCTACAACATCCTGCGCCACTCGGGAGTCGAGCTCGGGAAGATGGATTTCCTCGGCAGATCCTAGTGCTGGACGTTGTCGCTGCTGCTAGCCAAGTAAAGACTTGGCATAGATATGCTGGGTCTTGACTCGGCTAAATCCCATCGCCAGATAAAATACGTGCGAGGCATCGCGCACTACATTTGAGCGCACAATTATTTCCGCAAGATTTGCGGCGCGCGCCCATTGCTGCGCGGCATTCACCAGCAGGGCACCAACGCCGCGCCGGCGTGCCGCCGCGTCCACCACCAGGCCAATAATCTCGGCACGCTCCCCCGCAACCAGAACGAGCCTGCGTTCTACCTGTATCCAACCCAAAAGCGTGGCGCCCGAACCCTCTGCTACCGCCAGATGCTGCGAAGGTATCTCATCAAGCGCTGCAATTCGCGCGCACAGTTCTCTCACGAGGACCGGATGTCCGAATTGCACGGATAGGCGGGCGATTTCGGCTGCATCAGCCACTGCTGCGCGGCGAATACACACCGCTGCAAATGGCTCATCGGCCATTAAGCTGCGTGGATCTTTGCTCATCCGTGCGACTTCATCCACGGCAGCGTATCCAGATCGAGATTGCCGCCGCTTAAGATGATCCCGACGCGCTGGCCGGCGATATTGAGCTTGTCCTCCAGTAGTGCTGCATAGGGTACCGCGGCGGATGGCTCGACAATAATCTTCATCACTTCCCAGATCGTGCGCATCGAGCGCACGATAGACTCCTCGGATACCGTGACGATCTCATCGACGTAGCGTTGGATCTCGGCAAAGGGGAGCTTGCCGAGCGAGCTGCGCAAACCATCCGCGATCGTTTGCGGATTGACGCTCGGAATGATGTGCCCGGCCTTGAAGGAGCGGTAGGCATCGTCTGCTCCGGCGGGCTCAACGCCGACCACACGGATATTCGGCTTCATGCTTTTACTCGCGACCGCCACACCCGCGAGCTGTCCTCCTCCTCCGACGGGACAAAGCAGCAAATCAAGCTCGGGAAAGCTCTCGAGCAGCTCCACCGCCGTCGTGCCCTGCCCCGCCATCACGCGCATATCATTATAGGGATGAATGAGCGCAGCCCCGGTGGCGGCGATCACGCGCTCGCAAGTGCTCTCGCGAGCTGCGAGCGTGGGCTCACACAAGACGATGCGCGCGCCGTAGCGAGCGACCGCAGCCTGCTTTGCCTGCGACGCATTGTTCGGCATGACGATATGAGCGGGAATACCGCGCAGGCCTGCCGCTCGCGCAAGAGCAGCCGCGTGGTTACCTGATGAATGCGTGGCCACGCCCCGTTGCGCTTCCTCATCAGAAAGCAGAAAAACCGCATTGGTCGCCCCGCGTGCCTTGAAGGCCCCCACCTTCTGGAAATTCTCGCATTTGAAGAAAAGCTGGGCGCGCGCTTGCGCATCGAGCGTGGCGCTCGTCAGCACCGGTGTGCGATTGATCTTGTCTTTGATGCGCGCATGAGCTTCGCGGATGAGCGCCAGCGTCAGGCCCATATCACAGCAATCTGTCCGTGGTTGCTGCAACCGCGAGTTCTTGATTGAAAGGTCATAGCCACCCACGCAGTGGAACGACTCATTATAAGCCGCGCCTCCTGCTGTCGAGTTTAGGAGCCGGCTCATCGGGAAGCTACGATCACTCTTTATAAGCTCATGATTTATAAAGCCTTGCCGAGTGATAACTACTGTGTATTTGTCTAGTACTGTATATTTATATAGTCTCTGTAGGTATGCCCCCGCCGAGCCTCATTTCCCGCTCCCATCCCCTGTCCCCATTGCTGCAGGAGATCCCGGGTGTCTGGCGCGCTCATGAGCTGGCGCCCGTCAAAGCCCGCTCCACGGGCCATGGGGCGCTTGATGCACTGCTGCCCGGCGGCGGCTGGCCGATCGGAGCTCTGACAGAGCTCATTCCTTTAATAGAGGGCATCGGTGAGGTCGCTGTGCTGCAGGCGGCGCTCAAGCGGCTCTGCGATGAGAAGCGGCACATTGTCTTCGTGCATCCGCCGTACATTCCGTACGCTCCGGCTTTGTTGAGTGCCGGCTTGCCGCTGCCGCGAGTGCTGTGGATCGATGCGGCCCATGATGAGGATGCGCATTGGGCGGCCGAGCAGACTTTGCGCGAGGGGGCGGCGGGAGCCGTGCTCCTATGGAGCCACGCGGTCGCTGATCGGCCTTTGCGCCGCCTGCAGCTCGCGGCCGAAGCAGGACAGTCCCTCGCCTTTATCTACCGGCCCGTCGTGACGCTCAATAGTTCCTCGCCCGCGGCGCTGCGCATCGTGTTGCGTCCGGCTCCCGCTGCGCTGGGCATTGAAGTGCTGAAGGCGCGCGGCGGGCGCGGCGGCGCGGTGTTCCTTCCCGTTCACAGCCATATTTGATGGAACACTGCCGTGTTGTGGCTGTGCGTTGTCTCTCCCGTTCAGGAAAAACACGCGCTGAAAGCGCTCGCCGGCTGGGCAGGACAATTCAGTAGCTGCGTCTGCTTGGATGCCGAGCGGTGGCTCTTGTGGCTCGAGATCGGCTCGAGCCTGCGCTATTTCGGCGGTCTCAACGTGCTGCTCGAAAAAGTGGCTGCGGGCTTAAATGCACTCGCTCTGACGGCCACGACTGGCGTGGCACCGACGCCGGAAGCCGCGGCGCTCCTCGCCCGGCAGCCGCAGGCGCTGCCCGTCCTGCAGCTTGATCATCTGCACCAGGCGATTGCAGCGCTGCCGCTCAGTGAACTTGCCATGCTGCCCGTGGCCATCGCAGGCTTGCAGGCGAGCGGACTTACGAGCGTAGGCGAGCTGCTCGCTCTGCCGCGCGATGCGCTGTCACGACGCTGGGGCTTGCAGGTAACGAACTACCTGCAACGCTTGCTCGGCGAGCGAGTGGATCCGCGCAAACCTTATCGCGTCCCGCAGACCTATTACCGCCGCTTCGATTTTGTGGAACCGGTGCAGACGGTGGAAGGATTGCTCTTTCCCCTGCGGCGCATCCTGTACGAATTGCAGGGCTATCTGCGCGGCAGGGATGCCGCGCTGCAGGCGCTCAACGTGGCCTTCCGCCATCATGACCATGCGGACACCGTGCTGACGCTGCGCACCACCGATCCGCAGCGCGATGCGCTGCGGCTCTTCGCACTGTTGCGCGAAAAACTGGAGCGTACGCAGCTGCCCGGCGCCGTCATGCAAATCAGATTGAGCGTCGAGCGTTTCGTTGCCTTGCGCGACACCCAACTGCATCTGTGGGATGAAGAGCAGCGTCACGATGCCAGCTGGTCCGACCTCCTCGACAAACTGCGCGCGCGCCTCGGCGATCAGGCGGTGCGGCGCTTGGGCTTGCGGGACGACCACCGCCCCGAGAAGGCCTGGTGCGTGGAGAGCGGCGCGGCGGCTGCGGATCTGCCGCCGGCCTTTCCCGATCGGCCCCTGTGGCTGCTGCCGCCGCGGCCGATCGAGCGGCTGCCGAAGCTGTTAGGCAGACCTGAGCGGATCGAGGCGGGGTGGTGGAGCGGAGAGGATTCGAGCCGCGACTACTACATCGCGCAAACTGCAGAAGGCAGCCGCTGGTGGCTGTACCGCGAAGCCGCAACCGCGCGCTGGTTCCTGCAGGGCATCTGGGCATGAGCTATGCCGAGCTCCTGTGCGCAAGCAATTTCAGCTTTCAGCGCGGCGCCTCACATCCGTATGAGCTCGTCGAGCGCGCGAAAGAGCTCGGCTATGCGGCGCTTGCGATCACGGATGAGTGCTCGCTCGCCGGCATCGTACGCGCGCACGACGCGGCCAAGGACGTGGACCTGAAATTGATCATAGGCAGTCAGTTTCGCTTTCCCACAGAGGAGCGTGTGGTTCTCCTTGCGCCCAATCATGCGGCCTATACCGAGCTGTGCGAATTCATAACCCAAGCCCGGCGGGCCTCGAAGAAAGGCAGCTATGCCATCTCCCGCGAGGCCTTTGCGAGCGGTCTTAAGCACTGCATCGGCTTATGCATGCTGGCCGCGAGCATTGATGAGGATGTCGTGCGCTGGTTCGCACGCCTTGCGCTCGCGCGGCGCTACCTCGCCTTCACGCATGGCCTTGCGCAGGACAGCGAGCGGCGGCTTGAGATTCTGCGCGAACTCGGCGTCGCGAGCGGCCTGCCGCTCGTCGCAGTAGGGGATGTGCACTATCACCTGCGCGAGCGGCGGCCTTTGCACGATGTCCTCACGGCGATTCGTCTGGCGACAACGGTTGATCAGATCGGACGCGCGGCATTTCCCAACGGCGAGCGACATCTGCGCCCCCTGGCAACGCTGCGCAAGCTCTACCCGCGCGAGCTTCTCGCGGCGACGCTCGACATCGCGGGCGAGTGTTCTTTCTCGCTCGACACTCTGCACTATGAATATCCCGAGGAGCTCGTGCCCGCAGGCGTGAGCGCTCTGCAGCACTTGCGCAAATTGACCCTGGAAGGCGCCGAGCGCCGCTGGCCCGCGGGCATGCCTGCCGAGGTTCGGGCGCAAATCGATAAAGAGCTCGCCCTCATCGCCGTGCTGCGCTACGAGCACTACTTCCTCACCGTCGAGGACATAGTGCGCTTCGCACGCTCAAAGAATATTCTCTGCCAGGGCCGCGGCAGCGCCGCCAATTCCGCCGTCTGCTATTGCCTGGGCGTCACCGCGGTCGACCCGGCGCGGGTCAGCATGCTCTTCGAGCGCTTCGTCTCCAAGGAGCGCGCCGAGCCGCCGGACATCGACATCGACTTCGAGCACGAGCGCCGTGAGGAGGTCATCCAGTACGTCTATAACAAATACGGCCGCCACCGCACCGCGCTCGCCGCGACCGTGATCTGCTACCGCCGCCGCATGGCGGTGCGCGATGTCGGCAAGGCACTGGGCCTGTCGCTCGAGGTGGTGGATGCGCTCTCGCAGGCCCTGCAATGGTTCGACGGGGATGCGCAGCTGCCCGAGGAGTTCGTAAAGCTGGGATTCGATCCGCGCACGCGCATGGCGCGCCACCTAGTGGCGCTCGTCAAACAACTCGTCGGCTTCCCGCGCCATCTGTCGCAGCACGTGGGCGGCTTCGTGATCTCGCAGCATTCCTTGTCCACCCTCGTGCCGGTCGAGAACGCCGCGATGGTGGATCGGACCGTCATTCAATGGGACAAGAACGATCTTGAGTCCCTGGGCCTTCTGAAAGTCGACTGTCTCGCGCTTGGCATGTTGACCGCCATACGCCGTGCGCTCGATCTCGTCAGCCTCTTTCGCGGCCGGCGCTTCAAAATGGAGGACATCCCGGATGCGGATCCTGCGACCTACGACATGCTCTGCCGCGGTGAATCCGTCGGCGTTTTCCAGGTCGAATCGCGCGCACAGATGTCGATGCTGCCGCGTTTGAAGCCGCGCTGCTATTACGACCTTGTGATCCAGGTCGCCATTATCCGCCCCGGACCGATTCAAGGCGGCATGGTGCATCCTTACCTGCGCCGCCGCCAGGGAGAGGAAGAGGTCGAGTATCCAAGTACTGCGCTCGAGAGAGTGTTGAAGCGCACTTATGGCGTGCCCCTCTTTCAGGAGCAGGTGATGGAGATTGCCATCGTCGCCGCCGGCTTCACCCCGGGCGAGGCCGACATGGTGCGCCGCTCCATGGCGGCGTGGCAGCGTCGCGGGGGACTCGAGCAGTTCCGCGACAAGCTACTCCAGGGCATGCTCGACCGCGGCTACACGCCACAGTTCGCAGCCCAAATCTATCAGCAGATCCTGGGCTTCGGCAGCTATGGCTTCCCTGAATCCCACGCCGCCTCTTTTGCGCTGCTTGCCTACACTTCCTCGTGGCTGCGTTGCCATGAGCCTGCAGCCTTCGTCGCAGGCCTACTCAACAGCTGGCCGATGGGGTTTTATGCGCCCGCGCAACTGGTGAACGATGCGCGCCGCAATGGCGTCAGCTTTCGTCCCGTCGATGTTCAAATGAGCGACTGGTATTGCACTTTGGAGCCCAACGATGCGGGTCTGCCGGTGGTGCGCGTAGGACTGTGCATGATTACGGGCCTCGTGCAGGAGGAAGGCCGCGCCATCGTGATGGCGCGCAGCCATGGGCTCTTCGCAAGCGTGGATGACCTTGCCCATCGCGCCACGCTCACTCGTCGCTCGCTCAATGCTCTGGCGCGCGCCGGCGCCTTGAATGCATTGGCCGGACATCGGCGGGCCGCTCACTGGCAGGCCTTCGGCGTTGAGCGTTTGCCCGGTGCGCTGGCGGGCACCTCGGCCCAAGAGCCCGCCCTCACGCTGCCGCAGGCCACCGAAGCCGAAGAGATTGCCGCGGACTACGCGGGCCTCGGCTTGAGCCTCGGCCGGCATCCGCTTGCCTTGCTGCGTTCGCGTTTCGATCGCTTGCACGTGCACCGTGCGGTTGACTTGGCCCATCTTAAGAACGGTCGGCGTGTCCGCGTCGCCGGTATCGTCACCCATCGTCAGCGCCCGGAAACCGCCTCCGGCGTGATTTTCATGTCATTGGAGGATGAGACGGGCATCAGCAATCTGATCGTCTGGCCCAGGATTCAGACGACGCAGCGCGCGGCCCTATTCGGCGCACGCCTCATCATCGTCGAGGGAGAGCTGCAGAGCACGTCCAACGTCACTCATGTGATCGCCGAAAAAATCAGGGACTACACTGCTTGGCTGGGCAGGTTGCCGACCCAGTCGCGTGATTTTCATTGACGCCCGACTGCGAAAACCGGTGCGTCATCCGCCAGTTATGCCGCACAAGCATGCGCCTGCTGACGTGCTGCCGCTTGCTGCCGACCCCTAGCGGGACGAGGGCAGCGCTTCAGCCGGGATGTCTGCGTGCGGGGCATCCGCGCCCAGGCTATCGACCCAGGACTCGCACAGCGCAATAGCCTCTGCGGGACGAAAATTCCCAGGATCCAGACACCACTCAAGCCAAAGGCCGTCGATCATCGCCGTGAGTCCGATGGCTGCCAAGCGCAGCGAGAAGCGAAACTTGCCCGCCTCCGCCGCCAAATCCGCCAGCATCGCGCGCACCAGATCAACGTGCTCGCGATAGGTCTCGCCGTGCACCTTCTGAATCTCCGGCGAATGACGGTACAGACTCCAGAACACGACCCATACCGTCAAGACGTCGCGCTCGAGGTTCGGCGGCGAAAATGTGGCCTTGAAGAAAGCACGCAAGCGCGCGCGCGCAGTGGCGGGAGCCTGCAGAGCGGCCGCCCGCACGCCGCCGACCAGCTGAGAGTTGAAATGCCGGTAGGCCTGCGCGATCAACGTGTCCTTCTTGGGAAAATGATGGTTGATGAGGCCGATTGAGACTCCCGCCTGCGCGCTGATACGACGCACGGACAGTCCCTCGTGTCCGTAGCGCTTTAAGCTCTCGATCGTGGCGTCGATGAGGGCCTGACGGCGCTCCTGCGGCAGCTGACGCTCGAAGCGGGGTTTGCGCGGACTCATTTTGGGAGTGCCTGCGGGATCAGGCGGCGCGCCGCAATCGCCGGCGCTTGAAGTCCGAGAGAATCTCGCGCGCGGCATTGTGCCCAGGTGCGCCCGTGACCCCTCCGCCGGGATGAGTGCCCGCGCCGCACATGTAAAGACCCTGCAAGGGGCCGCGGTAATTGCCGTACCCCAGCATCGGCCGGGCCGAGAACATCTGATCGAGACTCAAGACGCCGTGGAAAATGTCGCCGCCCACGAGGCCGAAGGTGCGCTCCAGATCGAGCGGACTCATGATTTGACGGCCCAGTACTGCCGCCTTGAAGTTCGGCGCATAGGAGTCGACCGTGTCGATCATGAGGTCGGCCACAGCCTCGCGGTGCGCATCCCACGATGCGCCATTGGGAAGCTGGGGGGCGACATGCTGGCAGAAAAGGCTTGCGACGTGCATCCCGCGCGGCGCCAAGCTGTCATCTATGGTTGACGGGATCACGAGCTCCACGATTGGCTGCTTCGACCAGCCATGCAGGCGCGCATCGAAATAGGCGCGCTCCATGTAAGCGAGCGTCGGCGCGAGAATGATGCCCGCCGTATGATGATCGGCGAGGGCTTTGCCGGGCAGACAGTTGAAGCTCGGAAGCTCGGCCAGCGCCACATTCATGCGGAAGGTTCCGGAGCCGCAGCGCCACTGGGCGATGCGCGCATTAAACTCCGCCGGCAGATGCGCAGCCGCGATGAGCTTCGAATACAGAAGCTTCGGATTCAAGTTGGAAATCACGGCCGCCGCGCGCAGTGTCTCGCCCGCTGCCGTCACGACGCCCACGGCGCGGCCGCCCGCGACGATCACTTCGCGCACCGGAGTTGCCACGCGGATATTCACGCCGCGGGCCGCTGCGCACTTGGCCATAGCCTGCGTAATCGCGCCCATGCCGCCCACCGCATGGCCCCAAGCGCCCTTCTTGCCGTTCACCTCGCCGAACACGTGATGCAGCAGGACATAGGCTGAGCCGGGCGTATAGGGACTTGCGTAATTGCCGACGATGCCGTCAAAGCCATAGACCGCTTTCACCGGCGCGCTCTCGAACCAGCCGTCGAGATAGTCCCCCGCGGAGTTGGCAAAGAGACCGAGCAGCTGCCGCCGCATGCTCATGTCGAGCTTGCGCAGGCGGCCGCCCAGGCGCGCCGCCTGCAGCAGCTCCGGCAACGCGGTGCGCCAGCTACCCGCGACGACGTTGGGCGGGGTCTCGAGTACGAGGTCGCGCAATACGTCGGCCACTTCTTCGAGCTTGCGCCCATAGGCTTCCAGGCGTCCCGCATCCGCAGGCGAAAACTTCGCAACTTCAGCGCGGGTTACACCTTCGCCGACCCTGAGATATCGCCCATCGTCGGTCGGCAGAAAGTTGGCAAGCCTTCGTTCCACGACGCGCAGCCCATATTTGGGCAGCTCAAGATCGCGGATGACCTTGGGATTCAAGAGCGAGACGGTGTAGGCCGCCACCGAGTTGCGAAAGCCCGGATAAAACTCTTCGGTGACCGCGGCGCCGCCGACGACGGCGCGCTGCTCGAGCACCGTGACCTTCAATCCCCCGGCCGCGAGATACGCGGCGCAGACGAGCCCATTGTGGCCGCCGCCGATGATCAGCGCGTCTGAGCTTTGCGGCACAAGCGACTCTCGGGAATCAGGCTGCGCATGCGGCGCGCGAAACTGCGCAGGCACACTTCATTGTCGTTCAACGGTCCGACGGTGTAGCTGCTCGAGGTCATCCCCGACTGCACGCCTTCGATGAGTCGCTTATCCTCCAGGCTTACGCGACGATTGATGCGCAAGTTCAAATAGCGCGCCGCACGCATTTCGCGCCGGCTGTCCGGATGCACGTAGCCAATCTCACGCACCAGCGTCTCGGTCGGCGACACCGGCAGGAACTGCATGAAGTCGATTTGATCGGGATAGATATCAAACGCAAAGTTCGGCCACAGCTTGAAGTAGGTCCACAGCCGCTGCCGCTCAGGCGGCAGGTAGTCGATCGGGGGCAGAACTTTCTGATAGAGCCGTTCCGACCAGTTGCTCGAGGGGACATCGCGCAAGGTCCCCCACATCTTGTCGATCCACGGCTGCGCCTCAATGCCGTAGCTGTGGCCGAAAAGGCGCGTCAGACCCGGGTGCGCCACGTTGATGTGCAACCCGTCAGAGTAGTTGTCGGCGACGTTCTTCCAATTCACCGCGCGCGGGCGCAGCGTAACGCGGCCCTGCGGAACGAGCTCCTCCATCCGATAGGCCGCGAGTTCGTTGCTGTAGGGTGCCACCATCTCGCGAACGCTCGGCAATCCCGGGGCGAAGCGGACGAAAATAAAGCCCATGAATACTTCGAGGTCGAGCGGGGCAAGCCCATGGCGGCTGACATCAAGTCCCTTGAATGCATCGCGCTGCGGCACGCCGATGAGCCGCCCATCGAGCGCGTACGTCCAGGCGTGATAGCCGCAGGTGATGCGCTTGCCGCAGTGGCCTTTCGGGCCTTCGAGGAGCCGCGAGGCGCGATGCCGGCAAACGTTGTGAAAGCCGCGCACCTCGCCGTCATCGCCCCGCACCACGATGACGGACTCGCCGAGGAAATCGAAGCTGTGATAGTCCCCCGGTCGGGGCACGTCGCTGACGTGGCACACGACCTGCCAGCTGTTGCGGAAAATGGCTTCCTTCTCGAGCTCGAAAAACTCGCGATCATGGTAAATCCACCCGGGCAGACTCAGGCTCGGGGAGTCGGCTTCCGCGGCCGCGGCCGAGTTTACAGAATCGAGTCTGCGGGCTTCGCGCATGGCAGTGCCTCAATGATGGATCATGCTTACTGAACGATCGTACAGCAAGGCAGTGAGGCGGTCAAATACCGGCGGTTTTTTTAGAGCACCGTCGATTTCCTGCCTAACTTCATGCAGGCCCTCGCCGCCAGGATTGCCCGCGAAACCGAGCTAGGCCGCCGTGCGCGACTCGATCCGCATGCGGATCTCGTGCGACGGATGCATGGTCGTTCCGGCGCGCGGCCGCACCGGCGCACGGGTCACCAAGTGCAGGTGAAACCGCCGCGCGATCTGCGCGATGATGAGCTTCGCCTCGACCATCGCAAGTGTCGCTCCAATACAATTGCGATGGCCTGCGGCGAATGGCAGATAGGTAAATCGATGTCGCGCAGCGCTTTGTGCCGCAGTAAATCGCTCAGGGTCAAAGCGCCGGGGGTGCGGCCAATACTGCGGCAAGCGATGCGACGCATACAGTGACACCATGGCGGTGGCGCCTTTCGGCAACACATAGCCTCCGAGCTCGCACTCCTCCAGCGCCACCCGCGACAACGAATGGATCGGTGAATAAAGCCGCAATGTCTCTTTGAAGACCTGTTCAACATACGGCAGCGCGTCGAGCTGCTCGACCGTCAATGTCCGGCCTGCAGGGATACCATCAACCTCCTGCATCACACGCGAGAGCACGGCCGGGTGACGCCCGAGGAGATAGTGCGTCCAGATCATTGACGTGGCGGTTGTTTCGTAGCCGGCAAAGAACAGGGTCTTCATCTGATCGCACAGCTGCGCCGCTGTGAAGGGCGTGCGCCCTTCTGCTGCATCCGCGCGTAGCGTGGTAAGCATGCAGGGTTCCGCGACCGCCTGCGACTCATCGATCAGGGCAAGAATTTGCGCATCCAGCTCTGCCAGGGTTTGCGATAGGTGCAGCGCGTTCTCGGCTTGATGCTTCTTCGCGAGCGGCTGCAAGAAGCGCGGTACCGACGGCCAGTATTTGCGCATCGACTCGGTGATGCCGACGATGACTGCGGCATGCTGCGCAAACACGGAACCGAAGAGCAGGTGTCCCGCGAGCGACTGGGCGAGCCGTTCGAATTCCGGTGACAGATCAACAATCGCGTTACCATTTTTGCGAGCGTCCCACCCATCCAGATAAGCGGCGATCATCGGACTCATCCAAGACACCTGCCGCTCGAGCGCTCCAGGCTTGAAGGACGGCTGCGCGGCCAATCGCTGACGGCGCCAAACATCGCCCTCGCTGAGGAGTAGCCCCTGGCCCAGCACCCTTTGCATGACGGAGTAGCGGGTGTTCTTGATGAAGCGCGTGCGGTGATCAACCAGCAGTGCCTTGACCAACTCGGGTGCGGAAACGAGATAGAGAAAACCCCGCGCCAATGGTATGCGCGCGATGCCGCCGTAGCGGATCGCGATCCGCGTCAGAAACTGCATGGGCGCATGGCGCATCAGCAAGGTGCATGCCCTGCGCCCGAGGCGATGCGGACCTGGCGGATGGAGCTTGGGAGTCACGGAATTCGGCGATGGCGCGTCGTCACCACAATAAGATAGGCCACGATCACCGCGTTTGCGAGCAGCACTCCAGTGCGCACCAGTGTTAGATGATGCATCACGGCGATAAACTCAAAAGGAAGCAGCAGCGATGAGGTCACGATGGTCAAGTATTCCGCCCAGCGGCGCTCGCGCCACAGCCCCACTCCCTCGAGCGTGAACACGGAGGCGTACACGAGTGACACGATACCGAGCTGCCGCCAGCGAAATGCGGGAAGGCCGCTCACCCACGCCAGCGCCTCGTGCAGCAGATGCTCGGAAAACCCGACGGGCAGGCTTTGAGCCCACTCGCGCATGGCCGCCTCGACATGCGGATTCATGAGACGCCACGCAACAATCGCCGAGAGGACCGACAGCGTCGCTTTGACGAACTTGTAAATCGCAATCGCTGCTAGCGCAGGATTATGCGGGCGCTCGCTGAGCTGCGTTACATTCGGGCGATCTTCCAAGGTGCCTCAAAGGTATTCGTATCTGTCTTTAACTCCAATCCTCGCGCATCGCGTGCTCACGGGGCAAGGTGTCGGCCCGGGACGACCTGCACAGCAGCTTGCAGCCTGAAAAATGAGTACCCTGCGGCCAGAAATAGAGAACCCACATGAAGAATAGTTCAACCGTTCGCGCCTGCGCGTCCGCAAATACACCTAAGCTGTTGTCGCGCAACGCTCCTTCCGTGCGCCGCCAAGAATCCAACTACCCGAGCGCTGCGCGCGCGGTCCTCGCCGGCAGATGCAAAGTCAAGCACTTACACAGCTCGACTCACCTGCATGCGCATGTTCGTGGCGAGAAACTGATCATTTCGATGAATTTTCGGTGGCAACCCACGAACTTGCTGCACGAGCGGCATCTGTCCACAGACTTATGCACAGGTTTTGTGGATAACCTTGAGCTCTAGACTGCCCAGGAAGAATTGCTCTGGATGCTAGCGTCACCTTCGCGAGTAGTGGAAAATGGCGCCCGCAGCCAAGCTCCCCTCGAAGATCGAATCGATCCGTTCGCCTGGAACCCAAACGCCACTCAAGGCATTCAGTGGATTCAAGAGTCAATTTGCCTCGAACTCACGTGCATTGAGGTTGGAATAATGTCGATCCCTTACAACCCGGAGCAGGATCTGTCGAACGCCGCGACCAGTACGCGTCGCAGCGAATTTCATACGTTGAGCTCAAAGATGTTCGATACCTACCTTACGGATATCGAACAATTGCTGCATCACCAGATCTGGAGCGCGGCATTGACCGACGCGCTGGCACTGCCGCACATCGCAGCCGCACTGGGCGATGCGCGGCGACGCAGCTCAGCTGAGCGCTACAAGGCTTGGTGCGCAACTTGGATTCGCCCCGATACGACAACGGGCCGCGATACAGCGGCGGACGGTGCACGGCTTTTCCGGATGTGGTGCGAGCGGGCGGGCGCCGTTGAGCAAGAAGGCGCACTCGTCGTGCCGGTTCGGGCGCTGCGCCAATTGCGGCTGCGGCGACTAGCGCGGCCCATGTCGCCGGGCTGCCATCCTTCGCAGCCGAAGACCTGCGATGCAGATGCCACGCAGGCCGTCGAGGTGTGCACGCTATTGGCCGATGCGGCCAATCGCTGGTACACGCGGCGCGCCGCGCGCGACGATATCGTTCAAGCCAATCTCGCGCGCCTGGCGGTCATGCGCTGAAGCGTCTTTAGTGCCACACGGCCTCGAGCACGGCAGCCAAGCGATATCCCGCGCGGGTCACCTGAGTAGCCGCAAGAGTTGATGCGGTTTGCGCATAGCCGGAGGGCGCGGAAACCCTCCACACGAAGTGCGTTTGACCGGACCTGTTTTCCACCGCCTCGCGCTTCTCGATGCTGAGCCCGGCGTGCGCGAGTTTCGCTATGCCCAACGTCTCCGTTGCCCATTTGGCGGGCCATTGTGTGACATCCCCAGTCACGATGGGCATGTCCGGAGAGGCGCGCATCAGGAAAGCCGCAAACTCTTCGGGTGTTCGCACATTCGCGCGCCGCATCGCATCTTCCACGGCGCGGCTGTCCCAAAATCCATGCATCGACTGGGACTCAAAAATCAGATCATTGTCCCCCTCGGTCTTGAAAATGAGCACATTGTCCACCGCAGCTGCGGATGCAGGAACGACGAACGCATCCTTGTCGCTCACGTAGGCGGGTCCAACGTGCAAAGGCTGATGGACGTCGCCCAGTAGATGCACCAGCAGCAGCAGCGCTTCGCGCAGGCTTAAGCCATGCGGATTCGCGCCATGGTCGGTTGCGCCTTTCAAGACCGCGATGCATTGCTTCAGGATGTGGGCAACATCGTCGTCGCTCGTGCCAACGCCTCCTTCCTCGTATGCGGCGGCCTGGAAAGGAACGTCGGTATAGTGGTAGTGGGCGTGGCGCGGGTTCCTGTGCACGAATTCCCTCAGCTCTGCGGTCAGCTCTCCGCAGTACCCCTTGGCGCAGTCGGCCCAAATGGAAACGCTCTGCAGACTCTCGCCAGGCTTCAAGAGCTTGCGCACCTCCACTTCGGCGCGCCGCCCGGCAATGAGCTGATCGGCGATGGCACCCACTGTCTCGTGACCCGGCGCGCCCCAGGGGTAAGCGCCCGTCGACATGAGGAGCGACAGGCCGACAAAGCCGGCGAGCGACCCTAATAGCACGCCATTTCTGTGCGTTTCCACATGCTTCGCGCATCGCCGCAGAACATCTCGATCGCTACGCTCTTCAACTTCCAGTCGCACTGTTGCTAACATTTATCTGGAGGCCCTCATGTCAACACCGAACCCTGCCACACTTCTTAATGTTTTCACAGTCGAGGAGTACGAGGCACCGACCGGCAAGAGCGGAACGAGCTGGACCAAGATCGGCGTAGCCTTCCCGCACCACGAGGGGCCGGGGTTCAATATCGAACTACGCGCATTTCCGAGGAACGGCCGCCTGGTCGTGTTGGCGCCGAGCGACGAGGACCGCCAGGTCAGGGAGCGTGCGGGTTAGTCAGCGCCCGCCCATCATTGGGAGGGCGCACGACCCTCCCCTTTTTGATCCGCCGTCTATCAGTCTGTCCCGCCCTATTTGTCGAACTCGCGGCGGGCGCGCTCAACGTGCTTGAGGTTTTCCGCTGCCCACACTCATACCCCGCAAAATGCCGCCCCGAGGCTCATGCCGAGATGCGTTAGTTTGTATTCGACCTTTGGCGGCACGACGGGATGCACGGTCCTCGTAATCAGGCCGTCGCGCTCCATGTGGCGCAAGGTCTGCGTGAGCATTTTTTGGCTGATGCCTTCAACCAATTCGCTCAGGCGCATGAATCGCAGCTCCCCCCTTTTCCGCTAGCACCTCAAGAACCAGCATCGTCCACTTGTCAGCGACCCGGCCTCCAATCAATGGAATCTCGCCCTCGTCGTCCTTCGCTGGGCAATGCGCCTCCGGGCTGCGGGCTCAAATACCCTAGAGGAGGCGACGCGCATTCGGACGCCGCTGGAATTACCTGGCAGGTTGTGCGTCAATCCGACATGTCCCGTATCTGCATCCGTGCTGCTTGGTTGTTCGTTGCCCTGCTGTGGCTCGCGGGGCCCTCTGCGGTGGCGATGGATGCACGTCCGCAGCTGCTCAATGTCGACGGCGTGCGAGTCTCGCTCGAGTTCCTCGACTCTGACTTTACCAACGGTGCCGAGCCCCTCGTCGCCTGGGTCAAGCGATCGCTCGGCATCGTTGCCGCCTACTACGGGCACTTCCCGGCGTCGGAGCTGCGCATTCGCGTGTCATCCACCAGTGGGGGCGGAGTGCGCCACGGGACCACGTTCGGCGCTCATGGAGCGCTCATCCGTATCACGGTTGGCCGCGAGGTCACGCCGGCCGAACTCCTCAATGATTGGGTTCTCGTGCATGAGATGACGCATCTCGCATTGCCTGACGTCGGTCCCGAGCATGTCTGGCTCTCCGAGGGCGTGGCGGTCTACGTGGAAGGAGTTGCCCGCGCGCAGGCCGGCAACCGACCGGCTGTCGACGTGTGGGCGGAACAGGTCGGCTCCATGCCACGCGGGCTGCCGCAGGCGGATGACGCTGGCCTTAATCACACGCATACCTGGGGAAGGACCTATTGGGGCGGAGCGCTCTTCTGCCTCTTGGCCGACGTTCAGATACGGCAGCGCACCGGCAATCAGGTGGGCTTGCAGAGTGCACTGCGGGCCGTGGCGCGCGCGAGCGGCGGCTTGGTTTCCGACTGGCCCATTGAGCGCGTGTTCGCGGTCGGCGACGCCGCCGTCGGCACGAATGTGCTCGAAGAGCTTTACGCGCGTTCCAAAGACACGCCGCTGGCGACTGACTTGCCGGCTCTGTGGCAAAGCCTGGGGATTGAGCCTGAGGACGGTACCGTCAAGCTACGTGACGACGCGCCGCTTGCGAAAATCCGCGACGCGATCATGCGCGCGCCGGTAGACTCCACGCCGGCGGGCTCTGACAGGCCTACGCCATAAATCTTTAATATTCGCGCCGCCATGTGGAGGATTCGCATGCTTAGACGATTGGTTCCATTCCTGAGTGTCTTCCTGCTCGCAGGCCCGGTATTCGCAGCCGACCCACCGTCTACCTCGTACGCACCCGGGGCGACGGCTTACAACGGCGTCAAGCACCGGCATCACAGGCATCGGCATCACAGGAGGCACCCGCACGTCAGGTCGAGCAGGCCCGAATAAGGAGTTCCGCCGCCCGGCGGGAATTTCTGGATTCGATGGAGGCCCGCGTTCTGCGGGCCTTTTTACAGCCATTACGCCTGTCATGTGATGGTCACATGATCGTCATACGCTCAAGACACCTCTAAAATCAAAAAAAGCTCTGGGTGGGGCGGTCTCATGTTTGCAAGTTTGGGCATCGATCTGCCGACGGGCATTTTATTGTGTCTCGCCCTCCTCCTGGCGCTGAGCTTCGAGTTTGTCAACGGGTTTCACGACACCGCGAACGCGGTCGCCACCGTCATCTACACGAATTCCTTGAAACCTACGCAGGCGGTCGTCTGGTCCGGCCTGTGGAATCTTATCGGCGTGCTCACCTCCTCAGGCGCAGTCGCCTTCGGCATCGTCGCTCTCCTACCGGTCGAACTCGTCATCAATGTCGGCTCGGGCGCCGGCTTTGCCATGGTGTTCTCGCTCTTGCTCTCGGCAATCATCTGGAATCTCGGCACCTGGTACCTCGGCCTTCCGGCCTCAAGCTCGCATACGTTGATTGGCTCGATCGTGGGCGTTGGGCTCATGAACTCGCTCTTAAGTCCCGACAGTGCGTTCGGCGACGGCGTGAACTGGGCCAAGGTCGGCGACACAGTGAAAGCGCTCTTTTTCTCTCCGATCATTGGGTTCGTGGCCGCGGGCGCGCTCCTCTTGCTCGCAAAGTCCCTGCTGCGAAATCCCGCATTGTTCAAGGCTCCGGAGGGCAAAGCGCCTCCACCGGGGTGGATTCGCGCGCTCCTGGTATTTACGTGCACGGGCGTGAGCTTCGCCCACGGCTCAAACGACGGCCAAAAGGGCATGGGACTCGTAGTCCTCATATTGGTCGGCATCGTTCCGGCAGGCTTCGCGCTTAATTTGCAAACCTCCGCCGACACGCTCGCGAAAATACGTACATCTGGCGCCGCATTCGAGCAATCCCTGCAAAAATCGGGAATGAACGCGTCCCTACAAGATGACATTGATGCGAATAAGACTCTAACGACCTATCTACGCAAGGGAGCGATCGCGCCCGAGACCATGCCGGCGCTGGAAGCCGTCAACCGCCGCGTCATGGCCGGCCTCGCGGACATCAACGACTTGGCGGTGGTTCCCGGCGCGCAACGCCGCATCCTGCGCCTCAATATCTATCTCGTGTCGGAGACGCTCGCCAAAATGATCAAGGCGAAGAAACTGCCTGCGACCCTCGATGCCGACGCACTATCGGCCTACCAGAAGAACCTGAAAGGCGTGACGTCGTTCATTCCCATCTGGGTGAAAGTCGCGATCGCGCTCGCACTCGGACTTGGCACCATGGTGGGTTGGCAACGCATCGTGGTGACGGTCGGAGAAAAGATCGGCAAGGCACATTTGACTTACGGGCAAGGCGCCGCGGCGGAAATTGTGACGTTTGGCACCATTGAAGCGGCTGATATGCTGGGGCTGCCCGTAAGCACCACGCACATTTTGTCCTCCGGTATTGCTGGGGCCATGGTCGCGAACGGCTCCGGAATCCAAGGCCCCACGGTGCGTAACATCCTTCTCGCTTGGGTGCTGACACTTCCTGTGTGCGTGATATTGGGAGCCGCCCTCTTCGGCGCCGGATTATTGGTCGTGTTCCGCGTTCTGGGCGTGCACTGATCGGGAAGGCTGGATGGAGCAGGAATAGACCGCTGGTCCGCGAATGAGCCTGCGATCGCGCCGATCTCGGACATCCCCAAGCGGGCGCCCATAGCGAGCGCAGGACGCGTGCGCGACCGATACTCGGGCGGGCCCCGGGGACCGCTCAGTCGCTACCCGCTGATTGAATTCCAGTGAGGCCGCCATGGCGCGTCTGCGCCTGTGGCTTGACACAGGCCTGTCGTATATATATCGTACGATACGTTTTAAGACATATCTGGAGATATCTATGAGATGCCACCTACACGGGTTTTTTCGCCACCGCCATGATTTTATGGGACGCCATCACCATGGGCGCCATGGATTTGGCCGCTTTGGGGGCGGGTTCATGGAAGACGGCGGCCCGGGCGGACGCGGCATGAGCATGGGTCGCAAGCTCGCCTCGGCCGATCTGCAACTACTGGTACTGGCGCTGCTTGCTGACAAGCCGCGACACGGCTACGAGATCATCAAAGCGCTTGAGGAGCGCTCCAAGGGTTTCTACACACCCAGCCCGGGCATGGTCTACCCGGCACTCACCTATCTTGAAGAGATTGGCTACGCAACCGTTGAAGCCGACGGGTCGCGCAAGCTCTACCACATCACCCCAAGCGGGCAGGCGCAGCTCCATGAGAACCGCGCTGTGGTCGATTCGATGTTCGCGCAGTTCGAGCGCGTTGGCGAAAAGATGGAGCGCATGCGGCGCGCGTTTTCCGGTGATGAGAACGCCGGTGCAGAACCAGAGGACTTGGGCTCGGGACGTCGCGGCTCCAAAGAGACGCTGCGTGCACGTCACGAGCTAAAAAGCGCGCTCAACGCAGCGGCCGAATCTCCTCAGGAAGAAGAGCGCATCGCCGAGATTCTGCGCCGCGCAGCCGCAGAAATCCGCAGCAAGCCCGCGCGCGGTTCCTGAACGCGCGACATCGTCGCGAGCGATATCAGGCGGACGTAATGGAGGGACCCTCTGAGTTGCGAGCCGCCGGTCCTCCCACCACAGCTGCGCACGCCGACTCAAGCGGGAGAGGTTTCTGCAGCATTTTGCGAACCGCGAGTCACGCCACTTGGCGTGATATTGACTTGAATCATGCCTTGTGGATGATCCCTGCCGAGCGCATGAAACGTCGGTAGCGAGCCTCATGCTCACAGATCCGTTTTCAGCTGCGCCCCCGATCTATCGTCGCGATTCCGAATATCTTACGGGCGCGGTTAGTTAGATGAATCCGAGCGTACGCGGACTGAATGCCGACAAATTGGGCAATACGGCGGCGAGTGCCGCCGCATCGGCACCGAACCATGTCGCCAATGTCGCGGCGAATTGATCGACGGCGATCGTCGGAATCCAGCGGCCCAGGTCGCTCGCATCGTCCGGGCCGGAAAGTTGCAATATGGGCATCGTCCCGTAGATTCTGCCGCCGTTGACGGCATCCCCGATGACCAGAGGATGGCTCCCCCACGCATGGTCCGTTCCGCCGCCGGTGTTCGGCAGGAAATTGCGTGAAAAATCCGATAGCGTGAACGAGGTGACGTTCTTGCCTGCGCCGATGTCGGCCATTGCGCCGTGAAAGGCCGTGAGCCCTGCGTCCAGTTGGCTGAGCAAGGCTTGCTGCTCGTTGAGTTGGTCCGTGTGCGTGTCGAACGAGCCGAGCGTCGCGAGAAACACCTGGCGACTCGCCCCGAGGGCGCTGCGGGCCTCGATCACCTTGGCGATCGCTAGCAGCTGGTGCGAGAAGTTATTCGTAAGCCCCATGAAGCGGGCGGACAGCGTCGCATCGGTAGTCGTCAAGAAGGGTTTCAGAATGGCGCTGCTGGTGAGCGCGCCGTTCATGACAGTCTGCGCCGCTTGCGTAAGATTGATGGTCTGATCGACGTTTAGCAGCTCCTCCAGCGCCGAGCGTCGCGCCGCGTCGGCGCTGCCGTTCGAGAAGCCGTTCAAGCCGAAGGAACCGCTGGTCGGGATCACCAGGGCTTGCGACGCCGCACCGGTTACGAACAGATTGTTGCCGCCGGTCGAAATCATCGGCGGCACGCTCGAGTTGACGTTCAGCTCGGCAAGCTGGTCCGACAGCCGCCCGCCCCACCCACTGTTCGACGACGTATCCGAGATCGACGCCTGCCACTGATGCTGCTGATCGATGTGCGAAAAGAGGCTTTCCGGCTTTGCCGTGGCCGTTGACAAATACTGTACCTTGGTCAACGGCTGCACGAGCGTACCGACGTTCGCCACTACGGCGAGATTACCCGACGCCCAGAGCGACTGCAGACCCGGCAGCGCCGGATGCAGCCCGTACTGGGGCGCACCGCCGGCGACGGCCAACGGCAGGAGCCGTGATTGCGGCAGCGCGAGATAACTGCGCGTCT
>Ga0182024_10002559_pt1 | contig 44856 bp, 38 predicted proteins | sample P32metaG_FD_120480 | JGI IMG/M metagenome (GOLD analysis project Ga0182024, IMG submission 120480) | Permafrost microbial communities from Stordalen Mire, Sweden - P3-2 metaG (Illumina Assembly) | ecosystem: Environmental > Terrestrial > Soil > Wetlands > Permafrost | place: Sweden: Stordalen... | reverse complement strand
GCTTCGTCGATAGGTTTTCAGGATTCGGTTTCCTTCCTCCTGACTATCCAAGCTACAGGGTCCTGACTCTTACCCTGGCGGGTCTGCTTCCCGCTGAATGCACCAGCCTTCGCTGGACACACCAACATGCCGGTTTATCCCGGCGCACTCCGAATTGCCCGTCAGCCGGGAGCAACCACGAAGGGCGCCCGGCAACGATACATTCCCGGATATACCAATGGTAATGTGACCGTTTTCTCGACGTTCTGGAGTTCACCCTCTGAGGTTCACCGCTGGAGGTGTGATTCGACAGACTCTGTTACGGCTGGCTTCCGGACCGAGCTTTTTCGTGTCCGTCCAGCCGCTTGAGGTAAGGAAAGAACGGAGACACCTCGAACGGCATCTTCTCCGATGCCGACCGCGGGCGCACCGGTTGGCTCTTGAGCATCTCAATTCGGTCCGACCATGGATCGACCGTAATTCGCGAGCCTAGCGGTAAGGCAGAGATCTGATCCAGCCGATCCATTTGCAGATGCTTGGGAAAGTTGGCCAGCGCCTGCATCCCGACCAGGTGACTGTTCCCGAAGTCGTTGCTGAAGCGCCCATGCAGCAGGTTCGGCAATTGCCGAGAGCGGGCTTCCAAAGCTTCCAAGAAGAGTCCGGCATTCGCGATCTGGGCTTGATAAGGCGACTTCGAAAACAGCTCCAGACCCTTTTTGTCGGCGTCGGCCTCCTCCGCGGGATCAAAACGGAAGTTAAAGTGAACAAAGATTTCCACATCCGGGAACGGCAAGGTGAGGCCCGACAAGAGTCCGTCGCTGACGGAGTGGCGCAAAACGATGTGGGCCAGTTCGTGCGCCAGCACGGCGGCGAGTGTCGCCTCATCGGGTAGCACATCGAGAAGGCCGCGGCTAAGAACGATGGTTCGGCCGACGACGAACGACTCCAATGGGGTGGTGAGCAGCACACGGCAACGAACCCCGGCAATGTCGAGATCGTTGGTAATCAACAGATTGTTGACGACGGTCTGCAACATCCGGTCGACTTCGCCGTCTGGAGCCATGAGTCCGGCAACTTGCAACCGCTCCACCACATTGTCTTCCGGCGTATAGGTTGTTTCCCCCAGAGTGTTAGCCGGACTGAGATCCTGCGAAGCTTCGTGCCGCTTGGGATCGACCCACACTGGTGTGTCCGTCAGAGGTTTGGCAAACTCCCGGTGGTCCCCCGCGTGTTCCAGGTCGTAGCCCCAAATGCGAGTTTGAGCCTTAAACCAGAGACGGTGGTTCGCGGGATCCTGAGAAATCGACTCCTGGGTGTAAATATATGCAGGCATCCACATGATGCCCAGAGTGTTCAGCCGCCAGCTATCGAAGTGAAACGCGCGCTTGGAAAACGGCTTTGAGGTGTACGTTCCCGTAAAGCGCACAATGTTGAAGTCGTGATCCTCCACCCAGATCCGGCCAACAAAGCCACGGTTCTCCGAATTCTCACGGCGCTTCACGTCCACGACGCCGCAACGCACTTCCCCAAGGACCTCCCAGCGGACAAATTCGAACCTGTAGTTCTGACGATCGAAGTGGTCCAGATCAGGGAATAGCGCCTGCGCGAAGCCGACTGCCGCGAAAGGTTGGGCCTTCTTGAGCAATTTCTTCTCCCAACCCTCCTTCCAGCGCTCCCGGTCTGCAAAAGCTAGAGTGGCCGGGGCATGGCCAGTCAGATCCAGACGGCTTAAGAAATAGTCGTCGTCCTTAGGAGAGGTTCCTAGATCGGAATCAGGTTTTTCTTCCTGGATGTAGGTTTCGACGATCGGCTTGAAGTTGCGCATCAAATCGATCAAGCGGCGTTCCTGCCGGATGGCCGAGTCGACCAGTACATCAAATGCCACAAAATTGCGCGCAGGAACTAAGGGCGCGGACTGGGCTGGATACGGAGACCGGGCCGTGAGAGTAGCGTTCTGACCCGCGACGAGACCTACGACAAACACCTCGAAGAGTGTTCGGCCAAGCCAGGAAAATGTTCGCAGCGCAAACATGCAGAGACCATTCTAAATCCTGTAGCGATTCACGACTGTTCGCAACAGGAAGGGGTGTCAGTCGCCTTCGCCAAGTCATCGGCTTGTGATCGCATTGCATTCGCCAAGCGGATTCGCTGAAACCGGACTGCCAATGCGCCCTTCAGAGAAAAGGGCGACAAAGCTTGCCTGCGGAGTAGAGTAGGACACTTTCTCCAGTCCGCGTTCAGAGCGAAATCTGCGGAATTGCGGCGATTTCCAGCGATTTTCCGAGGAACGCAGCCAGGTTTCTCTGCGTTCCAGACTGCGTGGCGGAGCAAGGTGGATTCGAACCCTCGGTACCCGTTCCAGTGTGCGGCCACACAGTGACCGTGAGCGGAACCGACCCGGCGGACCGACTCGGCGGGTAAGGAGTTCCACAGCACTTCGGTATACGACAAGCAGTGACGTGGTTCCGGCTTTGATCGGCAACTCTCAGGCCCTTCCGCCCCCGGTCTACCTGGGCGGAGGAGTTTTTTCAGCAAACATCGCGATCGCACTCACTGACCGTGGTTCGTAACGAAAGAGATTTTGCGGTATTCCTTTCCCGGTTGGAGCCTGCTCGGATGCGAACGTGAGCAATTTTATTCCGATTCTAGAAACGAAGTTATGGGACGTTCGTTCAAGACATTGAAGCTCATCATGTACTAGAAGAGTACGATGGGTCATCTTTTTTTGGGCGGAGCAGCGTCACTTGGGAAAAGAGCAGTTCCACCCAGTCCTTCCTGGTTGGGTGCCTCCTTTTGGATGTTGACACTTCCCTCTAAGTGCGCGCCTTCCTCAATGGAGATGCGCTGAGTCGTGATATCGCCCACGACAATGGCCGACCCCTTTAAGTCGACCCGGTCGCTCGCATGAATAGTGCCTTCCAGCTTACCCTGCACGATCACAGCGCAAGCATTGACGTTGGCTTTAACGCTCCCGTTCGGTCCGATGATCAGACGGTTTCCTTTCGGGTCGATGGTGCCTTCTACCTGGCCATCTATATAAAGGTCTTCGCTGCACGAAAGTTCCCCTTTAATCACAACCGACTTGCCGATGCGGGTCATTTCCCCGCGGGGAGCATCCGGCGCCTTGAGCGTTTCCATGAGCGCAACCCCCTGGGGAAAACTGCTCGGGAGAGTTTGATTCTAGAGCGCTTTTCTCGCTAGAGCGACCGTAGGAAATCGATGATTTCCTGCTGCTCCTGAGTACTCAGCTTATTGAAATGTTCGATAACTCTGCCTGCCTCGCTGCCACGGCTGCGGTGATCCCTGATGGCGTCTACCAGGTTGGTCGTCCGTCCGTCATGGAGGAAGAAGACACGTTGTCCGACGCCCCAGAGGGGAGCTGTTCGGAACTCGTCGGGGCCGGCGCCGCCTTGCATAATGCCGTCGGCGAGGCCTTTGCCCATGTGATGGACGAGGAGGTCAGAGAAAAGATTCGCCGTCTGATTGGAAAGCGCAGCACTTGGGCTGGTCGAGGAGCCGCTCGCAATCATTTTGCCAGTAGTGAGCGAAGGGGTATGGCAGTGGACACAGCCTATCTTTGCAAAAGTGGCGCGTCCATTCTCACTGGACGGTGTGGCGGGAGCGGGAGTGGGCGGGGCCAGCATCCGCATGAAGTTAGCAAACGCTTCGATGTCGGAGATGACCGCCGTGTTCGATTTGCTGGTGGTCGTGGAAGTAGGGGTGAAGTTGAGTGTGTCCTCAGGAGTGGCGTTGAAGAGACAGCCCGGCGTTTCGTCGCGCTCTTGCTGGAAAAGCTGATTCGTGATTCCCATCTCGACGTTGTAGGCCTCGCTCGCGAAGATGAGAAGGGATTTGTTCTGCGCCTTCCACCCGAAGCGGGTAATGGTCCCATCGTTCGCACTGCGGTTCACATTTCCGCTTAGGTGCGAGTTTGCATGTCCGGAAATACCTACGACCGACTTCAGGGACGCGTCCGACTTCATATTTGCCAGGATTGCCGAGTCTGGAATCGCTTCGATCAAGCCCGCGCCAAAGAGAGGCGTCGGGATTCGGAAAATAATGTTTGGATTCCCACCCTGGCCCGTGAGCGGATTTCCCGCAGGCAGGAAGTCGGGTTGGGCGATGTTGCAACCGGGGGCGTCACTTCGCCCGGTAATCACGAAGAGGTCGTGCACTTCGCCGTCGGAGACTCCGTTGCTCTTCTTGAACCGCGCTTCGCGGATAGGACCATTTTGTGTGATGAACCAGGGCTCCGTGTTCTTCGCCCCATTCAAGGTAGCAACTGCGAACAGTGGATTTCGCGCCGGGCTCGATCCGCCTGCATCTGGCTGCGCGTGGCAAGAGAAACACTGGTTTGAGTTGAAGCGGGGACCGAGGCCGTTGTTCGAGCCTTTGGTCACGACCTCGACTTGAGCGAACCTCGCCTGCCCATCCTGGAAGAACGCAGTCTCGTCCGCAGTCAGACCCTTCAGCGGGGTGCCGACACCCGCCGGGCCACCGCGCACACCCGGGTCTACGGGAACTGATCTGGTTTGACCCAAAGTATAGACGCATGTGGTCAAGGCCACAGCCACTATTCCGCCGAAACTCTTGAGTCCAACTCTCCCGAGTATCATCATCGCGATTACCCTCGTTGTTGAACCAGGAATGCCGGTATTGTACAAATCCTCAACCCGCCGTTCGTCGTCCACTCAACAGGTTAATGACGAGCACCGCCAGAGCGACAATCAGGAGTAAGTGAATCAGCCCGCCGCCGATATGCAAACTGAAACCGAAAAGCCACAAAATCAGAAGAACAACAAGAACTGTCCAAAGCATGTCAACCTCCGATTTGCACGCGCAAACCTAGATCTCATCACGTCACGTGAGGCACTTTTTGGCGCGAACGGACAAGTGAACAAATGATCGATGTTCTCTCACGCGAACCCGAAGCCGTTCGGCTGAATGACGAAAAACGATTAGGTCCAGTCCAGCCTACTCTTTGTCTTTGTCTTTCTCTTTGGCTTCAGAATGGGCTTCAGATTTCCTTTCGGCTACGGCTCGGGCTTTGGCTCCACGAATTTCTGCAAGAAACGGCTGGGCTACTGCTGGAGCAGGCACTTTGCCCAACAGCAAAGCCCGAGTTGTGACCTTGTGTCCGTAAATCGCGTGCCGGGAATCGCTGTCTTGCCGAATCGATGCGCCTTCCAACGTGAGCCCAGCAAAAGCACCCTTCGCACGGGAGTAGGTCAGGATCTCTGTATCCATCTTCCAATCCGTACCGGCCTCGGCATGCCGTCCAACTGGACCCGCTGCTGCTGAAGCGTCCCCTCCAACTTGGAAATTACTGGAGAGCAGCCTTTGCATCCCTTTTTCATTCTGAATGATCATTACCACGTCCACAGCTTCTACTCCGATCTGCAACCCCCAGCTTCCGCCGGAAATCGTGATGAACGCCGGCGCACTCCAGCCATTCGCCGTGCGGCAGGTGGCTACGCCTTTGCCTCCTTTAGCTCCGAAGATAAAGCCGCCTTTGACCATGTGCGGCACAACGGCTATGCATTTGGCATGGCCCAACACTTCTTCCGGGATTCCCTTGTCTGGCATTCCCATAATTTCGTGCATCACTTGGGTAGCGTTGTCCAGTCGGTCGGTGGCATCTTCCCGCCCCGACGCTGCCCAGCCCAGCGTGCCGAGACTCAAGATCGCAAGCAAGAACGTTACTTTTTTCATGGGACAGCCTCATTTCTGTTACCTCTGCGCCGACTCTTCTGACCGCCTCGGGTGTTGTACACTCGCACCCATTTGGGGTAAGCATGTCGGCGCACCAAGTCAATTCCGACCTTAGCAAATCAAGATTCAAGAGGTCTGAGCAATAATGCTCATGTACCCCCAAGGCTGGTCACCGCACCCCGTCAATCATCATTGACCATGTTCTGAGTGCAACGTCTGTGGCTGTTGAAAAAGTCCATTCTCATCAAAATAGAGAAGATTTGGGGGATAGAAAATGTCTAGGAAAACCGAGAAAGTGGTTCGTAGGGCCTCCTGACGCGATTTTATTTTCGCGAATTTCGGGGGAAGGAGTTTTTCAACAGCACGTCTGTTATCAACACCAGTTACTTCCGACTTTGACCGTCACTCGGCCGCACTGGCGGGTGCGAATGCCGCAAGGGTCACATAAATCAGCAACACAGAATTAGACCACTACAGAAAATACCTGTTTCTCACTGAAGATCCGCAAGACGCAGCGTTCTTCCCGATCTCGCAGGAAGCAGCTAGCCGCCACGACGAACTTTGCGGAGGCGCCAGTGTACTCTGGCAATTGCGAAACCGATGACGCCGCTAATCGTTCGAGCATCGTGAAATCTGAGGATCTGGACGAAGCGTGACCCTACTTCGCGACAAGGTTGATGTCAATGCTTTTGGGAAAGGCAGGGGCATCCGGGAGCATAACCTCCTTTTTCGATTCTTTCCCTTCATGGAACAGATGCTAATTCCCAACAGGAACCAGATGAACACAATACGTTTCATGCGCGACCGTCTTAAGCGCTTCGCCCGTACTCGGCAGGAGTTAGCGCTGCGTTAGATCAGTTTGCTGTTGCCACAAAGTTGATCGAGTTCGAATAGTCGCGGCCCCTTCACCGAACGGAATCGTTAGAAACAGCGTATGCACGACATTGCTGGCATAAACTCCTGTAACCGTCAGCGAGGTAGGGGCCGCAGGAACCGTCGTGAGAGGGAACGTATCGATGGTCCAACCATTCACCGCATCCGTGGTTTGAAGTTCGGCGGTCAAAGCGTAATTTGCACTGGTCACGTTAGACTTGGTCACAGAGACATTAAATGGCGTGCTCACCGTGAAACTGGTTGCGGCGACTGTCTGGGTTACCTTCGGAGGTGGGGTAGTGAATTGGGAGACGGCGCCAAAATCCAATGTGGCAACATTCGTTCCCGACCCCGTGAGCGTTACGCCGTTGGCGTCCGTCAAGAACGTTAGGTTGATCGAACTGGCTAATTCGGCTCTGACTGTCAGGGTTCCTGAACTGGTTTGTCCCTGCCCCCATGCCATCCCCGACGTCAAGATTAAACCGGCGAGTGATAGTGTAGACAGAATCTTCGTGGTCCCCATATCTCGTCTATCGGCCATTTGAAACTTATCTTTAGTCGCCGATAAGGGACTTTGTGTACTTAATTAGGAATTCCTTAATTGGGACTTATACTGGCATAATGCTCGTCAGGGTTCGGGTCAATGACCTATAGTGCGTCCGCATGCATCGTTCGTTGGCGTAGCATGTACGTAAGTGAAACCACACACAACACCCCCGAGGGATGACGCAGGAGCGCGGCCGTCTGCAGTTTATGAGGCGTCTCGCGCCAAGCACCACGCTGCTACCAGTCACCGTCAATACCTGACCGACCATATTCGGTTCATCACCCATCAGGGTAAGCAGATTCTTCTGCTAGACCTATCAAACTGTTCGGCTGCTGAGGTCGGAAAGATTTTCCGAGCAGTTCCCGAACTTGTGACGACCCGTCCGTGGGGTTCAGTCTTGATACTTTCAGATTTCAGGGGAGCATCCATTGACCAGGAGGCCATTCGGGTTATGAAAGAAACCGCCGTCTTTGACAAGCCCTATGTCAAGAAATCCGCATGGACGGGAGCAGAAAATTTTCCTCGGGTATTCTCTGAGAACCTGAGGAGCTTCTCCCGCCGCGAATTTCCCGTTTTTGAGACTCGCGAGGAAGCTTTGGCATGGCTGGTGAAGGACTGAATGGACAGGGCCTAGAAGTCGCTTTCGTGAGTGAGCTGGCGGAGAGGGAGGGATTCGAACCCCCGATACCCTTTCGGGTATGCCGGTTTTCAAGACCGGTGCCATCAACCACTCGGCCACCTCTCCGGGTGCTGCGCGTTTTCCGGACGCGGCGCAGCAATCCACCGCTGCTGGTTAGTTTACAACAGGAGAGATGAATTTCAGGGCTTCGGCAGGAGGCCGAATTCTCGGGAATGAAATTCCATGACTTCTGCGAAGTGCGACAGAAAATATGTCAGACTGTGGTCGCCGGGGTAGGGGTGATATTCGTGCTTCACACCCTCTTTTTGCAGTTCGTTGTGCAAGGCGGCCGCTCCCTTTTCGAAGCCGTAGTTGTCATCCTGGCCACAGTTGAAATAGATGGCCAGTTTTCGCAGAGCTGCGGCATTCCTCTTCGCCAGAACAAATAGACTGTTGTCATTCCAGTGGGGCACATTGATCGGCTTGCCGAACACTGCGGCGAGCACTCCGGCTAGAGGCGCTCCTGTCCGGGATGCGGAGTCCAGTGCTTGCGGCGATTCGGTGATGAGCGCGGCGCTCTGGGCGCTCACCGCTGAGAACAGTTCAGGATGCGCGAACGCGAAGCGCAATGCCCCATAGCCACCCATGGAAATTCCGCTGATGGCGCGTCCCGCGCGGCCGGGGCGGGTCCGGTATTTACTCTCGACGTGAGGCAGGAACTCTTGCAGAAAAAAATCGTTGTAGCGGACGGAACCGTCGGCGGAATTAATGTAGAAGCTACGCCTGCCCTCGGGCGCAGCGATTAGAAAGTCACCCATCTTGTGCTGGTTACGAAGATCGTCTAGCAAGGTCCAGCCGCCGCTGCTGAAGAGGGTTTGCTCGTTGTCGCCCAGGCCGTGCAGAAAATAAAGCACCGGATAGCGCTTTGGGGGATGCTGTGTAGCGCCCGCATCGTAGCCTGCGGGGAAGTAGACGCAATAGTGGACCACTTGTTTAAGAATATGGCTGTTCAGGGCGCTGCAGTCGATGCGGCTCTGCGCGGCCGCCGAGGCTCCGGCTATCAAGATGAACAAACAGACAAGCCTGAGGGCACGGATCATGCGGGTCAGTTTATTCGTAGCGCAGCGCCTGTACGGGATCGAGCTTGGCGGCCCGCGCAGCCGGATACAAGCCGGAAACCAGGCTGACGAGGAACGAGAATCCGATCGCTAAGGCAACCAGCCACCAGGGCACTGCCCAGAAATTATCCGGCGTAAGAGACTCGCGCCTTAGGTAGACATTGGTTGCCAAGTTAATAATTCGACCGATGGCCCAGCCGAGCGCCACCCCCGCGATTCCGCCAAGGATCCCCATGGCGCCAGCCTCGGCGAAGAAGAGTTTCTTCACGTCGCCGTCGCTTGCCCCAATAGCCTTCATGATGCCGATCTCGCGACGTCGTTCGAGAATGGCCATTACCAGCGTGTTGACGATTCCGATCGACGCAACCGCAAGCGCCAGACTGCCGAAGATCAGCAGGAACAGATCCAGCACCCGAAAAAACGTTCGCAGACTTTGGCTGGCATCGAGTAGAGAGAAAGTGGTAAACCCCATTTTCTTGATGGCGTCCTCTACGACCTGAACTTGAGTCGGATTCTTCACGCGCACGCTGATCGAGGAATAAACCGCTTGGTCGCTGGCGGCTCGCGAGATTTCGCGAAGGTCGGTGGGCTGCATGACGTGAAGACTTTCGGCCAGCTTCAGCGGCAGAAATACTTTGGCGCGGGTGGGCCCGCGCATGCTCTCTGGATCGAGGTCGGCAACGCCGACAATCTTGAGCTTCTGTTCGCGTGAAACCACGGAATATGCGGCCCCGGCGAGATTGCTATCGGAATTCGCCGCGGCGGCGCTTGGCGGCAAGGGTTGTGCCGGGCTGGGCGCGCGTTGCGCGTAGCGCATCGTCAATTCCTTGCCTAGCAGCGGCTTCGCAAGATCGGCGACATTCAGTTCATCGCCTCCGCGCGGCGGAGTTCTGCCTAGCAACTCTTCGGCAAATGTTTTTTGCAGAATCACCTCGAGCGCGGTGTCCGAAGAAAAGAAGCCGCCCTGCATGCCTTCGAACGCATCGTTGGATTTTGCGGACGGGGGCAGCGCCGAGATCATCGTGAGATGCGGCTTGTCGTCGTAGCGGAGCTCCGTAATGAAACGGATGTCAGGATAAGCCTCGAGCACGTTGGGCAGATGTTCGATCTCCTGCCGCGCGGGCTCGTCGAGGATGCGGCTTTCGCCGGGAGTGGGCCCGATGCGCTGTTCCTCGCGCTCGCGGCCCATCCCGCGCAGATCGCGGCGCGAAGTGACGACCACGGTATCAAACAGCCCGGACTTCACCAGCCGGCGCGACGCCAACTGCTGCAGGCCAATGCCCAGCGAGAGCATCGCCACCAACGACGCTACTCCCACCGAGATTCCAATCGTAGTGAGTGAGTTTCGCAGCAACGACTCGCGCAAATTCCGCAGGGCGAGTTCGGCCAGATCTGGAATCTTCAAGACTGTCCTCCCTGAACCCGCGCACCATCGGCCGTGGACGCGTTCGGCCGGTCGTCGATCAACTTTCCATCCGCCAGGAAGATCATGCGTTGCGCGTAACGCTCGGCCAGGGCACGCTCGTGCGTTACCATCACGACCGTCATTCCCAACCCCCGGTTGAATTCGCGGACCATGTCCATGATCTCGGTCCCGGTGTGGCTGTCGAGATTTCCGGTGGGTTCGTCGGCCAGCAGAAGCTGCGGACGGTTGATGAGGGCACGCGCCAGGGCAGCTCTCTGTTGCTCTCCGCCGGAAAGCTCGCTGGGACGGTGGTTCATGCGCGCCTGCAAGCCCACTCGTTCTAAAGCCTCTCGAGAAAGATTCTGACGCTGGCTGCGATCGACTTCGGCAAAGCGGAGAGGCAGTTCCACGTTCTCCGCGAGCGTCATGCTGGCGATCAGATTGAACGACTGAAAAACCATCCCTACTACACGCAGCCGGTACTTGGCGAGTTCCTCGCGCGAGAGTTTTGCCAGATCACGATCCTGCACGACGACGCTTCCCGACGTCGGACGATCGAGACCTGCAATCAGATTCAGCACCGAAGACTTGCCCGAGCCGGAACTGCCGAGGAGCGCGACAAACTCTCCAGCGCGCACTTCGACCGAGACGCCATCGACCGCGCGGATCAGAGTCTCGCCCATGCGGTAGTGCCGGCAAAGATTTTCGCTGCGGATCGCGACGGTTCTGGACGCGGCAGACACTGCGGGCGCTGTCGGCATAGGGGCTAGCGCATCTCCCCTCGAAGCACACGCAACGCGTCGCCCGCTTTCACATCGCCGTTCTTGGCGTCTGCGCCATTGCCATTCACCGCAACCGCGTCTCCTTCGCCGGGAGCCAGGAATAAATTTTCTTCGACGCCGTGTTGGCGTGTGTAAAGGTCATAGTAGCGTCCACGCGCGGCATAGAGCTGGGCATGCGTCCCCCGCTCCACAATCTGCCCTTGTTCCATCACCATAATCTGGTCGGCACGGCGGATCGTCGAAAGCCGATGCGCGATCACGAACGTGGTGCGTCCCTGCATCAGAAAAGCGAGGCCTTGCTGGATCATCTGTTCCGACTCCGAGTCGAGGCTGGACGTGGCTTCGTCGAGAATCAGAATGCGCGGCTCAGCCAGAATCGCGCGGGCAATCGAAATCCGCTGCCGCTGACCGCCCGACAGTTTCACGCCGCGCTCACCCACCACCGTGTCATACTTAGCGGCAAACGACTCGGCAAACTCGTCGACGCGCGCGATCCGACACGCCCGTATGACGTCTTCCTCGCTGGCCTCTGGGCGCGAGAAGGCGACGTTTTCACGGATTGTCCCGTCGAACAGAAACGATTCCTGTAATACGACTCCCAACCGGGTGCGGAAAGAATCGAGCCGCACGGTGCTCAAGTCCACGCCATCCACGAGGACCGTCCCCTTCGAAGGCACATAGAAAGCCGAGATCAAGCCAGTCGTCGTTGACTTTCCCGAGCCGGAAGAACCGACGAGAGCAGTCACCGTTCCCGGTTCAGAGTGAAAAGAAATATTGCGCAGAACATCGTGGGTTCCGTCATAGCTGAAAGTTACATTCTCGAACTCGACTGTGCCCACAATATCGCGTAGTTGCACGGAGCGTTTTGGGTCCTGATCCTCCGGCCGCTCCCCCATGATCTCCTGGGTTCGCTCCAAACCAGCCAGCGCTTCGGTAAGTTGAGTGCCGATGGACACCACCTGCATGACGGGAGCGATCAAAAACACCAGCAGGAAATTGTAGGAAAAGTAACTGCCCGGAGTCAGATTGTGGGCCACCATCTGACGCCCGCCAACGTACATCGTGGCCGCGCCAACCACTCCCAGCAGCACGCTGGCGGAAAGACCCATCAGCGACGTGGCCGTCAACGTGCGCATGACGTTATCGAGCAAGCGGCGCACTCCCCCGGCGAAAATCTTTTCTTCGCGTTTTTCCGCGTGATATCCCTTGATGACCCGAACGCCACCCAAAGATTCCGTCAGGCGTCCTGTGACTTCTGCATTGATTTTGCCGCGTTCGCGGAAGATAGGACGGATCGTCGAGAAAGCTCTGTTCAGGGCAAAGGCAAAGCAACCGAGGGAGCCGACGGCAATCAGCGTAAGCGGTGCGCTGATGCGAAGCAGCAAGGCGAGCGCAATGCCGGCCGCGACCAAGCCGCCGGCAAAGTCCACCAAGCCTGTTCCCAGCAGATTGCGAACGCCCTCTACATCGCTCATAATGCGTGAAACCAGAGCGCCGGTTTTGTTGGCATCGTAAAAGGCTACGGGCAGGCGGGAGATGTGCGCTTGTACTTGCTCGCGGAGGTCGGCAATCAGGCGCTGCGCAGCCTTCGACAGCAATTGGGTCAGAGAAAAAGAAGTGACGCCCTGAACGAGCGTCGCCAATAAAACCGACAGAACCAGAGGACGCAGCAATCCGGTCTGATGCTTAGCCACCACGTTATCAATCAGGAATTTCGAGGAATACGGCAGCACGAATCCAGCGACCTTATTGATCACCATCAGCACGAAGCCGAGCGCGAGCAGTCGGCGGCGCGGACGCATCAACTTCCAGACTTCGGGCCAGACGGCCTTCAGGCGCTGGGTCTTCGGGGGCTTCTCGACTTCTTTGGCTGGAGAACTCAATCTACTGTTTGACTCCATTACGCCTTGATTCGCTTCATTATTGTCACACATCCAGCGGTCGAGCGCCGCTTTGTGACAGGGCGCATCCCCACGTTGTATGCTCGGGGCGTGTCTCGCCCGTCTTCGCCGGAGCGTTCGCCGACCCTAGGCCTCTTGCTGGGCCTGCTCATCACGCTGTCCGCGGTAGTGGCCTACTCGGCCTATATCACGTGGCAAGTGAAGGGGCTGCGGAAGTTGCAGACCGAACTGGTGGATCGCAACCGCAAGGATTCTTTGCAGTTGCTGCGAATTCAGAACGATCTCAACCTGCTCGCCGTAGCCATGCGCGACATGGTGAGCAGCGATGAGCCCTATCCGCTGACGGCGTGGTCCGCGCAGTTCCAGCGGATTCGGACCGATCTGGACGATGCGATGCGCCTGGAGGCGAGATTTGCCGCAGCCAGCCGAACTCCCGAGCAGAGCGTGTTTCTCGCGGGAAATGTTAACCAGTTCTGGGATGCCGTCGATCGCGTTTTCGGGCTCGCGCATGACGGCAAGGAAAAAGAGGCGCGCGAGCAAATCCAGCTTTCACTGCAGGAGCGGCAAGCGGCTCTGAGTACGGCCGTGGCCCGATTGCTGGTGCAGAACAGCGAGAATGAAGAGCAAGCTGGCCAGCGTATCGTTCAGATCTATGACCGGGTGCAGAGGGAAGTCTATGTTTTTCTGGCTGCAACTCTTTTGGCGATTCTGCTGAACGGTCTTTCGCTGATTCGCTGGAACCGCAGGTTGTTCGCGCGCCTGGCCGAGATCTCCGAGCGCCGCAGCGAACTGGCGCAGAAACTGATTGCCACCCAGGAATCTACGCTGCGTTACATTTCGCGCGAGCTGCACGATGAATTTGGTCAGATTCTCACTGCCGTGGGGTCGATGCTGCGACGCGCGGGACCGCATGCACCGGAAGGTTCGTCGCTGCGGGCTGATTTGAAGGAGGTTCTTCAGATCGTGCAGACCACGCTGGAGAGCGTGCGCAGTCTCTCGCAGGCACTGCATCCCGTGATGCTGGACGAGGCTGGATTGGAAAGCACGCTCGACTGGTACATCCCTACCATAGAACGACAAACCGGAATTGCCATATCCTATGAGAAGCAGGGCGTGGCGTTTCCCGTGGATGGCGGCGCCGGTGTGCATGTCTATCGCGTCTTGCAGGAAGCGCTGAACAATGTGGCGCGGCACTCCGGGGCCAAGCAGGCGTGGGTGCGTTTGCGTTTCTTGCCTGGTGCTCTTGAGTTGGAAGTGGAAGATCATGGGGTCGGATTCGCGGAACGTCCGAACAAGCGTGGGATTGGTTTGGTAGCCATGCGCGAGCGGTCTGAGTTGATGGGCGGGCAAATGGTTTTTTCGCGCCCACCGGAAGGCGGAACTCTGGTGCATCTGGAAGTTCCAAGGGAGAAAGTGGAGTCTTATGGAAAAGAAGATCACAGTGTTGCTGGTGGATGATCACAGCCTGGTGCGGCGCGGTTTTCGCCGCATGCTGGAAGATGAATCCGACATGGAGGTTGTGGGCGAAGCGGGCGACGGCGAGGAATCCATCAAGCTGGTGAAAAGCCTTCATCCGCAAGTGGTGGTGATGGATTGCGCTCTGCCGGGCATGAACGGCCTTCAGGCTACGCGGCAGATCATCGAAGATTCGCCGGATACCGCGGTTCTCATGCTCAGCATGCATACGGAGAATACCTGGGTGCGGCAGGCGATCGAAGCCGGGGCCAAGGGATACGTTCTCAAGAACGCGATGGACCTGGAACTCGGGGCAGCGATCCGCAAAGTTGCTGCCGGAGAAACGGTATTCGATCCGCAGGTCGAGCAGCGTTCGGTTTTGAAGGGCGAGCGCAGCGCGGCCCTCACGCAACGGGAACTGGAGGTTTTGCAGATGATCGTCGACGGCAAGTCGAACAAGGAGATTGCGACGGCGCTCGACCTCAGTGCCAACACCATCGCCGTTCACCGCGCGAACATTATGAACTCGCTGGGAATTCATAAGACTGCGGAACTGGTTGTGTACGCCATTCGCGCCGGGCTGGTGAACGTTCCGTGAATCGCAGGTCTTTCCTTGGGGGACTGGCAGGACTGGCTTCGTGGTCGCAGCTGTCGTCGCGGCTGGATGGGCTCGTGGGGCAGGCTGGAGCAGCGCCTTCCCCAGGCTTTCGATTCACCGATGTGACCAGCCCGGCGGGAATCCAGTTCCAACACAACAGCGGAGCCTTCGGCGGAAAATTCCTGCCAGAAACCCTCGGTTCCGGATGCGCCTTCCTGGACTATGATCGCGACGGCTGGCAGGATATTCTGCTGATCAACGGCACCGACTGGCCGGGCCACAAAAAGCGCCGCACCACCCTCCGGCTCTATCACAACAATGGCAATGGCACCTTCAGCGATGTGACTTCACGCGCCGGGCTCGACCTCGAAATGTATGGCATGGGAGTAGCAGTTGGAGATTACAACAACGACGGCTTCCCAGACATTCTGATCACTTGCGTGGGACAGAATCGCCTGTTCCGCAACACCGGGAAAGGCACGTTTCTCGATGTGACCAACAACAGCGGGCTTGGCAAGCGCGAAGGGTTCAGCACGTCCGCACTGTGGTTCGATTACGATCGCGATGGGTTGCTCGATCTTTTTGTCTGCAACTATGTGAAGTGGTCGCCGGAGCACGACGTATTCTGCAGCCTCGACGGTAAGCACAAATCCTACTGCACGCCCGAAGCGTATCGCGGGGCGACGTGCTGGCTCTTTCATAATCGTGGCAACGGCACGTTCGAAGATGTCACTGCGGCGAGCGGAATCTTCGACAGCAGTTCCAAATCGCTGGGGGTCGCGCTGTTCGATGACCACCACGATGGCTGGCCGGATCTGCTCGTGGCCAATGACACCCAGCCGAACAAGCTGTATCGCAATCAGCACAACGGCACATTCAAGGACGCCGCAGTGGAGGCCGGACTGGCATTCAGCAGCGAAGGAAAAGCCCGCGCGGGCATGGGAGTCGACGTGGCGGACTTCGATAATTCCGGCACGCCTGGCGTTGCGATCACGAACTTCGATAACGAAATGATTGGCCTCTATCGGGCGAGCGGCAAGAGTTTCGAAGACATCGCGCCGCAATCCGGGGTGGGCATCGCCTCCAGGAACAGCCTGGGTTTTGGCTGCGCTTTTCTGGACGTCAACCTGGATGGCTGGCTCGACTTCGCCGTGGCCAATGGACACATCGACGAGACCGTGCGCAACATTCGCGGCAACGTGGGATATGCGCAGCCGCCGCAACTCTTTCTCAATCGCGGCAAAGGAATGTTTCGCGAAGTCGCAGCAGAAGTTGGCGGAAGTTTTGATCGGCCGAAAGTCGGCCGCGGACTGGCTTATGCCGACTTTGATCGCGACGGCGATCTCGATCTGCTGATCACCACCAACAACGGACCTGCCTACCTGTATCGCAACGACCAGCTCAGCGGCAACCGCAGCATCCGTTTTCGTTTAGTGGGAACCAAGTCAAACCGTGACGCGATCGGCGCCGTTGTGCGTAGCTTTGCCGGCGGCACGGTTCAGTCTCGGCTGGTCAAAGGAGGCTCCAGCTACCTTTCGCAGTCCGAACTTCCAGTGACCTTTGGTTTGGAAAAGCGGAATCGCATCGATCGCGTAGTGATCGATTGGCCGAGCGGGAGGACGGAAGAATATAAAAACCTTGCGGCGGGCCGCTGCTACGAGTGCACCGAAGGAAAAGGAATCGTCCCGCAGGATGGCTACTGAGCCGTCTTGGCGATGGCGGGTCTTACGACGGTCCCAGTCGCCAGCAGATCAATTTCTACCGAGTCGTTGACCTTCAAGAACAAGGTGCTCGGATTTTTCATCCCCCACTTCGCATACGGAACCGTGAAGTGAACCATCGCAGTCCAATGGTCTGCAGCCATCTCCACTTCGGCCGGTACCGTGATCTCGCGATCAACCCCGTGAATGTTGAACATGCCGTGTACCCTGACGGCAGACTTTCCCTGACTTGCGACGGAGCCTTCGACTCTGTCTGGATGAAAGGCGATGTCGGGATAGCGGTTGGTCTCTAGAATTTCTTTGTTCATCTTGCGGTCGCGCATGCCGCTGCCACTGTCGCCGCTTCCAGCATCGACGACGATCTCGCCGGAGATTTTCCCCGATGATGGCTCGAAATCCAGTGACCCGCGCTTCAACTGAAACGTTCCATGCACGGTGTGAAGCACGTCACCCAGAGTGAACTTCACCGACGTTTGCGCTGGATCAAGGTCGAGCGCCTTATCCTGTGCCCCGGCTGAGATGACCAAAGCGACTAGCAGAGTTGAAACCGCCGCCCCACATCTGCGCCAGCTGACAGGGTTGCGAGATTTACGAGTCAGATTCATGACGTTACGCCGTCAACAGCCCCCAGCCTAGAGTCAGACCATCCACTGCAAGATGCAAGGGCGAGAGAACACCCACATGCAACTCCAGCAATCGCCGGAAAATGTCGGGGCGTTTCTGGAATGCCTGCAGCGTACGACGCTGCAGCCGGGGACGTCCATCGAGCGTGAGCATCAATCTCGTCATCAGAAGCGGCCGCAGCGCAAGGCGGCGATGTTCGCGCTCGTAACGAGCCAGATCTCCGGTCCGCAAGCAATCCGCCAATACCATTGCCTGACTGAAAGCGAGGCAAAGTCCTTCGCCTGTGATGGCATCGACTGTTCCGGACGCATCTCCGATCAGAGCAACATTTCCGCAGCTCACGCGCTCCAGCTTGCTCGTGGCAGTCAATGCACCTTTCTCAACGGAAGAGACTTCAGTCCCGTCCAGCCGCGACTTCAATTCGGGGAATCGCTGCAGCGCCTCTGTCAACCGGAATTTGGGATTGCGCGAAATCAGCGCCACGCAGACTTGATCTTTCGCAATCGGCGTGACGTAGATTTGTCCGTGTCGGGCCCAGTGGAGCTCCATGCGGTCGGTCCACGGTGCCACGCGATAATGTTGCCGAAACGCGTAGCGGCAATCTCTTTTTCGAAAAGCATCGAGCCCGGCCCATCGTCGCACTCGCGAACTGCCGCCGTCGGCTCCAATAATCCAGCGGGCGCTCACCTTGCGGCTTCCCAGGTGAACTCCATCCGCTGAAATACCAGTCACCGGTGTCTGCCAAAAAAAATCGATTCCCAGACTCGAAGCGCGCTCTGCGATAAGCCGGTGCAACACAGTTCGCCGCATGCCCATGCCCAAGGCCCCATTGGGGAACGCTGCATCGACCGCAAGTCCGGCGCTCAGAAAACGAATACCGCGGAAAGGATAAGCGTTCTCCGCATCGACCGAGATCCCGAGCTTTTCCAGCGCCGCCAGACCATCGGGCATCAGGCCTTCGCCGCAAGGTTTGTCGATCGGCATTTGAGCGCCATCGGCCACGACAACGCGGAATCCCTGCTGCCGCGCCGCAATCGCCGCTGCCAGTCCTGCGGGCCCACCACCGATCACAAAAACATCAGTCGAATTCAGCAACTCCCAGACCTCACCACTTCAGAAGTACAAGCTCGGAACAAAATCCCGGACCCATGGCCGCCAGCACTCCCAATGTGCCCGGTTCCGGACGACGGTTCTTCATGACATCTTCCAGCACGACTAAAACCGACGCAGACGAAAGGTTCCCAACCTTTTTCAGGCAATCCCAGGAAGCGTCGAGTTGCCCGTCGTGCAGATCGAGCGCGTCCGCTGTCGCCTCCAGCACCTTGGGACCGCCGGTATGCAGCACCCAACTTCCGATGTCGCCGCGCTTGTATCGGTGGTCGGCCAGAAACGCGTCCACGCCCTGCCCTAGATGCTCGCGAATCAGCACGGGCACTTCCGGCGAAAGCGTGATGCGAAAACCCTTTTCCGTCACCTTCCATCCCATCATCTGCTCGGTATCTGGATAGAAGATCGATCGTGTCGCCAGAATTTCTGGCCCCGTAGCATTCCGATCGTCGCCTGTGACAATGACTGCTGCCGAGCCATCTGCAAAGAGTCCCGAGGAAATTAAATTTGCGACCGAGAGATCATCGCGTTGGATGGTCAAAGAGCAAAGCTCGACCGAAACCAGCGCGGCCGCTTGCGACGGATAGGCGCGCACGTAATCCGCCGCACGCGCAATTCCTGCCGCTCCCGCGACGCACCCCAATCCAAAAATTGGCACGCGCCGGATATTGGCCGGCAGCCCCATGCGGTTAATCAGCAGGGCATCGATTGAGGGACTCGAAATGCCGGTGACGGATGTAAAAAACAATGCACCCAGTTCGCTCGGTTCAAGTCCGGCATGGTGCAGCGCGCGGCACAGCGCTTGCTCTCCGAGTTCCTGCGCGACCTGAATCCAGATGTCATTCGCCTGGCCCCAATTCGTAATCTCGAAGTACTTCTCCGGGGGCATTACGAGATAGCGGCCTTCCACGGTGACGTTCCGGTGTAACCGTGCCAGCATCTGCGGATTCCGCAGCTGGTCGCCCCAGTATTCCTGGAGTTTTTCCAGGAGAAACTTCTGGGAGTAGTAATGCTTGGGGAAAGCGCTCGCGGCGCTGGCAATTTTCATTTGTCAGGATCCTGGTCTCGGCACGGAGTCAGCGCCATCACCTGCCGGACATCGAAGCTTAGTGACTTAGATGATCGAGCGCTGTCTGCGGTTGTACCCGCGGCTTGCGTACCGTTCTAGTGTATTGTCCCAATGCCCTTGGGTCGAATTGTCACCCGTGTGTTAGATCAGGCTGCGGGCGAGGAGTTTAAAGCTTAACCGCGAAAAGCCCGCCGCGCCAGTCCGAGAGCCTCAGACCAGAAAGCGCCCGGCGAATGGGCGAGTGCTACCACATCTCGAACCGCCAGCACGAACGCGTCAAGTTGAGCGTCGGTTACTACCAGCGGCGGAGCCACCTTCAGAACCATGAAGTTATTCCCGCAAATCTGCGTCAGAAATCCGGAGTCGCGAAACAAACGCATCACCACAATTTGGCCGAACATGGCCGGATGTACGGCTCCGAAAGCCTGATAAGGAATGCGCAAGCGAAGCTGGCTGGGAGCTCGAAATTCAATGCCCATCAGCAATCCCATCCCGCGAACTTCCTTTACCATGTCAAAGTCGCGGAGCGCTTCGCTCAGCTGCGCCTGCAAATAGTTGCCGGCTTCGATCGAGCGCTGGCCCAGTTGTTCGTTCTCCAAAACCTCCAGCGTCGCGAGCGCCGCCCGCATGGCCAGGCTGTTTTCGCTGAATGTCGAGGTATGAACGAATGCCCGCGGTAATGACGAATAAACCGAATTGCACACCGCATCCGACATCAGCACTGCGCCACAAGGTACCAGACCTCCGCTCATGGCCTTGGCCATGATGACCATGTCAGGCTCAACTCCGAATTTGTGCGCGGCAAGGAAAGGTCCGGTTCGGTACATGCCGGTCTGTACTTCATCCAGCACAAACAGCGTGCCATAACGCCGGCACATCGATTCTGCGATCCGCAGGTAGTCTGGATCCGGAACGCAGACCCCAGCCTCGGATTGAACGGGCTCAACCATGAACGCCGCAAAGCGCTTGCTCTTCAGTTCGCGTTCCAGCGCTCCCAGGTCGCCGAACGGAATCGCGGCTGTTTCCGGCAGAAGTGGCCCAAAACCTTCGCTCCAGAATTTGTCGCTCATCAGCGACAGAGCCCCGCAGGTCAGCCCGTGGAACGCATGTTCGGCCGAGAGTATGCCTGCACGCCGCGTATGCGCGCGCGCGAACTTGATTGCGGCTTCCACGCCCTCGCTTCCTGAAGAAGCGAAGAAGGCCTTCGCCAGGCGGCCACCGGCACGCTCACACAACTTCTCCGCCAGTTGCCCGGCCAGGTCCGCAACGTGCGTCTGAATCATTGCCGGACCGCAGCGCTTCAGCTCGTCCTGCAGTGCGCGGACAACATGCGGATGATTGTGGCCGACGTTGTGAACACAGTATCCGGAGAGGAAATCGAGAATGCGCTTTCCGTCGTCGGTGACAAGTTCCACTCCCACGCACCGCTCGTAGCGGACATTCATCTGCAGCAAGTCGAGGAGTCGCACCCATTCCCGGTTCACTCGTTGGGCATAGCGCTCCGACGCGTGTGCGGCTGGCTCGATTTGGAGGGCTGTGTCCATTCCGCTCCCGCAATCAGAAACTAGGGTGTGACTGCAATCGAAGTCGGTGTACCCGGGAGGGTATAGGTCGAGACCGAAGTGAGCGTTCCGCTGCCGGTGTCCAGACTAAAAGACTGAACCGCCGGGCTCGACTGGTTGCCGACAAACAAATATTTTCCGCCAGCGTCGATGGCAAGCACGCTCGGCTCCGCTCCGGTGACAAATGGCGAAGTCGTCAGCAGCGTGAGTGCGCCGTCGGAACCAATCGAATACCCCGCCAGATTGGTCGCGCCTTGGTTGGCTACGTACATAAATTTGGCAGATTTGTCGATCAAAAGCGCAACCGGCCCCGCGTATTGCTGACCAATCGGAGAATTCGAAAATTGCGTGATCGAGCCGTCTGAGTTGATCGTGAATTCCGAGAGCGAATTGTCCAGCTTGTTTGCAATGTAGAGAAAACCTCCGCTGGGGGCCACGGCTAGCCCATAAGGACCCGCTCCCGTGAAGAACGGTGAGCCCGAAACCACGCTAGGAACTCCCTGATTCATATTAAAGGCTTCCACGAAGCCGGGGGAACCCGTGCCAGTCACGTAAAGCACTCCGCCCGAGGGCGACAGTTTCATATTGATCGGACTCAAGCCGATCGCAATGGGGCGGCCGGTAACCGGGGTCAGCGCGCCACTGCTTGAGTCGATCGAAAAGGCTGAAATGCTGTTCGATCCGGCATTGCCAACGTACAGAAAGCTTCCCGCCGAGTCCATGGCAAGCATCGTGGGAGCCGTACCGACGCCGGCTTGCGTACGCGGCGAGACTTCGTTGATCGCACCAGTGGCTGCAATCGTAAACAATGAAACATCACCCTCGCCCGCGTTTGCGGCGTACAAGAATTTGTTGGAGGGATGGATCACGATGGACTCCACGCCTGTGCCCGCGGTGATGGGACTTCCCGCCAGTTGCGTAAGTATGCCGGAGTTGGGGTCTTCGCGATAAACGACAATCTCATTGGACCCAGGAATAGCCACGTACAAATAACGGTTGCTGGTAGCACCACAACTCACCAATATGGCCGTGCTCGCGCAAACAAGGAACAGAGCCGCTGCTTTCTTTAGCATCCGTGACTCCTGGAGGAAGTTGAAAACGAAAACCTTGGAAAATCGCTGGCTCCCGGCAACGCCCGGGACGAATGTATTTCTCTCAAGCAGTATTACCGTTGACTCCTATCATACGGGACAAGCTGTCCCACGCGCATCCAGCACACTGCTTTAGCTGGTGCGATGCGGGATTTCTCCAGCGAGGTTGCACGAGCTGTCCAGTGTAGTCGATTTGTTTCTTCCGAATGAAGGGCCGTTCGACGCTACTACGACCGTTGGTCCAAGGCCGTTAGTCCAAGCCAACGAAAACCAATCAATGAGCGGGACTCGGCCGTGCTGTGCCATGCGATGAGGGTAGAGGCCGAGCATTCTCCTCGCCGCCCCCCAAAGCCAATCTTATTCGGTCCATATACACGTAAACGACCGGCGTAGTGAACAGTGTCAGCAGTTGGCTCACAAACAGCCCGCCGACAATGGTGATTCCCAACGGCCGATGCAGCTCGGAGCCAGTCCCTGTGCCCAGAGCGAGCGGAAGTCCACCCAGCAGCGCCGCCGTGGTCGTCATCATGATCGGCCGGAAGCGCAGAATACAAGCGTCGAAGATCGCTTCCACCGGCGGCTTCCCCTGAGATCGTTCGACCTCAAGCGCGACGTCGATCATCATGATCGCGTTCTTCTTGACTAGACCAATCAGCAGGATAATGCCAATGGTTCCAATCACGTTCAGTTCATTGTGCGTCAAGAGCAGCGCCAAAAGCGCTCCTACCCCCGCCGACGGCAGAGTCGAAAGAATTGTGATGGGATGAATGTAGCTTTCGTAAAGCATGCCCAGCACGATGTAGACGGTGGCTAAGGCGGTCAGGATCAGCCACTTCTCGCTCGAAAGAGAATCCTGAAAAGCCGCGGCCGTCCCCTGAAAGCTGGCTTCGATCGTCGGCGGGAACCCAATGGTGCGCTCGGCATCCTCAATCGCTTGCGTAGCCTGGCCGAGGGAAACTCCCGGGGCCAGGTTGAACGAGATAGTGACCGACGGCACCTGCCCCTGGTGATTCACCGCCAGGGGAGTGTTCGACGGCTCGTAGTGCGTGAAGGCCGCCAAAGGCACGGGCGTTCCAGCTGTCGATCGCAGATAGATGTTCTGCAAGGCCTCAGGAGTCTGCTGGAATTGCGGCGCGACCTCCATCACCACGTGATACTGGTTGAGCGGCAGGTACATGGTCGACACTTGCCGCTGCCCAAATGCGTCGTAGAGCGCATTGTCCAGAGTCGTGGGACTGATTCCCAGGCGGCTGGCCGTATCGCGATCGATGATCAGCTTGGCCTGCAGGCCCTTATCCTGCTGATCCGAGTTCTGGTCGCGTAATTCAGGCAGGCTTCTCAGTTTCTGCAGCAAACGTGGCGCCCAGTTGTTCAGGTCATCGAGATTTGCACTCTGCAGGGTGTACTGGTACTGCGCATTCCCAAAACGCCCGCCAATGGTGAGGTCTTGCGCGGACTGCAAAATCAGCGTCGCGCCCGGCACCACCGCCAGTTTGCCGCGAAGACGGTTGATTACATCGTCCGCAGTCACAGTCGGGCACCGCTGCCAAAAATGCTGCGTATGGCAAATATTGCGCTGCTCCAGCGCCTTCAGCATCATGAAGAACCGGCCTTGGTTTAGAGCGGTATTTCCGCCGGCAAATCCAACCACAGAGTCGACCGCCGGATCTTTCATCACGATGTCCACGTAGCCCTGCATTTTTTCGCTCATGGACTGAAACGAGATGTCCTGCGATGCCATCACGCCGCCCATGATGCGGCCTGTATCCTGCTGCGGGAAGAAGCCCTTGGGGACTTTTATATACAGGAAGACGCTCAGGCACGCCACCAGAATGGTAACGACCAAAGTCACCGGCTGGTGCGCCAGCACCCACTTCAGCGCGTGGGTATAGGTTAGGAGAAGCCTGTCGAAAACCCACTCACTCCCGCGGTAGAAAAAGTTGCGCTTTTCGTCCTTAGGCGGCCGCAGAAACTTCGCACACATGGTTGGGGTCGTGGTCAATGAGACCACCAGAGAAACTCCGATCGCGATGCTCAAGGTCACCGCAAATTCGCGGAACAGCCGCCCCACAATGCCGCCCATCATCAGCAGCGGAATAAACACGGCCACCAGCGACACGCTCATCGAGATAACGGTAAATCCAATTTCCGCCGCTCCCTTGAACGCCGCCTGCACAGCGCTCATGCCGTGCTCCACGTAGCGCGTAATGTTCTCCAGCACCACAATCGCGTCATCCACCACAAAGCCGGTCGAAATCGCCAGCGCCATCAATGACAGGTTGTCGAGGCTGTATCCCAGCAGGTACATCCCGCCAAAGGTTCCGACCAACGAAAGCGGCACGGCAATGCTCGGAATAATGGTGGCCCGCACCGTGCGCAGAAACGCGAACACCACCAGGATCACGAGAATGACGGAAATGATCAGCGTAGTCTCGATGTCCTTAACCGAGGCGCGAACCGTCACCGTGCGGTCCATGGCAATCGTCAAGTCGATCGCCGGAGAGATCGAGGACTGCAGAAAAGGCATCAGAGTTCGCACCCGGTCAACCGTCTCAATGATGTTGGCTCCGGGCTGCCGGAACACGATAATGAGCACGCCTGGCTTGCCATTGGCCAAGCCGATGTTGCGCCGGTCGGAAACCGAATCCGTCACGTCGGCCACATCTCCCAGTCGAACCGCCGCGCCGTTGTTGTAGGAAACGATCAGCGGACGGTACTGGTCCGCAGTAAAGAGTTGGTCCGTATCGGTGAAAGAATACGATGTTGTACCGTTTGAAACCTGCCCTTTTGGGCGGTTCGCATTGGCGGCGTTCAAAGCATTGCGAACTGTGTCGAGCCCAATCCCCAGCTTGTTGAGCAAGGTCGGATTCACCTCCGCGCGCACGGCGGGTTGCGCCGCTCCGCCCACGAAGACCTGGCCCACGCCGTCCACCTGCGCCAGTTTCTGCGCCAGAATCGAATCCGCCGCATCGTACATCTGCGGAACCGTCATCGTATCCGACGTCAATGCAAGAATTAAGATGGGCGCGTCCGCCGGGTTCGCCTTGCGGTAGCTTGGATTGCTTGGCAAGTTGGCGGGAAGCTGGCTGCGTGCCGCATTGATGGCCGCCTGCACGTCGCGCGCCGCGGCATCGATATTCCGGTTGAGATCAAACTGCAGCGTGATACTGGTCGTGCCCAGCTGGCTCGAGGAAGTCATCTGGTTTACCGCAGAGATGCGTCCGAACTGCCGTTCCAGCGGCGTTGCCACCGCCGACGCCATGGTCTGCGGGTCTGCGCCCGGCAAACCCGCACCTACGCCGATCACAGGAAAATCCACCCGCGGAAGCGAAGCCACCGGAAGAAAATTGAAGGCGAGAATCCCCGAGAGCAGCAGCGCCGCCGCCAGCAGCGACGTGCCGATCGGACGCCGAATAAATGGAGCCGAAATACTCATTGTCTGTCTGCCTAGCCAGTATGTCTCGAAGCTATCTCATAAATGGTTTTGGTAAGGGCACGGCTTCAGCCGTGCCGCTTGGAGTCGTAGATGATGCGGGCTTTAGCCCCTGAGGACTCCTTCGGTTCTTACCAAATGGCCTCTAATCCGCCGATATAGGCTCCTCTGAAATGGGATTGCCAATTCGGTAACGCGAAAATCTCTGCGCCAGCCGGTCAAACCACAAATACACCACCGGCGTCGTGTACAACGTCAATAACTGGCTGAGCAGCAATCCGCCGACGATGGTAATGCCCAAGGGCCGGCGCAGTTCCGCGCCGGTCCCCGATCCCAGCGCCAGCGGTAGACCGCCGAGCAGCGCCGCCATCGTCGTCATCATGATGGGCCGGAAACGCAGCAGGCATGCCTGATAAATCGCTTCCTCCGGCGGCTTATGTTCTTCGCGTTCCGCCTCCAGCGCGAAGTCAATCATCATGATGGCATTCTTCTTCACAATGCCGATCAGAAGAATGATGCCGATGAGCGCCACCACCGTTAAGTCATTCCCCGTGATCATCAAGGCTAGAATTGCGCCCACGCCCGCCGAAGGCAGGGTGGAAAGAATCGTGACCGGGTGAATGTAGCTCTCATACAAAACGCCGAGCACAATGTAAACCGTGATCACAGCCGCCAGAATCAGATAAGGCTCGGACGCCAGCGAGTTCTGAAACGCCGCGGCCGTCCCCTGAAAAGCCGCGTGGATGCTGGGAGGTAACTGGATAATTTTCTCGGCTTCCTGGATCGCCTTGGTCGCGTCCCCCAACGATGCTCCCGGGGCAAGGTTGAATGAGAGCGTCACCACCGGAAACTGCCCTTGATGGTTGACCGCAAGAGAAGCATTGCTCGACTGCATATGCGTAAACGTCGAGATCGGAACCGGGGCGCCGCTGGTTGTCACAGCCGCTCCATTGGCCGTTGGAGCGCCCGAGTTCGGCGTCACCGTGCTGGGGCGGATGTAAATATCTTTCAGAGCATCCGGAGTCTGCGCGAATGTCGGCAGAACCTCGAGGATCACGTGATACTGATTCAACTGCGTAAAGATGGTCGAAACCTGACGCTGTCCGAAAGCGTCGTAAAGCGTGTTGTCGATGGCCTGCGGGAAAATTCCCAGCCGCGACGCCGTGTCCCGGTCGATCGTGACATTTGTCTTCAGGCCATTATTGAGCTGGTCCGTCGCCACATCGCGCAACGCAGGCAACGTTTGCAGTTTGGCCACCAGCTTCGGCGTCCACTGCGCCAGTTCCTGCGCGTCCGCATCTTCGATCGAATACTGAAACTGGGTGCGGCTCACGCGGTCTTCCACGGTGAGATCCTGCACAGGTTGCATGTAGAGAGTAATGCCGTCGACCTTCGCCAACTCTGGCTGGAGCCGCCGGATGATGGCGGAAGCATCGTCAGAGCGCTCGTCGCGCGGCTTCAGATTGATCTGGATCCGGCCCTCGTTCGGCGTCGTGTTCGTGCCGTCGACTCCGATGAACGACGACAGACTGTCCACCGCCTTATCCTGCAGAATGATTTTCGCCAGTTCCTGCTGCCGCTGTGACAAAGCATCGAAGGAAATAAAATCGGGCGCTTCCGACACGCCCAGAATCACTCCGGTATCCTGCACCGGGAAAAATCCCTTGGGCACGATCACGTATAGGAAGAGCGTAAGCACAAGGGTTCCGAACGTTACGAGCAGCGTCGCAGTCTGGTGCCGGAGCACCACTTTCACGGTGCGCCCGTAAAACGCAATGATCCGGTTGTAATAATTCTCGGTGACCTCGTAGAAGCGTCCCTTCTCTCCCTCCTTGCGATGCTTCAACAGCTTGGCGCTCATCATCGGCGTCAGAGACAAAGACACTGCCGCCGAAACCAGAATCGTGACCGCCAGCGTAACCGCAAACTCACGGAACAACCGTCCTACAATGTCGCCCATGAAAAGCAGCGGGATCAGCACCGCAATCAGCGAAACTGTCAGCGATACAATCGTGAACCCGATCTGCCCGGCTCCTTTCAACGCGGCGTCCAGCGGGGAATCTCCCGCTTCTAGGTAGCGGTCGATGTTCTCGATCATGACGATGGCATCATCCACCACGAATCCGGTGGAAATGGTGAGCGCCATGAGCGTCAGATTGTTCAGACTGTAGCCCAGCACGTACATCACGCCGAACGTCCCGATCAGCGAGAGCGGCACCGCCACGCTGGGAATCACCGTCGCCGCAAGATTCCGCAGAAACAAGAACACGACCAGCACCACCAACGCGATCGACAACATCAATTCAAATTCCACGTCCTTGACCGAAGCGCGGATCGTGGTGGTCCGGTCAGTGAGAATCTGTACTTTTACCGCCGAGGGCAGCGACGCCTGCAACTGAGGCAGAAGCTTCTTGATCCGGTCGACTACGCTAATGATGTTGGCGCCCGGCTGGCGCTGAATGTTGACGATCACGGCTGGCGTCAGATTCATCCACGCGGCGAGCCGATTGTTTTCGGTTCCGTCGATCACGTTCGCGACATCGCTCAGTCGCACCGGAGCGTTGTTGTGATAGGCGATGACGATTGGTTTGTACTGCTCGCTGGAAAAAAGCTGATCGTTGGCGCCGATCGTGTAGGACTGCCGCGCACCATCGATCACGCCCTTCGCCTGATCCACGTTTGCCTGGGCCAGCGCCGCGCGCAAATCCTCCAGGCTGAGTCCATAGGAGGCCAGTGCAGTCGGATTCGCCTGAATCCGCACCGCCGGCTTCTGCCCACCGCTAATCGAAACCAGTCCCACGCCCGGGAGTTGCGAAATCTTCTGCGCCAGCGAAGTATCGGCAAGATCCTCTACCTTCGATAAGGGCAGCGAATCCGCTGTGAGCGCCAGCGTAAGAATCGGCGCGTCCGCCGGATTGACTTTGTTATAGATCGGAGGATTCGGCAGGTCCGTCGGCAAGTACGTCGAGCCTGAGTTAATCGCCGCCTGCACCTGCTGCTCTTCCACGTCAATGTTCTGGTCGAGGCCGAACTGTAGCGTGATCACCGAACTGCCAAAAGAACTCGTCGATGTCATCTGGCTCAGGCCGGGCACCTGGCCGAACTGCCGCTCCAGCGGAGAAGTGACCGACGATGCCATCACGTCGGGATCTGCGCCCGGATAGAACGTGACCACTTGAATGGTTGGGTAGTCCACCTCGGGCAGGGCCGAGACGGGGAGTTGCATGAATGCAACCCACCCCACAAGTAGTACGCCAACCATCAGCAGCGTGGTCGCGACGGGCCGGAGAATGAATAATCGTGAAGGACTCATGAACCTGGAGTACCGCCTGAACCGTCGTTTCCAATTGGCGTCGAATGCCGGCCACTTTGGCCCGCACTGCGCGGTTCAATCCGGCTGCCTCTTTGCAGTTTGTCCTGGCCGTCGGTTACCACTGTGTCGCCCGGATTGAGTCCGGCGGTGACCACCGTGGTATCTCCCTGAGTCAGTGAAATCGTAACCGCACGATCCTGCACCGTCTTGTCAGGGTTCACTGCATAAACGAACGTGCCCTGCGGACCGCGCAGAATCGCCGCCGTCGGCACGACGGTGCTGTTTTTGCGCGTCTCTAACAGCAGGTTCGCGTTGACGAACTGGTTCGGCCACAGCTGGTTGTCGCTGTTGCTGAAAACGGCCTTGAGCTTGGCCGTGCCGGTCGTGGGGTCAATCTGATTGTCGATGGTCAACAACTTTCCCGTTGCCAGCTTGGTTTGATCGTCGCGGCTGAACGCATCCACCTCGAGCGTTCCGTGTTTCATGTGCTGCGACACAGTCGGCAACACGTCCTCAGTCAGCGTGAAGATCACCGCAATCGGCTGCAATTGCGTCAGAATCAGCATGGGATTCGTATCGGTGGCGTGAATGATGTTGCCGGGATCAACTTGCCGCAGTCCGACGCGCCCGTCGAACGGCGCCGTAATGTGGCAATACACAATCTGCAGCTTGGCGGTATCGATCTGCGCTTGATCCGTGCGCACCGTGCCTTCGAGCTGATCTGCGAGTGCTTTCTGCGTGTCGACCTGCTGCTGTGCAATGCTGCCGGAGGGAATCAGGGTCGTGTAACGCTGCAGATTCAGCTGGGCGTCGCGCAGTTGTGCCTGATCGCGAAATAACTGCGCCTGCATCTGCTCCAGTTGCGCCTGGTAAGGACGAGCGTCAATCTCGATCAGCAGGGCTCCCTGCTTCACGTTTTGCCCCTCCTGGAAGTTCACCTTCATGATCTGTCCGTCGACCCGGCTCTTGATATTGGCAGTATTGAACGCTGTGACTGCGCCCAGGCCCGTCAGGTAGACCGGCACGTCCTGCCGCTGTACTTGCGCCGTCGCCACGGAAACGGAACGAGACCCGGCAGCCAGCGCCTTTTGCTGCTGCTTGCTGTCGGCGCTGCTGCTGCAGCCCATGAAAAACGCGCAGACCGCCGCAATGGCGAAAAGCGGGATAATGCGCGAAACGCGAACCCTCGTCGCGTGGAATTTTCTTTCACAAAGTTCAGTCATATTCACAGGTTAGTCCGTCGTCGTTCCTTTTCTGGCCTAGGCCCGGCAGGAAGTACAAATATTAGACGTATGCATCGTAGGCTCGGTTGCGGAAACTCTACCTGGGAGGCAGGAAATTCTCTATGCCAAGGAGACCCCAATCGAGTGTCTCAGGTAGGAACCAAAGTGCGGTTTCTATGGTAGAACCGGGCTTTACCAGCATTAACTGCGGCCCGGTGGCAGGTCAAGACCGGGGCGAAGGTTTTACAAATCTTTACTCCCTTTGACCTTCCCTTGACTGTCAGGATGCCGTCAGCGTGCCAGGCGCCGGATGCTTCGCCTCATAGGACACAATTTCCGTCTCATGCTGAAGCGTAAGCCCAATGTCGTCCAATCCATTCAACAGACAGTGACGTATGAATTCATCGATGGGAAACTTCGCGTGGAATCCCTGATCGTCGCGCACTTCGCAATGCTCGAGATCAATCGTGACTTGATAATCGTCAACGTCCTGCGCCCGCTGCATCAGCAACGCAACCTCGTCCTCGCCCAACTTCACCGTAAGAAATCCATTCTTCGTGCTGTTGTTGGCGAAAATGTCTGCGAAAGAAGACGAGATCACTGCGCGGAACCCGAAGTCGGCCAGCGCCCACACCGCATGCTCACGCGACGATCCGCATCCAAAATTCTTCCCCGCCACCAGAATGCTAGCGCCTTCGTAGCGCGGTTCATGCAACACGAACTCAGGATTCTTCGTTCCATCCGCGCCAAACCGCCAGTCATAAAACACAAACTGCCCGAAGCCAGTGCGTTCAATCCTCTTCAGAAATTGCTTGGGGATAATCTGGTCCGTATCCACATTGATGCGGTCCAGCGGCGCCATGCGGCCGCGATGCACAGTAAACGGATTCATTTTGGGATCCTCAAGGACGGTCTGATTACCTCCAAGCTTTGTCATTTCGAGCGGAGCAGAATTGTCCGTTTGAGGGCAATTCAGCGGAGTCGAGAAACCTGCTTTGCCCGAGCTTAAATCAGAGTCGCTCTGCCTGCTCACTGAAACTTCCAATTCCGAATGTCCGTAAAGTGCCCCGCAATGGCCGCCGCCGCCGCCATCATCGGACTCACCAGATGCGTCCGCCCCCCGCGTCCCTGCCGCCCTTCAAAATTGCGGTTGCTGGTCGAAGCGCAACGCTCCCCCGGCTGCAAAATATCAGGATTCATGCCCAGGCACATCGAGCATCCCGACTCGCGCCACTCAAACCCGGCATCCTGAAAAATCCGGTGCAACCCTTCCTGCTCAGCGGCACGCTTCACGCTCTGCGATCCTGGTACCACCATCGCCCGCACCTTCGCGTTGACGTGGTGTCCCCGTGCCACCCGCGCCGCCGCCCGCAAATCTTCAATCCGCGAATTCGTGCACGACCCGATGAACACGCGATCGATGTCGATATCTTCGATCCGTCTTCCCGGCTCCAGCCCCATGTACTGCAAAGCGAGTTCGGTCGATCGTCGTTCCGCTTCCTGCAATCCTTTAATCTCCGGCACGCGCCCCGTCACCGGAGCTACCATCCCCGGATTCGTTCCCCAGGTCACAAACGGACAAAGCTGTGCCCCATCAATCTCCACCACCTTGTCGAAAGCCGCTCCGTCATCGGAAGGCAGGCTCCGCCAGTACGCAACCGCCTTCTCCCACTCCGCATCCCGCGGAGCGAATCGCTTCCCCTTCACATACGCGACAGTCGTCTCGTCGGGCGCCACCATCCCCGCTCGCGCTCCCGCCTCAATGCTCATGTTGCACAGCGTCATGCGCCCTTCCATCGAGAGCGCCCGCACCGCCGGCCCCGCATATTCGATCACGTGTCCAGTCGCGCCGTCCGTCCCGATTTGCCCGATAATCCCCAGCGCCAGATCCTTCGCCGTCACACCGTCCGCCAGTCGCCCGCGCACGTCGATCTTCATCGTCTTCGGCGTCTGCTGCGCCAGGCACTGCGTCGCCAGTACGTGCTCTACCTCCGACGTTCCGATGCCAAATGCCAGCGCTCCAAACGCCCCATGCGTGCTGGTATGGCTGTCACCGCATACAATCGTGATCCCCGGCTGCGTCAGCCCCAGCTCCGGACCAATCACATGCACGATCCCCTGATCCGGCGAGTCCATATCAAACAACCGGATGCCAAACTCCTTGCAGTTGCTCTGCAGCGCCGCAATTTGTTTGGCAGCGATCAGATCGGTAATCGGAGTTCCGCGTGGCTCGGTAGGAATGTTGTGATCCACGGTAGCCACAGCCCGCGCCGGTTGCCGCACTTTCCTTCCGGCGGCGCGCAAGCCGTCGAACGCCTGCGGCGAAGTCACCTCATGCACCAGATGCAAATCGATATACAAAATAGGCGACCGCCCCGTGGGCTGAGCCACAAGGTGTGCGTTCCAAATCTTCTCGAATAATGTGCGCCCTGCTGCCATGGATATGCTTGAGAAAAACGCTAACAGCCAGTTTTTCACAGACCGCCACGTGTGAGCAAGACGCAGGACTACATTGCGGGTTAAAGGCTTGGGGCAACAACGGCTACTGTGAAAAGGATGGGGCTCTCAAGGTCGGCGATGGAGCTGCCGTGACTGCGAGCATTGCGTCTTCTTTGGACAGCCTAACGTGCGATCCGCTTGTCGATGGGCTTGCGTCCGCCGAACCCTTCCTGCGTTCCGTGCCAGTGGGTGATGGATTTCTCTCCCAGCTTCCAGCACAGCAGGATAATCTGGCCTTCGACTTTGCAGGGAAAATCGAGCAGGCCGATATCGATGTCTTTCACTTGCACGCCGATCGAGTCCATCTCCGCCAGCGCGTCTTTAGCGCGCTGCTCCGCCTTGATCCGTTCCGCTTTGCGCCGGGCGATCGGTAGCACATCGAGAAACATGCCCCCGTTCAAAAAAATCCTGCGACTGAGCGCTTGTTGCTCGGCCTCGACTTCTTCCATCACCTTCTTGCCCGCGATCGCAGTGCGCAGCAGCGACTCGAGCACGGGCAACAGAGACTGCGCTTCCTCGAGAGTAAAAGTACCGTCGGACATGGGGTGCTTCTATTTTAGCGCACGCAGGGGTGAGTCGTTCGTCGTTCGTCGTTCGTTGTTCGTTGTTCGTTGTTCGCCATTCGTCATTGGTCGTTAGCCACCTGCTATCCCTCAGTTCCTACGCCCGTGCGAGGGATCAGCCGACGACGCCGTGTTTACATCAATCGGAAGCCCAACCCCGATCCCCGGTACATCGCAGTTCCCGTCGCGGCTGTAGTTGGTGCAGCGCCCAGCCACGTCCTTACGCTGCGGGGACTGCGCGAACTGCCAGACTTCGGCGACTCGAACTCCACTCTCCCCCGGATTCGGTGGATGCTGCGGAAAGGCGCATCCCGGCGCAGGCGGGCACGCATCGTTGATAGCCCAGTAGACGATTTCGCGTGTCCCGGCGCTCTCGCGAACGTCTTCAGCCGTCACCACATTGCCGTCGTCCGTCGCAGGAATGCCGGAACAATAGATTCCGGCACGAAATCCCGCTGCAGTGATGCTGTCAACCCAGGCGTAAATGTAAGCCTTCTGCTCAGGGAGCATGCGGCCGCCCTGTTCCTGGTCGAGAAAAATTATGGCAGCGCGCGGAAATCCCTCGCGCAGCGCAGCTGAAGCGGCGGCCCGCGCGTCCGATCGTCCCAGGCGAGTTGCGTTCGCTACGGTTTTCAGCTCGGCGTCAAGCCGTCCGTTGAACAGCACGAGGAATCCAAATCCCGCGGCCTCGACCGCAGCCCGGTGCCCGGCCCAAGTATTAGTGTTCTCTCCCGGAGGATGGTTGAGCCAATATCCAGTGTAGGAAAAAGTCTGGCGCAGAGTCTTAAGGTTGGCATCGCCGGGATAGACGTTGCGGTCGAAGCCCAGGTAGGCCTGAGGGGGCAGAGCGATTGCAACTTCCTTGCCGAAGCAAAATACTACCAAAGCCGCAAAAGCGATCAGGAGCGGGATATTTCTTTCCATGTGTGAAATCTTATCGGACACAGATTCCCATGCTGGAACTACTCCCTAAATTATTCCAATGGAATGGCTCCAACCTCGCTTGGCCCGGGTTAGGCTAAATTCGAAAGCGGCGCTCCGTTCGCCCAGGTCCACTCATGAAACCAGTTCGCATCGTCACGATCGTTGTTTGCGCGGCAATTCTCGCGGTGTTCGCGGGAATTCTGGGCAATCGGTTTTACAGATATTCTGCGATGAAAGACTAGCTTCAGGAAGCCGTAAGCAAGGACGCAGGATATACCGAGACCCTCCTCAGGATTGAGAGCGAAAGCTCTCACATGACCTTCGGCGAACTCTTTGCACTGTGCGATAAATCCATCGAGGGTCGCACCAACCTGATCATTGAGCTCAGGGGTCTCTATCCGTCGATCAATCCCAAGCTGAAAGACGAACTCATCGATTATCTGAACGCGGAAAATGAATTCGCTCGGGCAAAACGAGGCTTTTACCGCAAACAGATGCAATACAGCAGCGCCGTTGACTTATACAAAGACGCTGTGGAAGACGTCCCTGCCTCGTACTATGGCGCTGATTTCTATCGGGCGAATACCGCGCGGAGAAAAAGAAAGACCAATGACGCGTCGTTGGAACTGCAACGCAGCACCGACAACTTCCTGGAATCCTACAGTAAAGTGCTCGTTGTAGAAGATGGCATGGCGCGAGCCGCGAGTACCTCAGGCGTTCGTTTTGTTTCCATCTTCAAAGAGTATGAGAAAGAAAACAGGACCGCTGCAACAAATATCCCGCACTATGCGAGCGCCACGCTCCGGTGAAGCAGACTTCGCCGGATCTCTACCCCCCGATGTGCACCATGGTCCTCGACGCCGGCACAAAGTCCGCCTCGCCAATGTGGTGCCGCTCTTCTTTCTTCGCCACGACGCCCTGAATGAACTCCGCCAGTTCTTCATCACTCGCCCCGCGCCGCATCTGCGCGTGCAGGTCATGATCCCATACCGAAAACAGGCACGTACGAATCTTTCCGTCGCTGGTGATGCGGATGCGGCTGCAGTGTCCGCAGAACGGATGCGATACCGGCGCGATGATGCCGATCTCGCCGACCCCGTCTTCAAACTGGTAGCGCCGCGCTGTTTCCGAGTGCGCGTGCGGGATTTCGACCAGCGGCCGGTACTCCGCCATGCGTGCCAGAATTTCATCCAGGGCAACCACAGTCGAGGGCGCCCAGGTGCGTCCTTCCTCGAGCGGCATGAATTCGATGAACCGCACCGTAACGCCCTCTTCCCGAGCGAACATGCCGAAAGGAATGACCTGGTCTTCGTTGAACCCACGCATCAGCACGCAGTTCACTTTCAGCGGCCACAAACCGGCCCGCCGCGCCGCGCGGATGCCCGCTAGCACATGATCGTATCCATTGGGAACCCGCGTGATCCGCGCGAAGCGCTCAGGATCGACAGCATCCATCGACACCGTAACCCGCGTCAGCCCCGCAGCCTTCAACGGCTGCGCAAGTTCCGCCAGCACATGCCCGTTCGTGGTGAGCGCAATGTCCAGCGGCTCCGAGAGGTCGTTCCCGCGTTGCCGCTCCATCGTCGGATTTGAAATGGAACTCCGCCCCACAGTTGGGTTTTGCAAAGAGAGGCTTTGAAGAAGGGGGCTTTGAAAGGGCACGGCTTCAGCCGTGCCGTGAACCGCGTCAAATGAACCGGGATTTAGCCCCTGAGGGCGCAATTTCGCGAGCTCACGCACGAACTCGACAACACCTTTGCGCAACAGCGGCTCGCCGCCGGTGAGCCGAATCTTGGAAATCCCCATGCCCACCAGCACGCGCGCCATCCGCAAATAGTCCTCGAAGGGCAGATCGCCGTAAAGCGCTCCTTCGTTCCCCGTCCGGCAATACACACACTTGTAGTTGCAGCGGTCCGTAATGGAGATCCGCAAGTCCGTAATGGCGCGCCCGAATTTGTCGTGAAGAAACAAGCTCTTAGCTCTTAGTCTCTTAGTCTCTAGCTCTCAGCTCACCTGCGCGGCATCTTAGCTCCAGTCGAGCCAAAAAAAACTAAGAGCCAAAAGCCAAGAGCGTGTCTAAGAAAAGAAAACAAACAGGCGGGACCATCCCGGCAGCTGTTTCCTTTCCAATGCGTTCGTTACAAAACGCGGGAGGCGCCGGCGTTTTCACCAGCACCCTCGGGAAGTGTGGCGCGGGCGCCCTCGCCCGCGGTCTCTCCCTCGCCGACGCGGCCTGGGTATGCCCGAAGGCCGACGCGGTCGGAAACCTACTTGTCACATTATAGGACGCGCGGGGGAAAAAGGAAGATTCAAGGTTTTGGACTCGCCAGCGCCTTCTCAATCGCTGCCTCGGCCAGCGGCGCCATAATCTTGAATCCCGCCGCGTTCGGGTGCAGCCCGTCCTCGGCGAGATCTTTCTTCAAGAGTCCTTTGTCGTCGACCATGGCACTGAAATAGTCCAGGTAGACGCAGCCGTTCGACGCAGTCGCGCAGTAATCCGTCAGCCAGCGATTGAGCGCAAGAATCTTCTCCGGCGACCGCTGCGCAAAAAAAACAGCCGCCCGGGGCGTGTAATTGTGCACTGGCAGGACCGAAGAGTAGATCACCTTGATGTTGTGGGCACGGGCGAGTTCGACGAAGGAGGAGTAGTTGGCCTCAATGTCCTCCAATCGCATCGGCCCGGTATTGCCCGCAATGTCATTCGTGCCCGCCAGGATCACGACGACCTTCGGTTGCAGGTCAATCACGTCCTGACGAAAGCGCACCAGCATCTGTGGCGTAGTCTGCCCTCCGATGCCGCGATTAATGTAGGGCTTGCCGGGAAAATATTCATCGATGTGCCAGATGTCAGTGATGGAGTCGCCGAAAAAAACAACGCGGTCAAGGCCGGGCGCAGGTGGCTTGAGCGCGGCATTAGCGTCGCGATAGCGCGCCAGCTGACCAAAGTCGTCGGTGAACATGGCGATGCGCGAGGCCCGATATTGATCCAATCCCGGGAACCCGGTGGGCGGGATGCCAGGCTGCGTCGGTGGCGATCCCTGCTCAGCATAAGCTGAGAGACAGAGGACGGTGATGGATAAAAAGAGTGTGGCTAGTTGGCGAGATCGCCTAACGTGCATGGTTTGCCTCGGGAAACCAGCATAGCGCAACTCGCACACCGGCGAGTAGGTATCGGTAGATGGGGAGACCGTGATCCGGCAGGAGATGAGCCTCTAGGTTTTGATCCGCGCGAATCCATGCAGATCCGTGGCGAAGAAGTTTCCGCCCTACATCCCGTCGTAATTCGGCCCGCCGCCACCTTCCGGTGGCACCCACGTAATGATCTGGTACGGGTCGGCGATGTCGCAGGTTTTGCAGTGGACGCAATTCGACGGGTTCAGGCTGATACGCTTCCCGTTCGGCTGGCTCGCGTCGTCAACCATTTCGTAGACGTTCGCGGGACAGAAATTCTGGCATGGGCTGCCAAATTCTTTCACGCAGCGCGTATTGCAGATGTTCGTGTCGTGGATGACAAGGTGCGCCGGCTGGTCTTCTTCATGCTTGGTGCCGGAATGGTAGAGGTCAGTCAGTTTATCAAATGTGAGTTTTCCGTCGCCCTTGGCTGCCCCGAGCAGGTGCGCTTCCGCGCCTCCATCGGCAGGCAGATCGGCCAGCTTGCGCATGTGTTCGTATCCGGCTTTCGCGGGATATCGGTTGCGCAGGCCGCGTCCGCCGGTAATCATCTGCAATCCGGTGTGAAACATGCCCGCGTACATTCCGTGCGCGAATCCCTGATGCAGGTTGCGCACCTTCCACAGCTCTTCTTTGATCCAGCTCGATTCGACTTTTTTCTGGAACGCTCCCAGCGTCGCCGCCGACGAATCGTCTTTCGTAAGCGTGTCAAACGCAGTCTCGGCCGCCAGCATCCCGCTCTTGATGGCAAGGTGGATTCCCTTGAGCCGCGCCGAATTCAAGAAGCCTGCGGAATCGCCGAGGATCATCCACCCATTGCCGGCCACCGGCGGAATCGCCCACCATCCGCCGTAAGGCATCGACTTCGCGCCGTAGCGGATCATCTTGCCGCCTTCGAGCAACTTCGCCACAAACGGATGCCGCTTGAACTCCTGCATCACGCGCTGCGGATCGAGCCTCGGGTCGGCATAGTCGAGCCCGGTAACAAAGCCGAGCGAGACCACGTTGTCTTTCGATCCGTAGATCCAAGCCCCGCCGTACTCCTTCGTCGTGAGCGGCCAGCCCATGGTGTAAATCACTTCGCCGGCTGCGACGCGTCCCGCAGGCACCTCCCAGAGTTCTTTCACGCCGACGCCGTAGGTTTGCGGGTTGGCATCTTTGTCGAGATCGAACTTCTCAATCAGCTGTTTAGTTAAAGACCCGCGCGGCCCTTCGGCGAGAATAACGACTTTGGCCTGCAGATCGTACCCCGGCTCGAAGTTGGATTTCTGCTGCCCTTCTTTATTCACGCCCTTGTCGTCAGTGCGGACGCCGGTGACGCGGTCGCCCTCGAAGAGAAGTTCGGAGCCGGCGAATCCCGTGAAGACCGTGATGCCGGTCTCTTCCACCTTACTGCCCAGCCACTTCACGAATCGGTTCAGGGAGATCACATAGTTCCCGTGATCCCGCAGGAACGGCGGCGTAATCGGCAGTTTGAACTTGCTCTTCTCGGTGAGAAAGTAAACCGCCTCCTTCGTAACCTTGGCGTCGAGTGGCGCTTCCTTTTCAAATCCAGGCAGCAATTCGCGCATGGAGCGCGGGTCTAGCAGCGCCCCCGAAAGGCAGTGCTGCCCAATCTCGCGAGCTTTTTCGAGCACGTAGATATTTTCTTTACTGAGCTGCGAGTCGGGGCGCGCGGCATTGTGCGCGTCGATAAGTTGGGCCAGCCGCAAAGCACACGCCATGCCCGCAGGTCCGCCACCGACGATCACTACATCGGCCGGCATCTGCGGCCGCTCAACGCCTTCGATAGGTTTGCGGAAAATGAGATTCATAGACGGACGACTGAAAGATGCCGAATGAATGGCAGTCCCCGGCCTAACTTCGCAACAAGCTTACGATCAGCCGTGACAAATTCACAGTCCATCTCAATCGCCAGGGCGCAGTAAACGGAATCGTAGGCTGAATGGCGATGCACGATCGCCAGCGAGAATTCAGAGGTAGCCAGACGTTCCAACGGCTGAAAATTCAAAGGAAGCGTCAGCAAATCCCTGAATATGGCTTTTGCGTCGGCGGGGGCTAGCTCCTTAAGCACAACCGCGCGGCGCCGCAGAGCACTGGCGGCTTCAATCAGCAGCAGGTCGGGCGCATATAAGCTAACCGTTCCGCTCAAGAAGCCCGTAAGCAGATCCTCCGCCCCCGAGCGGCCGGCCTCAGGCAGAAACCACTTCAGCACCACGCTGGCATCGACTACATAGTTCAGAATCGGCGATCTCTCTCTGCCCGGATCAATTCGGAACTATCTGACAGCAGACCAACGCGGGCGCGAATTTCTTCGCGCCGGCGGCGGATGCGATCAAGAAGCGCCTGGCTACGCTCGGACACTTTTGCCTTCGTCTTTTTTCCGTTCGCCGTTGTTTTTGTCGCTCTTCGCATTTGCTCTCTCCCATCGTTGCCAGGAGTAAGACCTCGAACGCGTTCCGAAGATTTTTCTCGCGCCTTTCTTAAAGTATCACCCTCAGAAATCGCTTCTCGCAACCCTCGACGCAGTTACTCTAGCTGTCCTTGGATTCTGTTGTGCAACTTGACTGCTAGCTCCCAGCCTTTGCCTTCTTGATTTCTTCGATCAACGGCGGCACAATGTCAAACAAATTCCCGACGATGGCGTAGTCCGCAATCTCAAAAATCGGCGCCTCCGAATCTTTATTCACCGCGATGATCGTCCGCGAGCCCTTCATCCCAACAATATGCTGAATCGCGCCGCTAATACCCAGCGCCAGATAGAGCTTGGGCGCAACCGTCTGCCCCGAAGATCCAATCTGCCGATCCATCGGCAGCCAACCCGAGTCGCAGATCGGACGCGACGCTGCCAGGTCGCCGCCGAGCGCGTCGGCCAGTTGCTTGGCGATCTCAATATTTTTCTGCTCTTTGATCCCTCGGCCCACGGCCACAATAATCTCGGCCTGCGTCAGGTCCACCGCCTGCTTGGCTTCTTTGAAAACTTCCTGCGGCTTGGTCCGGATGACGCCGTCCGCAATTTCCGCATTCACAGTTTCGACTGGAGCCGCGCCCGCTCCGGCTTCGGCCTTGTCTCCGCGGAATGCTCCGTTCTGAAACGTCGCAAACCACGGAGCATCGCTGGTGAAGCTGACATCAGCGGCCAACTTGCCCTGGAACATCTGACGCGTGAAAACGAGTTTTCCACCTTCGTGCTTGAAGCCGACGCAGTCGCTGATGACGGTGCGTCCCATGGCCGTGGCCAGCTTGGGCACGAAGTCGCGCACCTGATACGTATGCGGCATCACCACGAGCTTGGGCTGCTTCGCCGCGAGGAATTGCTTCAGCGCCGCCGCAAAAGCGTCAGGCGTGTAGGGCTCCAGTTTCGGAGCCTCGACCGCATAGACCTTCGCCACTTTCTTCGCCGCAACTTCGGCAGCAACGGACCCGGCTCTGCCTCCAACGACAGCCGCCTCCAAAGTCCACCCAGTTGCGGCAGCGATGCTCTGGCCGGCTGTGATGGTTTCCCAGGAGACGCGATTCAGTTTCCCCTCGCGCTGTTCGACAACTACTAAAATCGTATCGGCCATATCAGGCACTCGCTCCTAAACGATCTTGTCATTCCGAGCGGGCGAAGCCCGCCGAGGAATCTGTTTTCTGCGTGCGCGACCGCAACCCCCGACTCGTGCTCAACCCTACAGCACGCGCACCTCATTCCGCAGCTTATCCACAAGCTTCTTCGCAATCTCTCCCGGCGAGCCTTCAATGTGTTCCGTCTTCTTCGTTTTCTGCGGAACATACAGCCGGTCAATCTTCTGCAGATTCTCGCCAATGGCCGACTGCACCTCAGCCAGCGCCACCTTCCGCAACGGCTTGTTCTTCGCCTGCTTGATGCCGATCAGCGTGGCATAGCGCAGCTTGTTGATGCCCGACTGAATGGTCAGCACGGCTGGCGTCGGCATGTCGACGAACTGGAAGTATCCAGCCTCGAGCTCGCGCTTCACCCGGATCCCGCCGTCGGTCTTCTCGATCTGCATAATGATGGTCGCGTGCGGCAATCCCAGCAACTCCCCCAGGATCACGCCGGTTTGCGCGTAACCGTAATCGTCAGACTGCAGCCCGGTAAAGATCAGGTCGAAGGTTTCGTCCTTGATCGCCGCTGCGAAAGCCTTGGCGGTGTTAAACGCATCGAGACCCACGAACTTCGGGTCCTCCAGATGAATCGCGCGATCCGCACCCTTGGCCAGAGCCTCGCGCAGCACCTGCTGGGCGCGGGCCGGGCCGCTAGTGATGACCACGACTTCGCCCTTGTGCTTTTCCCTTTGGCGCAGCGCCTCTTCCAGAGCGTAAGCGTCCGGCTCGTTGACTTCGTACGAGACATCTTCTCGAATCCACGCGCCGCTTTCGTTGAGCTTGAGCGGTGCGTCTTTCTGCGGTACCTGCTTCATGCAGACCAAAATTTTCAAGACAATGACTCCTTGCCCCGATGGCTTCGCCGAGCCACGGGAAAACCATGAAGTATAAATGAGCACCTGCCGCCGGGGGAAATGTGCGCAGACTAGCGACTCAGTTCGCGGAAATGCCCATGTGGGGATAGCCGCCTCGGCTGTCCGTCGAGCGAAGCTCGCCGCTCGTCAATCATCGCCGGCAAATCAAGACAATACCTTAAGAATGGTTTGGGAAGGGCTCGGCTTCAAGCCGTGCCGCAAGACTCGCCAACGAATACGGGCTTCAGCCCCTGAGGAATTCCGGGCTGCGCCTGGACGCTTCGATCGCGCCGATGATCGACCCAATATTTCCGGCTTAAACAAAGCGCTGAGGATTATTGCTAACCCGAAAACAATCGCGAATGGAGCGAAAAGCAATTCACCGAACCAATTCCTGTAATGCCAATCTCCACGCCACAAGATCGCGCCGAGGCCCCACCCGAAAACGGACAAGCCCGCCAGAGCAGCAACAATCCGAACCAGAGGGCTCCTTGGATTGGAATTGAACATGCGCTGCCTTCCTCGTGCGTGCCCTACTCCGTAAACACGACCGACTGTACTCCGGAAATGTCGAACCGCTTGCGGCAGCGCATGTTCTTGCACGCCATCATGTCGTCTTTGCGCAGCATGTAAGAGCGGGCCTTGGCGAAGCGGGCGCGGTCGCGCTCGTCGGCGCGGCCGGAAAGCTGCCGTTTCTTGGTGCGCACCACCCATGTCACTTCATATTCCGCCGCCTGGTGGCAGTGGGGACAATTCAGCGAAGCAAGTTTCTTCTCCTGCTTCTCGTCGAAAAAATCGCGCTCTTCCATAAGCTTGGCGTCGGGCTCCCAGCGTTGGGCTCCCAACCAACTATGAATTATTGCACATTTGACGAGGTGCACGATTCTTAAACGCTGTCGACAGGGCGCTCAGGTTACACTCGTTTCCAGCCCCGGGCAGCAGCGGGAGATCGGCATGGTCAAAAAGAAAAAAGTGAAGCGCTTCCGAGCGGTGACCGCCGTCAAGGAATTAGCCCGCGAACGCGTCGGCGCGCCCCCGGCCGGACAGATCGTCGTCGAGAAAAAGAAGAAGCCGGAAAAACACAAGCCCACGCTGCGTGAACTGCTTGGAGAAAGAGAATGACGCAACCCTAAAGTCTAGTTGAAGGTCACCGTCACTGTGCGGTTTCCCGTAAGGGTGAGCGTGCAAGGATTCGTGTTAGTAGACGAGTCGCATCCCGCCCAACTTCCAAATACCGACGAGCCCGTAGGAGATGCCGTCAGCGTTACAGCGGTGCCGCTTGTGAACTGGGTGAGGCACGGCAACGGGCTGGCGCAACTCAGAACCGACGGAGAACTCGTCACCGTTCCCGCGCCATTTCCCGCAAAGGTCAGAGTCAGAACCGGGGAGCCAGTGCCGCCTCCGCCGGAACTCGTAAAGCAGACCACATTCCCTGTCATGTATCCCGTCACGAGCGCCCCGGACGAAGATAAGCCTCCCGAACTAGTGTTAGTGGTAAGCGTGGCCGAAACGAGCGTGCCTCCGCACGATTCACCAGTTGCCGTCAGCAAGCCAGTGGAGTCGACGGTAAACATCTGCGGCGTATTCGATGTCCAAGTCACCTGGTTTGTAATGTCTTTGGTCACCGGCGGATGGATGTAGGTGCCCAGTGCTCTCAGTTGCACCTGCGCACCAGCATTGTCGATCACGGCAGTAGTCGAAGCACCGAAAGTCTCGACCGGTGGCTGGACCTGGATCGATACCAACTCCTGACTCCGTCCGCAACTGTTCAAACCAAACAACAGGCCCGCCACGGTAATAAGGACCACAATGCTCAACGACCGCCCGTTCATGGACTACTCCTGGATTTGTTTAAACCGGGACACGCGCATCCTGGGGATTCGCCAATTTAGTCAAAGGTGGACCAAAAAGCAAGAGTCATTAGGTCGCGCCGTCAGTCCTTCACGGCCTCCGCCACGACCTTCGCGAAGTCCATGATATCCTCTTCCGTGGTGTCGAACGAGCACATCCAGCGCACGATGCTCTCTTCTTCAATCCACATATAAAAAAAATACCGGTCCTTGATTTTCTGAACGGCCTGCCTCGGAATCTGCGCGAACACCCCGTTGGCCTCAACTTTCCACACAATCCTGATCTGCGGAATCCGCCTCAGTTCCGCCTCCAGCAGTCGGGCCATGCGGTTGGCGTGTTCGGCGCTGCGCTGCCACAGTTCATTGCTGAGCAGCGCCTCGAACTGCGCCGCGATGAAACGCATCTTCGACGCGAGCTGCATCCCTTGCTTGCGCAGGTAGAGAAAATCCGTGCTGAGCTTGTGATTAAAAAAGACGACGGCCTCCCCGCCCATGATTCCATTCTTCGTTCCGCCGAAAGAGAGCACGTCAACGCCAAGATCGCGCGTGGCCCGTCGCAGAGTTTGTCCGAGCGAAGCGGCGGCATTGGCAATGCGCGCCCCGTCCATGTGCAGGAACATTTCGTGCTCGTGCGCAAACCGGGCCAGCGCCTCAATCTCTTCCGGTTGGTACACCGTCCCCATCTCCGTCGACTGCGTGATGGAAATGATCCGAGCCTGCACATGATGCTGATCTCCGATGCCGTGATGGGCATGGCGCACCGAGTCGAGAGTAATCTTACCGTCCTGATGCGGCAGCGGGATCAGCTTGCATCCCGTATGCTTTTCCGGCGCGCCGCATTCGTCCGTATAGATGTGCGCGAATTCGCTGCACAATACTGCGTGATAAGACCGGTTCAGAGCCTGCAACCCGAGCACGTTCGCGCCAGTCCCGTTGAAGGTAAAGAAGACGTCGATCCCCGTACCGAAATGCTCCTCGAACTTCGCGATGGCCGAGCGCGTGAAAGGGTCGTCGCCGTAGGCAACCACGTGTCCCTGATTGGCGCGCGCGATCGCTTCCAGAACTTCCGGATGCACCCCGGCATTATTGTCGCTTGCAAAATTGCGAGTAGGTTTGCTGGAAACCTGCGGCATACCGAAACAATGTAGCAGAGTGGCTTGTAGTGGCGCAGCGTAAGCCTCAACCGGATCCACGGTCGTGGCGTCATCTTGACCGAAGCCGTTTTTCAGGCGAAGGGAAAGCCTGCCCTGAGCG